>Ga0163217_1055465_pt1 | contig 13364 bp, 17 predicted proteins | sample SynspAceP_FD_185933 | JGI IMG/M metagenome (GOLD analysis project Ga0163217, IMG submission 185933) | Saline lake microbial communities from Ace Lake in Antarctica - Synechococcus sp. Ace-P (PacBio error correction) | ecosystem: Environmental > Aquatic > Non-marine Saline and Alkaline > Saline ...
CAAAGAGGGAGAAAAGAATCAAAAAACCAAGCGGGTGGGACAAAAAAATGAAGGGGGCCCCCTGTTGCAATTGGCCCTACAAGGGAATCTGCCCGCCCGCCGCAGCCGTGGGAACCTTTTCCCGCCCGCCTCTGGAATTGCCCGCCAAATCAAAATGCGGGGGCGGGCCCAACGCCCTGAATGGCCCCTCCAGCTACAGCCGCCCTGATTCGGTGGGCTCAAGCGGCCGATTGGTGCCAGCTGAAACCCGCAAAGATGTTGGCCCAGCTGGCTGTGGCCGATCCGCCAGCTTTCGCCAGTTGTCGTTGGGCGCAAGCCAATCGCTGATTCACCCTGAACCGGGGAGGCCCCAATGGACATGCTCCCTGAACTCAGGCCTTACCTGAATTGGGACTGATTCGTCCCCTGTGGGTGCCGTCTGCTGTGCTTGATCGGCTTTCCCAGTTTGGTGCCGGGTTGCGCCCGGGATGAAGCCACCCTCTCCCGGGCTGGAAGGGAAAGGAAAGGAAGCGAGCCCAGGATCCGGCCACTCTCTTAATGAAACTGGCTTTTCAGGTGCAACTGCCGCAACGGATTGTAATGCCCAGGCCGTCGCCTCCTTCAACTGGCCCTGGAAGCGGCTCAAGCCCGGTGAGCCCGATGAGGCCCAGGCCCCTGATGCAGAACGCCTCTGGGCTTCTCACTGGCCCGCCCAGAAACAAACTTCCAGTACGGCACCCGTCACTACCAAGGCGGCCCTGCAGGCCAAGCCTGATTATCCCGTTGCGCTCATAACCTGGCTATGCCTTGAGCGTCAGAAGCAAAACCGGACGAGGCGCGGCAGGCGTACCAGCAGGCTCTTGTTCTCAGACCCCGGCCAAAACAAAAAAAAAACAACGGCCAAAACGACTCAAACTGCTTGATCGCCGCAACCCCAGGACGCGTCGATCCCGCTCCCAGCAACGTGGGGCAGGCATGAAGAGGCGTCGTCAGTTGTGAGCAAACCATCGCCATCCTCGCGAAAGAAACGCAAACCGCCTTCTGGGAAAGCGCCGTCCCTGGCAAAGAAAAGTGGCCCTGACGTCTTCAAGGAAAATTGCCTGCGGATTCAGAAGAGCTCTGCGGAACCTTGCTCGCCTCACACCAGACCACTCGGAATCGCTCCAGAGAATTGGTTTGCCCTCGCGGCGCTTTGGTGTGGTGGTCCACCCCTGCAGTGGTGACAGCACCAGCCCGTCCGCCGGGATTGGTCGCCCTGGGTGCAATTCCAGCCCGCTCAAGCTCAACCCCTCCAGGCCCGGGAGAAAGTCACCACCGGGCTCGCCAGGCCGGTGCTGAGATTGTTCCGATCAGGGCAGCAGCTCAAAAATTGATCCGACTTGGCATTGGGAGATTGCCCTGCAACGGGCCGTCGTGACGGATCCGATCGTCATCGCGCCGCGCAGATCAAACGATCTGCCGATGGCGGTGGAGCGTGTCGAGCCGCAGCTCCACCGGCACAGGGGTGGCCGAGCCCGAAAGCCTGAATAACTGCCCCCCCACGGCGGGTAAGTTTGCTCAACCAGTTGCAGGCGCGGGGCTGGGATCGAAGGTTTCAAAACCCGAGCCCGAAGTCAAAGTTTGGAAACGAATTTTCGACCGTGTTGGGATTCGGCGGGTTGAAGGGCACCAATCCGAGCCGATCGGAACCGGCGTGGCGCGAGCAGCAGCGGAAGGCCAGGGACAAGGGCTGACCAAGCTTGATCAAGATTAAGGGCCAGCCCGCCAAGGTCCAGCGCGCTGATGAAGCCTCGCGCTGCCGGAGCAGCTTGCCCTGAGCCCGGTGGCCTGAATCCCGATGGACCCCGCCCCACGCCTGCGACCTTTAAAGTTGCTGATTCATCCGCAAGCGGCAACCGTGGCCGAAATCGGAAATCCTGGCTAGACGCGAAAGCAGTTGCTGTGCCGGAAACAGTGTCCTGCAACGGATCCCCGGCAATGCGACAGCCTGATGATCGGTGCCCGGCGCTTCCGGCAGCCGCTTGATGACCGAAACCGTGCAAGTACCCACCTCAGCTCATGCGGGCCAGCGCTGCGGCGAGCCCGCTGCGAGCAATCGTCCACCGGGCGGTGCGCCGTGCAGAGCCTCAGCTCCGGCCATGGCGCTTGATCGAAGGCCCATCGACTGGAGTGCGATCTGGAATGTTGCCCAACACCGCAGCTGTGCCACCGCCGAAGAGGCCCGTCGGGTTGGCGCGGCTCGGCCGGGAGCTGGCCAGGCTGGTCGGTCCAGGAAAGATAACAACTTTGTGAAAGCTGGAGGTGATCCGGAGGGGCGCCACTTGCTCCCCGATCCCTTTCGCACGCTCCAGGCGGCCGAGCAGCTTGTGGCCGAGGGCTTCACCGTGGCTCCGTACAGTCAATGCCGATCCGCTTCTGGCCAAACGGCTTGAAGAGGCCGGTTGTGCCACGGTCTGCCGCTGGCCTCAACCGATCGGCTCCGCCCAGGGGATCCCGCATGCCGCCATATCGCCCTGATCCATCGAAAAGCGCCGGGGTTCGGTGTGGTGGATGGCGGGCATCGCCTTCCCAGCGGAAGCGGCCCAGGCCAATGGAGGATGGGTGCCGAATGCCTGTTGATCAACAGCGCCATCGCCCTGGCCGTGACCCTGCCGGATGGCTGAAGGCCATGGCCATGGCCACAGAGGCTGGTCGGATCGCCTGCGGCCTGGCCGCTTTGCCTTGCGCCAAGGAGGCTCGGGGCCAGTTCTCCGTTCAGGGGCTGGGTCGGCCAGGCGGCGGCGAGCGCATAACTTCCCACCCGCCGAGCATGCCGATCCGCCAACGAACGCCGTGCTTACTCTTGCCCTCTCTTTCAGGGGGTTCTGCGATGTCGGTGACACGGGAAGACGGCGCCGCCTGAATGCCTTTGCCAAGGAGCCCCCGAATCAGGTGGTGGTCCCCGGTGGTGGCCTCAGCCGCCCCACGCTCCTGTTGCTGACGGTGGTCCTTGCTGGGTGCTGGCGATGCTGGCTGTGGCTGTGGGATCAGCTGAACGGGCCGGGCCCCCGGCGGAGGCGCTGAATGCTGTAGTAGCTTGCCAACAGGGAGCATTCGCTTCGTTCAGCAGGAGGTTCAGACGTGAAGTTCTCGTTCTCGGGTGCGATGGCTTCTGCGGCTGGCCGTGCGCGTGAAATCTGGCGATGGCGGCGCAACGAGTGGTGATCGTCGACATCTCAGCCGTCGCAAGAAATCGACATCGAATCTCGGCGTTGAGTCAGCCTTCACACCGATCGCCACACTGCAGGACCGCTGCGGGCCTGGGAGAAACCGGCGGCCAGCCCATTCGCTTTGTGCCGCCGACATCGCCCAGAACTACGTAAGGCCTGCTGGAGTTTGCTGCGCCCAGGAGCGGCCCGAAGCGGTGGTGGCATTTCGCCGAGCAGCGCGCCGCGCCCTTACCTCGATGAAATCCAGCGCAAACCAACCGCTTAATACCGTCGACAACAACGTCCCCCAACGGCAACCCACAACCTGGCTCTGCGCCATCGTCGAGAGCGCCTGGATGTGCACATGTCCACCTCGCACGAAGGGGGTTGTACGGCTACGGGCTCCCACCGCGGCGCCAACGATTCCCGAGGGCTAACCTCACCGTTGAGTCCCCAGCCCCGATGGCACCCGGTTCCGGCGAGAAGATTTCTCCACCCCCAACCCGATCCGGGCAGCGTCTATCACATGACCAAGACGCTTCGACAAAGTTGCTGTTCTTCTATTACAACAAGAACGACAAAATCCGTGTCACCGATCTCCAATCAGGGATCGTCTGGGGCACCAATACCGATCTCACCTGACCGCGATCCCCGGCTGGTCAACCGCTTCGATTACGACGCGACTACGGCACGGTTGCTCAACCGTTTCCCTGATGCAGGCCGCATCGGCTAATCCGCTCACCCGTCCACGGCACCGTGGTCAGAACCCGCGCCTTCAATTCCACATCCCGCGATTCAGTTCCAAGTGTGTGGAGCTGAGCCGTCGCCCAACGCCGCCCAAATCTGGGCGAAAAGGTCCCGGATTCTACAACCAGAATGAACCGAAAGCCACAAGGTCAAAGGATCTGGCCGAGAAAGGTGCCGCCGTCACCGCGCCTCAAGGTGAGCCATCTGCCAACCCACGCAAGGAAAGCGATCGAGAACGATCTGAAATCGTCGATAACCGCTGCTGATTGAGGCTGGGCCTCAAAACCCACCATCCTGGAAGAATGGTCGCTGGCCGAAGTGGTCGATGTGGCCCCGCCCTGGCTGACCGCTGCGAATCGCTTCCCGAATCCCCTGCGTTTCGCCTGACCTCCTCCCAGGCGCCTGGCCGTCGAGGCCAAGTCTAAACACCGCCCCAAGACTCACCTGACATGCGGCCCCTTGAAGATCGTCTTTTTCACCGAAACTTCCTGCCCAAGGTCGCGGGAATCGTCCCCACCAGGCTCACCAAAGACGGTCGAGCATCTGGTGGGCGGCGGCGAGGACGTGCTGGTGTTCTCCCCTGAAGGGGGTCAGACACCTACATGGGCGCCCGGGTGATCGCGTTCCGGCCATGCCCTGCCGCCTCCTAACCTTAAACCCCGCGCTCAAACCTGGCGCTGCCACGGCCGGCGGTTGCCGAAGCCCTGGAGGCTTCGCGCCGGATCTGGTCCATGTTCGTCAATCCAGCCGTCCCTCGGCCTGGGCGCATCTGGCTTGGCCAAGTCGCGCCAGATCCTCTGGGTGGCCAGCTATCAACACCCATCTGCCAAGTACCTCGAAGCACTACGGCGTCGGCCTGCTGGAGCCTTGCTCTGGAAACTGCTCAAAGCCGCCCACAACCAAGGCCGAGCTCACTCTTGCACTCCACGGCGATGGTGAGGAGCTCAGCCTAGGCGGGCATCCAGCACACCGCGCCTCCTGCAGCGGCGTTGACAACCGAACTGTTCCGGGCCGGAGTGCGCAATCCCGGCATGCGCCCGCACCCTAAATGGGGCAGCAGCGACGACAGTGACAGCCTGCTGCTCTATGTCGGCCCGACTCTCGCCGAAAAACAGATCGGAGCGGATTCGCCCGTGCTCCGATTGCCATGCCCCAAGGCCCGTCTGGCGCTAGTCGGTGACGCCCCCATTCGCCAAACAGCTTCGAAAGGTGTTTTTTGCCGGCAGCGCCACCACGTTCCTCGCTACATGGCCGGTAAGAAGAATGGCCACGCCTATGCCAGTGCCGATGCTTCCTGTTCCCACTCCAGCAACCGGAAACCCTGGCGCTGTGCTGCTGGAAGGCCATGGCGGCGGGTTGCCCGGTGTTTGGGCGCCCAACCGCGGCGGCAATCCCGAACATCGTACCGATGGGTCAAACGGTTGTCTCTATGAACCCCGATGAGCCAGCAGCCCTGGCTCCGGCCAACAGCCCGCCTGCTGGCCCAGCCCCGCAGCGCGCGAGGAATTGCGGCTGGCCGCCCGCTCAAGAAGCGGAGCGCTGGGGCTGGGCGCCGCCCCGACCAGCCTGCGCGGCTTCTAACGGGCAGGTTCCAAGGCCGAAGCTGCAGTTGGTTGGGCCTGAATCGCGGCTTGGCCCGATCAGTTGCTGGCAGGCGTTGTGGGCGGATTTCGTTGCTTGGGCGTGTGGACTTTGAACCAGGTGGTCATCAGGGCCTTGACCATCCGCGCCGCCACGGTGCCCACCGTAGCCCCACTGTTTTCCCCGAAAGGCAATGATCAGCCAATCGGCTTGTCGGCCGGCCGCATAAGCCGCCGAACCAGGATGGTCCTGCGGGGTGGGTCTTCGGCGGTGCCGTTTTTGCCCTGCCACCGGCGGCAGGCCGGGGATTTCAAGCAGGGTGGCGGTTGCCGCTGTGACCACCTACCAGGCTTTGTCGCAGCACCTTCAAGGTGGAGGGCTTGAAGCCCCAGGTTCTCGCGAGAAGCATTTTTTTTTTTTTTTTTTTTTTTTTTTTGGACCTCCACGCAGATGGGCGTGACCAGCCAGCCGCCGTTGGCGATCGCGGCTGAGACGGCCATCTCCAACGGTGTCAACCGAGACCCGCGCCCTGGCGCATCGAGGAGGTGATCGTGTCAACGGAGGTCCACCTCCTCCTTGAGCGTCTCACTTCCAGGCGGGATCCCCCAGCAGGCCCAGCGCTCTCCTCCTCATCGAGTCGATCCCGGTGGGGCTGCCGAACCAGGCCGCCGGGCGGCCCTTGGAACAGGTCCTCGGCCCCTTGCCAGCTGAGCCGGTTAAAAAGAAAGCTGTTGCTGCTCACGTGCCATTGGTCCAAAGGCGAAACCGATGCCTGCCGTAACTACCGTGATCGCATAAGCACTGGCCGTCAAAGCAGAAAGACTTGGAGGTGGAGAATCTGGAGTCCGGGGGTGGAAGCGACCCCGATTCCCAGCGCGGCCAGGGCGTGATTCACCTTGAAGGTGCTGGCGGGCGGAAGGCCCCGCAGCACCCGGTTCAGCAATGGCCGCTTCGGGTCTGTTTGAGTTCGTTCCCACTCGGCGGTGGTCGGACCCTTCGAGAAACATGTTGGATCAAAAGTTGGCCGGGGCGATGCCATGCGCCAGGAATGGCTTCCGGTCTGGGGATCCATCGCCACGTCGCCCCATTTTTCACCCCATCGAGGGCCTTCTCCGCAGCCCGTTGCATTCCAGATCCAGGGTGAGATTGAGATCCTTCCCGGATCGGGCCTGCTTGTCGCCCGCACCCGCTGCACCTCCCCTGCCGCATTCACCTGCCAGCTGCGACCGCCCCACTCAACACAACCAGGTGGGACTGCGAACACCCGCTCCAAGGCCGCTGCGGCCGATGCGGTCCCTGAACCCGTAGCCCTCGCGGGCCAAGGCGGCCGTATCCTCCTCGTTGGCTGCCTGGTGTAGCCGAAAGCAGATGGGAACGCCCAGCGTTCCATTCGGGTAGAAACGCAGGTAGTCGACGTCGATTGTTGATGCCGCGAAGGCGGTTTCCCTGCTCCTTGAAACGCAGCACCTGGACGCTGCGAGTGGTCCGGCAAGCCCGGAAATTTCGAATATGCCGTCGCCGCTACCGGCGTTGCGCCGCTTCTGCTCAGCTCGCCGACGGAACATCATCCAGCAACGGCGGGCGAGCCGTCGCGCAGCGATAGCCCAGCGTTCCTCCGTGACCACCCCACCGGGTAGGAGGTAGAGGTTGTAGCTGAGGAGGTTGTGGCCAGCAAACCTCGCCGTTGGGATCCAGCAGGCGGCCCCGCATCGGGGTGGCGGGCAGCAGCCGGATCCGGTTCTGATCGGTCCATCTCCCGTTCTCCTGGCCGTGGACACAGCTGGAGCCAGGCCAAGCCGGCCGCCGATCGCTGTGGCGACCAAGAAAGACACCAGGCCCCAAGCAGGCCAGGCCGGTTGGTGGCGCATCCCCGCCTGGCGTGAACCCGCCAGCCAGCAAGCCCGATGGCCATGGCCTTCAGGCCTCAAGCGTTTGATCCAGCAAAGGCCAGCCCGTGCGGTGATCCCCGGCCAGCGCCCGTGCAGGGCTTCCACGAATCGGCGTTGAGGTCGCCCTCGCCCGGGCCGGCTGGGCTGGTGGTCACCGCTTCCACTGACTGGAAAATGTCCACGCACCTCCACCTTCAATACAACCGGATTTTCCCAATCCCCGGCTGGAATCTGATCGAAGGCTCTCATGCGCACGGCCTGTGCGGCGGGATCTCCTCCTGTTGAGCCGGCGAGGGGATCGGTCGAAACCGTGAAGCACTCCACCACCTGGCGGGGGCCGCCACGGCGGGCCCGCTCTGACGACAGCCATCCCACCGGCAGCAGATTCCTGCATCAAGGAGAGCCTCAGGCCATGAGGGGAATCAGTGGCCATGGCAAACGGGCAGCACGCGGGCGCAGCAGGAAAGATTGTCCTGTTGCAGGTGTCCCAGTTTGCCCGCCCTTCGACCTGGGCTGCTCAGAGATTGCGTTCAATTCCTGGCTTGGACCGTCCGGGCGGCAGAAATTGCCTCGATCCCAGCCAGGATCCCGGCAGTGCCGAGAGCACCAGCAGGTGGTGAGGGGCAGCAGGGCCTGGGCCGGGTTGTGTCCAGACCCAGCCAAATTCGCCCCGCCACGCAACCAGCGGCTCCCAGATCAAAGCGACGCCGCTCCCTGCGTTCAACCCTTGAGCCGCGCCCGCAAGGCCTTCTCCACCCAACGCTCGAAGGAGCGGCTTCTTGGTGACCGCCCATCTTGCGCTCCACCTCGAGCAATGAATGGCCGCACTCCAGATCGGGGTTGAAGTGCGGATCAGCTCGATGGGTTCTTGAGAAACATCCTCAACGGCCCCGTCCCTTGAGTTGCCGTTCCTGATCGGAACAACTCATTCCCAGAAGCAGTTCGGGTAGAAACGGGCTGCGGTTTGGCCTGGGATCTGCTCCCTCCGGGAGCTGACCCTGGCTCGCCGCAGCCAGCGGTCGGTATTGGCGTCGAAGCGCCTCCAATAGAGAAAGGGATTCAGGAAGATCGTCTTGGCGCCGGAAGCGGATGCTGTCCTGCTGCCAGGCGGCGCTTGCAGCTGGGGAACCGGCGGTGGCGACGGTCACGGGACATCAACGCTGGTGCCCGATGGTATCCGAAGCTGCCGGGGGCTTTACCAGTGGAGACGCGCGCTCTGGCGGCAGGTTTCCTCATCCCACTCGATCGTGCCGGGCCGTTTGCTTGTGATGTCGAGCACCAGCGGCTTCACGGCCCCTGACTTCGTTGACAATCCGGTTCGAGAATTCCGCTCACACCAGGTTCGTAGGGGCAGCCTGACCAGTCGGTCAGTCATGCCCTCTTCGCTGGACACGCACCGCCAGCACGAATCGGATGGCATAGGTGCGCTTGTCGCCCATCACCCCAACGCTGGCGCACCGGCAGCACACGGCGAACGCCTGCCAGAATCCTTCCGTGAATATAACCCCGCCCCTCCTGCACTTCTCACGCAGATCAGAATCGGCGTTCCCGCAGGAAGGTTGAGTTTTCTCAGCGCTCACCCACGCGAGGATGCGGGATCGCCAGGCGGGGCAGGAAGGGATTGTCGGCGGACGATCTCCTCGGCAGTGCCAGGCCTGCGGCCCACCTGCGCACCTCAATCTTTGAACATGGCGGCGCAAGCGGGCTCCACCACTTGAAAACTGCAGATCCTGGCAGGCCGCCCACGTTGTTGGTGGCTCTTTGATGCTTCACCGCCAACTCCCGTTCACCGGTGGTTGGGGTCCACGCCCCGTTCCAGCCGATTCGATCACATCGGGGTAAAGCGTGCCCTGGCGAGGAAATCGAAAGGAACCGAGCGCTTGCTTTCCTCCTCGGAAACCCGGAATGAATTCAGCGCCATGATCTTGCGCTTGTCCTCGGGATCGCTGATGCCGTCGAGGCTTGTTCGAGGAAGACGATCGCGGGCGTTATGTATTTCGAACGCGAATGTGGAATTGAATGGTCGAAGAACTCAGTGAGGAATTCAGGTTCCCTCCTTTCGCCGCAAATGAAACCCCTGGTCGAATGAACATGCAGGTGAAAGCTTGTCGCCGAGGGCCCCTTGTGCAGCAGGAACGCAGAGTGGATGAATCCACCCCTCCAGACAAGGGCCAGCAGCACGCGCTTTATCACCAAAACCCGTTTTCGCGAACATCGGCGAGGGCTTCATCGATGAAGGCTTCTGTGGTCCAATCAGGCCTGGCAGCCACAAGATCTCGTACACCGAAAGTTGCTGATCAGCGTCAATGCCTTACGCTGGAGTGAATCACCATCCGGGTGAAAACTGAACGCCGTAAAGATGGCGCCGTGAATCAGCGATCACCGCCTCTGGCGGTGTTTGGCGGTGTGGGCCAGCGCACGAAAACCCGCGGGCATGGTGGGTGTACCGAATCGCATGGCTCATCCACATCGTGGAAGCCATCGACCACGTTTGCTGAGCAGACTGTTCGATACGTCCACGAAGCAGAGGCGCCTTGCGTATTCGCCCCGTCCGGCCTGCTTCACAGCCCCACCGAAGTGCTGCACCTCAACTGCATGCCGTAGCAAGACACCGGGATCGGAATGCGAGATCCCAGAGGCCGGGAATCGCAGAGCGGTGCCCCCTCGGCATAGACGGAGGTTGGGGCCCTACCGCTGAGTGATGATCCCTTCGGGGCAATTTGAGTAATTCTTCAAACGCTGGTGCTGTAGCCCATCACCAGCGAGTACAACCTCCGTTTCCCGCAGCCACCGGCGGGCAAATCAGCTCGGAATAGCTGCGAGCCGAAGTCGAGGATGACGATGCTGGATGCGCTGGATTCCGGTTGTTCAGAGGATTGGGTGAAGCGTCGACCTACGACCGTTGCGGCGGCCAGGCCCTTTTCAATTCACCCTAGAGGGTGCCCGAAAGCCTGCAGCAACCGCTTTTCCCTCAGAGCCGCAGGGCGCGCAGCCTGCTTCGCCTGAATCGAACAGCAACCGCTCCGACCGCGTGTCGAAATCGCCGTAGCGGGCCAGTAGGCCTGGCTTGCGCTGCTCGATCGGTGTCCGCCAGTCCTGCTCCAGCCGTGCCGGCCAGCCTGGGATCGAGCCAATGCAAGTCCAGCGAGGGCCTGCCTCCACGTGGCGGCGCCATGGAGCTGGGGCCAGGGCTCGCCGCTCACCCCCTCCAGGGCCGCCAGGCTGGTGAGGATTTTCGGCTCTGCCGTCGGCCAGATGGTGTGGTGTGGAAGATACCCGCCAGCCAGCTTGATCAACTTGCGTGGTACCGATCAGGATCAGCTGCCGCACACCCGCCTCGCCCGCGGCCAACGATCAACCGGCCCCCAGCCAGTTGCCGGCCTGAGCAACAGCTTCCGCGCAGGCCCAGCCGCTGCGGCGCAGATCCAGGCCGTTCTCCGCCGATCACCACCAAACAGATTTCCCCGCTGAAACCGGTGCGGGGCGGGCACGCTGACGCAGATCGGCCAAGGCAAGCCTCCAGCTGGTCGTGGGGCGGCACTGCGCTTGAAACGATGGCCTGGTTGCCAATCAGGGCCAGGCATTCCACCACACGGAAGGCGCCGTTGCTGGTGCGCCTCGGCGAGCCGGCGCCCCCTGGGGGAAGATGATCCCGCAGCCGCAGGCCCTGCGCCGTCGGGCCAAGAGCGGCCCCCCGCAGGTTTCACGTCCAGCAGCGTGACGGGCGTGTTGGAGAAGGCCAAAGCTCGGACGCCTCCCTTGCCAGCCCCACCATCGATATCCCGCTGTGCACACCGACGCCTTCGCCTGCCTCCAGCCGCACCACTGCCTGTGCCCTGCCGGGGGGCGCTTCGCCGCAGCCAGGGCGCTCGCCCACAACCCAGATGGCCAGATTCGCGGGTGAGATCAAGCCCCTCGCGCGGGTTGGCAAACGGCTGATGACCCAGGGCCCGTTCCCCCTTCCCCAGGCGGGCGGCGGCTTTCGACGGGCACAGGCCGCAAATCCCGGCGGATCGAGCATTCCCCAGCATGGAGCTGGATCCAGCGGAACCGCGGCCTGATCCGGGCCACACCAGGCCTGCACGGCGGCGGCGCGCCGCTGCTGCCTACCAGACCGCAGGGTGAAAACCGTGGGGAGGTCAATCGCGCGGCGCTGAATCGGAGGTCGCAGCGTTTTTTTAAGCTGGATGATCCGCGCCGGCCGCGCAACCCACCTTCCGCGCCACTAAGCCATGCAGGAACAAGCCTGACCTGATGATGCCCGGTCCTACACCGTGCCGGGAAGGCCGTCCTGCTGGCGATAGACCGCCATCACAGACGGCCACCGCAAGCGCTGAGTCCAGGCGATTGTCCAGCGCACCACCGCCCAGCTCAAGTGGTTGCATCAGACCGAAGCGATGTGCTGGCGCTCACCGGCAGCGGCACGGCGGCGTATGGAAGCCGAATCCATCAAACCGTAGTGCTCAGCACGGGCGACAAGGTGCTCTGCGGGACAACGGCAAGTTTCGGCGAGCGCTGGGTGAAGGTGGCCCAGGCCTACGGCGCTTAGAGGTGGAGGTGATCGAGGCGGAGTTGGGCCAGCCCCTGGATCCTGAGCACTCCGCAACCGCCCTTGAAGTGAACCACCCGGGACAAGCGGATCCGGGCCGTGATCCTCAACCCATTCGGAAACCTCTACCGGCGTGATCAATGAATCTCGAACGATTCGCCCGCCACGTTCATGCCCATGGCCAGGCCTTGGTCGTTGCGACTGTGTCCACCCGCATTTGGCGCCTGCAAACGTTGCCGATGGACGCCTGGGGCCTTGATGTGGTGGGCTCCGGTTCCCAGAAGGGTTTACATGATGCCGGCCTGCCTTGGCTTCGTGGCGATTGACCAGCGGGCCCTGGAAAGCCCAGGAAGCTCCAATCTGCCGAATTCTATTTCCCTGGCCACTTATCGCAGAAGCCGCGGCAAAGACAGCAACCCGCTTCACCCCTCCGTGAATGCTCTAACTTCGCCCTGGAGGCAGCCCTGGAGTTGAAATGCAGGCCGAGGGCTTGAGGCCATTTTTGCCCGCCAGCCGCCACCGCCGCGCTGCCCGGCGGGCATGAAAGGGGAATCGGTCTGCGCTCATGCCGCCCGGCCACGGCAGCCCTCGAATTACCCCGCCGTGGCCACCGGAGAGGGGATCGATGCCGAAATCTGCGCAAAGCCGTGAAGGAACGCGTTTCGACATCCCTGCTGGCCGGCGGAACAGGAATCACCTCAAGGGCAAGGTCTTCCGGATCGGCCACCTGCGGTTTCGTCTGCGAACGCGTCTGCTCACCGCCGTGGCGGCCATTGAAGGGCCACCGTGCGCGCTGGGACTGCCAAGGGAGCGGCTGGTGCGGGGGTGGCCGCTGTGCCGTCGAAGCTGGCCAAAGGCTGAACACCCAGGGGCGGCGGTAAAGTTCAGGCCGTGAACAAAACGCCTTGTCTGACATGCGCCGCTCCCTCGCGCTGGCCTCTGGTGTTGTTCTCTCTCGCGCGGCGGGCTGCCACAGGACACCGAGAAGACCGAAGCAGAGCTTGAAGGCCAAGATCTGGCAACAACCTGCGGGGCGTCGGCACCGGCTCCTTGAAAGGAGGTTGCGGCCCTCGAGCCAACTTCCACGGTGGGGGAGGCCCCAGGTGGCCAACCTGGCTCTCAGCTCTTCCCTGGCCAGCTGAACCAGTCGGACAGCTTTTGCTAGAGAAATACTCGCCTGCGCGATTCCGCGACCAGCTCAAGGCCTTCGACCGCAGCCACCCGGTGACCACCAACAAGACCCTGAACCACCTCCAGAAGCCGCCGGGCGGCTCAAGACCGAGCTGCCCCCTGATCGCTGCCCGCCCGCAGGGTCTCCAGCAGGTGAATTTCCAGAGGAATCGGCAGAAAAGCCTCACCCACCCGCCCACCGCCCCCCAGCGCCGGGCAACGGCACGTGGATTGGGAATGGGCCCCGCGAGCAAGAGGTTT
>Ga0163217_1042361_pt1 | contig 13363 bp, 11 predicted proteins | sample SynspAceP_FD_185933 | JGI IMG/M metagenome (GOLD analysis project Ga0163217, IMG submission 185933) | Saline lake microbial communities from Ace Lake in Antarctica - Synechococcus sp. Ace-P (PacBio error correction) | ecosystem: Environmental > Aquatic > Non-marine Saline and Alkaline > Saline ...
GGCCGGAAGCGCTGATGCGGCAAATATTGGTCAGTCTGGTTCCGGTGCCCTCTTGAAGCCACTAAATGAGTTTGATGGCTGGAAATGTGAAAGTTGGAAAGTCCGGCTTTCTGGATCCACAATCGATTGGAGTGGAACAGGTGAGTTTGATTCGTGGCTCTTCTCAGGATCTGGAAACACAGATCGCTATTTACAAAGGAAATCCAACCAGAATCCTCAGATAAATCTGGATCTCATAGTTTGGGGGGACGGGGCTAACGGGGTGATTAAGAAGGTGAAGTCAGAAGGCTAAAGTGAGAATGTATGAAAGTTAGGATATTTGCTCCATGATCAAAAGATTGAAGATCAGAGTTAAGGAAGTCAGAAAGCTGAAAACTTAAAATCCGAATGACAAACTTGCGCATTTACGGTGAATTCCCCCACCGGACAACCACACGGACACTGTAGCTGACAACCCTGACAACGCGCAGCCAACAACCACGATCACATTTAAAACTATGCTCAAAACCTACTTAAAATCCTCATCCGAAATACAAAGAAGAACCCGCTTTACATGTTTTATCAATGTATTGGATTTAGCCGTAGGTGTGGCAGTCAGTATTGTTTGAATCTTTTTGTTTGTCCAGCATGAATTGAGCTACGAAATCGGTGGCAATGCCTACAAGATCGATTGTTCGAGTTTCTAGAGCTTGGTTTAATCCAGATGGTGAAGTGAGCATCGCATTTTAGGGGTCATAACCTGCAAACCTGCCTTTTTGCGCGTTGATCAGTCTGATTTATACCGGAGGAGGTAGCCTATTCGGGCGAGAATGCTAGAGTCAGATCCGCTCTCATGCGAGGGAAAATAAGTTTTATTGAGATGCACTTTAACCTTTGCAGCCTCCTGGGTTTTGGATATTTTTTTCGATTGAAGGTTCCTGGAGGGTAATGGGTTAAAAAAGCGCTGGGAACAATCAAATGGTCCTCTGATTTCGGAAAGTATGCCAAGAAATATTTTGGTTAGATGAACGCGTGATGGGTTCAGGATCTGAAACTCAGACTTCTTCCGGGGCTGAAATTTTACGCGTTACAGATGGATAGTGCAGATGGCGTGTATTTTGCAAACTGCACGTGATTAATTGCTCGCACAGTAGATATTTGTGAAATACGTATCCGTGTGTGTTTCAGATTCCGACTGTATACTAGCATATACCATGCGCTCTCTAGGCATGTTAGTAAAGTTTTATGGAGGAAGAAAGAGACCGTAAGCCTTTAAACTCGCGCGTAAAGTTGTGGAGGAAATAATTTTTTCACCTATTTATTTACTCTGCAGGGGAAAGGACGTAGATCGGCCAGGCAATTGAAGTAATAAGCTCCCTACTTTAATCGATCAGCCACAATGGGGCAAGACGCAAGCTGAAACGCCGATGTCAAAGTTTCATGGGTCACGAAACACTCTACACCTTTTTGGCTCATATGGCGCATATCACTTTGGTTTATCGCTAATCATGATACTCGCGAGATCCGAAGCAAACGGGGAAACATATTGCCTTACGTCTATATTTCACTCTGGCTGTGGCGACTCTTTATGCCTTTTGATTGCTTGTTATCAATTTCAATGAATCTTCTACTGCAAGATTCTTCTTTGCGATCGATGGAAGTGGGACTTCGCAAAGTAATGGGGCGAGGCAGATAAGAGCAAACTTGATCTCGACAGTTTTATGCGGCGATCTTTTATGCTGACGATGACGATTCAATGCTCTCTTGCACTCAATTATCGTTTATTTTTCTTTCTTCCTACGTTTTCGATTTTACTGAAAAGCGCAGCTCAGCATAACTTTCTTTCAAAAATCCAGAGTTTTTAATGGGGATTTTTGGGATTGATTCCTAACCGTAGGATTGATTTACGGGAAGTTATCCCAGGCGCTATTTTTTATCTGGTTTTCAACCGCTGGGATATAGTCTCTCAAGGCACGCCATATTAAAGCTGGGAAAAAGCACATCGAGAGATTTAGGATCAGTGTTGGTTGTCGTTAGGACAGTTTTGCGTCTCGGTAGTATTGAATGCGTGGGGCGGTTTTAAGTGGTAACCACCTGGTGAATCAGCTGGATTTTTATGCCAAAGCAACAGATCTTGGATTTCGAGAAAAGAGGATATTGTTGCTATTGCCATACTAGTCCTTGCGATTCGAAGAAAGATTTTGAGCATCGTAAAGGATCCGCTATGAAATCATCCCAATATTCAATCTGTCCACACTGTCTCCAGCCGAGCTCTTCGGAAGATTTGCTGGACAACCAAGGAACTTTCGGAGGCATCGAATGGCCAACTGAGCTTCATAATATGCTCTCCGGATGGGGCAGACATTCGACCGTGATGGACACTACTTCTGTCGGAAACAGTATCGGGATTTCCCTTGGCTAGCGAGAGGGCGTGATTTTGAATGTCTTGCGAGCGTTGATTCTACCGAAGCATTTATATCACTAATGGACACAGCTTTCCGCAGAATCGGTAAATGGGAAAAGTCCTGAAGGACCGGGATAAGTCAAGTCTCTAGTTTTTCACTATGAGAAGTAAGCGCGGATGTCGGTGTACAAAGGAGTGATGAAAGGATTTTCAGTATCGAAAGCTTGCGATCTAGCCGATCGTTTCCGAATTGTAATTTAAATGATCAGGCGAAAAATGGTTACACTCTAACCTGTACTCGTAGGCTTATTGTAAAATCAACGGCATGGATGGACCGGAGAAGAAACCTTAGCCCTACCACCAGGAACGCACTGGGGCGGCACGCTTACGAACCCGCAATTGGTTCCACGCTCTCGAACCCACCGATTTGTTGATACAAGGATTCAATGAACATATGCCTCTGCTGAAAGCAGCGCGTGAAGAAAATCCACATTTTCACCTTCTTTTCAGGATGCAGTTTAAATCTTCGAATTTTGGGATCTATTGGGCCTTAGTCGACAAATCGCTCCCGTAGCAGCGAACTCGCCGAATCGGGCGCATCCCGAAAGGTGATGGGAGCGAGAGACACACGGAGTACTATTACTTTTGTTAGGAAAGGATTTCTTGGAACCCTCGGTGATGATCGGACTTTCCCTGAGTCCGCAATTCCGGTCTCTTGGTTTGGGACTGAATTCATGGCTTTCGAAGATTTTGCTCTTCCACATTAGCGCGCTTCCTTGGAACTCAATTGGATGCGTTTTTGATTGGTAAGCCCACGGAATTAATTGCTAGGAAATCATTGCTGGACAATTAACCACAAAAGGTCGCTTGGGTCCACTATATATCGCTCGATAAGCAGCCTTCGGGCTGAATCCAGATGAAAAGTATTACAGGCAATGAATAAACGCCAGGCTCCTGGTTTCTACCGTAGTTTATTATAATATCTTCTTAGTTTGACATAATCAAAAGGAGTTTTTTGAACCTTGTGAAAATTCTAAATGAACCCCAGTTTTTGATGGTGGCAATTAATGACCATAACTTGTATTTGTCCAGGACACTTGTAGCGCTTGATTTTGCGTCCTTCGATAAATTTTCTCTATAATTACAACTTGTAAGTGCATAATATGGTAGCCTTTTGCAAAGAAATTAGTACACAAGACCATCTATTTCACACTTTAGAAGTAGGAGAGATAGCCAATTTTCTGGAAGCGTTCTTTAAGGAAAGAGCAGCCTAGAAGGAGTACGATGAGGAGTTTAGCATCAGTGAGTATGGTTTTTCTGGATTTGGCTACAAAAGCAGCCTCACCTAGCTATCAGTGCATTACAGGGTTTTCATCATGGGGCACCGTTCCTTCAACTATTCCCCGAAGCTCTCGTCTACAACGCTAGTGGCACTCGGGGCTGAGTCACTTTGCCATATCAATGGTTCGGTATCTCTGTGCGTGAAATCAATCCCCAGTGATTATCTGCTGTTAATGTTGTTGCTGGAGAAAATTGGTTCTGGAATCGGGTGCCTCGAACTGGGCTCCATGAGGGGTGACAGAGCAGATCCGATGCGATGGAGGTGTCCTGGAAATCAAATCCTTTTTAAGTACTAGTTGTCACAACAGCTGAGATCTATGGCAATCTACACCCTTAGAGATGGAGTGACCAGTTCCTTTCACTTAGTCGATAGCAATATTTTTTCGCTTTATGGGGCATATTTGGGTGATACCTTTGAAAGGAATCTGTTAGCTGGCCACTATTTTTGGTGTTCAGGCTTTTGATGCCTTGAGTTTGGGGATTTTTTTTTTCTCTTTGTACTAGTTGCTTAATGATCAAGCCATATCTTCATTTGGCTTTGCCATCGGTATAGCTCGGACCATGTTACAAGGGCTATGAAATCGCAAAAAAGGAGGTACAAGAAAGGGTGGGAAGACAGCACTACTGCGTGTTGTTGCTTCTGATGGTTTTTATTCTAGATTTTGAAATATAGCACGTTCAAGTTACAGATCTATTAGGATTGACTTGATCCATTGAACTGAATAAAGCATTAATAGAAGTATCCAAACTCACCCAAATCTTTGGTGAAAAGTCATGGTGCTAAAGGCTTTTCGATCGAAATTGCTAGCCCAGTAAATGAAAACCTAGTTCAGTTCTTAGGAAAGTCCGGATTCTGGGAAATCTGGTTTTGATCACAAGTGTATCAATACAACGCTCATGAGACCATGAACATTCAGGTGAGAAATTTCAGAGTGGCTATGATCATGTACATTCAGCGGAGTTGATTAAGGATGAGCAATTGGATTTACTAAGGAAGCGTCGGATTTCTGTTTTCAGAGTAATGACTCTATGATTCAATGAGATCCGAGATACATTTGGAGTTTCCGCTGAGAGCGAACATTGACTTTAGAAAAAAGAGATGAAGCCCAGGCAGAAGGGTGCACGTATGGAAGCATTGGAAGATGTGGGGAACTTTTATACGTCAATATGATGCCATCTGAGCTTTCTGTGAGGTCTTGAGAAAAAACGCATCGTCTTTGGGCAAGACATGATCTTAAAAGCCGAAGGTGATGTTTATAGTCGAATGAATGACCACAACAGGGCTGAGATAACAATCACTGCTAGCGGAAATCAAGACGAGCTGAATGATTATCATCCCTCCCAATGAAAAATACAAAGCCTCATCTGTGATTATTTCCCATGGATATGAAATTGTTCTCCGTATGACCTCTACCGGGTTAATTGCGGCTAATAGAGGGTAGGAATTAAATTATTGGCTTGAAACCTTATGAAAAAACTTAAAATGAAAAGCACTGATTCAAAAGTCAGTTGATTCTTCAGATAATGATAAAAAAGAACGAAAATAAGCGAATTGCAAACTTGGCGGCCCTAGTCTAGCCAGTATGGATTTTTTTTGGTTTTTTTCACTCTATCGTCATTGGAAAAATCTAGAACATTTTTGGTTCTTCTATCGGGTGATTGCAGAAATGAAAAATGTAAATGGACTATTGCCGGAAATAATTAATCCGATTGCAAGGCATGGACGTAAGGTACAGTCCAGTGAAATAGAAATGTGAATGAATACCACAATTCATGTCGAGTCCCTATCACATCATCTCACTAGGAGATATTTATAAAGAGCACATTCAGAGACTACCATTAAATACCGATGGATTAAATGGGGATAAAATTCTCCATATCAATCCGATGGGAATGGAGATTCCTGTACCCTTAGAAACCCGGAGAATATCTTATTTGGCCAATTGCCCAACGAAAGAATCGATACGATGAAATGCTGGAAAACGCTCAATTCTACGGGTATCTACCAATAGAAAAAAATCCTATGATAACCTGACTGAATACCGATAAACTGAATGAAAGTTGATGCGCTTTGGTCTTTTATTGGGTGAGGTCGGGCAGTGAAGTGATATATGTCGGCAAATTCGGGAGTTTTAAAGAATGCCGGGTCAAATGTCCAGTAGCAATTTACTAAACTCCGGAAAATTTATTACTTCTTATTGAGAAAGGTGACTGGAATACGTGAATTAGTTTATTCACTGACAGCATTAATGAATTTCAAAATTTGAAGAAAACAACTAATCTACCACCCGGTCTCCGCTCGCGGACCAAGTTTGGCAAAACCACCAAGTGCTACGATGTGCATGCGAAATGATGTCAAAATGAATCTCACTTCTTAAAGATATTCAAGAAGGGCAGAAGGTAATGCGGGGCTTGATTTTTACACTCAAGATTACTTGCGTTTAGGCAACAAGTTGATCAAACGGTTTCGCATGAAATCTGGATATCCAGCACATTCAAAACCAACTGAAAGTATGGACGGCTTATGAAAGTCAAACTTCCTTTGTGGATTTTTATTGCTGGATTAACTAGGCAACGAAAGGCCAAAAAGGGAGGATATAGCTGAGGAAAAATCGATAATTCATAGCTTTGCTTTGTGCGAGATCTAGCACTTTTTTAGGAGGCCAGAAAATTTTTTTGTCTTCCGATCAATAATAGATTGGAAGGGGTCCTCTTCAACATTAGTACTTGATAAAGCGGGGTATATTTTTCACAGACTCGGTAGTGAAAAGTAATTTTGTGTGCGTATTTGTGGAGTTACTATTTGGACGAGCGCAGCGACAATAGATTGTCCCGCTGGAAGTTTCCGAAAGATATTATTGAAGACGCAAATTGTGGAGTGCCAAAAAGCGCCTTTTGGATATGGCATTACAAAAGTGAGGATTAAATGGGCGCATTCTGAACGAACTATAAAAATGAGCCACTACTATGTAGTACACACGCTCTCTTCGCATATGCGTTATATATCTTTCTTATTGCTCTGGATGTAACAAGTGTCGCCCTACAGACGTCTCAAAACTGGTAAATGTGAGCAACCCCTACTAAATCGAGTCACAATAGCTTTTCGCCTCAATATGAGTCTCGCGGAGACAATCTCATAGAAGAGAATAGGTAAAGTTCCTCACGCGAGAGTCCTATAAGTTATTGAGTACCTCAGGACAAGTGGAAATTACCAGTGACAAGTTTGATGATGTTGCAGTGTCAAAATACATGGAAGCGCTGAGAAAGTAGATACTGAAAATGCCGAGGTAGAAAACTAGTTTGGACAGCAATATTTAATAATTACCACGACTCACAGAGGTGTTTTCTACACAAACAGAGGAAATAAACACAAATCGAGACTGACTTCCAGCCGGTAAACGACAATGGTAGCTGGGGTTGGGAATCAAATAATATAAAATGTGAGGCTGGGCGGAAAGTCAGTGGCCGCAATGAAATTGTCAGTCATGCTCTTCAAACCGAGTAGCGTGGATAATATCAATTTCACTTTCACAGACGAGAATTCACCCCGTGCGCGCGTGACACACTCGACAAATGTTCTCGCAGACACACTCACTGCTTCGTTAAGAGTTCGGGCTCGAACGTGATATAGTACACAACATTATATATAAGGTAGGAAAGTGTCGAAATTCTACTTGACGCTCCGATACGCTCGTGGTGGCTCATATTCGATTGGAAAGAATTTCGAGGCCGCTGTTATCTGTACAGACAAGTGGTGTTCGGTCAAAATCACGCAGAAGTTCAGTGGTGATGTTGCTTGTTGTGTTCGCTCATGGGGTGGCTCAGTTTACTTTGGAAGAAATCAATGGCAGCATCATGCTTCCACTAAAGCGGCGGATACCATCAAAGCCATTTATCCCAATTTTGGAAAACAGCCTTACTATGAAAAGTAGCGGGCGGAAGTATCAACTGCTTTAGTACCAAAATGAGGTAATGGGATTAAGACTTGGATGTTCGAGGATGGACGAGTAAATACTTCCTTGAGTTAATTTCTCAGCGCGAAGAGAAAGCGCTAAGGTGCTAGGGAACGATCACGGTGGCGGGATCCTAGTTGCATGACGAGCTCAGGTGGAAGTATACAATCTGGAGTTTAAGAAATAGTATGGATTGAGTCCATGCTTTAGGAAGTGTTTGCAGGTTGTGATTTAAAGATCAGAAAGCCTGAAAACCTAAATTAGGCGGCTACACAATAACCATGAAATAGCAATATCAGGAAACAAAAAATCTTGATAGATAAGACGCTGCTGAAAGCGAATCCGAACAATGATTTCATAACGGACTAAATAGAACTTCTGAACCCACACTGGGATAGTAATAGTTATTCCAAGTCCGCGATATATTCCTCCGAAAAGCAGTGTTGTTGAAATTCAAAAGTTACATCAACAATGAAGGCAATCGCCACAGTTCTAAAAGTGAAACTTTTTTTAATTGGATGATTGCCTGAATCTATACTGGGGTATCGGTGCCGATTTGTATTTTAAATAGCCTTGCTAAAACATGATCCCAGGTTGGAATGGTTTATTACATCGGTGCTCACCAACAGATTAGTTTGTTCCAATCCCCGCATTGGTTGGATCGGCAAAAGCAAAGAATTGATAATAACCTATAAAAAATCTGCTGAATGTCGTGTTGCTGTCTGTGAGGAACTAGGCCAAGTGAAGGTTATTTCGTTTCGTGCGGTATCAAACTCACAACCCACCACAGACAACCGCCAGCCCACAGACCTCAACCGAAATCTAAATTCGAGTTGCAACCAAAACCCAATGAAAATGGGTTAACGTCGCATGGCATACCCTAGAAACCTTACTTCAATTGGAGACCCTTTATAGTTGGCTATCAGAAGAATATCCCTCAGTCCCCTTTTTTTGGTTACCAAAACAGTGAGGTTCACTTTAACAGATCAGATTTATAAATATTTTAATTCATCTCAATGGGGACAATATAGGAAGTGAGACACTTGTTTCATTGAAAAGTTTCCTTTTATGTAGATTATGACGATTGGGTTGCAAGTGATCAGAAACTCATGGGGCGAATGGAAGATCTTTGAATATGATGGTCAATGACCAAAACTGAAGCGTGGCGTCATTGAATTGATGAATCGGAGAGGGATTACTAAATAACATTCTGATTTGTTGAAAACCTGCTGAACTTTCATGCAGATTTGGATTCCTCTGATGATTAATTAACGACGAATGGCAAGTATGAATTAGAAGATGGCTGGGAATTGCGATGATCATATTGCGTGATCATGTCTTGACGGATATAATGAGTCAATTCGGATATCGATCGATATTTGGTGCATGGGAGGGCTACTGAAACGATATTAGCTGGAGAACCCGTTCATCCAAAAGAACTTTTTTTTGAAAAATGCGATGAATTTGGTGAATGAAAAGGTTTGGGTGGTTGATCTCAAATTTTAGAAGCCAAGGTTTTCGATGTTATTCTCGTGATAAGAATTTTTTTACTTTTTTGCCGCGAAAGTGGAACGTTTTCTGTTTCGATAGAATTGTAATGCGGGTAATGAATTTTTCGAATTCGGCCTATTCCTGTGTTTTTAGGACCTTTTTTTTTGATGCAAGAAAAGTGGAATAATATCTTCTTCATATGGTACGCATTGCAAGACCAGCGATGTCATTGGAACTAGTGACGCTAATTGCTAGACCAGTAAACGTCATTGCGAGAACTGAAGCGAAATATTGAATTGTATGTGGATCTCCTGCAGATGAAGCAATCTCCGATCCCGCAATACAGATTGCTTCGAATTTGACAGAGTCTGGATAAACAGCGTTGGTAGGATTACACTCCTTCCGCCAATGATCGCAATTAAGAAGCAACAAATAGCAAATGACGATGAAGCAATGAAACAAACACGACATTACACCAAAACAGACAAGCTGACAAGTCAAGTAAATCCCATGTTAAAGAAACCTACTTTTTTACTAATGCTTTTTCTGGCTGATATTTTGAGAAATTGAAAAGTTCACCGTTTTAAACTTGATGAGTTTGGTTTGCCGGTCTGTTTGTAGCCCTATGTAGGGCAATTTCTTACATCAGTGTTTGAAACAGTTATGAAAACTTTCAATGAAACCGATCAAATCTATCGAGCTAGCTCGAACCTACCGTTCTCAGGATTACAAGTTGTGAAGGAATTTCCTCGAATTGTCTGATGATACAGCTGAATCCAGCAAGGACAAGCTGAAACTTTTTTAATCATACCCGGGAATTGAGAACATTACTCAATTTTAGTTACTTCACCTAATACGGGAAAGCTTATCGACCGGTCGGGCAGAAAGTAAAATTCAAAGCGATGGATTGTTTGGACTACCAATACGCAGCTGGTTTTGGTAAATAGTTTTACTTGGGAGCCAATTTCTAGGGACTTGAGAGCTTCTCTCCTGGCAATAATAAAGTAATGCTCACAAGCTTTCGGTGCCGAAAAAGCTCTTTGGTTCCGACGTATTCATACGCAGTCAGGGCCTATCAATAGTTTCTCTGTGTATGATTGGTGGTGAAGACTATTGATGCTGTGCAGCAATTATTCCAATGATGTTCTTATCCATCCTCATTCTCACTTTGATGTTTCAACGGTTGCCATAAGTTCAGTCGCATTGGATTATTGGGGCAGTAAGAAATCTATGTTTCAGACCAATGAAAAGCGATTTCAAGAAGTTGAAAAGTCAACACTAAATAAAACCCATAGCAGTCTTCAACCCACGTTGCTTGCGGGACAAGAGGAGTTGTATGCCGGCCACTACTTCAACCATCCAAGATATTCTACTCTAACTCGGCAAATTATTCTCTACGAGTCGACACAACGTCCCGGGAATCGTTCTAATTTACTGTCTCACCCTAATCCGCTTTTTGCAGGCTTCTTAATTCTGGGTAATCCAATCGTATTTTTTTAATTCGATGCAGGAACCTGTTGCCTTGGCTAATTAATCAAAAAGAAAGTAAACAATCGAGAAGTTAGGCAAAGCCCATGAGGCTCAAAATTCACATGATCACCACTCAGATTTTTGATGGAGGGGAGTTTATCTTTCACATGATTGCTCTCCTTTTGTTGGACTAATCTGATTTCCTTGGTAATCCACGAGAGCCTATAGAACCTCAATACATGCATGATGGGCGACGTAGATTGTATTTGTGATGGTTTGTAAGCGATTTTCATATAATTCTGAGTCACCGATCGATGACGGTTGTTTGACCTTATAGTTTTGGCAATTCTGGTGCGGCAGATTGGGCTAAGGTGTGATCCCCCCGGCGATTTACTTGAGCATGAAGGGGCGCAGTCAGTCTTTTCAAGAGAGGAACAAAGCAGTCATATGCTTCCCAGCCAATTCCCTATTCGAAAATTTGGTGATCAGGGCAGTCAGTTTTGTACTTTTTGAGATTGCCATTAGCTGTGGTTTCATATTTCATATCCGAACAGCTTCTATTGTGAAGGAAAAGAATATCGGATACAAGAAAGAAAGGGATACTTATACCTACTCTTCACCGGAACATCGGGGAGTTTTTCAAGCAAAGACCTCGGGCAGATTCTGAAGATGATTGCAGTTGGGAATCGGGAAGTTCTTTTGGGATTCAAAATAATCATATCAATGGCTGAACCATAAGGCACACTATAAGTCTGACGGGATTAGGGCGCGGTTTGAATCCATTGATGAGAGTTTACAACACATTCGTACTTTGGGACTTCGAAGGATCAAAGAATCACGAAATTAGTGACTACCACGCTCAAAGAAAAACCTGGAGCCAAGAATTACCCTATCAATCGCCAACGGTCCGCAGAGAAATCTGCAAAGCTAAAGGCGATAATTAACAGAAGGAATCTGACCGGTTATGCAGAACTCGTCACCGAGCCCCTGAGTTATTGATGAAGAATCGGGACAGGTTTGGTTTTCCATTTACTATCTGAAGGCGAATGTTTTGAAGACATTAATCTCTTTTCCCTTCATGAAAAGTAAGAACCGTATTTCTTTGAACGCTCTTATACAATGTTGAAATGATGGCAGAAGTATAGTTTCCCTATTATCCCGAAATGCTGGGCTGCCCGTTTAGCAAGCTGTGAATTTAAATTCTTGGTGATATTGGATGAACAGTTTTCCTTAAACTTGGGAATTCCTTAGCGAAAATGTAGCCCAGTTTACGCCTTTCAACGATCGGACAGACTGGCCCGACCTACTGCCTTTAATTCAATATTATTGCAGTTTCCCTTGCTGCTTTGGAATCATAGGGATTCACAATTTTCTAACTATGGCTCGAAAAAAAGAAATTGGATACTCGAAAGTGCCTGGATTCCGAGTCGTTTTCAATCATCCCAATCGCTAAAGAATACTTGATCTGTTAGTTGGAATTGCTTTTCTGCTCGCATGGCCGATTTGCCTATTAATGCGGGAATTCCTGATATCTAATTTGCCATAGCCGTAACTTATTGAATCAATCATAAATTTGTTTCTTCGCTTCCCTTGGTTTGGATACTTTCTTGCCAATTTACACAAGCTCATGCTAGTCGGAGGATCATGCGCCTGAATGAAAGCTGCTCAATAAGGAAACCCGATGAATAGTTTGGAAAAGTGAGTGGAGTAAACTTCAATCGATGAAATTTTGGATTTATTCTTAGCTAAGCCATCTGGGAAAATTCTGAATCGCTGAGCACTTCTTCGGATAGCAATTTTAAGATGATTTAAAATAGGCCTTATATTAGAAAACTTCTTTAATGGACCACCTTACCTGCTGCTTTTAAGCGGTTTTTAACGATACCAGTATTTCCACATTATTTAGATGATAGACTCGGATAAATTCATGTCCACGCAAAGGACTTTAATTTGTCTCCGGCAAATGCGGAAAATTTGTTCGCACTGAAAAATTTGAACGTCTGTGCAAATATGCTTTTTTTGACGATAAGGCCTATTTTTCATGGTCATAGAAGGTGAATCAAGTTATACGTTATTGCAGAGAAGTGAATGGAATATTGATGCATTACTAAATCCAACTACGACAATACGGCATTAGACCTAAACTACGGTGAAGCACGACGACAACCGGATAACTGCACCGACAAAACCATGCTCAAAAAACTACTTTTAAAATCGCTTGAGAAATTACTTCGACCAGAGTCATTTTCAGTGATCATATCTCAGGACTTTCTATTGGTCTAAGCCTTCTTGCTTGATCTTACTTGCTTTAGTTGAAGCAGGAGCAATCCTATGATCAGTTTCACACCCAGAGAGTGCAAATCTTTCGTACGAGAGCGCAGGATGCGTCATAAGTCTAGTCGAGCTTTATTCGGTCTCAGGAAACCACCTGTGGGTTAGCATGAAGATCACCTATGCTTGCAAGGAATTTCAAAATGAGTTTGAAGCAATGTGGTGAATGGTCGTTCCAATCTCTACTATACTTTCATTCACACACGATGGATAGCGGCGAGATGTAAAGTTTTCAGGAAGCTCATTTTTATATGAAGATGCACCGCGATTCAAGAGGATCTTTTGGTTATCAACTGAAATGAAGATCCTGGGCGGATGGAAGTGTTTTTTGAAAACCCGAACCAATTGATTTTGACTGAAGAAAAGGCTACAAACTAGCTTGAAGGACTCTAAT
>Ga0163217_1105454_pt1 | contig 13363 bp, 4 predicted proteins | sample SynspAceP_FD_185933 | JGI IMG/M metagenome (GOLD analysis project Ga0163217, IMG submission 185933) | Saline lake microbial communities from Ace Lake in Antarctica - Synechococcus sp. Ace-P (PacBio error correction) | ecosystem: Environmental > Aquatic > Non-marine Saline and Alkaline > Saline ...
CACGGGCGTGAACTCAATTAAGTCTTCGCACCAGACCCGTCATAGCAATCTTTAATATTTTTTTTCCCCAATTCCACATCTGATGAAAATAAAAAAAGCGAACATAGCCCCGTCTTCTTTCATAAATTGCACTTCAATTCTCCGTAACTGTACATAATAATCTTCTTGTGGTTATCCTGCTTACTTCCGGAAAGAATTCCGCTCCGCCAAAAGTTACTACCTTCTTCAAGAGTGCCAAGTTGAAAATCTCCCTGTAATGGTGTGTTTTATACACATCGCGCTGCGGCAAAATCGATAGTGTGTTGATTGTCTATTGGTATCTTGTTAGCAAAGACCATAGATCAATCCTCCCAATTAAAAGCAACGCCCACTCCTACAAACGGTCTACTACGGAAGTACTTCCTGATTTTGGGCGTAATGTATTTTTTCCATCATATAGTATCCACCTAATTTTTTGATGGGAAGCATTTAACCGATTAACGTAATGTAGTTGCAACATAACTTAAAGATCGGGAAGTTTTTAAATATAAGAAGCGTCGTATAACTCCGGGCAAGGAGTCCATATCTGATAATCCGGGATCCTTCTTCTGCGGCCCGGTCCATAAAAAAGCCGTATCCAAATCACCCCTAAAATAGCATTGCTGTAACTTAGTACTTCCGGCATAAATTTCTTTTGGTGTTTATTCTCCCGTATTTCATAATTTGGAGCGATATTTTAAACGGAATGAAAGATAGGTGATCCCCATCTTGTGCGCAGCCTTAACTGCTTTTTCCTACAACAAACCAGCCGCTGCATTGCTGGAAAGCGGGTACCCCGTCCAAGATGAAACCAATCGGCGTCGCTGAATACTACCTCCAATCTATGTGTGTTGTGTCCTATTTCCGCAATAGCCTATTGGCCCTGTCATGAAGACAACCTTATGCCCTGGTACCGAGCACCAGTTTTTCCAAAAAAATAAATGCCCAAGCGGTCACCGCCAACCTGTATGTTTGGTAGTGACTACACTTGTATCTATTTTACTTCCCTTCGAAGCGCAAATATCTCCCAATATCGTTCTTTGGCAAGGGCGTAACGAATTCTGTATCAAACCATAAGGCATAAGGTGATACGGCTTACGTTAAAGCTCTCTCCTCCATCATGGTGGTCGTTTGAAATTGGGTTGCCTGGAAACCAACGTAGTGCCCTTTCCGTTGATAATCTAGGAGGATTTCTCCGAGAGTATATGACTTTCTTATACTATAATGTTGTTTGCACGATAAAAGTACCAAAAGGTAAAACTGAATAGCCTAATAAAAATACATTTGACTTTATAACATTATCCCTGTCGTTTTTTTGTTGTAAGGAATGATCCAGAATGTTAAATAACCTATATATGCATTAATCGTTAATAAAAATCGCCTCAATTTGCGGATTTCAATCAATTTGGAATTGTGTTGATTAACAAATGTTTCCTGGATAATTCTCACTAAGAAACAAAAATGGGCTCTACATAAGAAAAGCATCGTAAGCCCTGACTTGTTTTGTAAACACCATAAGGGCTAAAAGAAGAATAAATTTGAAATAGATGAAAAGTCCAATATTAATTAAGTTTTTTGCAGCCTATTTATCTTGAAGGCTGCGCCTCACAAGTCTTCTCCCGACATTGGTAACATTCCTGAATGGAGGTTACTAGAATCTGAACTATTGAGATATCTAAATCTTATTATCCAGAAATTACGAAGTTTAATATACGGATTGAAAATATTCCCCATTTGGTTTTTTTTACATGGCGGAGGCGAAATCTGGGGAGATTTAAATCTGTGTAAGCCAATGGCCTTTGCTCCAAAACTTATGCGCGTGGCCAAGTAAATTTCCTTTTTTTAATTCTGGCCCGCAGAATCCCAACAAAAAAATGTGGTGGAAACACTAAGAGCGCGGTAAATAAACTCCTTGATACTAATTATAACGCCAAAACAAAGTGGACGGAAAATGAGAATTTATGCTTGAGCCTGGACTTAGTAGGGGCGGTGGGGGCGCCGCTTGGAAATGGCGGTTCAATATCCAGAAAGGTTGCGCGCTTTGCCGTGGTTTGTGGTATGAGCGCCCGTACCTATGCTTCATGATCAATAGAAAATTTACCCTTATCTAAGTTTTCACGGGATCGGATAATATCAATTCCATTTCCGAATCTATAGAAATGGTAGCCAAATTAAAGTGAACTGGGTTATAATGTGGGATTTTAACCTATTTATAAGGGCGTCGGACATTCAATGCTTGGGACCATAGGCATATGAAGAGAACGGATGAGATGTAGATTGGTTTGCGGAAACACAGAAAAATAAAGATACACCCATCACATTAGGAGTATAATATCTGCAATAGAACTTATATATAATCTTAATAATTGTAGATCAATTTTTGTATTTCTTCAAGACTGAAACAGATAAACTTTTTTATGACCCGTAATGTATACAATGAGGTTTTTCATTCTATAATCTATTTTTTTTATCTCCATGATCTCTTATTTTCTCTGCTCCAGATATTTAAAGTCAGAAAAACGACATAAGTTCACTAATGACTTATAATTGAAACGAGTCCCTAATTTTTGCAACGACGCCCATAACCTGTTAATTGGAGGCTTGGAGTCCAGAGGCATTGGAAGGAAGGCTAAACGGGAAGACAATTGGTATTGGTAAGTGTTGGTTATTCTTCCGTCACTGTGCCATTTTATGGATAGAAGAAACTTGCGAAGATGAGGAAGTAGCAAAAAATTGATGAATGAAAATTTCACTAACATCAAAGTAGACAGGGGAGAGGAGAGATCCGGAATGTGGATCGTATATTACCGCTTTGCAGACTGTAAATCAACGGTAAAGGCATGGAATGGCCTTGGCATGTAATACGTTGCCTAACGGAAAGCCTATTTACGGAGGTACCTACCAACCAAGGCAAAATTGGAGCAAAGTTTTGTCTCCCGAGGTTTTAGCAAATTATATAGATGACGCCAAAAAAGCAAATGAATATGGCCGACATGGTTGACGCAGGGATACAGGAAAGGTAATATCATACACGCCAGTTTCCCGTCTAGGAGTTGACCCAGATTTTTAAAGAAAAGTGTAAGAAAGAATGGAAAGATAACTGGGATCTGAAATCGGGGGTGGTAATAATGGGTGCGCAAAATGTTATTCCCTGTTTAATTAGAATTTTCTATTGGATGTACGACGCCCGTCCTGACAGATGATTGAGTCCGCCAAAAGTTTTGTTAAAACTGCCTGGACAGAAATTAGCCGGGGAGGGGTTCTAGATCATATTGGCAAGTGGATTCCTATAAGGTATAAAGCACTGGATTTGCAAGTGGAAGGTTCCACATTTTGAGAAATGTTTAGTAGAGAATGCACAATTAATAGTCCTTTATTCCAAGCTTATAAAGTGTTTTAATGAGCCCCTTTATAAAAAGGTGTGGAGAAGACCATTCTTTTTGTGGAATAACGGAGATCAAAAATCCGGAAGGGGGTGTATTATGCAGCCATAGATGGCCGATAGTGAAGGTGAGGACAGGCAAGTTTTAATGTATCGGAAAGAAGAGACGCTATAAGGTCAATTTTAGGGTCAGATTTTGAAGATTTTTCGCCAAATATTAAATATAGAGCGTTTCCAAATATTTTGCGAAACGGAACCTATTTTCTTTTTACAAGGACTCATGCGATACGGAATTTATAGGAGAATAACTATAGATTCGGAAAATTGGAACTATCTGGCAAAGATGGCAACGAGAAAAATATAACCAGAGAATAAAAAGAATAACGCCTAATACGATGACAAGATCATTACTTCTTGGAATGCTCTATTGAATTACGGCTCTTGTGGATGCTTATAATACTTTTGGGGAGGATAACTTATTTGAATAGGCGGAGAAGTTTCCGTTTTATTAAGAACATAGTCTAGATAAAGGGATCAGTTGGTAACACACCTATAAAAAGGGGAGTAAGAAAGTGAATCGGATTTTTGGAGATTATTTCCTTTTGCCAATGCTAGTTTAAAATTGTAAAACGGGTCAACAATGACTTCTACTTATTTTGGATTTGCCAAAAGCATGATCATATGCAAAAAACCAAATTTGCTGATGGACAATTCCCGGCATGTACAGTTCATACTCCAATAATGAACTAATTGCTAAAAGTAATTAAAACCGATGATCGGCGTATTGGCCTTCACCCCAATGCCCGGAGGCAGAAGAATTTACTCCTACTGGTCCATATAGATTATGATAAGGACGCCACAACTTAAGCGCGCGTCTAATGCTTTCGGCATGAGTTCCCGTTTTAAGAAGGAAAATCCTATAACTATTTCCAATGGAATTCCTTGTCTATCAAATCGCATTGCCCTTTTAGAATGCCGTTGTGGCGATCGAATGCCAAGCAGTTATTGGCGAGAGTTGCAGCAGCAAAAATTTGCCCAATCATCCCTTAAAGTAGGAAGTAATAAGAGTAGTTGATCCTGCCTTTGTTCAGACAGGGCGTTATGCCGATGACGGACTTTTATTAGTTGTCAGGACCATACCTCTGTAAACTCCCGGTGGCTTCTACAAAGGAAGCTCTGGAGCAATTGAACAATTTCTAGAATGCATTTAATAGTATAAAAGGTTATATAAATTCAATTCCTGATTCTTTTGGTTTATTTCTAAAGTAATGTTGGGTGGTAATCTTCATTAGAGTCAAATCTAAGGAATTGATTCTCTAATAACATATTAATACAATTATTAATGGTTTTGATGTCAAATTTACAGTGAATTTTGAGGTGTTTGGATAAAAAATTTTAATTTTAAACTCTTTTAAGACTTATATGACTTCAAAATTAATTCTTTATAGGATGCAGGATAAAAAGAATCCTCGAGAAATTTATGAGTATCATTGTCCGGTTCAGGTGCTAGTGTGGTTATGGCTACAAAGCCGTTAAGCTGTGCCGGCCTCAATGTGCCGTTTGTCGGGCTGGACCGTTTTTTGATCCAGCAACCCGAAAACACATAAAATCCATCATTAAAATGAAATTACGATCTCCAAGAAGGGGGAGCGGGCACCACTAGGGCATTTGGCTGAAATTTGGTTGCCGCTTATGGCGGTTGGGAGATAGAAGGAAGCCATATACCGTGAACCTGGGACGAAGTTTGAATGGTTCCGTCACTACATTGTTATGGCGGACGTACAAACCACTGGAGAATTTTCTCTGCGTTCGGACCTAAGGATTTTAAGGGGAAGACTAGATAGGTCAATGGAGAAGGATTGGCGATAGGTTATGATGATGTAAATACCGATTAGATAAAGTAAGATAAATTAATCGGGCGTATTTGGCCAACGAATGAAAGGCTTGGAGAATGATCAGAATGGATTTTTCCTTCCTCCACCAAAAACCAAGATAACAATTGAGATTGTTCTTATATAAATGGGTGCTAAAAAAGGCAGGGATACTACTATTGGGTAACTTCCAATGTTGACCAAGAAGAAATTAATGCGGATCCGCGGTGTGTGCTTCTACTGTGGGCAAATGTTCACGTTCCTGTTCCGTTTATGCTGATTTCTCCAATCACGGAAGTTGTCTTAAATATTTCCAGCTCTAAAAGCCGGTGGGCGTGTTAAATTTATTCTCATTGCTTGTAGTTCGGGAAGTGAGCCAAAACCAATGAAGATGGAAGTCTACAGGAGTGTTCCAATACAATCAGTGGATATAAAAAGATATAAGTTAAGAGGCAATAGGTTTGTGGTTTGGGCGCTATCCCGCCTGTAGCTCCGCGCCGTATTCTCTTGAATTCGAAAAGTAAACAGCACTCCTAACGAATTAGGAAATAGTAGTGACGTTGTTGGTAAATACCTGCACGATTCTACCGTGCCAGTAGAGCTGCTTTTGTAACCGTGCATTGATGGACAGAAAAGTGTCCTATAATGAAGACGGGGTAAGGTAGTAACCATGTCTACTCCCTGGTGGGGGGATAACTTTCCTAAGTTGGAACCTTTCCAAGAGGGTAATCTATATGAAGTCCGGTGGGGGTATGAGAATGCCGGCTATTGGTTTTTAAAGTTTTTTAATCCTAATAGAGTTTAATATAAGTTTTTGGCTCAAAAATTGGCAGGTTAATGGAGATAGCTTGCGAGATTATGTCCAAAAAATATTACGGATCCGTACTTATGAGTTGCCGGAAGAGGCTGAGGGTATTGCCCGTAAGGACAATTTATTGTGAAATTCGACCCTACCGACAGTGGAGTGAGTGTATGGATTTCCAGTTTGAAGTTTAATTAAATGGTCAGATTTTAGAGAAAAAAGCAGGCCGATATGCAGGACACCTATTGAGGAGATTTTCCACAATTTAGGGGCTGAACGTTAGGTCGATAAGCCAGGCAAAGACCGTGATTGATGGTTAGAAGCTCCTGGACTTTTATCTCATGAAGTGGGAACCACTAGAATGGGTAATGACCCAAAACAACATCGGCACTAAAATAAATCAATCAATTGCAATGATGTGGCACAAATGTCTTTAATTGGTAAGATGCAGGACCTTTTACCATCCCAGGCGGATAAGAACTGTACTTGCACATTTGGCATTAACTTGTGGCGCGCAAGTGATTATATTATTGAACAATTTAAACAAGAAAAAATTCTTAGCACCATGGATAAGAAGAAAAAAGAGTATACAGTACAATAATTCTTGGTGCGGCGCGCACTGCCTTGGCCTTTCATGCTGTAAGACCGATGGAGTGGAGAAGCGGCCGAATACAGCGAACGAAGCCTGTTGCCGCTGCCCGATAACACCTTTTTGGGCCGTACCCCCTGAGGATTGGAGCTAATTGAAAAATTAAATGCGGACAGCTTTTTACCAACACGGAAATTGGAAACCATAGCGGTGTTGAGTAACAGTATACTTTCCTCCTAAATGCCCCAATGGAGGTCCTATAGATGGCAGAATTCCTGAATTTATCAGAATTCAATGGTAAGGATATCCCCTGAAGAGCAAACCTTACGCTTAAAGGTGACTAACTGTGGTTGGATCACAAGAGTAAACCGATTTTGAAACTGAATTTAAATTGGCGACCCTTGAACAGCAAAGCAAATATTAGATACCAATTTTGGTTATATCTGACGATCCTAAAAAATCGTGGAGGTGCAACCGCTTGAAAATACAATTTTTCCTATATGATGCGCGATTGACCATTTCTGGCTATTATTCCCCAAGTAGAGGTAGCTGAAACTAGGCTATAATAGGGAAATTAAACACCTAACGGTCTGGGATGGTGTTCCTCAAGGACGTGCTTGGAATCAGCAAGTGGAGTAATCCTATGATCCCGATGGATTGCTTAAGTGTATCGAGTCAGAGTACTAGACGCAAATCGCTACTTTGGGATGACAAAGGGAACCTATTGACATAGGTATCCTTTCTAAGGTTGTTAAAAATAGAAGTAATTTTTATATAATTGAAAAAATTTACGGGTAACTATGGCTATTTTTTAATAGCCATATTTTTTTTTCGGATCTACAAGATGTGAACCGCACAAGAAGTTGGATTGCAATTGTAACAGTCTTAGAAATTCAATTCAAGGAGATATTCCGAGCAAATTTAAAATGATCAACTGATTGGGGTCAATCCTATGTTGAATGGTGGAGGAATCCTATGGTATGCAGAGGGAGGAAAATTTAAAGGCTTCTTGGCCAAAAATCATTTTAAAGGTGGTTATGTGTTGGTGGCCCAGCTTCGACGATTAGCAAATACCCCGGAAAGAGGTTATAAAAAAAGCCAAAAAGTTACGGCGCTGAACCTACGTACATGTGCGCATCGGATAGCCGCACGATGAAATAATTTTTGGATTAGAAGACACTAAAAAAGGTCCGTTGGAGGTCTTTTCAATAAAGCGGGAAAACTTTTAAGGGAAAATGATTAAAATTGGGCAATATCATCCATGGATTTGAGTTTAGGCCCTAATGGGTGCTGTACGCTTTTGTTTGAACTATATGGGCGGAGAAATGGCGAACTATTTTCGACTTTGGAAATGGATCGTGTATTGGGTGCAATCACGCACCCCCCCCGGCGTTGAACCCCCCTTAAATTACTTAAAAAATAATCCTTCAAAATATCATTTTAATCATTTAAAGGAAAACATGGAAAAAGGCAACCACAAAAGAATGATACCGGTCAAATGCGAATGTTGAAACCAAGTGGTTCTGGGTTATTGGCGAGTGATATCGCCGGGTGGTGCCGAATCCAGAGAAAATTGGGAATCAAATATATGTTTATAGAGGACGGAGTGTTCCAGAGTAGTGGCCCAAGTGCCATAAAGGTTTTAAAACGTATTTGGAGGGACTAAAATAAGTCACATACATTTAATTGTCCTTAACTTAAACACAAAGGCCTCTATTTAGAGGCTTTTTAGATTATTTGACTAAGAAGTGAATAGTCAAGTTGAGGATTGTGGTAGAGCCCTTAAAATGGTAAAGAAAAAAATGAAAAGGATTTGATAGGTTTTTAAGGGAAATAGCGCTTTTTGGCAGCAACTCTTTTTGTTTAGCTGTAAAGAAGTTACTGTAATATAATAGAGCATTGAGGAATTGAAACTGACTAGAGTAAGGGATTCCGTAAAAATTACAATTGGGAAGAAAGATGAATTGTCTGTGGCCAAACTTAAACTCCCTTGAAGGGTCTGGCGATACCTTTTTTGTTTTCGGTGGCCCGATTTCAAGTAATGTTTTGTATATGTACCTGCGCTGAGCGGCTAGGGAAAACAATCTTTTTAAAGCCAAGGATTTACGATTGTGCGGAATGCTACACTAGGGTGGAAAACAGCCCCGAACACTTTCTTTTGGCCAATAAGGAATTTATCGGGGAAGAGATTTAAAATTAAAATTTTCATGACACACACCTGTTATCCGCCCAAGTATGATTGCAATTATAAAATGTGGGCCATAAGTCCCGATCTCGCAGTACGTACGCCAACCCATCAAGGGGTCTAACATAATAAGGGTGGTGCCGAAGATTATTACCCTCTTGGTTACCTTTGCAAGGCGTGGTGAATTGGACATGGTACTGATTTGAATTTTTTTATGGAAAAAGGGCTTATCCCATGATACATTTGGATCTTCCTACATCGTACTAAAACAATAGGCTTGTTGTTGAAAGGAAACCATGAAGAATATGTTTTTGGTCCATTCGAACGGAAGGTGGCATTACAATCTTGGTACTGCAATCTAACGATAAGGTGGCTAATTTAAATGGATTGGTGATTGATCGGGGTCTTAGCTTTGGTCATTTAGATTATGAGTTGCTCTTTTAAGAGGGTAGCTCAGGGCCTATATTCCTTGGCTGATTCAGCGATTCTATTTAGCCCTCTGTTTTTAAGAACATTCAATGACAATTTTGTCACCTTTTGGAATTGGTCGGTAAAAAGAGATATACTTCCCCGCCGTCGCTAAAATTTTTATATTTTTTTTCCTCAGGTCTGCCACGTTCAGTCGGAAAATTACGCACCGTAATATTAGCCCTTGGCTAAATTAATTTTTGATTTCTTCTTTTATTGAAGGAATGGTTTTATACAACTTAAAACACACGTCCCTGGAAATTCGATAATTGGTTATTTGTGTATAAATGTGAGTGATCGTGTAGCTGTATATAATTAAACTTGTTCCCAACGGGTTTTTAAAAAAGCTCGGACTTTAAGATGGCCGAATGGCCTCGTACAAAATATTTTCAGTGGATCGGAGAAGTTTGAAAGGGTCATTTCTCTTCTCCTGTATAAAATGGAAACCTTCCATTGTTAATCGTGAGATTTTGCTGTTTTTATAGTCACTTCTCAATTGTGCCCCCGTCCAATATCCAGAGAATTTCCTTGACTTCATTTTAACGGAAATAAATTATGGAATTTCCTTAACGAAGTCCAACTCCTTAAGACCAGCCGAACAGATCCAGAAGGAGAGGTCTTTAATCATGATTTTCTTGCCTCCCAGAATGGCTTCTAGATTATCGGGTACATTAGGAAGGGAATCGACAACAAAACCTTCCCCTTGGCATGTCATGTCGCCGAAGGGGATCTATAAATACCCAATCAAAAACATTCTGAATTTTTAAAAAATCTATTCCATCCTTTGCATGTGTATGATTGTGGGCCCCTACCCAATACCTTGAAAATTATATTTGGCATTTCCGGATAGTTCCCATTCATTTCACAATGATGACGTGTCTAATCGCCTTGACCTAAAAAAATAACTGTCTACCCCAAAACCACCTGTCCATATCCAAAGAGACTTTCCACTGTAGCAACCCAGCTTTATATTGGCGGTGATTTCGGATGAGTCGTTTCTATATTCGACTTTGTTGGGAAAGTAAATGTCAGGAGTCCAAACCAAAATGGGGAGTTTGTCCTTGCATTTTGTCTTGCTTCATTTGCTCCGCAACTTCTTATTGTTACACCCTTTAAATGCAGTGGTTTAGCAATAGTTTCAAGGTTTGGTCTCAAATGTCGCTTATATAATCTGAATTTCAGATGTTTAAAATATTTTATTCAAGGTAGAATTATAGATTTTTTGTAGCGATTTTACAATTTTATTATCTGCGAAAATTCCTTTAGGATACCTTTATAGCGGATAACCTGGTACGGCATACAATTCCCGTGACTCCAAATAGTAATCCCCCAATAATGATGATCAGCCAAATCTCCAGGGGTGCGACTTTACACTACTGGCACAAAGATAAAGGGCTGGAGAAAAAGTTATCCACAACGACCAATGATAAAAACCTATCATTACATAACCAGTCCTTAGTAAAATCACGCTCAAAATCCGCACGCCACATCTACTGGTGCTTAGTTTAAAACAGCCATTTAAATTAACCACCAATTATTGGCCCACAATAGGGAATTAGGTTAAAAAGTGCGCAAAGGAAGGCCGATGTAGCTACTGCATTTTCAATTCCAAAAGACGAATAGGTACTATGGAATATATGTACAATACAAGATCAGGATCTGAAAAACTAGCCAACAAAGATTATCTGGAAAAGCAGATTCTAGATGGTTTTCCATGAATTTGAAAATCTATTTTCATTGTTTTTTGACATAAGTGTAAGTATTGGATTCTCAAAAAAGCTTACTGTCTTTAAAAAAAAGAAAGGCTATAAAATAACACCTGAAAACAGCCCTACACTAAAACTTCCTAAATATGCCGATTACTGAATTTAAAGGAATCGGAATAATCCCAAAGTTAAAGTTCCGAAAACAAATGTGAATCTTTGATGCTTGTTCCAAATCTTTTGATTGAACGCCAAAAAATATTCAAAGGAGCTTGGCCATATAGACCCCTCAAAATTTGTTTTGCAGGCATCCATTAAAGAAGAGATAAGTTTTGTCCCTGTTTTAATATAACAACGAGACAAAAACAAAGCAATGACCCGCCAAACAATTCTATAAGAAATATCATCGTTATAATAACCGCAATGGTGTTGTTGAATTTCAACTTTGCGAAAAAAGTACAATTGGGGCGTCATAAACTGGCCACAGCGGCTATGAAGATTGTAATACTAATACAGCGCCTTAATTTTGTGTAAGAAAACCAAAAAGGAATGAACAATTGGCTACAACAATTCCAAGTGCCCTTAAAATACTTCGCAATAGTCTTTGTGTCAGTATATAACTTGTTAAAAAGTAGGAGATTATATTGGCCCCCATTTGCAAAGCCATTAGCGAACTCTTGGAAGTCGGTTTATGTACTTCTGGTCCTTCCCTCCGTCTCCGAGGTCGCTTTCAAAGGTGAAATAATATCAGACGATTTTGATCGAGATTCCCCAAACGCCTGGGCCGGTTTGCCATCATGTTCATGAATCTTGGCAAGCCTTTCGGAAATGGTTATTGCTGCCGGAATTGGGGGTGGTTCCGGCACTAATTCCCGTCAGTTCTTGTCTGGACAATACTTTTGGTCAATTCCTTGCGCAATAAGGTTCCATAACCGTAGTTTGTCATCTATATTAGAAATCCTCCAGCCAATAAAATAGGTTCTAGGTTGTCGCTCCTCTTGAGAGAAATGTAATGTTTTCCATGCCCGGTCATGTGTAAAAAGGATATTGAAAAATATTTGTAGCTTACTACTTCAACAGTATTGGTTTGGGGATCGATCGTAGTCCTTAATTGTTGTTACAAAATTTTAGATTTGGAGTGCAAGTGGGGGTTGCGTACAATCACCCCCGCGCTCCCGTATTTTACAATAATGGCAATTTCTTGGGCAATATAGGGTGGTGGCCAATAAAAAAATTGAAAATTAACCGGAAATTGCAACTGCTGCTTCATGTACATCTCGGAAAATATAAGTATTCAAATGTAGATATTTAAACCGAGTTAAAAAACAATAAAGGAAGGGTATATCTCAACTATGCGTGCTACGAGAGTTTTATCGCAGCCCTATTGTTTAACAAGATTGTTACTAAAAGATGCTCTTAAGGAGTTTTTGCAAGTTAATTAATCGCTAGGGTGGTTGCAAGGCTACAAATGGCGGCAGTTTTCCTGTCCGTAACCTAAGTGTTTCCCAAAGCAACAGCCTTGAAATTTTGGTTTTCTAAGGCCCAATTTAAAATCCTCTTCAGGAGAGAAATCCCCTCTGGACCAATGTAATAGTAGTTTTTTATTGGGCCAAGGCCGACTGTGATAGTTCCTTTTTTTGTCTTCCTCACATGTGCTATGTAGATTCACCGCTTCTAGATTGTGTCATAAATTCCCTTAAAAGTGATGGTTAGGATTCTAATTGAGGCCAAGAATACTTGTAAAGATTGTTTCATGGCTGATTGGCATGACCTTGTTTCCAGCGTCCATTTTTTGATAACCTTTCGTTCGAATGCGTCCGCAATAACTGGCGTAATTTGCAATGAACCCCGATCTCTGTAGCTTTTTTCCAAAAACCATTCGAAACGGTCGTTCAGTGGTTTTGTGGCGCAACCGCATATGAAGTTGATATGGTTTTGGGGGTAATTTGGGTTTTTTGATATATTTTAGCAACAACACCTTCTTGTGATCTTGGGCTCGTTTCGGCTTCAAAACAAATACCCCGTTACCATTGGTAATTTTGCAGGATATCTTCCGATTTTTTTCGGCAATACCTTGGAATATGAACGCACTCCATCAGTTGAAAATAAATTGGTCCGTGTTGTTTTCTAATTCAGGAATGGTAAAACAAGTTGCATAATTTTGGATATTTCGATTTTGGGAAGACTTAGATTTAATGGTCGTATACCCATTGTAAATACTGCCCCATAAACTTCCCCATTTTATTTTTTGACTATTGGATAGTCTGTGGTTCTTATTTGTTTATTTTGTAAGTCCATAATGGTATAAGTGTTGTTAAGTTTTGTACCAATGAATATAAATGATA
>Ga0163217_1010813_pt1 | contig 13362 bp, 8 predicted proteins | sample SynspAceP_FD_185933 | JGI IMG/M metagenome (GOLD analysis project Ga0163217, IMG submission 185933) | Saline lake microbial communities from Ace Lake in Antarctica - Synechococcus sp. Ace-P (PacBio error correction) | ecosystem: Environmental > Aquatic > Non-marine Saline and Alkaline > Saline ...
AAGGCCAAGGGAAAAAGGGAGGAGAAATTAAAAAAGTAGGTTTTTTTTTCTAATTTTTTTTTTTAATGAAACGGTGGAAAAATTATTTGGAAGGAAAACGTGATTTACCGAAATTCAAAGAATAAAATGAATAGATTTTTATTAAAAATTTTAATTATAGTCCGGTAAATATTCGCTTTGTAAAAGTTTTGAATTCCTTAACTAGTTTGACGCACCCTTGAAATTCTCCTCTTCCAAAAAATGATGGGTGTTCTGCTACAAACCTCCCCAATTACTATGATACCTGGCCTGGTGATTTTTATCTCTTTCTTGTCCACTACCTGATTGGAAGCATCCCTTTAAGTATTCCTGTTACACAGGATTCCCGTTTTTTGGTTGTCCCATTTTTGTATAATGGCGAAAGGAGTTCGAATTCCTTTTCTTTTCTATATAAGTTGGGAATACTTTAATTTGCGGATTTCCAAAAAAATCTACCGTATTCCCGCATAGTATGATCATGGGTTAGCCGATGAGCCTTGGGGCAAGTTCAGGGTCTTCGGAAAAATGAACCATCTCGTTTCGTGGCCGTCATTACCCAAAAGCCTAACTGCTTATTCCGCGTCGCGTTACCGTAATCCCTGACCTTGCCGGACGGCTATGGCAACTTGTAACCCCTGGAACACCACGACTGGGATTCCAAAAGATTCCACATATTCCAATTCTTCGCTTGCCCTTCCAAAAACAAGGGGTCCCCACCTTTAAACCGTACTACATGCCCCGTATTCAAAGGCTTTTTCCACGATTAAATCTTATTAATGTCTTCCTGGGAAAAGTGGAAATGCTCCCCACATCTTTTTCCCTACATATATTTTTTTGGAAAATGTTGGGATTTAAAGTCCAATCAAGCAATTCCATACTGACCAAAGCATCATAATAGAATGTAATCCGGCATCTTTCCCAATGCTTTAAATATCCTCTTATGGTGATTAAGGTCGCTACTCCAGGACCTGCACCTACTAGAACTTACTTTTGGGGCTTTTGGATAATGCTCATAATTTTAATAGTTTTTAAGGTATCAATTAAGAATTTCGCAAACAAAACTACGTTATTTATTTTCATAAAAAAACACATTATTATTACGTAATAATACGTAAATATTGCTTACGTAATATTTAAATATATACGTATGAAAAGACCGTAATTGTAGTTTGGAAATGGAATGGGTTGGGATATAATTCCTGTTGATAAAGTTTGTCGCCAAGGTTAAGACCCGGACCTCTTTAACCTAATTGTTTTCGGAGAAGAGCCAAAGGAGTCCTATGATAGGGTTGCATTTAAGTGAATATTTTGAAAAATGGCGACGCAGAACGTTTTATCCATGGCTCCTCGTGAATGGGTTACCAAGAGAATAATATTGAGCTTTTTTACAAAACGAGAGAGTTACAGACATTCATCGAAATTCGACAAACCCATAACAACCCTAAGCGAGAAAACCTTCAATTATGAATTAACCTAGTGTTGGCAACAAGGACTATCCTTTGTGCCACAGATAAATGGAGTAGATAAGGATGGCGTAATTTTGGTGTACCAGACCATAAGAGGATTTGGGAAGAAACTCTGGCCTACTGCGGAAAAATAAAAAAGACAGTTCAAAAACCAAAGGCTGCTATTCTAGGTGGTGGAACTATTGGGGTCTGGAGGCTGCCAAAGCCGGTTATGGATATGGTATGAACCTCTGTGGGTAGAATTTGCCCCCAATTAATGCCCTACGGGCAGTTTTAGACACCAGAAGTAGTAAGGTGCTACAGGTAAAATTTGGAATCTATGGTATAAATATCCATTTGACAGCAAAGCAACCAATGCAAAATCTTGGGAAATGGCCATGTAATAGGAATGGAATTTGGAAGAGGACGAACAATCCTTAATGTAGACATGGTTGGTGATTCCAGCGGGAAATAGACGCGGGATGACATTGGGAAAAAGCTGTGGTCTAAAAATGGGCAACCAGAGGTGGATTGTGGTGGATAATACATGAGGAACCTTCAGATCCAAGTATTTTTGGGCTATCGGGGAAATAGCACTTTAATAACCAAATGATATATGGTCTTGTGGCACCTGGTTATGAAAATGGCTGCGTTGCCGTAGATCAAATAATAGGTTTGGGCAACTACCATGGCTGCGGAAATAGATATGTGCTACCACAATTGGAAATTAAATAGGCGTTGATGTGGCCAGTTTTGGAATTCCCGTTTATGCACCAGAAAAAGGTCATTCCTTATTTTGAAAATAAAGACGGAGAGTCCTATATAAAAGAATTATGTAAGTCATGAAACGGAAAAGACTTTTTTAGGGGTATTCTAGTTGGTGACGCTTTAAGGATTACAATATGCTATTGCAAGATGTATCTTAAATGAAATGCCACTACCAAAAACCGCGGAGAATCTACAATATTAGGAAGCCGAAGTGGCGAGGATGTTTCCTTTGGAAGCGCCCATGGACTTGCCAGTACGGCTGTCGTATGTTCTTGTGAAAAGCAGTAACAAAAGGCCAAATATGCTGTTCTGTAAAAGATGAACGGTAATGAAAGTGTGAAAGCTATAGCTTAAGGCCCTAGAAGCCTACCAACTGGTTGCCGGTGGTTTGCAAACCTATGGTAAGATGATTTGGTAAAAGAAACCTTAAAATCGCTCGGAAAAGTAGTTAATGGAATCACTTTGGCGGAACATTTTTGGAATTTTCTAGACAGGAACTAATGATATTGTAAAACTCAGGAAAATTGAAGATTATGACTTCCTTATTGGACGGGTTGAAAAGGTCATGGATGTGAGGTTTGGTAAAAGCCTGCAGTGGCTTTCGATAATTTGCCAGTATTTATAATGAAACTGCTTAATAAGCAAGAGAACTATTCAGGACACAAAACGATCGGTATCTGCGAATATTCAAGAAAATGGCACTATTCTGTTGTCCGAGGTAGGCGGCTGGTGAGATTACCCCAAAACAGCTTTTAGCTATGGGTAGAATAGCCCAAAGTATGATTTGTATACCAAAATTACAGGGGGTCAGCGTAATCGACATGTTTGGAGCCCAATTGCATACATTACCTTTTTTGGGAGGAAACTGATTGCTGAAGGGTTGAAACGGTCAAAGCCCTACGGTAAATCCGTTACGTACCGTTAAAAGTTTGTGTGGGCTCAACATGGTGTAGGGTAAATGGATGGATGAAAGTGTGACTTTTTTGCCATTGAAATATAGAACAACGTATAAAGGAATCCGTCCCTCACATAAATAAAAGGTGGTGTATCAGGATGTAAATTGGGATGTGCTGAGGCACAGGAATAAGGATTTTTCGGTTTTATTGCCGTTGAAGGTGGTTGGAATGCTTTACACATAATGTGGAAAGGAGGTGCCAATCCACAACACGCCGCAGTTGTTGGTGGAAAAGGTCGGACAAGCACAGCTAACCAAATACGGTGGGACCGATTTTTTAATGTACTACATACAAACTGCCCCCCCCCTAAGCCCGTACCGCTGCTTGGTTGGACAAACTAGAAGGAAGGCAATAAGATTTAATGTGAAAGATGTGGTTATAAACGATTGTCTTGGGTATTTGCCGACCGCAAACTGGACCTGGAAATGCAGTATTTTACGTGATACCTACAAATGTGAGTGGAAAGAGGCCGTTGAAAATCCGAAATAAGAGCAAAATAACACCCATTTTTGTAAATGGCCGGATGAAACAGATGGATAGCGCATAGAATTGTTTCCTTAAGGGAACAAAGATGCCTAAGGAGGCCCTGGGTGTAGTTGCATCAGGAACTGTAAGCCCAAACATAAAACATGTTGAATCAATAGGCACAATAATAATAAGTGTCCATTTAAAATAATGAAAGATGATATCTAATTTAAGTACATACGAAGTGTAGAATCTGAAAAATGTTCGAATTTTGGTTCAAAGCCGCAGCTGTGGCTAATTTCCAAAAAATGGGGGTGCTTGTGTAAAATACATAGGATAAGCAAATTGCAAGTTTCATTTAGCCGAGAATCCACTATTGGTACGCTTGCCAGAATTTATGTCCCACCAGATGGAAATGGTGCTATCCAAGAGGAAATGATTGGAGAAGGATCAAGGGGAACCCAAAGTAGCCTGCCCACTACATAAAAATTCCTTTTCCTTAAAAACGGGAAAACACATAAATGGTGACCAGACCGATATGTGCAATCATATCCGGTTAAAAATTTGAGGATGGCTTTTGTTTATACATTGGTTTTTTCTGAATAGCTTTGGAAAAAACCAAGATAAAATATGGCACTCAGAAAAACTTAAATGAAGCCTTCCGACTTTTCGAGCGAGGCTAATAGAAATGACCCTATAAGGGTTTTGGAAGGGTTAAGGATATCCAAAGGAGCTATTATACCTATGAGATGACCGATAAATTAAGAGCTTTTTCCCACTGAAGCTCCCGATCCGCTTCAACTTACCCGCAAGGTGCAGCAATATTAAAGAAGAATGGGAAACCCCTGGGAATCCTATGAAAATGAAAGGGACTGGTTATTTAAAATGGAGACAGGACCTAAGACCTTTCATGCGGACAAGGCCGGGACCATCCTTAAGGAGGTGGGATATGATCCAGAAATGAATAAATCAAGTGAGCTTCTTATTGGAAAAGAAACAGCTTTACAAAAGAATTGCTGAAACCCAAGACCCTTGGAAGAATGTTATTTGTCTCGTATTTTCTAGAATTTTAATTTTGAACCGTTTTCCTAAGTACCCAGAAGAAAAACTAATGGAATATCACTTCCAGAAAACATGGCGTCAGAAATGGTCTGAATAAAGGCCATGAAGCTGCTATTAAAGATACCTTTGTCCACAGGACTCCCTAAACCTAATACCAAAAGCACTAAAAGGGTAAATCTTATTTAAGCAACAGAATTTGGGAAATGAAGGGACGATAAATTACTTACAGCCTTTGGACACTTCAACCTTGTTTAATGGGTCCGTAAATGGTAATTTAAGGTTGCGTGGCCACCATTGCTCTTAAGCATAATCTTTGCCCAATTCTGATCCAGCATCATTTAAAATTCGGCAATTGGATGATTCCAAAGTTTAATAAAGCGGGTAGACAAAGGGCCTATAGTCCAAGAAATTGACCAAAGAAGTTTTATTGCTAAGGAAGTAACGGATGCAGTAGCAGCGTGTCCAGGTAATTACCTTACTAACTGAAACGTATCGGTATGGAAAAACGCCCATCAGACATTGCAATTGGTGATATGGCCAATGGGTTAATATCAAAAAGCCGGAGAAAACGAAGAAATTAAAGTTCCTTTTTGAAAATATAACCCACATATAATGCCATGGTAGGTGCTGTGGAGAATATTTTGAATGAATTATGGAAAAAAAATGGTAATTCTTTTGCCAAATCAGTCGGATTATAGATTACTGTCCTGGAAAAACGAAAAGTGGCCTTTTGGCGATGATGGATACCATCGTTAATAAAATAATGATGCCTTTAGCACACCCATCTGCAAAATTTAAAGTTCAAGGAATACCTTTTTGTTGGCAATTTCACTTCCTGATTCTAACTGTTGGGATATTTTTCATCTTTCGATAACCGTTGTCCGTTCAAATTTAGAATAACCATCAAAAAATTTGCTGATCCGCCAAAGAAATCGGGAGGAAAGTACCAAGGAAATAAAAAAACTTTTTCCAAGAAAAGGAAAATCATTACACGAATTACAGGAGGCTTAAATTTTGTAAATCGACAATGCTGCACTTTTGCAAGCGCCAGCAAGATGGTCATGTGTCTTTATCAGTAAAGTTCAAGGAACTTCTTGGACCGCAAATGATAGTGATCTAATAAACCTTTATACGAAATATTGAACTACCGATTGAAGGCAGCAACATATCTGAATGGAGGTCTTAAAAAAAAAGCAATCGGAAAAAAATATAATGCGAAGAAAATAAAGGTCAAAACAACAAAAGGTGAATCCTTATGGTTTGGATATGTCCATTATTCCCAATGATCAACTCTAAGTGCCAAAACAGTCTATTTAATCTTGTGTCCGGATATTACTGAACGGAAAAAAATCAATTTGAAGGTGGCGCCGTTGACGAAAGAAACATTATGAAGGAGACATGAGGCAAAAGCAGTTGCAGGCCAGCCAGATTGTGAAGGTCAGGAGGAGGAGCGCAAACGAATAGCCAAGGAATATACATGAATGGTATTGGGCAGATGCTAACCGCCCTTAAGTTTTAACATAGAATCCATTAAATTTATCCAATTTGGAGAAAAGGCCGAAAAAAATCGAATATATAAAAGCCGCTTTCCAGTGAACTTGAATCAAAGGGGTTAGACTGCTACTTTTAATTTACCCCGCCAGACTAGTGAATCAGGTAATATTTCCGCCATTCAGAAAATGACCAATGAACTTGTCTAAGCTTACCGGAAAAAAAACATATTGTTCGAAACAAGAACCGAGGAGAATATTAGGTTGTAATTCGTTTGCAGAAAACCAATATTTATAAGGGTAGTACAAGAAGCTGTAACAATGCCATGAAAAATATGCAGAAGCCTAATTTTATTCCTATAACCTTAATTTTAATGGATGATATTCTAAGTGCCGTTACGACGATGAATGGCAAAGGTTTTTGACGACTCCATTTTGGGAAAGGTACCTAAAAAATAATAGTGATGGAGGAATGGGGCTATTCTTTTATGAAAGAAAGAATGAATTATATTAATGGACGTCTTTTATCAATTCGATTAAAGGAAGGGAACTCGGTAACTATCACTATAAGACGGATAAACTGGAATTGATAAAAATGAGGAATAAAATAGGGTCCAATTCAATATTAGTTTGGTATGAAAGCCTCTAAAAAATAAGTCTACAAGAGCAAATACCACCTATGAAAAGCGTAATCGTTTTAATGAAGTATTATGAAATAAGAATTAAAGGAACTCAATACGATATAGGCTTACCAAGCCAGAAGTGAACCTTTGTGGGGAAGGTTATTTTATGGAAGAGAAACCAGAATTTAAAAATCAGATTTTTAAATTGAATTAAGGAGTTCTCGACACATTTCCAATCTTAGATGCCGGTTTTAAGGTACGATATCATCGTACTCCCACGCCCACGGTATACAAATGATTGGGCAATCAGCAATCGCGTTGGATTTTCAACATACTATTTCCTTAGCAATGGTAAGGACTATTTTTACTTTTGGAGAAAGATTTTGTTTGTATGGATGAACCATAAGGATCATCCGATAATTTATCAAATCCGTTATTGGATAAACTTGCAGTATCCTTTAGGGGTCACTAAAATATTTGAGAGCTATGGATTGGACTATTGAGTATGGAACTTTATCTAGTCATTTGTAGGGTTGTGATTTAAAATTAATATTCCTCTATTTAAACTATCCATACTTTACATTGTGCTATAGTATCAAAGCAATTTTATCATCCTTAAACGTAAGACTTATTTAAACCACAACCATAGGAATATTGATGTATTTCCACTTATTTGCAAAAGCTCAAACAAGCTGTTTGAAATAAGTTATTTTTACTTAAAAATAATTGAATAAAATCCTCACCGTGAGGTAAGTAATTGAGGAACTCCTAGAGTAAAACTATTTCTTTTTTAATCACCCCAATTTCAAACCCTACCGTTGCTTTACCCCATAATGCATACCCGCCTTAAAAGGTTTGGGATTAACAACCATAAACTTTTTAAGATATTTTATCTTTTTTTCTTTGGATCTTGCTTTTCAATTCGAAAAAATCAGCTAGCCAAACAATTATTGTTTTTTAGACTTTTTTCTTTTGGCCAGGTGATTACTACTTCATCACCGACATATTGATAGATTTCCCACTGAACTTTCTATATCCGGTGTGCTTATATCATAGTGATTTCCCTTAGCATTTCAAAAACATTTGCTTCCATCTTTTCGAATGGGAAAGTAGCTCCTTTTAAAAGTCAAAGAAACATAAAAATACGTTCCTAAACTTCTTCAGGATTGTTTGTATTTACCTATAATAAACCTCCAAAGTACACCTTGACCAAATTTATTTTTAATTCGAACATAAACTGAGTCACCGTAACCAATATGCCCCATAGAATAATGGATAATAAAAAAAGAGGGCGCTTTTAATTTTGGGTTAAGGTACTAAATGAATATTATAAAATGCTTAAATCAAATTCCCAATTGGACAAGAGAATAAATATAAAGTAGCGAAATACACAGGTTAAATGTTTATAGGAAAAAAACAAATAATACCCATATCCCAAATACTCCAAAATTCAAATTTTTTGGTTGAATTTATATGGTAGTTTCACCGCACTAAGACTATGCGCCGACAATCCCACTAAAGTATTTATGAAGTAAAGAAGTTCAAAAGTCTCGACCAGAATTTCGTAGCTGCCGTATAGCTTTTTCATTTGAATTAATCATTAACATAGGAAGTATTCCATTACTAAAAAAATAATTGATTAGCATCCAAACACAAAACAATAGTCAGAATCTTGTGCATTGCCAAATTATTGGGATTACTAATAATTAAGAGTTTATTTTTTAAGCACTTTTTTTCATTTACTTAGCTAGTTTTTTAATGGATTATTAATAAAGTTCCGTCTGGCCCTTTGTATTAAAAGTTAAATAATTGGGGGGAGCTAATTAATTCCAACTTAAAAGCTTTAATGGAAGTTATAAGCAGTATTCCCTTTAAGGACATAAATCGGAGAAGACTCAGACCACTGAATTCTTTTGCTATTTACTTGATTGGGTGAATGGGCATTCCTTCTGATTCGGATTCATTTTAGTAAGTGGTACAAAAATGTTTTCATGTGCTAATTAAAATTTACTACAAAGTAAATACTGTTGTTAGCATTTCACAATCAACTAAACTATTTGAAAATTAAGCTTATGTAGCTTTTTTGGTAAAGTAACATAAAGTGTCAATAAATACAAATGATCCGAACCAAAATAGTTTTAATTTGTTGTTTCGAAGTAAAATTGGATTCCATAAAGACAATAAATTATGGTATGAGATAACCCGACTAATCCTATCGTGATATAGACCACAGGGAACAATTATGGTGTTTTAAAGGTTCATTGTTATGAAAAGGCCAATTACTTAGTAATTTAATCCCTTAGGCCTATTTGAATCTAAGAAATAATCAAAAGGGCTGAAAGGTGTAATACGAAAATTTTTAACGAACTGGGATTTTTTTATTTAAGCACTTTTAAACTTCGTCTATTATTCCCAATCTATCGGCAGGACTATTAAGATGTTCCTCACTTCAATTTTAGTTGATCCGCCTCCGGGGTAATAAATTTGTCGCCTCTTTTGATCAAATTGCAATTATGGCGTTTTTTAGAAAGCCATAATTCAACTATTTTTTATTAAGTAGCAAACATTCCGAACCTAAACCAAAATCTCCCTCATGATTGTTTTAGGATCTTCAGAAAAAGCAAATCTGTTGGCGATAACTTTTTCGCCTTCTCGGGAATGGCCACACCTAACGCATTTAGCCACGACAGAGAGGGTGGTTCCTTGAAATAAAATAGAAGTTCCGAAATAAAGAAAACAATATTAAAAAAATCATGTTTGGCTTTGTCTATTCGGCCAAAAAGTGGATATGTGCAAATACAATTGGGAACAGCTCCGCGTAACCCCAACCCATGAATATAAAACGTCCTTCTCATTTTCATTTTGAAAGAAGACGAGACTTAGAAATACACTGATCGGACGGGCTACCATGATGAGGAATATTGAAAATAAGTAAACCTACGCCATAACCGGGATGAATTTGGGCAAGGCAAACACAAATAATCCTTAAAAGTTAAGGAACAGTACACATTTGCATCAACCAGGCAAACCATCACATTTTTAAAATTGTTCTTCTTATGACACAAATCTTTGATTCCTAGATACAACCGCACAGATATAGATGAGAGAAAACGGCATTGCCACCCCAACAAAATCTGTCGCTGAAATGTTAAACATTAGGGCAATTACCCAATACACGGATAAAGTCCCTCAAAAGTCGAGCTTTATTTTAATTGATTATATATTTACTCAAGTTTTCCAAATCCAAAACCCGCGGCCTTCCGCCCAAAATCATTTGTTTTTTAAAAAAACAATGGTATAATGGAAAAAAATACTCTGATCTTGGGTGAACAACGCAAGACAAAAAAGGCAAGGGTAAGCCACATATGCCATTGGGTCGTTACTACCACTTTCCAATCCAAGGTTTTGGTCTCAGGTTCGTTTTTAAGGCTAGACTTTTTGATCGCAAGATTGAAAATACGGCGGCCTGCCATCTGTGGAGAAACAATGGAACCCAATAAGCATAACTTTCGTAAATGGTGAAGTCCGGTTATCCACCAAAACCAAAGGAGCCAATGGTTAAGGCGGTTAGTAGGACTCCCAAGTACTCATACAAGGCCTTCCCTTAAAAAATGGTTTTAACCGTCTCCCAATTGGTATCAGACCTCCGAGAACAAATAAAATAAGTGATACGATTCCCAATAAATTGGGCAATTTTTAAGGGTCGTTGAATCGGATCCTTGCCAATACCTTCCGAACCCGCTAACATTCCCCAATTCCGCAAAAGAGCAATAAGGTAGGTACCCCAAATTTATATGACGTCTTACAACAACATACTTAATAAAAAGTAGAATTGAACCGAGCAAGGAGTATATTTTCAATCGTTAAATTCATTTCGCGAAACTACTCCATAGGTTTCTTCAAAAATAAAGGTTCTTTTTAATTAATTTTTAAATTAAAAAAATTACTATGATTCGCTTAAATGATAAAAATAACATACGCTCCAAACATATTTCCGTAAAGCATTTTACTTTCAATAATACATTTATTGCTCCCCTACCCACTTCTAACATTCTTAGTATGGTCTGTACGCCCTTTAAATCATGGGCTCTTTCATCGTGCACCTAAAGTATTGCCAACAATTTTCGCTTTTGGAATGTTTTTACAATCCAACGGTGGGAATATTCTTCCACCTGATTTTTAACCGCCGCGACTTACTGCCAAAACTTCTATCTCTGCCTCTGGATCCTTTTCCCAACGTATAATTCGTCAACAATCCCTGAATTTTGGGGAACCTGCCCCTTCATAATAAGGATGATTGGGCTTAGTACCCTCACTTCAAATTCTTGAAGATCCTCATGAGACCCTGAAACCACCACCTAACAGTGTTTTTGTTATATTACGGGCCAATCCTCCTCCCAATTGTACCAAGTGGCTGGATGGATTGATGAGCATATTCATCTCGCCCTGCTTTTTACACGCGACAATGATGGCAGTTTTGTGTTCTATCCAAAGGTTTTGGTTATTGCTTAAGGAAAAAGTACATCTGTAGATGGCACCATGATACCCAGTTCCATAGGGTTCTCTGTGTAGATTACCGTGTTCTTTCCTCTTCAACTAAGGATTTTACATCTGCAATACAAAAATATTAAAGGAAGTCATGGAACCACCGCCGCCCATTACAGAAATTTTTTTGGCATCCTTATTTTCAGAAATATATGACCCAGGGAGCGGTTACTAATGATTACTCCCTCTGCAATCATACGCCAATGCCCTGGAAAGGTACAGACATATGGAATAAATGCCTGGGGTATCCGGAAGTTTAAAAACTACAGACCCAGTAACTTTGCTCCTGGTGTCAACATTTCCGTGCGGCCAATACATAGCGCGATTTGGGACAATATCCCATTTTTTCCCTGGCCTCGGGATTTTTAAGGAAGCCATCTACCATTCTCCCAAAAGTGTCCAACACTTCCGCGGTTGTATTACCACTAAATTATGGGACATCTGATCTTATTCTTCAAAACTATTTTCCACGGTCTGACCAGCTGTGGCGTATGGGTCTTCTTATCATAGGCCATTTCCTGATCAAGCAGTATTAAATACAAAGGTAAACATTCGCCTTTATTTTTTCCGACTTTGCCTATGCCTAAATCAATATATTGTTTCCCTCCAGTATTTGCGCAATGCACTGCAATTAGGTTTTTGCCTTTTTGAATATTCGCCCTTTACTCCGCATCTAGCTTTATGTTTTATACGATTACTTGACCCCACTTCCGTGATCCAAAAGTTGTCCCGTTGACATAATTTTTCCTAATCGTCGTCATGGGCATTACCTTCAATACTGGTTCAGTTTACTTCATCTGTATACCACTTCTGTCGCCTCCAGATATCTGAGCTGCTCCCAATTGGTATTCGCATTCTTAATTTTTATCACCAACCGAACATGGCAAGCTCCCTTCTTCCAATCCGATCATTGAATTCTGATTTCAATACCAAGTTTTCGGAAGGTTTCTCATTTGTATAATTATTCCAAATAGTCTTTTTCTCTTCCGCCCTCGAGGGTACCAGCAATATAACGGAAGGACGGATCTACTGTCTCAAAATTGGACTCTCCTATAATAATCTTTAGTGCGAGCATTGATCTTTATCCGAAGTAACTGGGATCATCCTGAGCAATAAATTTTCTATTTCCGCATACAGGCATTGGATTCCTGGCAGTTGTCCTGCCTTTAAAATCGCAGCCAGCTTGATCTGTGGACGGAACTTTTTAAGAGTCAGATTGTGCAAGACCTTTCAACTACTTTCCTTCGTTAATGGCATAGGCCAGTGCGCACGTTTTTAGGCATAGGAATATTGTCAAGGCAATTTAACAACCACCTCGTTGGGCAGCCGCATTGGTAACCGTTAAGTGCGCCCAATCCGTTTAAAGGTCGCATAGGCATGTTATGCACGCAGCATGGAGGCCATTTTATCACTATCATTGTTTCCCGCCAATTTTAATAAGGTCGTGGAATAGGGATACTTTCTTATTCTCCACGATCATACGTTGAGCGGTAGTCCCCAAAACAATTAAATCACTTTGCAAAGGCTTTCTAAAAGTTCTTCCTCGTTTATTTGGATTTAATGAGGTTATGTCTGAATCATCACCAATACCTCATGGGTAAAGTTATATATATTCTACCAATTGCCCGTAATCCCTCAAATTATTTTTTATGGGCACGTTTCCTTCACTCTTTATCGGGCGTTCCAAAATCTGATTGTCCATTCCGCGCCTTATCCGGGTTATGCTGAATTACGGGTGTAACAGTCGGCAACCCATAAATTGGCCATTCCGGGCCAGTTTCAAGCAAAAAACAGGAGCTGTCCAGGCATCGTACTGGCAAAAATATTTCACCGTCAACCTCTTTAATACCGCTGCACCATTCCTTGACAGATTTTTTGCTATGTGTACCAAAATGTCCAGTACCGGCTCTGAAACATACCTTTGATTTTGATAAGCCTCCGGAATAATTTCTTGGCCGTATAAAAATTAGCACCAGCGGCTGCAGTAATA
>Ga0163217_1028179_pt1 | contig 13361 bp, 21 predicted proteins | sample SynspAceP_FD_185933 | JGI IMG/M metagenome (GOLD analysis project Ga0163217, IMG submission 185933) | Saline lake microbial communities from Ace Lake in Antarctica - Synechococcus sp. Ace-P (PacBio error correction) | ecosystem: Environmental > Aquatic > Non-marine Saline and Alkaline > Saline ...
AAAAAGAAAGAGGAAAAAGGAAAATTTTAGGGCCAAAAACCCGGGGGGGCAATAAAGGATCTAGAATGACCAAGGTCGCCCGGGATCGGGGAAGAGAAATGGGACCGCAATCGGTCCCCCAATAACGGAAAAATTCTTGCCGCTTCTCCCCGACTCCAAGGCCTTTTGGCCCAGCAAAAGGGCAGCCTGTCGCAATTTTGGCGGCAAAACGGCAGTAAAATCGAACTCTATCTTCCAGCCGAAGAAAAATGAACGAAGCGGCTGGCGGCAGGCTTCGCTGGGGCGACCGACTCCAAATCAAACGCCGCCATCCCCGCCGCCATTGGTCCCCCGGCCCAATCCCGATCCCATATGTCGTCGTCCCCCCCGAAACTGCGTGCCTTGCAACGCCCAATTGGAACCGGCGATCCGCTGAACTGGGCATGACCCTTGAGCAAGTCGGGCGCGCGTTGCGAAAGCGATGGGCGACGGCCTATCTCGGCAATAAATGTGCCGACGGCGAACGGATGCGGTGATCCATGCGCGGTCTGAAGCCGCCGAAACCGAAGCGATTGAAAGCCGCAACGATCGTCACGCCCAATTGCGGCCGCTTACCACTGGGCGAAGTCCGACGCTGTTGCGCGGGGTTGCCCCGAACCCAGATTGCCCATGTCGATGGCCGGAAAACGCTGACCAATCAATAGCGCCGCCGCCGGGCATGCGCTGGCGATGCGCTGGAGAAGACTCGAGCGCTCGGCCGAAGGACCGATTCCGCAATGCCCTGCCCGCTTGGCGGCACGTTGCGCAATGGCGGCGATGCGATCTCTCGCAGGCGATCCCCTCGCTGAGCACCAATTTCATTCTCGCTGCGGCCTGCTGTTTGTCATCATGGCCTCGGTGTCCGGTCCGCCCTGGGACTTCCGCTCTGGGTGATCACATCGCCCTGCCAGCTGCCACCGGGCGGCGTGATCGGCATCCAGATTCTCAACCCTGTTCAAGCGACGCCGCTTCGATACCCTCTGGGCATGATCGTTCGTGAATCCTGCTCGGTCGTGTCAACAACGCAATCCTGCGAATGGCGCCAGCCCGCCGACAGCGAAAGCCCGAGGGCAAATGACTCCTCGGGAAGCATCCCGCGGCCCTCAGGCTCCGGCTGCGGCCCGAATCTATGACCACCGAACAATCGTTCATGGGCAGTTGCCGCGGCGCTGGTGCCCGGTCCGGCAGCGCCATTTATCGCGCCCTTGCCGTCCATCACGTCGTTGGGGCTTGTTTCCACACTCACCTGGTCCGCGCCACGCCTGATCCACTGGGCGGGCCAAAAACGCCCGTCCGACTGACCAGGATCGCTCCGCCTGCGATTCACCGGTGGACCCTGTATTGGAGCCTGCCGAATGACTCTTGCCCTTCCCCGATTTTGTCAAAGAAAATGGCCCGTGGTTTGCCGATCGCGTCTTGCTGCTTCCGCATTGCCCTAACATTTCTCTCTTGCCTCCAGTCCGGCGGCGGCAGCAGGATGGTCCGGTCAGGCTGGGCCGCCGCCAGCGATTGTGAACGCTGGCCAAAAAGATCGAGAAGAACTGCGCTTACCCCCAATCATTCCCGCCCCGGTTGATATCGTTGCCGATCGCGATCCATCCGTCGCGTCGAGTTGCCGGGCGCAATTTCAAATCCCACCCTCAACATCGGTGCGCGGTCCGCAAGGCGCGGTCACGCGGTGATCGACAGCCGTAGCGCCAAGAGCTCGCCCCCGCGATCCAGCGGCTGCAGATCCGGCGGGCTAAAGGCCGGGACCTTGACTAATCAGAACGGCCCTGGTCTGGGTCGGGTGGCAAACAATTGCTCAGTAGGAAGCGGAGTCCGAAAGCGTCACTTGGAAATGAAGCCGTTCTCCCGTGGACCAGACCCGCGCTCCGATTGGCGGCGGCACAGGTGGCACTGAGACGGCCAATTCATCCTGTCCCGCACCCGATTCTCATCCCGGTTCGACGGTCAGCTGGTCGAGCGCCGGATCGAGTCGGCGAATATGCCGACGCCCGGGCCGCGAAATGCCCGCACATCGGCCGGGCCGACGGAAAGCAAGAGTACGCATTCAAATCACCGCCCCGGACGCTGCCGAAGTCCAGAGATCACGAATCCCTGGTCAATGTGAAAGGCGGACCTCACGGACATTCCGCTTCGTCATCGACCGGCCGACGAGGTTTCAGCCGGACCCTGGAAAGTGCGCGCGCCGATGGGCACCCACAATCCTGAAAAATGGGCAAGCGCAATATCCATCAACCGACCGAACCGATAAACGACGTCAGTGCCACCGCGCCGCGCGATGCGTCTGGTGCTGTGGCGCACAGCGGCATATTTGTCTGTCATCAATCCAAGGACAAGACCGGCCAAAACGGATCGACGTGCAGGTCGGCAGCCGGACGGCGACCGTGTTGCCATTTCCGGAAAAATGCCGCCCGGCGAATCTGATCGGGTCCCGCGCGGCGAGCGGGCTGCGCGACGCCACCTGTGACCTGGGATGACAAGGATAAAGAAACCGCCGCCGCCATCTCCGAAAAACGGCAGGATAGGGTCGCATGAAACCGGCATTTCGTCCATTTCGCCCTGCTGCTTGCTGTCCGCCCCTGCGCCAATTCGCGGTGCCCGGAACGTCGACGGTCGTTCCCGACGCGCCAGACAATTGGTCATCGCGGCCCGACCAATGGCGACGGTCCAACGCAAACGACGAGGACATGGCACCAAAAATGTAATCCGACGGCTGATCCGCTCCTCGCCGCGGGACGCTCGAACAGGGCGTGCGCGAACCTTTGCGCTTAACCGCAAACCTGCAGTCGTACTGGCGCAGTTGCGCGCCGCCCGTCGGCGATGCGGGTGTTCGCGCGCCGGTCCTGTTCCCGCAGGTCGACCTTTCCGCCTCAATCACCGATGCCGAAATGCTGCAACCGTCTATGATGCGCGCTGGCAGCTTAGCTGAAGTGGAGTAACTGGGGCCGCAATCTGGCGGCTGGCCGGGCGGCAAGTGCCTGATGCCGCGCGCCGCCGCAGCGGATTTTTGCCGCAGAACAGACAGGCCCGCTCGCTGCTGACGTTGCGCGGGCTGTATGTATCCGCAGCGCCGCGTCGCTACCTTCGATCTCGCCAAACCGCGACTGGACGGCGCCGGATACGCGCGCATTCAACCAATGCACGATTCCGCGCCCGGCTCGCCTCCCGGCCTTGATGTCCGCTTGCCAGGTTGCCGTAATGAAACATCCAGGACTCGGCTGGAAGCGGCAATCCGAGCGCGTCAGCCAATAGAAGCGCGGGCGGCTGAGGTGCTGACCGGCCGCCTATCCGCAGAGAACCCGAGGCGCATCCGTATACTCTTTTTGAATATCTAATCCCGCCTCGCTACCCCGCCATCACTTGCGCCGCTAATCGTACTCGCCAAACCGCTCCGGATCTGATCCGCCGAACGCGTGGCGGCAGCCGGCTCCGGGCACCGTAATGCCCGCCACCCCCATTCCCCGCGATTGAATCTGCGCTTGATAGCCATAGCGCATCACGGCAATTTTCGCGTGATATTTGATCCGGGCAACTATATCAATGCGTCACCGGCGGCTGTTACAGCCCTTCCGGGGCTGCGCCCGTTCGCCGAAGCCGACCGCAAGGCGAGCAGCGCGTTCCGCCTTGTTCGATTATGCGCAGTGCGAACCCTGACCGCCTATCAGGATCGAGAACCGGCTCGATTCCGAACGACGCTTGCCCGCAAGTCCGATGCACCGGCGACCGCCGCGAAAGAACGCGCGCCAGCGGTGATTCCTGACCCAAGCCGCTATATCAACGCCGTTTCCACCATATTCGATCCTGAATCAACTCGCAGACCACGGCGATTGCGGCCGAAAACGCGCGCATCGAGACACGCCGTGCGCGTACGAAAACCGTAATCAACTCACCTGCGCTGGCAACGAACCGCTCAGCGCCTAGGCCACAGTCTTTAGAAATTTAAATATCCGACCTCGACACCGAAGCGCGCAGGCCACCGGCGAAATGAAACGATCCACCAAATTCAAACCGCGGTAACACTTCGTTGAAGAATAGCGCTTGTCGCACAGATGCCGGCAAAGGCGGTGATTTCCAGTCGCCCTCCCAGTCCGAGGCGCAAAGGTCCAGAACGCCATAGGCCAATCGCGCGGGTAACCGACGTGTCGTTATCCCCGACCAAACCCCGGCACATCAAGGCTGAATGGAGCAGCCGCGAACAGGTCGGCCGGTGCTTCCTGACGGTGTGGGAACCAAAGGTCGGGCCGTTAGCGATAAATCGCGCGCATCCCAGAATAGAAACCTCGCAATCGGAAAACAACAATCTGGTGTTCCGAGTTTGATCGTAATAAAGCTGCGTATGGGCGACTTGTTGCCGACCGTGTAACGGACGAGAGCATTGCCTTGAACTCGCTTTCGTGACATGACCGAACCAAAGATATCCACCCTCGACAATCCTTCTGCATTGGCGTTGAAAACTCGATCCCGTAAATATCGACCTGCGAATTCGAAACCCACCCGAGCAGACCAAAGGCGCCCGACGAAAAAAATTCGAAGAACTGCAATGTCGTCGACTTTGGTATAATAGCCCGCCAGATCGAAAGTGATCGCGTTATTGCCGCCAGACCCTTGAAACCTGCCTCAAAAAAGCGCTCGTGTCCCCTGCGATACATCGTTGATCAGGACGTTGTCCCCAGAAAACTGTTGAAATTCTGGTCCAACAATGGCGGCTGATCCCTGTTGTTGAACCCGCCCGATTTGAAAGCCGAATGCCCCAGTTGGACGTAGAAGTCAGTGTCCGGCAGGCCATAGCCGCAGTGAGAGTTTTGGCTGCAGCCTTGAAACGTCTGCTTTCTGATCCGGGAATAGCACCAAAGCTGCCCGGTGATCGGACCGCCGGTGATCGGAATCGATCGCCACAGGCAACCCGCTCGAAACTCCCGCCTGTTCCGATATCATAAACGCAGCGCCAGACCGACGTCGAAATGTCGCCGATTCCATAATCAATCGAACCAAGGCGGCGTAACAATGGTTGAAATAATCGCAAAAATAATTTGCGACATGTCGGGTTACTGCATTGGCGTCGTTAAACAAATTGCAACTGTGACCCCCTGCCCCGAGAATCCGCTCCGAGGCTGACCCCGACAGTCGCGTCGAATGTTCAGATAATAGGACCAATTTGCCAAGGCCACGGCCGTCGCCATTGAGCAGCCGGATTCCGCGCTGATATCGGTTGTTCGCGAATTTGATATGGGTGCCGTCGCAATCCTTCGACTATAGGCACCGAGTTTGAACCATGACCGGTCAAAAATGAACGGGATCATGGAATTATGCCATGAATCGGTGCAATTGAGCGAAGCCGTCGTTGCCCGTTGGTAGCGAACAGCTTGTCGACGCTGCTTACCACCGGCCGTTGCACCAGGGAAAAGTGTAGCCGCCGCTGAAATCCGCCGGACGACCGTCTGCGGTCAAGCCCTGGCAACATCGCTGTTACAGCCGCCCAGGCGGACAGCGTCATGGTGCAAATTCATGGCAGCTTTGACCCGACGTTTCGAACGTGGTTTGCTCGTTGTCGACGGATGTCGAATAATAGCCGAATTTTGCGTGTTCACGCTTCAAAAAAGGCCGATCGACGCCGGCCGAAATGGCATATGGAAGGCGGTGTTGAAAATTGGATCGAGGCGCCAGAAGGTCTGCATAGCGCGCCTTACGTCGCCTAACTATTCGGTCCGCATCGCCCAGTTCGCGACCAAACCGGCCGTCGACCGACCAGGTCCCTATCATATCGACGACTTTCGAATTGTCCAGAAAGCTTTTGCGATAAAAAGCCGCGGTGTGTTGAGGAACCTGGAAAGAACAGGCCATGCGCTTCGCAACCGCACGGAAATATCAGCCGACCGCCTATAGGTATTATCCTCGGCGGCGCTTGACCTTGATGCCACCCTTCCATGATGTCGCCGGCTTGAGCGTCTGATGACAATCGCAACCAGCAGCCGTGCATTGCGGCCATAGAGCGCGCCTGCGGCCCTTCAGATTTCGATCTGGCGCAGCGTGCCCTGATCCTGTGAGCTGGCGGTGGCCGAAATGCCGTCGACCAACCAGTGCAAACCGAGCTTTCGGCGTCGCGCGCGCCGTGATGCCGCGGATTTGATCTGGGAATCGCCGCTTCCTGCGGTGCCGCTGACAATCGCACACCCAGCGTCAGCTGACAAATTCATACCGCCGCTGGAACGCCATGCGGTCGAGCATTTCTTCCGGTAAACACGGTGACCGACGCCGGAACGTCAGCGAGCAATCAATTCTGCCGACCGCGTGAAGATATGACATTGCTGTCCTCGCCTTCGCTCGCTGGACTGGTCACGCACCGGCCTGGGCGAAGGCCGGTTGAAACCAACCAGCGCGCGAAACCCGCTGAAAGTGAAAGAAACTGTTTGATGCCGACGTCATTTTCTTCCTTCCCTGAATGGAATGATTTGCGGGCCTCTTACCTCAAACTAGATTTAAACGACACATGGCTCCGCTCATAAGACATAAGACTCCGAAATTTCCGTCCCGGACCCCGCCAGAAATTGGTGTTGTTGAGCAAGGTGACGCTGCCCATCGGCAATCCGGGAGTTCCCGCAGTGAACTGGCGGCGATACGCCATTGGCTTCATCGACGGTGCGTGAAAATCAACGGTGGACGATGGTCCCTCGTAAATGCGCCGAAGAAAATCTTCGAACATCCCCCGGAAATTCTCCTTGCCACTATCCCGGTGAAAGGCGGTCCTGGACACAGAAAAACACGCACGCATGGAACAGTCGAAGCGCTGCGTCATAATTCTTCGCTGTCGACATTGCCGAAGATACTTTGTCGCCAGTTCGATCAGTCGAGCGCTGGAGAGCCCGGTTCATATTGCATCAGGCCATCTCCTTCTTGAGCAGATTGTCGCCGCTCATATAAACCTGTACATGCTGGATACAGGCGGTCTGCAATAAAGCGGTTGCCAATTTCCATAGCGGCAATTGTCGCACCATTGGTAATCAAGCACCGTGAACTGCGAACCAATCGCGTTGGTTTCGGGATCGCGCTATGGACAAATTGCCCCGTGCCTATTCTGCTCGAAATCCGCGAACAGCTTTCAAACATTGCCCGATCGCCATCGCGGACCGTTGTGGCGTGTCGGACGTGGCCTCGGCAGGAATCCATCGGGCCGCGAAACAGTTTGAGCAAACCTGCGTCAAATCTTGTATCCGGACGCCGTCGAAATAGCGCTTGGTCACGATATCGAATAGAAGGGATAGGGCATCGCCCACTTTCCCCGGCCATGCCGGAGTCCAGTCACCATAATACCACCCCTTTCTGATATGATCGTCCTTCCGAAACTTCCGGCGCCGGAAACGCCTCTGCTGTGAGTCACGCCCAGTTCGACAAGGTGTCGAAGAAATTTAAAATGCAACCTCCAAGGAATTAAGCACTGAATCGGCAGGTGTCGCGAGATATTTGGCCGACTGTGCATGTTTGGTCGAGCCGAGCACGATGACATCCGCGCCATCTCTCCATCCCAGCATCGCTTCGGCCCTGAGCTTGTCGAAAATCACTTCTTCCTTGCCGCAGCAATCGGTGACCGTCGGGCCTTGTGTCGATCGATGCGCAAAGCGAAGGCGACTCTTCCCACCAATGCCATATCGGTGAGCGTTTTTCTAAGAGCGGGAACCATTCCCGGCCACATCGTCAGCAGGTGAAATGTTCTTGCCGACATCATCGCGGCGGCAAAGCCGCTTCGCCGGGTCCGACCACCGGAATAAATTGAGCCGGGAACAGGAGCGCGCGCAAGCCGCTGTCGCTGACCGGTCGATCAAACCCCGCAAGCCTTCTTCTTCGCTGTGACCCGGCCTGAAAAAACGTCCAGTCCATCAACAAAGGTGTCCACTGATAGCTGCGCCGAGAGCAGCCGCCCCAGGGGACGGCGACAAATTCGGCCCTGGAAACCGGCTCGGACAAAATCTGCGGGCAATGTTCTGCACGGCGCCACGCCTGCGCATCCATCGAACATGGGGAACAATGACCCTTTATCCGGTTTCAATAGCAATTTCGGTCAGCATAAGTTGCAAAACTCCCTGATGCCGTTTCTATTATATACATTGCCTCCGTCAAGCGAAACTGCTCCTTGTTCAAGACTTGCCCAACCCTGTTTAAAATTCCGCCAATAGCCCGGTTCATGAAGCCGCGTCTTCCCGAACACCGGCCTAAGAAAAAAAATCCGTAGCTCATTTCGAGGAGAGGCCCATTCCGGGAGCAATTGACCGAGGACGGCTGTCGAGATTTTCCTGGCGTATCGCGAAACATACCCGGCGGATCGGTTCCAGCGCTGGAAAAATAAATGTTGCTGGTACGTTCAAAGCGCTTCCAAGCGGCTTTCGGTCGCGGATGGTCGATGATAAAATAGACGAATGTTAGCTGCGAGGCCGATGCTGAACCCACGCCGCCGAACGGGCCGCGCGCGATGGATGGTGACAGGCCTGGAACCGCTTGCGGGCTATCATGATCGCTTACAAAGCGGTTCATCGGCCGGAGCCCGACATCGCGAATCCTTCCTCGATGCCACGACAAGTTTCACGACCTGATACTCGAATGCCGCGCCAAATCAACCAAGAATTGAGCAAATGCTCCCGCGCTGGTCGAACAGCCGGTGGTTCGCCGCACGACGCCAATCAAATATCGCAGGATGACCTGAATCCAATCGGGCAGCCGACCAATGATGACCTGATGCGCTTCCCTGCCCGGATCGCCAATGGGCCGGCGCCAGTGAGACCAGCCATATTCCGCCCCGGCCTTCCATAGCTTCAGCGGTGCACGAGGCGGCCCTCCGAAGATTGAATCTCAATATTGAACCTTCAGAGAATGCCGGCTCCTGCAGATCAGCATGGTCGCGCTGTCCATGCCGAGCAATTTCGCCAATAAATCATCTCATTATGCGCCCCGAGTTTCCGGACCGACACTGCGAATATGACCCGGGGTTTTCGAAAGTTTTGGGCGCGAACATCCTGCATCACGAAATTTCATGCTGCGGGTGATCCACCTGACCAGCGCTCCGCGCCTTGAAATGGGGTCGGCAGCAATTTCCGGTGCGCGAATACGACATTGCCGGCGCACGCCATGTTCCTACGCACAATGTCCAGCAAGTCCTGGCTGGCGATGGTCCCTGGTCCGTCGCATGATAAGATCGTCGAGTTCGGCCTGAAAAAATTTTCACGCGCAGCGCGATATGGGTTTGCATAGCGCGGATCTCGCTCAGTTTCCGGGCGCCCCCATCATCGCCGACATCCGTTTCACACACTGTCCTGATTGCCTGCCGATCAGGACGCTGCCGTCCGCTGGTCGACTAGACGTTGGGAAGGGCGCGATTTTCGGCAGGATCGACCGGTGCGTTCGCGGATATGTCCGGCCAACCGTATATTCCGCCACGGTCGATTCCATATTGGCCCAGCACCGCTTCATAAATCGCCGAATCGACCAACCGGCCCCTCGCCGGTTTTTATGCGATGTGCAGCGCCATCAGCGCGCCGAGACAGGCATAGTTGCGGCCAGCGAATCGCCGATGGAAAAATCCGGCGCCGCTGGGCCGACGTCGGTTCGCTCCATGAATAAGCGCATCCGCCCATTGCCTCACCAAATGCCGCCATAGCACGGCCGCGTGTAATATGGGCCGTCTGGCCATAGCCGGACAACGCGAAGTCATGATCAGCCCTTGTTGAATGCGCTAAGCGTTTTCGTAACTCAATCCCCATTTTTCCAGCGTCCCGGCGCGGAAAATTTTCGAGGAAGAAGTCGATTTTCAACCACTTCTGACCGAATCGCCTGCCCTCTGTTTCGCGCAAATTCAGGGGTTATCGACTTTTTTATTGTCGGCCGACAACGAGAACCAGAGCGGGTTGCCTGCCCCCCAGCTGCGCATCGCATCGCCCCACTTTTGGCGCTCGATCTTGATCAACTTCGGCACCGTGGTCGCCCATCAGCTGACCGCAGAAACGCCCCCTCCAGATCAAGCTGACGCCAATTTCGATCAGCCGAATCCTGGTCAACGCCCCTTGCGTCATGAAAAAAACTCCCGCATCAATGCTTTCCTCCTAAAAAAAAAAAGAAAAAAAAAAAAAAAAAAAAAAAAATACAAAGCACTATCAAGAAATTGTATACAATTAATAGTGAGCACAAGCCGTCGCACAGCGTCACAATTGTTGAAGTCGGTCCAAGGGACGGCTGCAGAATGAAGCCGAATCATCTTCAACGGCGGGATAAGCTGGGTTGATCAATCGCATGCTGATGCGCGGGGTGAAGCGATCGAAGTGGCCAGCTTTGTCCATCCGTGGCGCGTGCCGCAAATGGCCGATGCCGAGGGGGTTTATCGCCGTACTGCCCGACCGCGACAATTATTTCCTATATGGACTAATGCCTGAACAGCGCGGCGTGCTGCGCGGGCTGGCGACGCGGGAAGGCAACAAGCGCGGGAAAATCGACGAAGCGGGCTGCGTTGTTTGTGGCAGCGAACGTCGCAGAAAAATCAGGGCCAGACGATAAAACAGGGCATCCAGGAAAAATCGCCGAGATGATCCCGCTTTGCCAAGGCTCGAAGGGCTGAAAAGCCCAAGGTCAGACGAATATCGGCAGGCCTTTGGCTGCCCGTTTCGAGGGCGCGGTCAAGCCGAACGATTTTCCAATCGCCGAGGAAATGGCCGCCGAAGACACCGATGGAAATGGCCCCTGGCCGATAACCATTGGTGTCGGCGTACCGGCGCAGGTCACCGCCTGTTCGGACGGCTGCGGGGAATTGCTTCCGAATTCATATTCGGCATGCGTGCCCATTTTCACTGACACCCAGCACACCGCATCGCCCAGCCTGGGCCGCATCTCAAGGCCGCGTGGAAACGCCTGGATTCCAGCCTTGCGGACTTGGCGGCTTGCCCGTTGCGCCCAATCGCCACCGGCCTAATATCGCGGACCCGAAGATCTGGTGAACTCCTGCCGAGCCGCTCCGGCGTCGGCCATGATCTCGATCTGCGCAAGGCGATCGCGCACCAACCAATGGTTTAAAGTAATAATTGGCCGTCCGCGCCATCGCTGTCCAAGAGGCGAAAGCCTGAATGAAAACAGTGTTACAACAGAAAGATTGAAAATATGGGATATCGATTGGGTGTCGACGTCGGCGGTAACTTTTTACCGATCTGCTGCTGATTGACGAACCAACCGGGAAGACCTTCTCCGGGACAAAGGACCATCGACCCCGGAGCGATCGTCACAAGGCGGTAATCAAATGGTGACAAGAAGCGCTTTGCGAGCGCCAGAAATATGCCCCGGGCGACTATCGACCCTGTTCCTGCCGGCAAACCAGTCGGTTCGCGACCAATGCGATGCTGGAAAAGAAATCGCCAAGGTCGGTCTGATGTCTACCGGAAGCCTCGCCATCTGCATGCAGATTGCCCCGCAGGTCTGTCCCCGGGGCCTGCCTGCTGGATCATCTGCCCAAGCCCCAAACGATGGCCGGCTCGCAACGAACGATAGAACGCCCGAGCGGATGGATTGCCAAAGGGGCATAACCATTCGCCAGCTGATGTACCGAAAGTGCGGGCGCGGCTCGAGAAAGCTGAAGGCATCCGAAGAAGGAAGCGCTGACCATCGCCTGATGAACAGCTACCGATGCCGGCACGAAAAGGCTTGTCGCTGCGATTGCGCAAAGTCCTTCCGGACATTCCGATTTCCGATATCGTCGGACGATATTACCCGAATGCAGGAATAGAACGCTGCCCTCACCACCGGGCCAATAGCGCCGCCGCCCCGGCAGTGGCGCGCTATTGTCCGCAATCTGGAAAGGGAACTGAAGGCCTGGGCACCAAAAAGGCGAAGCCTCACACTGCTGCGTTCCGATGGCGGCTTGATGTCGGCGCGAGAAAAAACGCAGAGGCGCCGGGTCACCTGCTGATGGTCGGGACGGCTGGCCGGTGTCGCCGGTCGGTTATGGGTTGGCCAAAAGTGCCATGTGAAAAATAAAACTGACCTCGACAGGGCGCAAAACATCGACCGATGTCGCGCTGAAATCGAAATGGCGCGCGCGGGCTGCAGCGGGAAAACTCGGTCGTGACCTCAAATGTCCGCGCCTCGCGATCGAATCCGTCCAAACCGTCGTGCCGCGGCGGCATCGATCGCCTTTGTACCCCGAACTGACCAGGCTTTGCGGGTCGGACCGGGAAAGCGCCGGCGCGTACCCGGGCCGGTCGCTTATGCAAGGGGCGGGATCTGCCGACGGTGACCGATGCGAAATTGTCCGGTGCTCGCTATCTGCCGAATCCCTGCATCGGCGCAGTTTCCAAACGCCTCGATACGCGAGGAGCGCGCAAAAACCGTTCAGACGATCGCGGAAATGCGCTCAAATATGACGAGCTGATGGACGCCAGCCCGCCGGCATTTATCTCGATATTGTGAACGAGAATATTTCGGCAGCGCGCGGCTGTCTTGGTCCAGCAGGGCCTATGACTCCTCTGCGCGAATTTGCCTGAATTGGGCCTTTGGCGGCGCCCGGACCGTTGCACCCAACGCGATGGGCATAAAGCTATGAACAGCTGGCCGGTGTAATTTCATCCGCGCCGTCGCCCGGCGTGCTCTGCGCTAATGGCGACGCGGACGAACGCGGCAACGAGTCGAAACCAGCGCAAGCTTCAACGAGTATGGCGCAAAAAACACAAACCGATGACGAACTCACCGTCTATCTCGACAGTCTCGGCGCGCAGGTTCCGCCGGAGCGGAAGGGAAGATGTCGCCTGCCACCCTGGGGATAATCGAGCTGATCCTAAACGAAATCGATATTCGCTATGCCGGCAAGCCTCGGAAATTCCGCCTGTCCGGTGGAACCCGACGGCCTTTCGATCGAAAAGCCTGATTACCCGCGTTTGAATACCGAAGCACGAGCGATTGTTCCACGCTTCAATCTCGACGAGACGCCGCATTGAAGATCGGTCAATTGTCCCGCGCGGTTTGCGCTGGGCAAGTCCGCCGATTCGCGCCGCCGTCATCGAAAAGGGAAATGCGATCCATCCGCCGCCAAAAACCGCGGTCACAGCTCTACATTGGACGGCAAAAGATGCAGGATGCGGTGATTTAATGACTCGCGCCCTGCCTCAGGCCGCAATCGCATTCGGGCCACCAATCGTCACCGAAATGGATATGTACGACTACTGGTGCACAGCGCTGCGAAGGCGCTGGTTCGACTGTCGCTATGGCAATCTGATCATCAACCTGTTTGAATAGGAGCGGTAAACATGCCGCACAATATTCGAATACAACAGCGCTCCGTTCAACCAGTCGCATCTCTCTGCAACAAACAACAACGG
>Ga0163217_1038149_pt1 | contig 13360 bp, 17 predicted proteins | sample SynspAceP_FD_185933 | JGI IMG/M metagenome (GOLD analysis project Ga0163217, IMG submission 185933) | Saline lake microbial communities from Ace Lake in Antarctica - Synechococcus sp. Ace-P (PacBio error correction) | ecosystem: Environmental > Aquatic > Non-marine Saline and Alkaline > Saline ...
CGGTACCAAGGAATGGCCGACGTCACTGCGCGCCATCGCAATCGGCTCGTGACCGGTGAAAGGTCGGGCCTGGCGAATGGCCTATAGGCGCCAGGCACTGATCAAGGACGGCAAGGTCGACAGTCGATTTCGAGGATGCGCCGGCGGCACCTATTGATTTTGTGATGAACAAGGCGATGTTGCCGGCTTCATCGGCAATTCTGGTTTTGTGTTGACGGCACGTCTACAAGAGATTGCCATTTACTGAGTAAGTCTGCTCTGAAGCTGCAAATAGACTGTTCCCTGTCCTGCGATAATGGGGAGGGACATTTACAAAGCGCGACCATCAGGGCGGATAATATCCGGAACCCGGAAAGGCATCGCCAACACCGTTATCGCTGCGTATATTGGGGGCTTCATGAATCTGTGCAACATGTGACAGGTGAGTTTATCCGGCGGCCAATGTCGGTAGGATGACGTCAGCTTTGACATCCCGCCGGGCCAGATCAGACCGGGTCTTTATAGGGACGTCGAACGGTGCGGGCAGACCACGATGTTTCAATGCGATTCCGGTCATAGGTGGCGCTCGGCAGGTGGGCGGATCCTGCTGTGGTAGGGAAATGGGACATCACGCTCGCCTGAAACCGCATCAGCGGGCGGCATCGAGCCTGGCGCGCACAGTTCAGAACCGCATGAGTCTCGCAGCTCACACGTGATCGAGAAATTTCATGGCTGGCTGCTGCCACGTCCGATCCGGCGAGAACGTGTTTCAAGTGTCATAATTCCGGCGAGGCGTTTCGCCGTGAAGGAGAAAAACCTACCGCGCGCGCGCGGGACATGGTGTCGTTTCTCGAGATCGATCAGGTCAGGACCGAGAAGGCGGGCAATCTTTCCGTGGCCAGAAAAAGGCTTCTGGAACTGGCCGGCCGCGATGCAAAACCCAAGATCGATTCTGCTCGACGAGATCCGGCGCCGGAAATCAACCGGACGCTGCTTGCCAAGATTTCCGACAAGATCCTGCTTCTCACCAAGGAGCAGGGCTGACCTTCTGCCTGATCGAGCACGATCTCGATTTATGTCTCCAAACTCTGCGACGTAGGTCATCGTCCATGGCGCAAGGAAACACTGCTGACTGCCGGTGGCCGGTGGACGAGGTGCGGCAGGACGCGCGCGTTAATCGAAGCCTATTTCGGCGGCGAAAATACGAGGCCCCAGCATAGAGTGCGTTGTTTGTCCCGGTCAAGGGACTGTATGGCCGGTTATGGCGTGTTATCCAATTATCCGAGGATATCAATTCTGGATGTGCAGGATCACGAGATCTCGTCATACATCGGCCCGAATGGTGCCGAAAAATCGACACTGCTCAAAACAATCTTCGGCTGACGCGCCCGTTCGGAAGGGGAATTCTTGTTTGCCGAGGGAAGGATATCTTTTCGGCTGAAGACGGCGAATTTGTGCCACTCGGCAATTTCCATGGTGCCAGGCCAAAGCCGCAATGTTGTTTCCGACCCTGACGTGATGAAAACCTGATGGGGCACCTATGCAGGCCCCGCCCGAAAAGACAAGGAAGCGGTTCGCGAGAAACGTCTTGGCGCTGTTTCCCAGATCTCAGGGGACACGCTCGGACAGGCGGCTAGGCGAGTTGTCAGGCGTCAGCGGCAGATGGTGGCGATTGGGGCGGGCGTTGATGAGCGAACCGAAAGCTTTTTGCTGCTGGATGAGCCGACGGCTGGATTGTCGGCCTCCTATCTCGAGGTCCATTTTTGATCTGCTGAAATATTCGCAAGCGCGGGCGTGACCATCCTGATGGGTACAGAAACGCCAAGCAGGCTGGCTGCAGGATCGCGCGACAATGGTCATAGTTCTGGTCAGCGCAAGAATTTCATATCCGGGTAGGGGACGGTGGGGAAGCCTTGCTTAACGAAACGATGCCGTGCGGCGGGTCTTTCCTCGGGGTGCGCGGGCTGATCGATTTCATCAATCGTACCTGTGCCGGGAACTGACCATTCGGCAGCATCTATTGCGCTAGCCGCGTGGTATTCTCTCGATGGTTTTCGCGGATCTTGCGGTTTGCGCATTTGCCCATGCGACCTGATGAACCCTTGGTGGTTACGGTGTGCTGACAGCGGTCTTGGTTCACCTGTGCACCCGCTTTGTTGCTGCTGCTTTTCGGCATTGCGTTTGCAAATGCGTGGCGGCGCTGGCGGCGATGCAGTTTTTTTCCTACAAGCCATTTTGCGCAAGCTCGCCGACCATTTACACGGTCATCGCCTCAGTTCCGGGCGTGGCGCTGATTTTCCGGTCTCTGCGCAATTGTTTCTGGAGTTTCGGGCAATCCAGGTGTTTGTCTCGGGCGTTCGCATGCCGGTTGGTGCTGTTTGATACGTTCCGGATATCGAGTTGCATATGCAGGTCAGTTTCCTGACCCTGAATTATTGCCGTAGCCCTTCAATTTCTTCCTGAAGCCCGTTCGGAGCTCGGCCGGGCATGCGGGCGGTGTCATGACGAGCCGGAATTGGCGCGGTTTGCCTGGGCTGAACGCGTTTTGTTGCCCTGGACGCGGTATCGTCTGCTTGCCGCCACTGCCGAGGTGTGTTTGCCGGCATGGAACACACAAGGCAAGCATCCCAATTATATTCTGTTATGCTTGGCGATGTTCGCGCTAGCGCGGTTCATGGGCGCCATGGCAAGCCAATGGGTCCATCGTGTCTGAATCATAATGACAGTTAGTTGCGAAGAATCCGGCGACCCTTCCCCTGGCATTACTGACGAGCCGCTGATTTCGCCTTCCTACAAAAATCCGCCGTCGCCTTCTTTTATAATGGTGGCATTGCTCTGTTCCGGCCATGGGCCTGTTCTCCAAGGGGAGGTTGCTGTAATATTGATAATACCGGTCTGTTTTTCTATCTGGTCAGCGGTGCCCTGATGCGCCCGAGTGGCATCCTATCGGTGCCTGTGTCTGGCGCTGAATGTGCATATGGGGCAGCGGCCTGTTTCAATGCAGGCATCGCCGGGTTCTTTCTGCCGTTGCGGGGCCCTACGCCTGACCCCTTCGCGATCGCCGACGACCTGCAGTGTCGGCCAAGCATCTTGGCGGTTTTCGAAACTGCCTTATACCGTCGGGCCTGCCGCAGCCATGATCGTGGGCCGGGATCGCCGGCCTGGGCGGTGCCAAGATCCTGTGTCGGGCTCGAAGAGTGATTACCTTGCAATGGCTTCGGTCGGGATCCGCTGAAATCCTGCGGCTTGTGAACTTGTCAACAGATCCTGGCTGGACCAATGGCAGCCTTGGCATACGCCGGCGTGGCCGCGCCCGTTTGGCGATCGGTGCGCGGCAGGCGAAGCAGATCTTCTCTATCTTGCCTGTTGTCTGGTTTTGTGTGCTCGGCTGTCTTACATCCTGTCCAAGCGCTTTATATCAGCCCTGGGGCCGGACGCTGCGGGCGACCGTGACAATGAGGATTCGGCGCGGGGCTGGCGTGCACGGATGTTCGACCGGTTTCCGGCTACAGACCTTCGTGATCGTTGCGCCATCATGGGTCTGGCCGAGGACTGGTCGGCGCATTATTTTCAAGTTTCTGAGTCGCTCATCGGCCACCGAGCCGTTGCTGGGTCACAATTCCTGTGTCTGGGTGATGCTGATGGCTGGCGGCTCGGGCAACAACAAAGGCGGCCCATCGCCAGGCCTTCTGGTGATCTGGTCTGTGGGTCGGCGACCGGAAATCTCACCAGCCCGTCCTGCCACACCGGAATGGCATCACGCTGTCGTCCTATATCCGCATGTTGCTGTCGATTGATTTTCAGTTCGTGCGCAGAAATTCCGCCTCCGGACTGGTGCGGAGAAATCCACCGAAAATCAGATCCGATTGCGAAAACCACTGTTTCCCGCGAATTTAAAATTCCGCGGGATCGTCCCGGCAGGAACGAACTACGACCTTGGCTCGGACAGCGTCGGCCAGGGCATTGATTTGTGTGCTTGTCGAAGCCAGCTTGCGGGCCAGCACTCTGTTTGCCTGACTAGCGTGCTTCCTCGGTACCACACCGCACCTACATGTTCGATCCGTCATCTGAAATGACATTGCCGACCCTGGTGACGGTCAGCGTCGAGTTCAGCTTTTCGCCAACAGTGACGGTTGAAAATCGCAATCAGGTGCACGGTCGCGTGCCTAACTAGCCAGCGTTCCTTCCATACTCAAATGCCACGGGTAGCCGATGGACGAACCAGAATTCCTCTATTACTTCCGTTGAGGAGATTGGGGTAGGCAGGATAATAGGCGGTGGCCGGATTATATCGCAGTCGCCGAAATGCAGCATGCGTCCGTTGTATAATAACGGTCATGGTCCCCCCAACAGATTTGTGGCGACCGAAGCCCAGGTTCGCATTGAAGGGGCGTGATGAGCAAACTTCTGGTGTCTTGCGGCAGAATAATTCGATATCTGGAACATAAAACGGCCGGGCATCAGGCCCGGCCCGAATTAAAAAAGTTTTGATCAAATTCGCTGCCATTCGACTTTCTCGATTTGGTCAGTGGGACTGTTGATCATGTCTTGGGCCAATACCGAAGGCATCGATCTTTTCGGTGACGCTGACATGCAGGTCGGGCGGGCTTCGCCGAGCGTATCGGGATCAAGCACCGAGGATAAATTGTCGAACTTGTGCTGCTGGCCAGATCATAGAGTGGTTGGCCAAGGATCTTGGCGAAGGTTTGCTTTCAATCGTTCCTTGGCCGAAATGTATAAGCGCTGTTTCCGGCGGCCCCGATCAGCAAAGGTCGCCTGCCTTTGGAGGTCATGCTCATGCGCACGCTTGATTCGCCACTCTTGCCTGATTTGCGGTAGAATTGGCGCCCTCCTCCGGTGCCGACGACGATAAGGGTCTTGTGAGGAAACCTGGTGTGTGGGTCATTGCGGATCTTCCCGCTGAATATGAAAAGTTTGGGCCCTATCGGGTTTTTGCGCCCAATATGGCGAGCCAGGGGCAACCGCGAGGCGGCGCCCAAACCGTATCAGCAGCGTTGCGGATCGCGTGATCGCTTCACCTTCGCGTACTTCCTTCGATGATCTTGGAGAACGAATGCGCCCAGATCCAGAGGCGAACGGCTTGATGATGATGGCCATTTGTCGATTTGGCGACCTCGCTGGTCCTCGTCCAAACTTGGCGCCGGCATTTTCCATGTTCGTGCGGATCGAAGAGTGATAGAGGTCGCTTCACGGCCCCTTGAATGAACGCCGGCTTCAATAAGCAGCCAAAGGCGCATGGAGATAGCGGCGACATCTTGTCTTTGGTGACAAAGTCCCCGCGAGACATAGCTTGGACGGCAAATCCTTTCTCGACGCGCAGCAGGTCGGGGTTGATCTGGCCGCCGGGTAGCACGAGTGCGATTGTAGTCATCGACATTGACCGTCGGAAAAATTTTTCAAATCGGCATGCAAACCGTTTGCCCAGTCGTCCTTGTCCCAGCCCTTGATGGCTTCCCGTCGGGGGTGCGATATATGAACGGTAAAGCGCCGGCTTTCTTTGAGATGCTCTACGCCGGATAATTCGAGTTCGGACTGTTCGAAGCCAGGTGACCATGATGAGGAATCTTGCGGGTTTCCATATTGGGCATCGTTTGCTCCTTTTTGCCCGTGAAACTTAGCGGGTCCTCCAACGTCATGGCCCGTTGAGTTCCCGCGTCATGGGGGAAAAAGGAACTGGTTGGTCACAACCAATCACGCCCGTTCACATTCCAGCCATACAAGCACACATAGCAAAGAGCTGACGTTTGTAATGGTGGATAGCTAACCGCCCATCTATGGCGTTCCACTTTCCAGAACAACGGCCGTTGGTTCCGCCCGGACCGGTGTCTGCTCACAAAGAGGGCCAAGGATAAAAGGCTCAAATCATGGCGCCAATTGCCGGCTTCTCGTCAGGCCAGCCTTCCGTTTCAAATTTGCAGTGCCTCCGGACACGACACATTGCGTGTCGGCCATGTCGGGCGGCTTACTTCCCTTTCACCTTTCGGTTTTCAGGCCAGGACATAACTGCAAGGCTTCGCAAGTTGACGTCATGAACGCGGTTGCTGAGGAAACCGGGATGAAATGTGGAATCGACCATGTCGTTTTCCGATTGATCGGGGCATTGAACGCCGGCCGGATCGATACTGTCGCCAACCAGATCACCATTACCCCGAACGCCGACCAGGCGCCTTTCTGTTCACGGCAGCCCTATGTCTAATGACCGGCGCCGCAGGTAGTGGTGAAGAAGGGCATAATGAAAGACCATCAACCGGCCCGAGTCTGCGCGGGCGCACTGTCGCGGTCAACCTCGGTCGAATCGAGAAACTGTTGCGCGAATTGCCCTATGCTCAGCGAAATACCATCAAGACGCTACGAAGTCCAACATTGAGCAAGGAATACGCGCTGCCGGGTAGCGCGTTCGTGATGGAAACCGGGGTGTCTCCGGCCCAGGTGATTTCAGAAAAGCACAGCTGCAAATCGCCTCGCCGGTATCAGGACCGTCGTAAAGAAATCCAAACCGCCTTGACCTAGGATTACCGCGAATGACGAGGCTACCAGCGGCCGACAGGTGATGCGGACTTACACGCACACCACTGAAGGAAAACGGCAAGCTGGCGGAAATCTCGCAGACCATGGGTTCGCGTCCGGACATCACGTCGGTCAAATAGGCAGGGTCATGCAGGCGCTTGATATCAAACTAAATATGCTCGGACGTCCGGTGCTGCTCCGTTATGTCCCGCTGACGACTTGGGCATTGGCTTGCATCGATGGCCTTGCGCTGGTGCTTGCGGCCGCTGCTAGCCAGTGGAACGCGCATCCGTTTCGGTGCTTGAAGATGCGGTAATGCTGTTCAGTTACAGCCTTTTTTTCCGAGCAGGCAAACCCGCTCTGGTTCAGGACCTGTTCCGTCGGTTTTTACTACGAGTGCGCAGCTGGTGTCCCTGTTCCTCGCCCAGATCAACGGCGTCCACCAGCGGCGATCAGGGGCTGACCCTGCATGCGATCTCAGCCTATATGGCCGAGAGCATTCGTGCCGCCATCATCGGCGTTTTGAACCGCAGCCGTGGGGAAGGCGTCATGGGCTGTGGGCATGACCCGCAGCCAGATGCCTGACGAGCGGCGCATCGTTCTGCTGGCCTCTCGGGTGGCCACGGCAGATGACAATTGTGTATTTACTTCATCTATGATCAAGAAGGCACACTCGGCTGGCGTTCACGCTTGGGCGTAACCGAAGCTGATGGGCCACGCAGAAGGAGGCGGCGGGCAGTTTCATCTATTCGAAAGCTTCATTGGTTGGTGGCACTGATCTACTGGCCCACGTTGAAGTGCTTCCTATGGTTCAACGCGGCTCGTACGCGGCGCAGTGGAACAGATATTCGAGATGAGTTGGCGTTTTTCCCGGACTTACAAAGCGAAGCGTACTTGGCACACAAATCAACCCGTGCAGTCGAGCAATATCGACCTTGAGGTGAAGGATGGCGAGCCGGGTGGTGTCATAACGGACCATGCGAGCCAGACTTGCTAGATGCGCTCGAATCAATTTTTCTCGAATATCACCTGATCGCGGGTAACCCATGAACCGTCGGGACTTGAAGTGTTGATCTCTGCGGCGCGCGCCTGATCGTTAGTGCGGACGTATCTGCCGCGCTGCGCCGCCGCAACCGCTTTCGTGTTCAATGAACTAATGCGCTGTTGATGCCAACCAGACTGCGCGCGAGAAACATCAACCGAGGCGCCATCACCGTGCAGAAGTATTCGCGTGCCGAGCGAGGCGAAGCTGACCGGTGGTTGAAGAAACCGGAATTGTCCGACAAGGCCTGACGCCTTCCAGCCCCCTGTCAGGCGGAAACAACAGCACGGTGGGCATCCCCGCGCCAATGCGCGCTGGAGGGGCCGATCTGATGCTGTTTGACGAAGCGTACCTCGCGCTTGACCCGGAAATGGGTGGGTGAAGGTGCTGGATCCTGATGCGACGTGGTGCCCGAGCAGCGGCAGACCATGCTGATCGTCACCCACGAGATGCAGTTTTGCGCGCGAAATAGCCTGAGGCCCCGCATTGTTTTTCCTGGAGGGCGGCCGGATCGTCCGAGCAGGGGCCGCCGAGCCAGATTTTCGATGATCCTCACGACCCCCGTACCCGGGATTTCTGCGCCGGGTGGGGTAGCTTTTCCCACACCCCCTTGGACAGGTACCCGCAAAGTCACAAGAACAAATTCACATCCGCGAGATAATTCGAAACTCAACCACCAGCCTAATTCTCAGGGCGGGGGAAACTCCACGGCGGTTACAGCCCGCGAGCGCCACCCTCTCGGTGGGTCACAGAACAACCTGGTGGAACTCCACGGCCGACGGTCCATAGTCCCCGGGATGGTAGACGAAGGGTGTAGCAGCAGATACGTCAGATCTGTTTCCGACGCTTGTGCGCTCTGGGATCGTTGTCCATTATGAAAGGATCCGAGCCGATGACAAAATCCTGAAAATTGCCTTCAATCAAAGCCCGCCTGGCACGCGACATCGTCGATCATGCGCTTGTCGGCTTCAAAACGCGCTCACTGACTTGGGGCTGGAGCCGAAATCAGGCGTTCGATGTGCCTGGCGCGTTTGAGATGCCACTGCTGGCACAAAAGCCTTTTGCCAAGACCGGTGGAGTTGAATGCAATCGTTGCTGCCGCTCTTGTCGTCGATGGCGGCTCATACAGGCATGACTTTGTGGCGCAGGCGGTGGTGACGGGCTTTATGATGTGCCAGCTTAAGACTGAGGTTGCCGGTGTTTTTCGTCCTCTACGCCTCATCACTTCAGCCAAGGGACATGAGGCGTTCTATACAGCGCACTTTGTGGCATGGTAGGACGTGAACCGCGGATGCCTGTGGCGCAGGTTCACTAAGTCCCTTAGCGTGTGACGGGCGCCCATATCCCGATCTAGTACGTGAAAACCCCGCTCCGGAAGGGGCGTCCGGGCGGGGTTTTCTGGCCTGCCTGTCAGGCCGGGGAGGTTCAGTTGCCTTCTTGAGTGCTAATAATTAATTCGGCTTTTGTCATGGCTGAGCGGCCGTCCTACTTCAGTTCCCCGGGCCAACGCTCAATAAGCTCGTCCTTGGGCAGTTCTCATAGGTGACGCCTTGCCGCCCTTAGGATACGGGTGCTGGCTGTCATTGGCCTGCGCATTGGCGATGCTGCCCCGAGCCGCCTTCTGCTTGGAGGCGCCGTCCTCGCGCAGAGCTTATAGGTGTCGTTGTTCTTGACAGAAGAATCCGTGGTTTGCTTGCTGCCATGACTTTAAAATCTCCCTGTTTTTGGATGGCTGGGTGAGTGGTTCAACTGCGTGCCGCAAGATGTTCGATGGCGGCATCGATGTCGTTGATGAGTTGGCCGCCATCTTCGTTGCCGAGTCGGCCATGGGAGCGGTGCTTCGAGCTCAGCCGCAAATGGCCTTTCAGGGTCTCGAGCCGCTGATCGGGTGATTGCGGGCCATCAGCACAGCGTGAATCATCGTCGGCTGTGATCGTCTGGGCGATGCCGTGATATCGGCATCGCCGCCAACCTGAGTGTCTACGGGATCTTATTATCGAACCGAATTTTTTCCTAAAGCCGGCATGGGAGTCTCCATTTGGTGTCTACCCGTCAACGGGCGGAAGAGCGAAACTGTTCCATCCCCGTTTGATATGGCGATTGAGGCTGTGGTTTCGCGCACGGAGGATTTGAAGCTATATGCTGGCAAAAAGCTCGGGCAAGAAAACCCGACACACAGCGTATTCATGAAGCAAGGCCAGATGACCAAGATACCACACGTCACATAAATTGCCATCGGCCGATGATGGACTGGACGATAAGGCATTGCCGGTTTCTCCATGCGCCAGCTGTCGCGCACATGCGCTGCTCTATAACCTGAGATGTGGTTTGCTCGATGGGATCATTAGGCGACCGCGAAACGGCCTGGCTATCATGAGAATCGAGCATCATAAGCGTTTGCAACTTGGCGATCAGATCCCGGGCAAGCTTGCAGAGGCAGTGCGGGATCGCCTCTGGTTTCGGCTATGAGAATTCTAACCTGAATGTAGGCTGTCCGTCTGATCGGGTTCAGTCGGGTGCTTTCGCGCCTGCCTCATCGCGACCCCGGATCTGGTGGCGCGTTGCGTGACCGCGATGAAGGCGGTTCTCGGATGTCCGGTAACGGTGAAATGCCGTGATGGCGTGAACGACAGGACACGGAAATCGCGCTCTCGGACTTTGCCCGCGCGTTGTCGAGCGGCGTGATGCACTTTGGGTGCATGCCCGCAGGCCTGGCTGAGGGGCTTTCGCCCAAGGAAAACCGGGATATCCCCGGTTCCGCTCGAGCTATGATCGCGTGTATCGGCTAAAGCAAGAATTATCCTAAGCCTTTCCATCGGGATAAACGGCGGCGTTTCCCAATCTTGAGTCAGGCGGTTTGAACATCTGGAATCATTCGATCGGCGTCATGCCTCGACGTGCCGCCTATCACAATGCCTCGCTGTTTGGCTGATGTGGACCAGCATGGTCTACGGAATGGACGTGGCTGGATACGGACTGGGGTGGCTGTTGCGCGGCGATGATGGCCCATGCCCGAGGTGCAATCTGGCCTCCGCGGACGGCTGATTCATGTCACCCGTCACATGGTGGAACTGTTTCAGCCTATTCCGTGGGTGCGCGCCGGTTCCGGCCAGATTTTTATCGGGCTGACGCGGTGCCGTCCGGGGGCTGGGCGGAGTCATCGCGGGCTGCCTTTGCCGAGATAGACTTCGCGGATCTGACGGCCGCGTCTGACCAATACAGGCCCTTATGGCCACGCCGACGGGAACCTGAAACATGAAAGCATTCGCTCCTATCCGATTATCGGCGCGTGATCGCCCAGATCGCCGCCGGTTCGTTTGTGTTTCGCGATTTGCTGGCTCTTAGCCAAACGTCCCTTGGTGCGAGTCTGGGCAGGCCCTGAGTTGGGCAAAGCGTGAATCGCTGCCGTGGTGGACGGAGATTGCTCGGGCTTCCATCTGGTGGATTTGGATCGGAATTGTGCTTTTCCTGGTGCTGAATGCGGCTGGCCGCTAATGTGGCCCGATCTGCCAGCCTGGCCGTTTGGCGTTCGGATTTTGTAGTGCTCTATCTTTTCTTCTCCAACACGTGCGCGCCGAGCGAGTGCCGTCTATTTGACCAATCGGCCAACGGACAGAGGCATTGGCTGCCGCATGCGGCAACGAATGCCAACGCTTCACCGATCTAGGATCGGGGCTTGGTGGCGTGGTGCGGTCGCTTGATGGCGAGGGCCGGCGGGCGAGGGGTGTGGAATCTGCACCAATGGTCTGCTGCCTGTCTGTCAATCCTGTTCAAACGATCCAGAGGCCGGGGCCAGATCCCTGCGGCAGGCATCTGGGTGAACTGTCTTCGAGCGAGGACAATTGTCTAATGCCTTCCTCTCCCCCGAACCGATGCCGGCGCTTTAGCGGCAAAGCGAAGCAGGAGATGAAAGCCCGGCAAGCCTGCTGGTGTCCAATCAGCTTTGCGGTGCGGGTATCCCGGCTGATGAAATCTGGGAAGCTTCCTGACGGGGCGCAGACCCGAAATGTACTGTATGAAATGAACAAGCCGGACGCCGTGCCGGACGAAAACGCGAGGCGCAATATCAGAACGAAAGATCGCTGGATTTATCGTACTCAGTTTAGGTGTCGTTGTTTTTATTTAATTTTCTCATGAGATGAGCCGTGATTTCTGCCGAATTGAATCTGCGCTCGAGTCGCTGAATTCACGCCTTATGTTGCCCAAGCGCAATGCGTTGCCGTCAACTCGGCGGGGAGCGGGGTCGGCTTGTTGTGGCGTCGAGCGCCACCATGACAAACAGGGCGTTGGTCACTCTTGTCCCTCTGCGGGGACAGATAGCGCTTGGCCCAGGCTCAACCAGAACGCATCGAGGTTCTTGTTCCGACCCTTGACGATGTCGGTGTAGATTGCACCAACGTGTCGCCAATGCTGACGGCATGGCGAACGACATTCCTTGACCGCCGCGTCCCCGCGGCCCCCTGGCGCGTTCGGCGGCCCGAATGCCGCAGGCCAATCCATGCTGAGCCATGCACCATCGCCGAAAATGTCGCCAGCCCGCGTTTGGCGTCAGCCCGCATGGCCCAGTGTGCGCAATGTCAGTTCACCACTCGGGGATCATGCTTTTACTCCTCATTGTGTTTACAGCTTTACCCCGATGCGCTCACGATTTTGAAGTGAGTTTCGGGCCCAATATGGGGGATGAAGGAAGCCTCCCACCTGCTGTGCTTGCGGTCGTGAAAGGCAAGGGCTGCTGTGCCGCAATATTGCCCCAGACGTTAAACGCCCCCGGGATCAGTCCCTTCGTTTACTGTTGTGTGGGATTATCAGATCAGTCCTTGCGTGTAATCGGAGCAAATCCAATGTCGTCTTGTGTGTCCAAGGGCCCCCGTCTTTCGCTGTTTCAGCGGGTGGTGATGACGACGGTCTCTCGCCAGCGGAGTTCTTGGTGACACTGGCGCCCTCCGGGTGATTGGTTGACGTTGGCAGCCAACGGCCGCCCTGCCTATCCTTACAGAGCCTGCCAGCGCGATGAAGCGCCCACCAATGGCACCCGCCCATGTTTCGCCGATACATCGGATGCGCGTATTCCCAACGGTTCCGATGCGCCAATGCAAAACGTGCTCGCCTATCCTGTCTCGGCAAGGGTGGACAGGAACCAGATGCCGTCTTGCGTTTGCGAGCGGCAACTCGGCAAACAGCGATCGTGACCGGAATCGGCACTGAACAATCCACAACTGGTGGTCGACGTCGGATATCAAACCAGCAGCGGAGGCCGACCTGCAGCTTCAAGGGTGATCCGGCCGATGACAATCAGGTTCTGGTCGCGGGGTTGATGCCCCCCGGGTCAGTAATCCGATGAGCGCAACCGAAATGGGCGGGTGGCATGCTGCGTCGGAGAGGCCTGCCTTTAACCGCCTCAATGGCGTCTTGGCGTAAAATTTCTCGCAGCCTCCGCAATCGACAGCGGCAAGGGTTGTTCATCCCTATCCGTGGAATCACCGGGCCTATCGGGCGCAATTTGAATCAAGCCTGCTGCCAACTCAATTGGCCAGATCACTGACGCCTTCGCGCAATGGGTGGAAAAGAAACTCGCACACCGGCAGCCAGGCTTCGGCTATCTCTCCGGCGTGAGCTCGATCCGCCAGCTTCTTCCTATTACCTGCCGGAACGATGATCGAAGCGCGCGCCCCGAGTCAGGAGCATGCAGCGGCAATTGCGATCGACGTCGGCAGATCTACCTGAACAATGGCCGGGATCGATGTGAGAAAACCCGGGTTCTTTTTCTTTCCGTGAGAAAGCCTGCTGAAGACTGTTCCGGAACGACAGCTG
>Ga0163217_1079888_pt1 | contig 13358 bp, 6 predicted proteins | sample SynspAceP_FD_185933 | JGI IMG/M metagenome (GOLD analysis project Ga0163217, IMG submission 185933) | Saline lake microbial communities from Ace Lake in Antarctica - Synechococcus sp. Ace-P (PacBio error correction) | ecosystem: Environmental > Aquatic > Non-marine Saline and Alkaline > Saline ...
TATATATATCATTGTCTAAATATCTTTTTGTTGAGCAGCAAACCCTTATTATAGCCACAACGTTCATTACTTTATACGCTCCAAAAGCTATATAAAGGAACATAATAAAACATGCCTAATATCACCTGCTAGATAATCCAAAACCATAATGCACCGTAAGGTTTTCCCTAACGCACACAAAGTTAAAGGAGCTACAAGCTCCAATAATTAATTCCCATATAAAAAATTCACAAATCCAAATCTTTTCTGATGTCGCAATCTTTTTATATAGAGAAATCGTACAAAAGTGGAAATATTAAAGGAACTTATAAAAAAAACCAATTACCCACAACAAATTAGTGCAATAAGGCTGATAAAGAAGAGAGTAATATAGATTATTCTCTATGCCAATCACAAAGTGCTCCAAATGCCATTAAAATAACCGCTAAAAAAATAGAATTTCCTCAATCCTAGAATCTTATTCTGAATTCTACCCCCAATAACGGTCGAAGCTGTATACCAAAGAACCATAAGATGCGTATACCGCAGCAGCTTGCAAAAATCTCACTTGTTGTTAATGCATCAAAGACTACATTTACCATGTAAAGCGTAAATAAGGCTCGCAATTCCGTAAAAACTAAAACGCTCCCCATAATGTCTGCAAAGAAGAGGTAAAATATAATCCTTTTGGGGTGCCCGAAAAGCTCTTGCTCTTCCATTGGTTTCATGTATTTTCCATATATTTAATTGGTTTTAGTTATAGGTTTTTCTTAATAAAATTGGTACATTTTGGGTTTTATCAATGAAGTATTTGTATTGCCCCCGTAAATTCCATGATTTTTATCCAGGATACATGGCGGCAATCGACTCTTTGTTGGCTTGCACCAAAGCTTCAATCATACGCATTCGATTTTGAACGTGTTACATTATCATCGCAGTACTGTGTATACTAGTAAGTAGGCCTCCTTTTAGCTTATCAGCATAATTAAATGGTGAGTTTTCATCATAGCCACTCATTTTCTTGAGGGGTTTGCATATAACGTTTTCCGTATAAATACTATCGTAAAAAACGCCACGAGTTACTGGGGTACCGCGATGGCCATTTCAAAGGTATCATTCCTTTTTAAAATACAATTGGTACTCATGGAAAAGCCGCCATAAGCTCCAACCCCAATACAGTTCTGCTAGCATCAATATAAGGCAATTCACGTGGTTAATTTTTGTTCCTTGGATGGCGGAGCAAAGAGGAGTGTCTGAGGTGCAATCCAGAGGCACGCATATAAAGAATTCTCCATCCACTAATTTCCCTTAAGAAACGTAAAGTGCTCCGTGGCGTTAATCTAATTTTTTTGTTAATCTCGACGTCTTTTGATATAATGGCGGGAGTGTGTGCGTTCGACGCATCCGGAGTCAGCTACTAGTGCATACTCATAGCCCCTCCTGACGCTAGCTCGAGTCAGTGGCTACCAAGATAGATCTGTGCTCTATGATCAATTCACGTAATTTGAAACACCGATTGTGTAGCAAAGACGCCAGATGGAGCCTCAGTCTGTGACTAATTCTATAGAAGCAAGACACTCATATAGAGAGCGATTTCATATAGTCAGGCTGGCCGCGACTACACGCGATCGGAAAAGTTGTGTATTGGCATTCTTCACCTCATACACAGTGATCTAGACTTTCTTAATCAGTTTACTCCCGCAACGAGCTGAACTGCCTTGCCCAGTAACGTGTCCATATCGGCGCACGAGTGTGTGGATAGTGTGGCATGTTTGCGTAAGTTTTGTTTGATTCGCTAAGCCGTATTATCGCGTAATAGACTATTTTACCTCTCTCTTTGGCGCACAATGTAGTCTTGATTAGGGCGCCTTGACAATACACTGCGCGACACGGGTATCGAGAATAACTGTGTGTGGCGTGAATGTGGTGTGTCGGTCGCTAAGAGCAAATACGTGATGTTAGATGAAGAGGTGAGACGCGGTGATAATCTTTTGCGTTCGTGATATATCATGACAGACTCTATATAGCGTGTGACCCTCTCATATTTGGTACCTTCCTACTCGTTTCTCTATGTGCTTGGGCGTTGGTAACCACGTCGATTATGCGATACACGCAGCATTGTGCCGGTAGCCGGAGTTTTATACGCGTGGCGATTTTTTAGTGCCGGGTGATATTGCTGAGATGCATGTGGTGTGTAATCCTGCTTAAGCTTTGTGTGGCTAACTCGCATATAATTTGTCACTTCCCAATTAACCTTTAGTAAGCCTGCGCCTGTATTAACTTCTCCATCTTGATCGTATAAGAATAAGATTGTAGCCGTCATTTTCCGCTCGTCCAAATAAAACTATTCATCTTTTAAGAATGTTTAAATTATCCGTGATATCAAACATGGCTTTATCTTTTTCCTCTAATACACTGAAACGGTATTACAATTTGAGCGTTAACCGTATACAATTTTTAAATGATCTTGAGCCTGTTTTAGGTTTGACGCTCAAGCATATTACTATCGTTCATGGCCATTTAATCCGTGGAATATAGTTAGGCATTGTCTACATTCACATCAAAATTTTTACCTGATCAACATCTCGAGCATGTGCAACGACGACTACGGCATATCTTCTGCCAGCCTTTTGGATATTTAAAGACCGTTTGTGTTTGATATAAATCCGGTACCATAAACATCCTAGAAAAACCTTCAGGTACCTTGGTTTTCATCAAATCGTAGACAAGGCAATCTTACTGCCATCCGCCATTCCAATCGGAAGGCTCTCCAATACCAAATTCTTCTTTCATTACAACCCAATCGGTTACCCCATTGATAATTTTATTTTTATACCATCAGTGGTTACTTTGCGCTGTTTCTTGAGTAGCAATAGTGAAAATATAGAGGTTATTTTTCGAAAACATATGCGACCTTGCTGTTATCTGGCGATAAGTTGGTTTCCTGAATTTTTAAGAATCCGAAATCTTTTATAGTTGATTTTTGTCTTGCCCATCGTAGATAAATAAACTGCAAGCGAGGACCTTCTAAAAATAGCCTCTCTTTCGGTTACCCAATAAAAACCTTGCTTTCATCCAGCACTAAACCATAGGACGAAAAATAGAAATCTCTGTAAATTTCCAGAATCAAACGACAAGTGCCTACTTTGTTTAAAGGTTTCATATCAATAAATATCAATACTAGAAGTTCGCGGTATTTCTATAAAGATTTAAAAAACAGTGTATTGCGTACCGTTATTCACTGACCGCAAGGCATCTAAACCTTCAGTTCTACGTGCATTTCCATATTTCTTTCAAACGGGACACAGGTTTTATCTGGGCTTCAAGTAACTGAAGCTAATAGCAATTGCAATAAGTAAAAGGAATATAATTTTTTTCATGTTTGTTCCTATTAAGTTTACAGAAAAGAAGTCAATTTAGAAATATGTTGGAGACCAATTTTACGAGTGGAGACTAAAAAATAGGGATTATTTATAAATTTGAGATAAAAATAAACTTTTTTTATAGAAGAAAACACAGCCAATTCGTGCATAAGATTATTTCTTAGCTATTGCTTGATGGTGATACGCTGACGCATAGCCCTAAAACCAAGACCCTTAAAGACACTCTAAAAAAACAATGCTTTACAGATGCTACTCAATTCACACTACAAATCATTGGTTTTTTGTCCTTTATAGTGGCAAATAGTTTGCTTTATTCAAAAGGTGCCTAGCATAGCTAAAATTTTTAAAAGTTTTGCTTACAACAAAAAATTTATACGAGTTCAGTAATCTTTGACACTTGAAAATAAAAACAATATACTGATTAGGCCTATACAAGGTCTGCAAAGCCTTTTACATAAGATCAAAAAATTAATGGAATGCTGACGAATTAATACCTCAAATAAAAGCGCAATACGCACTCCACCCTTCTGAAACGTTATTGAATGAAGATACAAGGTTCAAAAACTTCAAAATGACGAGTTTAATAGGAAAATACAAATTACCCACTACTATTTTGCCTTTTGGGATAGCTCCTAATTTTTTTAATTAATCGATTTCCACTCTACGCCATTCCAATGGTGATTGGAAGAGAGTTCGGTGGTTGCCGCAGCAAGTAAGCTGCAAAATTTTGGTTTGACTAGAGGCGGATTTTAAGGGCAGGTTTCTAAATCTGAAAAGATAGGTCAAGTTCATTTTTATGTACGATGGTGGATGCTGATCAAATACAAGGTCTTTTTTTAGCAACTAAAGCCATTCTGAAAATGGACACTGCATTTTGCTAACTAAAAACATGAAAAAAGAGGAGAGCCATTTTAGATATTGGAGCTTAAGAAATAAACTAAAAGAATTAAAAAATTACTATCAATTGGCATTGCACTTTGAAACACAAAATGCCATGGGTGCCAATTTTTTATAAAATAATGTTTAGAACAATTTTCAAAAACTCTACGAAGAGAATTTGAGTGCCAGTGCTTTTGAACACTCAAAATAAGGAAACCTTAGAAATTGTAATGAGTATTTTAAAGCAATTACGTGCCGAACTGGTATTGTACAAAGCGAAGTGAGTTTGCCCCATAGAAAGATTTGAATGAAGACAAAAATGTAGCGCCCGAAGTTTTTTTGCAAAAAAATACTTAGAGCGGGGTTGAAATTTGCCAAAGCCGAACCTTTTCCGAGCGTACCCACAACAAAGGAATTATGACGGGAATGGATGCGGTTTGTCTCGCCACAAGTTAATGATTTTAGAGCGGTAGAAGCTGGAGTGGATGCCCTATGCCGCGAAAGAATGGCAGCTACTCAAGCTTGAACCCACGCGAGTATTGAAACGCATTTTTAAGTTTTGGATTGAGTACCACTAGCCTTAGCACGGTTGGCGTTTAACCTCTGTTGCATCCTTTGGTGAAATTAGCTTTAGAATATTGACAAAACCATCAGCTCAAGACTTAATGAAAATTAACGGCTGTAAGCCGGTTCCTTTCGCTCAAACATTTTGCGCCCTTCGTTTCTTTGGTGACTACCGGAAATCGTCAAGAAGGGGCATATGAAAATGCATTTGATAATATTCTAAATCAGTTTGAAGCTACTTGAACTGAAAAAATAGCCTTGATTAACCTATTTTATAAAAAAACCATACAGTAAGCCACAGTGCTGTTGTAGAAGCCTAGCTCAATTACGCAATAAATATTGACAAAGCAAGTTCTATCAGCAACGGGAAAATTATTGCTCACTGGAGAAATATGGCGTCTTGATGTGGGGTCTTGCTTTGGCCGTTCCAACAAGGTAATGGCCAATCACTCTAGTTTACCCAAAACACCACAAAAAAAAATAGTATGGAAAAGTTTTGACCATCAATCAAAATAATGGTTCGAAGCACTTTTTTGACAGTAACAACACTGGAAATAGTATCCTTCCAACCGATTCGACAAATAGCAAGAAACCCTGCAAAAATAGTCATAGAAGCTCAAAAAATTAACCACTAGTTGTCTGTCTGAAAGATGTCGGGTTATGAATAATACCTATCTAGACTTCCCAAGAGATTGGGGCTTAGGTTCATCATCTACCTTAATAAAACAACCTTGCTCAATGGGCAGAATTAATCGTTTAGCTTACTGTGGAATGCCTTTTACCGGGAGTGGGTTGTATCGGAGGCAATATGCTCTGTCGCGGAGCATAAGCGAGTAAACTCCAATATTACTACAAGTGTTAGAAAAGAAACCGATTGAGTTATCCCAGGTTCGAAGTACGCTCATTGTTTGCCAAAAGGCCGGAATGTGTGAGCGTCAGTGCAAATCCTGGCGTGGAGATGGAACCGGTGGCACTGTTCACCGACCTACACTTTTTCTAGAGCTGCTATTCTCTGTGAGCCTCTTATTTGCGCACTGATTATCGACTCACACACGAGACAACCTAAATACAGGGCGCTAATAACAAATCCAACGTCAATTTCACCACCTCAATATAGACAGTCAAGCATTGATTCGCCGCTGAACAGGATCGAGTTGTTAATTTCAAGAATCCATAGCCTAGCACGAAACGGGAAAATGTTCGTGTTGGTGTCAGATATACAGTATGCGGTATGTTGAGTGTGTAAACCAGCTTATCGGTCGCATATCTCGCGAGAGTAGCTCGGTTAAGTTGGATGCACAGTGTGTAGTATAAACATTTAGAAGAGCATCACCGCGAGTGAAGTCGACTTGGGAGAGCGAATTTACTTCGGATTATTTGAGAGTGAGTGCTTCAATTTCATAGGACGAGTGCACCGTGGGGGTGTGTGGCGGGTGAGTTGATTTAATGTCTTGGCTGAGAGATAGAATAATCGACGCACTGATATTTTTTCAGAGGATAAGAGAGGGCATACGAGCTGTCTTTGTGAGTGTTCCACATACAGAATATGGTGCTCTTAGAACTAGATGCGCGTGTTTCTTTGGTCTGACTTGGGCCTATGCTTGGGCCTTCGCGTTGATCAACAGATCTGTCCGAGGCACGCATTTCGCTGGCGACCGTGCGAACCAAATCCAAGCGGGCGACAGCCAACCGAGATCTTTCCCCGAAGAGCGCGGGTAAACGGCAACAACGGCTGGCGCGCATGCGTCGACGTGACCGTAGCTTGACTATTGACCGGCGGCCCTTTGTGCCGGTTTCCGACCACAAAACCGGAGACATATATATATGACCAACATCGATTGTGACGCCGCGCCTTGCGTGCGCTTTTTGTTGGCGCTGCTTTGCAGCGCCGCGACTGCCTGAGGGACATTCCTGATGGCGGGCGCGAAATCTTCAACGATCTCGGCCCAAACTCCATGTGCATTTGCCACCGCTTAGCAAAACGCCGTGCCGAGGCGAGATTGGCCCACCTTGATACTTTAAACCGACTGTCGATAGGTATTGCGCCGTGACAAGCGGGATGGCAATCATGCCCGCCTTTTCCGAAACGCTGACGCAAGGGATAAATCGAAACGGTTTCCAGTACGTGGTAGCGGTAACAAGGCGGAATCAGGTGGGCCGAGACAGGAACCTACGCACTGGCCGCCTGTCCGAGGACGCAGTGGTCGCATATTTGGACCTGCCCGGTGCCGCGAATTTTTGGCACAGGCGATCCAGTGGCGGGCGAAAAAGTTTTAGAATGCAAAGCCTGTCACAACGATGACCAAGGCGGTGGCCAATCGGGTCGCCCAATCTTTACGGCATCGTCGATGCAATGTCGCGTCGGTCGATGGCTCGCTATTCGGATGCGCTGACGGGGTAATGGCGGCGCCTGACACCCGAATCGGCTGGCGGGTCCTTGCCAACCGCGCAAGGCGGTCCCGCAGAAAGTTGAGCTTTGCCGGTCTGCGCAAAGAACAGATCACCCGATGTTGATCGCGTATCTGGACAGCTTGGACCTACGGAAAGGCCGACTGATCTACCCGACGCAGGACCGCGCCGACCGGATAGCTCTGACAAGCGACGCCATAAACGCTTTCAGAGACGGCCCGGTCGCGGGGTTTCAAGTTGGATAATCAGCGATTGCTGTGAACCGGCTTGATCCATCCCTGTCGCAACCATCATGTGGCGGAGGTTACCGCCGACGTCCATGTCGCGATCTGGCCTGATCCGAGGTGCTGCTGCCCTTTGGGAATTGAACGTGCCGCGTAGATAGGTACCGGAAGCCATTTGCCCCGCGTAATGCGCGGATAACTTTGTTGTTAATTTGCGCGAAAAGCAACAGCCGTCATATTTGCCGAGGGTGAGGTCTGGCGCCCTGCCCGCCCCCCGCGCAGCGGCCCGTAGGCCGGCGGTTCGATGTCATATGTCCCTGCGCGCCAGCTTCGGCCAATGATGTAAACACGGGTCGGGGACGCTTAAACGCGGAGCCCGACACCACAGCCAAAGCAAGAAGCCCGGCAACCGCACCGCCGCAAGCCAGCGGGTCGGGATGGCCAGTTGTTTTAGACGGACGGGTTTGAGGCATAGCAGCCGACTGAACCAGTTCGGTCGCAAGATGAAAGCTTTTGAGCGACAGCCTGCACGTTCCTTTCAACGCAGCAGTAGCGCAGGCCTCAGACGCAACCGAACCTCTAACGCGCGCACTTCTTCGGCACTTAGCTCAACCATCATGATATGCGTTGACCAGTATCCGTCCCTGCTCGTTCAGTTCACTCTGTCTTCCGCACCACTTTTCGCTTTTGCCGCTTTCGGCCCGCAATCGACGAATTTCAGCACGGCTTGCGGGCGGGCTTTGATCCGGCTCTCACGTTCCGATCGGCACATCCACACTTCCGCCGCCTCGCGTATTTTCAACCCCATGATGTCCACAAGGCACATACAGCCTCGCGGGTGTCGGTGCCCTTTCAAACGCTAACCGGATCAGCAGTCCGCGTGCGATGTCCGATCCCCCGCTTCATCAGAGAAACGTTTCTCGACCGCGCGGAATATTCCCGACGCACGCCGCCTTTTCTAGCTCCGTCGTAATGCAGATTGCGAATGACCGCGAAACATCCATGGCCGCCAATTCATTTAGCAAGCGTTGGCCGTCGATCAGTATCGCAGCCCCCGTTTCGACCGCGTCCTGAAACCAGATCTTCGGCTGATCACGGATTGGCCAATGGCAATCGCATAGGCCCTAAGCTCGGGCAAAGAATCTCGATATCGGTAAGCTGCACAATTGAGAAACGTACCGGCGTTTTTAGGCCGATCAAAGCCAGCATGCCCGCGCTATCGTAAATCCTCCATCAGATTTCGGACAAAGTTTACAGCTGTAAAACACCCGCATCACGATTCATTTAGACGAAACGCATTGCCCAGGCCGATGGCGAAGCAACAACACAAAAAATACTTGTAGCGTTTTTCGCAATAGTCCTAATGCGCCAAACAGGCCTATTATAGAGGGAAATTTCTTGACTTAGGCCCTGAATAATTGCTTCTACCTTCAAGTAGCGCAAAAATAAGCTGCGTATTGAATTGAGGCAACCTAGATGATTCCTGTGACACCATTGGCGAATGGTCCGCCCTTCGGCTTTGGCGACGGATATTTTTTCGAACGGCTTCGACCCGCAATTAGGCGAGCCATCTTTCTCTCCTGCTTTGCACCAGATAATCAAAACGCTACGGTCCCTTTTTCGGCGCCAGAGACGCCGAACTACTGGGTGGTATCTGGCCAGTTCATGCGCAAGGTTTCAGCGCCGAAGCACGCTGCCCGCTAACCTGCCGACATCGCGGCGGTCCGCCGTTATTAATAGCGCACAAGAGATCTGGAATGCCACCGCGAGAATCCTAGAGGTGGAGCTCGCGCAAGAAAGGTGCTACCTGCCCCGTCGCAGCAAGGGAGAAAAGCTACAGGTCTGGCAGCTCATGAACTTCAAGGGCGGGCTCGTCCAAAAGTACAAGCAGCGTCCACCTCGCCATATTTTCGCACTGGCGCGGATATCGCGTCTTGGTCATGGATCTTGACCCCCAGAAGCCCTCTCTGAACGTCTGTGCGGCATTAGTTCCCCCGAGATCGCAGTTTGACGGGCTGACCGTCCATGACGCGATCCGATAAGATAAATCGGTGGTAATGCCGAAGTTCGTGGATGCCCACGCTATTTCCCGGGGATTTTCCATTGCACCGTCACGCCTGATGCTATCTGAATTCGAGACAGAACCGCCGTGCCATTCCAATCCGGATCAGCCGTTCTTTACGCGTATCCGAATGCACTTGTGAGTCGGGATGGACTTTGAATCGTCTTGAATGGACCAGCCTCAGCTCGGTTTTTGAACCCTTGCAGGAATGGGCGGCCTGCCAGCTCTTTGAAATCGTTCCGCTGACACCTTCGATGCGGATGTTTCTTCAACGGCACAAGTTTTCTCGAACATCGCCGGGCCCTACATGGGTGTGATCGAAGACGCCGCGCCACACTGGATTACGACACTTTAAGTTCCTGATCAACCGACGACCGACAGATTTACCGTCTCAGCAGCTCACCTCCTCAATGGAAGGGCACTGTTTCAGGATCGCGATGTCTTGCGACGGCTTTGAAAGCACCGGCTATCAGCGAATGCGACATGCTAAAGCATCCATCTCGAAGTTGTCCGCTCTGAAATGACCGCGCCACAATATGACCGCGCAAAGGGTCCATGAATGCGGTCGGCGTGAGGTCGGTCAATGATACAACAATCCTGGGGGGAATATGCTAGAAATGCTTTGGCGGCATGTCCGGAATCCGCCACCACACCATTGCATTACTTCGTTCGGGGCACCTCGTCAAGCGAGCAGGCTCCAAGACCAGCGCCCCTGCCTTGGAGCGCTACAAGGAATCTCTGGCCTCCATCCGGAGTCGATCCAGCTCCTGGTCAGACGACTGGGGGCCCCATAGATCGGCTTTCGAAGCGTTTTACAAACTGTAAAACGACGAGGAGGACGAAGGCTTTGGGGGCTCAAGAACAGCATTCGTGGACGCGGGCACAGGTGCCAATCCTCATCCGGCGATCCAAAAGCTGAGGGCCGTATGAGGCGATCTATGGTAGCGTCGCCTGCAAGCCTGTCGAGAGCCCTTGGCATCAAAGTCGCGCCAATGTCCAAGATGTGGCCGAACGCACAGCGGTGCTCGCAAAAGGGTTCGAGAAATGGGGCACTCGCAAACCTTTCGTTTTACGAGAAAAGCCCGTTTCGCCCGAAGCCACTTCCAAACCGCGGGCCACGACACCCCACAGTGCGTCAGGTGTTAAACTGTCGGCGTCGGGCTTGTTCGCCAACTGTCCAAGTCACACAGAATGTCCGCGGCAAAGTTAGGCGAATATGATCGGGCTTGCACCCAAGTCAGGCGTCCGCCGCTGGATGAGCTGGCAGAGCTATTCGTGGGCAGGAAAACTAACCGAAGCGTAGCATAGAACTGTTTGAACCGCCTGACCGGGGCATCGAACGCCGATGAACGTCTAGAGCGGGCTTATTCAAGAGGCACCAAACGCCGGCGCGAAAACCAGAACGAAAGGCTGAAGAAACGAACGTTGTGGAAGGCGTGCCACGATAAAACAGGGCGCAAGCGCGGTTGTCGTTATGGTCAAAAAGACGAACCAACGCGGGATTCCGCAGTCTGGCTTAGAGAACAATCTAAGCCAGATAATGAGGATTCGTACCTGATTTACAAGCTTGTTAAACCCGGCAGACGATAACTGAGGCAGAGCAAAAGGAGAGACGCGATAAAAAGAAAACCCTCAAGCCGGAGCTTTCGAGGGCTTGGCTGCGCAAAGCGCAAAACTTTAGGATTAGACACCTAGAAGGTAGCAAGCCACGAATCGCCATACAAGAGAAAACGCTTCGAGCGAACGGATTTCTTTGCCCGCTGGCATAAAATGGAAAATCTATCGACATGCCCGCGTGGGGTGCCTGGGCACGCCACAGAACGTGGTCTTTTATGTCGAAAATTGACCGACCTCGGGTTGGGCGAAAAAAACAACCCATCATCTCGATGCTGAGCATCTTGCGGTATGGGGGAGGCAGTGGGGTCCCAAATCCGCGCTTCGTCGCGGTTAAACGAGTCGGCGCGCAATCGGGTTGAAGGCTGTGACCTTCTAGCCTGCTCGATACCGCTTGGTGCTTTTCACGCAGCCGCAAGGATTGGGAAAGCGGGTGCCGCCCATTGTTGGCCCTCCAACGCACTCTTGATGGGATGCATACCGCGGTTCTCCCTCTCGGCCCTAAGCGCCACATTGCACGTCGGCTTGGCGATCACGGTGTCCATCAGCTTTTCGCGATAGCGCGAGGACGGCAAACGCTGGGGTCATAGAACGCGCACGGGTAATAGCGAGGCATATGGCTTTGACCTATCCCCTCGCCCCTCTTCGTGCTGTCGAATTTGAAAAATCTCTATGCTTGGACTGCAAGCTGACGCGCTTTGTGCAGCGTCCTGAAACGTCAGATCACGGTCGAGCCGCCGGATGATCCGCCGGCGCGTCTTTGGATGGCTCTGGCTGACGCGCTTACGAGGGCTTGGGAGCAGCTCGTCTTCAATGTTTAATAGTTGCCCTTCCTGCAAACTACCCCGGCGCCCAATAAGGCTCCGGTCAACTGCACAAGCTACTCGCAGCTTTTGATGCGTTGCGACTCGACGCCTCGCAAAACAGCCCTAACTGCGAAGATTTCGAAAAACCTGCGGACCAAGAACGAAGATACGGTTTTCTTGAACCAACAGGGATTTGCACCGAACATGACCCAACCCAAAGAGGCCAGAATGACCCCCATATACTAACCTACTAATAAACTTAATCCTGTAACCTGTAATAGACAGTTGAGACGAATGGGATCACCGAACATGCAAATACATGCCCAATCAGGCTTCCTGTATTCCAGAGGAAAGCATCTCACAAAGCAGCGACGACCAAAAAGCTTACTTTGAAAACGGTTATGAAGACATGTCCGCGATTTTGGCACTTGGCCAGACCTTGGGCTCTAAGGTTACCGATTGGCGACCTGCATCGTGTCGCTGGTCGCTTTGGCACGATTGATCGGGAATGTCGAAGCAAACCTGGCATCCTCGCTGAGGAACCATCTGGGCAAGGGACATGGGTGCGTGCCGCTTCGCGCTGATCTTGAAAAGCATAAGCAAAGGCGGGTCCGTCCACCCACTGGATATCTAAGAGGTAATGCTTAGAAACGCGGCCGCCCGAGAGCTTCAATATTGATCGCAAGTTTTTATGGCAGGCTTCAGCGGACTTGAACGGGTGAGCTTAGTTGCAGGGCCGGCAGGAATGCCTTCGACACGGCCGTCCTCAAGTGCCAGCCCCATCCCCTGCCGAACACGCGTCTACGGCGAGCCAATAGCAAACTTTTGCCTACTGCGCTATAGCGCGCTTACCCGGAATAATACCCATGCCTGTGCTATTCGCAGGTTCTGGTGGACGGGTCCTTAGGTCAACAAAAGGGTTTGCTTCGAAGGCGGATTTGCGCTAGTCCCTCTGGAATAATCATTCTTGTTTCCTGCGTTTTTTCCTATTTCCCCGCTTTTTTTTTTCCCCAGTTTTTTTCTGGAGCATCCCAATCGTTTCATAGGTCCCCTCAGGGTGCATTAAAATGTCTGTTCAGGTCATTGTTTTCAAAACTGTTTCGAAAGGACGGGCGCCGAGCGCTGAGCCTTCCTCGATTCGGTGTGAAGGCGTTTTGCGTGACCCGACAATGAACAGCCTGACCGCGAGAATCATTTTCGTGTCGAAGCGCTGGAACCGCGATTCTTTTTGTCCGCTTGACCCGTTTTGGTGAAATGGCACGCATCCGCCGACAAGGCGGGCTGGGATGATCCGATGTCAAATCTGGCAGCGATCGTCGAGGTTTTTTTTTAAAAAAAAAAAAATTAAAAAAGACCCGGCCCCCAAACCCCCCCCCTTTTTGAAAAAAAAAAAAAAAAAAAAAACAGGAATGGAGGCTGCTGAAATCGAAACAGCCTG
>Ga0163217_1019648_pt1 | contig 13357 bp, 12 predicted proteins | sample SynspAceP_FD_185933 | JGI IMG/M metagenome (GOLD analysis project Ga0163217, IMG submission 185933) | Saline lake microbial communities from Ace Lake in Antarctica - Synechococcus sp. Ace-P (PacBio error correction) | ecosystem: Environmental > Aquatic > Non-marine Saline and Alkaline > Saline ...
CAGAAGAAGATTTTTGGGGGGGCCCCGGAAAATCACACCGAGGGCGCGACAACGGGGGGCGGAAAAGGTTCCGAAATTTAAAAGCGAAAAAAACCCAAAACATCAATTTTTGCCCCGACAACGGACCTCCTTTCAAACCCCGGTAAGTATTTTTCCCCGTCCAGCAAAAAAATCAAAAGCAACATTAAATGGAAAAGCCTTATGCGTTCTGGTGGGTTTTAACCCCATTGGCCAAGTATTATGACCGTTTTTGGTTTATCGCCATTTGCATTATCGTTGCCGGGCGGCTTTTGGTAATGTTTTTATTGAAGAAAAACGTGCCAAATCTGTTTCCGAATCAGTGGGAGCAAGCAAATCGGTTATTAAAACGCTCTATCTTTTCCCTGGCCTTTAGAAGCAACGCCAAAGCATTGGCCGTTATCGCATCGTAATTTCCGCGCGAAGAAGATGTGGCAATCGGTTGAGTACATTTTTCTTAAAAGAAAGAAGCCTTAGCTATTTTCGAACGATCAAGCGGATTATGAAAGGCAGATAAATGTCTTCCTTTACCAGAGAAATCCGTTTGCCGATTGTCTTTAAACGAGTCATTCCAATGAAGCGGTAAACGTAAACGACCTTGTCTAAACTTACAAGCGTTACGTGACCAATTGGATGCGCAAGAAAAGAAGGTGGAATACGCCAGAAGCTGGATGCCACAATGGTTACAGGCGCCCTTGCCATTACTGAGTTTTTGGTCAGAGATTTGGTGTATGCTTTATTCTGTCTTGTTTTTTGGTGGTTGCGGTGGTTTTCTGATTGTGGGGAACACGAATCAGAATGGCGGTCCGAAAGTTCGCCGTAATGAAGTCTTGGTGAATGAAGTTGGTTGGTCAACCGATGCGTATATTCGGTCGACCATTTTTTGTACATGGGTTTTGGTTTGGTGTGCTTGGTGGTTTTTTTTTGCCCAGTCTATGTATTCTCTTGCTTAGGCTGGTGGGTAAGCGCACCAGCAGAAAGATTGATCGACTCTATCAAGCTGGTTTCAAGCTGCAGACTTTTTAATGCAGATGAGATTGTTTTTATGTTTTAACTATTAGCGCAATTTGTTGGGTGTGGTCGGGCGTGGATTGCGTTAATCGACCACAAATAACAAATATTGAACTGGCAGTGAACAATAAAGGGCTAAAAATCAGTATTAAGACAATAGCCATGATTTATTCACATTTATGTCAACACACCCGCAGAACTTTAACTTGAATAGTATTTTGTCCATACACAGTTATGAACAATTAGAAAGGTGGAAATAGAGATGGGTAAAACTCTCCAGCCTACGGATATTATGATCAGGCCAGAACCTAGAGTCCCTACATACAAGCCGTTAGCCCGAATTTCCGATTTTAAACCGCCTGACGAAAGAAAAACCTTGGCTGAGCGTCTTTATTATCAAGAAGACCTTGAAAGCCGCGCGTACCTTGTTATTGTCGCATTTAAAGGTTTGTTGTGCATATTGCAAAAAAGTTACTCTGGCTACGGTTTAAGCCCCAAGGTGATTTGATTCAGGAAGGCAATTGTTGGCTTGATGAAGCCGTGAAGCGCTTTATCCTGAAGTTGGCGTGCGCCTTGTTTTTCTTTCCGCCGTGCATTGGAAAATTAAAAGCTGAAATCCATGAAGTTTATTTTGAAGAACTTGGCGTTATCGTAAAAGTAGCGACCTACGAAATCTCAGCGCAGAATTGTTCTTTAATTTGCGCGCGCGAAAGAGACACTGTCTTGGTTCATAATAACCTCAGAAGTTCGAGTCCTGTCCGCTAGCGGATTTAGGCGTAACGCCTGACGTGGTACTCAAATGGAAGGCCGTTTAAGTCTTCCCTGATATGGCATTCGATGCTTCAGCAAGATGATTGATGATGAACAGTGCTTTTAAAGCGCCGTCACAAATTAATTAGAAGATCATCGAGCGGATCCTGCGACCTTACACTTGAAAAACGGTGAACTGGAAGGAAGACTCTAATCAGCGACTCGAAGTGGCTATGTCTGATCTTGATGAACGCAGCCGTAATATTCTGTCCAGCGCTGGTTGTCTGATGCGAAACAACCTTACATGAGTTGGCCCGATGAATACGGAGTGTCAAGCAGAAACGTATTCGAACAACTTGAAAAGAACGCAATGAAAAAAAATACGTTCTGCAAATGGTGATTGGTCAATTTGATTGATGCTTAAATTAACCGCCTGTTAGTAAAGGACGAATTAAGCCCTCTTCGGAGGGCTTTTTTTGTGATGTGCTTTATGATGAAGTATGGTTTTTGCTTCGAGATCATTTGGCTTTGTAATTGGTCCCGCCAGGAAACAAATCGCCATGTGCGAATGATTTCCAGTTGATCCACTTCTTTTTTTAACTCCGTTTGGAAAAACTTGAAAAAGGTTCGCTAAACGAACGATTGCATGGCGGCAATCAATCTAATACTCCTAGACGCCTTGAAAGGAAGTGAAGTACTTCAATATAATCCACTATGCCCATTAGGTCAGTAAAATAACCGGCTAAGACGCAGCTCTCCATAAGAGGTGGTTGCGCTTCGCTTCTTCTGGGTAGTGTATTTGCCAATGCGTTCGATTCTCCGCCGCCAATCTCTAGGGTATTGAGCGTCCATAGCTGCTTTTTGCTGAAACTGAGGTGAAGTCGTCCGATTCCCTTGGGCGTTTTGCTATAGGATTGAACGTTTGTTGGTCGAGGTAAGGCCTCTAGAGTCGCATTCATTAAGATGATGACTCGGAATTTGTTGTTTCAACACAACGAAAATTGTTCTTCAAGGGTTTTGGTGTTCTTTTTCTGTTCCTTGGCTGATTTCAAAAGACGGCTTTTTGGTTGTTTTTGTGGCTAATAAGCTTGGCTCGTCAATCGGTTTCTGCAGATGCCAATTGTGGTTTGCACGGGTGGCGAAATTTTCTTGAATCGTATCCGATAAAAAACGGTGAGTTTTCTGTGGTGGTAAGCTTTTTCTTACGCAGCTCAGTTCCCTTGCTTGTTGATTGCCTTGGGCAATGAAGTTCGGCATCCTTGGTGCTTTCGTTGTAGTTTGAACCAGGTCACTTCAAGCGTTTTTGGCTTAGGCCTGGTAAGTTCAAGTCGAAGCCAATCAACCATAACCATTAGCACATGAGCGCTAGATGGCCCGATTAAGAGTGCGAACAGAAAACTGTGGTCTATTGTTCGCATGCTGATATTACTGAAGACGCTTTTCTATGGCTTCCTATCAAATGTCATGGCGAATATTTTAAGCCAAATTGAGTGTCCTAATTCACGGACACAGGTTTGGGCTTGTCACATTAAATTTCGGTGAGATTAATCACCATCACGTCTAAGCCGCAGACATTTAAATCCTTTCTCTTTTTAGTGATGGGATAACTTGATCAACAAATCCAACGGTCATTGAATCGGTTTGTAGTGTCCGGCCTTCCCCACGACCGCCTCGGCTAGGTTTCCTCTGGTCTCCGCTGATGCTGGAATTCCGTGCCAGCCGCAAAAAGGGTACAGGCCTCCCCATTTACAACGAGAATACGTTTATCGCCTTGGTTTTATTTCAGGGATAAACTTTTGCCGCCATAATTTTGCTCCTAACGCCCATGGTTTTGTTAAATGTTTCCAATAATAACGCTTAACATTTGATATCGTGCAGGTTTAATGCGGAAAATAGACGTACCACCCATGCCATCTAGTGGTTTTAAAGATACATCGCCGTGTTCTTTATGAAAAGCTTTTCAGCAAATCGCGCGTCGGTAACCAATACCGGAGGACAGGCAGTTGTGGAAATTGGGTGGCAAAAATAGCTTTCATTGCAGTCGCGTACTTTTGGGATTATTGACAACAAAGAGCGCCGTCCTCTTTCCTGCTTGTTCCAAAATCATGGGTGCTGTAGCGATTGCTATCAATGCGATACTATTTCGCATTAAAAAATCACATCCAGCCTTCGCCTAATGGCATTTTGAGCTTTCCTTCACCTAGATCATAAAAAATGAGCCGGGTTCCCCTTTATGACATTCAGTGGGCGAGTCATGCATAAACGCTTTTGTCCAATTGTCTAGAAATAAGTCTTTTGCTCCATGTAAATAAGTTGCCAAGCCCTTTTCGGCCGCAGCCCCATAGCATGGCGAGTGAACTTGTCCTTTTTTTGTATTAATGGATGAAATTGGAATCCATTACAATGCCGAGCTTGATAGTCATAGAGTGTTTCACTAAAGCGAAAGCAACGTTTAAGTGCCGTGAAACGTCTGTTAATAGATATTTATGCTATAGAAATATGGGGCGCTGGAAGAAAAAAACACCCATGACGTCAGATATTACCTGGCGAACAAAGAATACTGAGCGAGATGGCTTGAATGTCAAAGGTTCACGCAGCGTAAAGCTTTTTTTTTAAATGACGACGCTGGCTTTTTTTTAAAAGTAAAATCATTGGTTATTTGGTTATAAAATGGTGCCAATAATGTTTGTGTTTTCAAAGTCATGCTGCGCTTTTTTAATAATGTATCCAACTTCCTGCATTGCCACCGGCATCAAAGAAAACAGCTCACTTCTCGTGGTGTTCTTAGTGTATTTGTTTGGTGGAGTTTGAGGTGATGTAGAGGAATCCTCTTGTATCGTATTTTCAGCCAGCTTTAGCTCAATCAAACGGCGCTTGGCGACCCGTCGGTGTGCTGTTTTTTATCAAACTCATCATTAAACCAAGCACTGAGGGCGGATTAAATACGAAAGGCACGCATCAGCTCACCTTTTGCATTAAAGAGACGAAATTCAGAGAAAGAGTTCAAATCATAGTCTCATTTACGTAAGTCCTTTGGCAGCTTTGGAACAGGCTTCATTTCACTATCAAGTACGTCCTGCAGTGTACGACCCCTAAAGGCGAAATTGTTTTTTCGTACGCTATTGAAACCTTCGTAGCAATAACATATTGTCGGATGTGGTTTCTGTTCCTGGCCGTTAGTGGTTTCGAAAGCCGCCCATGACAGTCAACGGTTGAGTTCTGGTGTCTCTTATGGTTTGAACGTCGTATTTCTGTTGCTTGAACATTTTTCTGAACTGGCGACTTCTTTTTTAACGTTGGTGGTGCACCACCGCTGTACCACGGTTATAGTTTAGGCTCACCCATAGCGAGCAAGTCTTCGCTTGGGCTTCGCTTACCGTCTATATTATTATTCCAGTCCGCTCTACGACAAAGTTCACGCTAGGGTAGTTGTCAAGCATTGGTGAATTTTTTGGAGACTTTCTGTTTGCGGCAACATCCCAATTGCCCCTTCGATTGCTGGGTTTTTTCTTCAGTGCTTCATTGAATGGCAAAGAATCCAAGATCTTTGGCCCGCAAGTCGTTATCAGGTACGGGGTAAATGAGATTTTTAGGTGAAATCTTCCAACGGATATTGTAATAGTTACTTTCCCGCATCTGTCAGGTTGTTGATTGCGCGAAGTGATTCGCGTGTGCCTTAGCAAGACGCGGCGGTTTTTGGCTCAGGTCTGATTGACGTCCATGCCAGAAATCACTTTTTTAGTTTTGATTTGCCCCGTAATGCGTTCGTGTGTTTTTTAAGTTTCAGTTCGGCAAGAGTAACGAGTTCAGTCACGGTAATCGTAAAATTGTTGGCGTTAAACTTGAGCGACTTCGAGTGCGTGTATTTTTCTACTGCATAAGCGCAGCCAGGCGCTGGCTTTCTGCTTCAAACTGGACAGTCGTTTCACTTCGTTTTGGTTGTCGAAAAGCCATTGAAAAGAGGCTGATTAAAGCGACAGTGGTTAACTCTGCGAGTCAGGTCGATTCCTTCCGAGTTAGCGTTGTTCCGCGTAGGTGGTTTCGTGCCTATCCCAGCGGAGATGTCCCGCGCTTTGGGTAATAGCCGGAACGCGAGCTAACTCAGTGGTTTTTCTTTTAACTCCGCCGTAATTCTGGCAAATAGAATTGTCTATACGGTAGGGCTGTTTTCTATTGCGGTATACGTTGCATTCTTCAAGAGAGATTGCTTGGTGGCGGTTGCCGTAAAGAAAAGGTCCCTGTATAACCGTGCAAATCAATAACTATCGGTAAACACAATGCGATCATTTTGTCCCTTTAATATGTTCAGCTCAAATCTTAACGCTAATTTATGCCGGTGAATAATGTAGCGATTCTGTAGTGACTCTCTACATTGGCTTTTAATATTAATACGATTAAATATCGCCCCACAAAGTATATAACACTAAGAGCAACCCAGGAGCGGTTTCCAGTTTCTTTATACTCCTTGGGCCTAAAAGAAATAGCCATTAAAACCAGTTTGTTTTCAGCGAGTTTGGACTTCATCACTGCTTAAACCACCTTCAGTCCTATGGTAAACAAACACTGTTGTTTGTTGGACGTTCAAAGTGCGAATGGGTTTTGCACTGTGATGATGCAATGTAGCTTTAACATTTTCATTACAATTCACGAATCCAATCGCTCCAATTCCTTAATGGCAACAGACAATAGGGAAATACCTCGACCACGATTGGTTCCGTTGCGGCTAATTGCCTACTTCTGCCAATTGCTGTAAGCGCTTCCTCGGCTCGTGTCCTGTAATTTAACCTTCAAACAGCGTCCACTGAAACAGTGGCTGAATGCGTAAGACGCCAGCTTCGACTGCTTTTTGAATAGCATAGTCCATTCGCATCGCCCGGGACAATGTTTGCCGATGGTAATTGTATTGGTGATTCATTAATGTCAGAGCTTCAAAGCCGGCAATACGTGATGTTGCGCTACGTTTCTCTACCATCACATAAGGGTGGCATTAAACTCCTCCTTTGCCGTTAAAGACTTTTAATGGGATGATCCTGACTTTTAATCGTAGCACTTTTGCATAAAATGCTGAAATGAGAATCAGGTAAAAGGGCAAGGGTCGTAATTCTCAATGTGAGTTTTCTGTATCGATAAAAATTCTTGGAATACGCATACTTATCCTATGTTTCCTAATTGTTTTTTTGAAAAAGAGGTAGAAAATTAAAAAAGCCTTCCTTCTGCACCGTCACTCTTATAAATGAGAGTTATACAGAAAAAGGCTTTTATAACGGAAAATCAGAAAATATAAACCAGCGGCTTTACGTAATGCGTCTCTTTGTCAATGTTTTTTCCCAAGTTGATTCTCGTCTCGCGACAAGTGCCCGTAAGCCGCGCGTTGGCAGATAGAATTGGACGTTTTAGATCGATCATTTTATTAAACCGCTTGGCCAGTAATTCAAAAAGTTGCTCGGGCGAACCATTTGTGAGATAACTGAATCGCTTACTTTTCCCAAGTAAAACCGAAAGTATTAATTCTAATCGATTTGGCTCTGCTACACCAATGGCGTAGGAATCTGGGATTTCACATTTGTCTGCACAGACAGCGGCACGATGTTTTTTCGCCAACATAGCGACCGGCGTAAGCCGCAGAACGATCACCTTAGATGGGTCTTTTACCAAGGAAAGCGCCGCCGCCAATGACGTGTCCATGCCGCCGTAAGTAATTCACAATGAAATTTTACGAACCGTTAAACCCACAATCGCCCACTTCCACCAATGATGAATTGTCCCGTTGGGTTGATAAAATATTTGGTGTCCTTTTGTAAACCATCACAGGAAGAACGGGTTTGATGATTTCTCCATTACCGCTTCAAACGAAGATTCAGCTGTGTTTTATCGATTTTGCTGTGCTGCGTTGACAAAACAACCGCCATCAATCCGCAAGGCTTACCGGTTTTCATCGTACGGGAAACGTGACTTGGTCTTTTTCGCGTCTGGCGAAGAAGGTCTAAAAATTGTGCCATTTTTTGCGGACTTCGCTTGGCGTTTAACCAGGCGGTGCGCATAAGTAATCGGTGCAAGGCATTAACACGTCGTTTCATTGGTCGCGAAAACCGACAAATTAAGCCTTGGTCCCTGCGCCTTGTTCGTGTTCATCTGCTTCATCAACGCCCATGCGCGATTTCTGCCGACTGTTTACCCAAGTGGCGTTCATCACGGCAGCAAGACCCCAATCGAATCCCATGTCTGAAACCTGTTGTTAAGCCAATTTCGCGTATAACGCCGGCGAGCTAATCTCTTCGATGTTCGGACCAAGTCGTTGGTGCGCATTCACCCGCCACCAATACCATGCCTGTTTTTTACTAGGGTTTCATCACACGCCACACGGCTTCTGGTCCCTTTTTGCTAGGAAATGGCGTCTAGAATGGCGTCAGATACTTGGTCTGCCAATTTTTTTATCTGATGACCTTCAGACACGGATTCTGAGGTAAAAAAGAATATTCGGACATGTTGGGTGTTCCTCTTTTAGCTGAGTTAGTCCGCTAAACAGGCATAAAAAAACCTGTTTTGCAACTAAAAATGCTAAACAGGTCTTGCGTATCTGTTTTTAGCTGAGTTTATATAGCCGCCGCAAGGCCGAGACAAATCGACGCTTTTATAGTGTGTCGAATATGAACTAGAGCTGTCCGAATATCAACACCGACAGGGCTATTTTAATGAGGCAAAAGGCCCGTTTTTTTTTGGTTAGGATGGTAACAGGATTCTTGTGTGATTTCATTTTCTTTGCTAATCTTTTGGGTGTAAAGGGTGGCGCGCGAGCATTGCATGCTGACCTTCATCTTGTGAGAATGTTTCCTTCATTGTCGTTAAGCTATCAGAGTGGAATAACCATGCCGGTCCTCGGAAACAACTCGCTAACGCCATACGTGCATTAAGTAATGGATGCCCGTTCAAAAGCTTATTCAGGTCACCCCAAGTGCGCGCCAATGGGTATGGCGATAATAGCGAAGTATTATGGAATGATTTTTTAAAAGCATAACCCCGAACAATTCTAAATGGGTTGATCGGTGCCGCTTGTATTGTCTAACGTCATGGTTCCAATCGTTTGATCTATTCTCTTTACACCTTTCTGGCTTAAAATTGCCAATTGAAGAGCTAAAACAAATTTTCGCCAGCTTTCACTCTAACAACCCAGGTCACGCCAGAATACGGCTACAACCGATGCGGTAGAAACCACCACGGGCCTTTAGGCGCGGGTGTAGTAACGCGGTCAGTTATGGCTATTGCGAAGAAGACTTTGCCGCGCAGTTTAACCGTGAAGGTCAAATACGGTAGTTGACCACAATACTTATGCTTCCTTGGCGATGGGCTGTTTTGATGGAAAGGCTTTCCCACGAAGTCCTGTTCATTAGCGGTACATTGAAATTAGGTAAATTGGTCGCTTTTTGGATTGACAACGGTAGTTCTATCCGGATGGTCATGTTGAAGGAATGTTTACAGACAACACATCCACAAACGCTTTGAAGCTTACGGCTGCACGTTATTGCAGAACGTAGATGGTCCACGATCCAGTGGGCAATTAAAGCGGCGATCGAAGCCGCAAGCAGAACTAGCAGCCTACTTTGATTTGCTGGCAAAAAGTGATTGGTTTGGCTCACCCTAATAAGTCTGGTAGCCATGATGTTGTCACCGGCCGGACCATTAGGTGATGCTGAAATTTGCGTTTTGCCGCGCTTGAATTCTTGAATGGCCTTCTTATGCTACTTTCGAAAATCCCCGCTGATGTATATTCTGGTTGGGATGCGAAGAAGACGGCGCGCTCGTGAAGTTGAATGGGACGCGAAAATTTGCAGCGTATCAAGCGGCTTTTCCCCAGAGTTGGGCGGCAGAATTTGAACGTCGTGTAATTAAAGGCGAGTTACCTGCCCGATTTCGAAGCAAAAGCGCAAAGCCTTCATTCAGAAACCAAGACAAAAGGCGAGAACATCGCTAGCCGTAAAAGCTCACAAAAATGCGTCGGATTTTTGGTGCATGTTCCTGAAATTGTTAGGTGGTTCTGCAAATCTTTGGCTGGTTCTTAACTTGACGCTAAATGGTCTTGGTTCAAAAGGCATTCAAGATGATCCCTGCTGGCACTACATCTTATTACGGTGTTCGTGAATTTGGTATGAATCCGGCATCAGAATGGTGCGTCCTTGCACGGTGGCTTTATCGAACTACGGGCGCGATTTCATGATGTTCATTGGAAATAACGCACGTAAATGCGGTTCGCATGTCTGCGTTGATGGGCATCCAAAACGTATTTGTGTATACCCATGACTCCATTGGTCAGGGTGAAAGATGGGCCAACCGCATCAGCCTGTTGATCAATTGGGCTAACTTGCGCATGACACCAAACATGATAGTTTGCGTCTCATGGTGATGCTGCAGGAAACTGCAGTGGCTTGAAAAGCAGCGGTGAAGAGCGTCGTGACGGTCCAACGTCATTTGATCTCCTCTCGCCCAGGTTACCAGCTCAAGCACGTGATGCTGAACAGTAGCAAAAATGTCCGCCAGGCGGTTTATGTTCTTCAGGATTGCGCTGGTACGGCAGATCTTATTTTGATCGCAGACCAGGCTTCGAAATCGGTTTTAAGCGATGGCGTCCTGCTGAAGCATTAACAGCGAGAAGTAACAAGGTGCGTGTTGTGTCTATCGCCATCAACTATGTGTTTGAATGCTCAAGATGCCGGCGTATAAATGGGTCCTGTACTGCCAAGTAACGTGACCTAAACGTGTTGCTATTGAAGCGGCGCATGCCGACTTACTGTACAAAGTACGTTGGGTTGGGGGCGCGATGGTAGGTATGACCACATTTGGTGAGTCTGCGCCTGGTGGCGATCTTCTGAAGCACTTCGGTTTTTTACCGTAGAAAATGTTGTCAAAACTGCCGAGAAAATCTAGCATGTAAAGGGGGTATGCTTGATAAAGAAAGAGGTGTGAGCAATGTGTACGCCTCTTTTTCTTTTTATTAAGGAAGCGGGTGGTGACGTGTTTACCACCTCTCTTGCGATGAAGTAGTAAGGAATATGTTGCGAGTCGCTATCATGTTTATGTCCGAATAGGTTCGTATCGGTTATTTACGAGCGCTTTATGAAAACGGCTACCGCGATCACTTAAGTGGTTTGCTATTAATGAATTGTCCGACATCGAGACAATCAAGTTATCTAACGCGCTATACACCACCGCATGCCGCTTTCCTAAACCTGTAATCCACAAAGACCAACTGCGCTGATCATCGAATGACGATGGCGATGCCTGTGTTTTTCCCTGTGCTACACCAAATGAAATGGATTGGGCGTCTCTTGAGTTGGATATGGTGATTGAGTGCTCAGGGAAGTTTTTCCTGGATCGCTATGGTGCGCAGGCGTATTTGGAATGCGGGGGTGCCGAGGAAATGTTACTTTCTCAAGCCCGGCGGCGGATGCTGGAGCGACGAATTGTCTACGGTTTTTTAATCATCAGGATATCCAACCACAAAATAATGATATTGTCTCGGCGGCCGTCTTGTACCACGATTGCTTGAAATTCCTGTATTTGGATATTATTAAGCAATTTCTGGTGTGGTGCTATGGCAATGACTCAGACGATTCATTCTGCAATGAATGATCCAGCCTGTTATTGATTGATACCAATAAGAAAGATTTACGTTTGACGCGCGCCGCGTTGAGTTCATTATTCCGGTGATACGGGGCTAGCGAAAAAGGGATTACGCGCATGATGCCAAACTAGAAGGCAAAATGGCTGTAACGCGTTGCGTGTGCCGACCTTGAAACGTCTCCGTTAATCGATTTAGTGTTGCGCACAGAGGGGACGTGACAGTAAGAACAAATTAATCAGCAATTTAGAGCAAAGCGCAAAACTCAAAATACGCAAGGCCTATGATTTAACTAAAGAAGCGCATGCTTTCTGTGGATTCAAACCAACATCCACGATCGGTGATTATTGCAGCACGCAAACTCAGTTATTGAATCAGCGTATGGTGAAGTTACTGTTGCTGGTTTGATAATGAAATGGGGCTAATGCTTAACCGTATGTTGGATGTGGCGACGTATTGCGGGTTGTGATTAAACATGCGAATTAGATTAGGTGGCAGTTGGCCACGTTAAACGACGAGGACATCGTACATGACGGTAATTAAATAGTGAAAACGTAGATCCTGACGAATGAAACGAGTGTTTAATTCGTGAAGACCTAAATGTACCAGTAAAAAAAACGGCAAAGTAACCGCGATCGCCGTATTCGTGCGCATTGCAAACCTTAAATTGGCGTTGGCGGCGGCGCAAAAGTCATGGTGAAATGTCTCCACCTTGTCGTCCAACAGAAGGTCAGTACGAAGACGCCTACCTCGCTTCACCTGTTGCTACACATTTAGCGAGTTTGGTTAGGGCAAGACGTTCCTCTTGTCAAAGAATTGCTAGAGGTGTTGATGTGATCGGGTCAATTTGGTCTTGTTGAAATGTTTCGTTTAATTTAGGTGAAGCGATGAATGAACGATGCCTTATCTAAGAAAAAATGGCGGCTTTGTGCTGTGTTTTTTGTGATGGATGCGTTTGTACCGCGCACCGCGCAACAAGCGTCAACTCAATGGCGTGGCGAAGTTTCGGCCCCATCGCTTGTGCAGACCATTATTGTCAGCAGAGTTAAGAAGCGTTAGAAAAAAGCGTTGGCAAAACTTGCCCCGCCCGATGGGCGTCGATTGTTGGCCGGTCAAAAGTAAATCGACTAAAACTGACCGTTCTTGAGTCTTTAATCTGAAAAGGTTGACCAAATTGATTGTGGGTGGCGGTATTGCGAATACCTTCTTAGCCCGCGCGGGTTTTCCTGTTGCAAATCGTTGTATGAAAAAGATTTAATACCGCAGGCTAAAGCCTTAATGGCGAAAACCAGTGATTCCGCTACCTGAAAGATTGTTGTCGTTGCGAACAGCGTTTTGCTTCTGATGCGGTAGCAACCGTTAAAAAATGCCGCCGTGTTGCTTCCTGATGACATGATTTTAGATATTGGGCCAAAGCAGCGATTGCCTTGCGGCTTTACTTGAAAAATCCCAGACGATTATCTGGAACGGTCCAGTGGGTGTGTTTGAGTTTGATCAGTTTGGTTGTGTACCAAAAGCATTAGCGATGGCCTTGCTAAACAGTAAAGGTTTTCAATTGCTGGTGGTGGCGATACATTGGCCGCGGGGTTGATAAGTACGAATATTGCGGATCGAGTTGTCTTATATATCAACGGGGTGTGGCGCATTTCTAGAGTTCTTGTTGAAAGAAAAGTGCTTCCCAGCTGTTGCGTATGTGTGGAATCTCGCGCGAAAATTAGTAATCAAAGAATGACAAAAATTTGTTCTAAAATTAATAGGCGTAAGCCAAATATTGGCTGGCTTTCACTGTACGTTGAATAGTCCGTTCTAACAGAAAGTGAAGCTGGTGGTCATAACACTAGAAGAAGTGACCTATTCGACAGTAGTTGAATAGAAATACTAACGAATAAGGCGTAGCCACATGACCTGTGATAAGCAAGGTTGTGAATAAAAAATTCGAAGTGACTTATCTCTTCCAAACAACAA
>Ga0163217_1074977_pt1 | contig 13355 bp, 19 predicted proteins | sample SynspAceP_FD_185933 | JGI IMG/M metagenome (GOLD analysis project Ga0163217, IMG submission 185933) | Saline lake microbial communities from Ace Lake in Antarctica - Synechococcus sp. Ace-P (PacBio error correction) | ecosystem: Environmental > Aquatic > Non-marine Saline and Alkaline > Saline ...
AGAAGAGAGATCAGCCGCCGCATTGCTCGCTGGCCTCGCGCAGGAAAATCCCGTCCAGCGTTCCGTCCGCCCGCCCCTGAAATCCCCCTGTGCCCCGCGCTTCCTGCCCAAAAGCAAAAAAACCCCGGGCTTGCAAAGCCCCGGTCCCCCCGGACCCCCAGCTTTCGCCAAAGGCCATCCGCCAACCACCACGTCGCCCATCGAGCCCGAGGGCCAAATCGGCCACCCGCCCAGGGTGGGGAGGGCAGGGGGCCGGCGGCGCGACCGGCCCTTTCAAGGGGTTGGCCGGGCGGTTGCCTTGCCAAAGCCGGCGGTTGCGGCGAATCGAGCAGCAACGGCAACTCCAGAAGGCCGGCCCCACGCCATCAACAACCGGCCAAAAAGCGATTCAACCGTTTGCCGTACCCGCAGCACGCGGGCGTGAGGTAGCGGCTTCTCCCCTCCGGCAATTGGAGGGGCCAGGTCGCCGCCAAAAGCCGGGCGGGATCGATCAGCAGGCGGCGCAGTTCGCGGGCCCATGGCAGGGGGGCAGCGGGGTGTGCTGTTTGCGGGCAGTGCCGCTCAGTTTGTTCCCAGCGGGAAGAGGGCGTCCGGCCTGTTCCTCACGGGCCAGTTCCTCGTTGACCCCACCGACACCAGTTTCCGGCCGATCTCGACGACCTTCCTTGCGAGCTGGTTGCAAGGGCAATTGATCAGCAACGTCGAGGGGCCACAACCATCGCTGGTTGCCGAAGATCCAGCCCAGCCAGCGGCCCAGTCGTCCCTGATACTCCAGCCTCACCCATGTTTTGTGCATCAGGGCCGGCAAACGACTTTTCAGCAGCCTCGCTGTCGTACGTCCATCCACCTCAGATCAGCGGCCCTCCTCGTGCACCTGCAGGTTTCAGCGTTGAAGGCCCCCAACTTGCCCGAGAAAACAGACTTTCAAAAACACCGTGTTCAACATAGCCCTGCTCCCCTGGCCGGGGTTATCGGCGAAACGAGCCCAGATCCAGCAAGTTGAACGGATCCACGTCCCGAAATCTGACGTCCATCGGCCGCGCTTTCGCATTGGCCCCCCATCCAACACGGCCACCTGCAAGCTGGTACGATCCTGAGGCCCCCCATGCTGGAGCTCCAAGCCCTGCGTTACCAGCCAGCCACCGCCGCTGAAGCCGTGCTCAAGCGGCTGGAATCTGACCGCTCAACCAGGGAGCCGGCCCTGTGGGGGTGGCGGCCCGCAGCGGCCTCGGTAAGAACCACCTTGAGGACTGTATCTGCGGCCTGGGCGCACGCCCAGTGGCGGCACGATCCGCTGGCAGGGTCCAGCCGCGAACGCCCGCCAAGCGCCGCGGCTCTGCGGTCCTGGTTTTTCAGTTTTCCTGAGCGTCACTTCCTGGGTTGAAGCGTGGGCCAGGAAATTGAAACCTGGTTCAGCGGTCGGCGCCGGCCGAGAAGCCTGCGAGGGCGTGCTTCACCCAAGGTGGGTCTGGGGCTCTCTAATCCGCTGCAACAGGCACCGGAGCGGCTCAGCGGCGGCCCAGCACGGCGCCTGCGCTTGGAGGGTGCAACTGTGCGCGATCCAGCTCCGTTTCTTGCTGCTCGATGAACCCACCGCCGGCTGGATTGGTCGGTGCGCCAGGAGGTGCTGCACTGTTGGCCCAGCTCAGCCGCGACCGGGTTTCTGCTGGTGGTCAACCCCGAGCCGGAGTGTTCGCTGGCGTGATTTGATCGGGGTTGGCTGTTAGAGCAAGGGCGCGCCTTCGCCCCTGCCCGCACTCTTACGAATGCTCTGAAATGGGGGTGGGCCGAATGCCCGATCAATGTGTGCGGGCCACGCGGCCGAAGGCGGGATTGCGGCCTGGTGGCCAGCTAACCCCACCGTCACCAGTCGCTATGCCGCGCCGGCGCAAACAAACTCTCGTATCTCACCAACGGCCCTGTCGGCCGGGCGATGACCGCCGGCCTGCTCTGGCCAGCTCGAATGAAGGTGGCCCACGCGGGTGAAACCTGAGGATCCAGTCCGATGGCCCGTTGCGCGGCCTGAGGTGGATGCCGCCGCGATGGCAGCGTCCGCGCATGTGGGGGGCGCCGGGGCCTGGAGCTCGACCTGGTTGAAACGGGCGAGGACGGCACGGTTTTTCGATTTTCGCAAGGCCACGGCACCGGCTACCCTCCACGTCGTGCCGCGACCTGGGCAAGGGCCGGAGCCCTACAGCATCACCGTGGAGCGGTCAGCGGCGGCAATCGGGGAGGATGTGGCCTCCTACCGTGCTCCATCCTCCCGAGCAGACGCCTCGGCCCTGTTTTCGTCGGCGAAGCAGATCGACAACAGCGCGTGCGCTGTTGCGGCGGTTGTGCTTGGTGCAGGTGCGCCCAAGGCGGCCAGCGACCGGCGCTTGGTGCCCTGCTGGAGGGCCTGCCGGGAGATCACCGGCTTTCAGCGCCGGCCTGGCCGCTTTGTGACGGCACCTGCCAATCCCTGCTCGAAGACATCTTTTTCCGGAATCTCGATCCCCACCTGCTCGAAGACGCCGAAGCCCAGCAAGAACGTGACCTTCCACCTGCCCCTGCCCCGTCGCCGCAGCGTCGATGCCCCTGCGCATGCTCGGCGAGGGGACTGAATGCATCCTCGATGAGGACGGCCGAGCTGAAACTGACCCTGCCACTTTCTGCCAGAGAGGTCTACGGGTGGAGGAAGGGGAGCTGCGGGAAGCTGAATCCGGGAGCTGGCCCCTGGCCCTGAAACTCAGGGCAATACAGCCTGAGCTCAAGGTGATCATCAAGGGCCTTCCCCAGAGCAAGCAGCAGCAATGGCCGGCAAGCCTCGCAACCTGCATCGTGATCGAGGGCAGCCCGAGCGGAAGGGAAGGGATCGGAGCAGCTGAAGCAGACCGCCACCGAGCAGCAAGGCCGACGCAACAGCAACGCCGAAGCTCCAGCCACACCCCGAAGTAAAGCGGCCGTTGCGGCGCTGCAGATCACCACCGTCACGCCCGTGGCCAGGGCCACCAAGCACTTCGGCCGAAGCCGGCGGGGGCGACCACAAGCAGCAGAATCACCGAAGGGCCCGCCGGCGATCAGCGACCCACGCTTCACAGGATTTTTTCGGCCAAACACCAGGGTCGGCAGGCTTCAGTGACGGGCTGACTGACTTGACGCCCACTGAGCCTGGGGCAGGGCGGGCATGGCAGGCAAGCGAGGGCCGAGAGGCGTGTCGCTCGCCACGGCCGCTCTTGAGTTCCTCGCGCTTGGAGGCCGTCAACCCGCCGCACTGCTGACCTTGCCTATGCTGGCGCTCGCGCAGGCCGTTCCAATCAGAACGGCGTCGTAAGGCGGTTTTCCCCTGAGCACTGGGCCTGGGGGTCGTCGCCGACGGCGGCTGAGGCCGATCCTTGCGGCTGCCTGAACGTCATCAAAAACCTGGCATCAAAGGGGCAATGCCGAGTCCCGCCTCGGTAGGGGCCTTCGGCGCCATCGGCAGCAACTGGGAAATGGGGGCGGAACCGTTGGTCATGGCCCTCCATGCAGCGGACAGAGTGATATGCCGAGCGTATCGAGGCGCGGCGCCGGCCGGACGTTTTCAGGGAAGGTACCGGAAGCACGAATTCAGAAGGCGGTTCGTGAATTGATACCATCCCTCCTGTTGGCAGTCAAACGGCGCCGGGCTGGCTTCTTCAGCGCCGCCAGTGGCGGTGCTTGAGCAGGGCAATCTGGGGCGGCAGATGGCTGCCTTCGTGCACTTCGACGGTTTCCTGACGGGGTAAAAAACGCAAACGGTAATCACAGCCCCCGTCACGGCAGGGACCCACTCAGCCAAAATGGTCGGGCACGGTTGTTACGCATTTCTTTGTAATCGATTCTGGCGAGGCCCGGCGGGTGCCGTGCTCAGCGCAGACACGATCTTCCAGAAAGGGCGATCGGCTCGACACCGGCTGACCACCGGGAGCCACGGCACTGAGGCCGAGTTCCTGGTGGTCCGCGTTGAGCTGGTTGGGTTTCCAGCGTTTTTGAACAGCAGCCCGGCCGGCCCCAGGCATCGCGCACGGTCTTGCGTTGAAACAGACGACCGACCAACACTCAAGGGCTTCCCAGCCACCGGTTACCCAGCGAGCCAGGGAGAAAGCCTACCAGCGTTCGAGCCGGGTATTCCACGCCGTATTCGTTCTGCAGCCGGTAATTGGCAGCACCTCCAGCTGCAACTGGCCGACTGCCCGCCAGGATCGGGGGTCCGCTTGCTGAGATCGGTGTCGTAAGAGCACCTGCACGCGCCTTCCTCACGCACTCATTCACCCCCTTGCGGAAGGCCTTGAAGGCCGAGGGTTGGGGTGCGCACCCAGGAGAAATCCAGGGCTGAAGCAGGGAATGCCTTCGTACTCCACCTTCTGACCACATAAGAGAGTGTCGCCGATGGCGAACATGCCCGGGGTTGTCAGGCCGATCACGTCGCCCGGGTAGCGTTCTTCGACCACCTCGCGGTCCTTGGCCGAACAGCTTCTGGGGCGCGAGAGCCGGATCGAGCGGTCCGGTGCGGGCATGGCGCACGGTCTGTCCTTGGCGAAGTGGCCGGAGCAGACCGCGCACGAAGGCGAATCCCGGTCGCGGTGGCGCGGATCCATGTTGGCCTGGAGCTTTGATACACAAAGCCTGGCTGAACTCGGGCGCGCAGCCGGAATCCAACTCGGCCGTCCCTGGCTGTGGCGGGCCACCGCCGCTGGGCCAGCCTCCAGGAAGGCATCGAGGAAGGGCCAGCACGCCGAAGTTGGTCATCGCGAGCCGAAGAAACACCGGGCTCAGCTCGCCGGCAATGGACCAGCTCCAGATCGAGCTGCGGCAGCCGGGCGCCCATCGAGCACTCAGTTCGTCGAGCGCCTGAAGGCCCAGGAGTTTCGGCCTCCCAATCCAGTTCGGCCCAGTTCGGGCCTGCCCAGGGCGGCCAGGGTGCGCTCGACCTGCCTGCCGGCCGCGCTCGCTCGCGTAAACAGAATCAACGTCGCGCTGCCGGCGATCCGGATCACACGCCGGAAAAACGATTCGCCGCTACCGATCGGCCAGTTCACCGGCCAGCAGGTGAGCCCCAGCTCGCTTTTCGAAATCTCGTCTGATCAGCTCCAGGGGCTCAACGCCCCGGGCCCCGGTCCCATCTTGTTGAATGAAGGTGACAAGATCGGCACGCGCCCATCCGGCACACCCTCAAACAGCTTGCGGGTCTGGGGCTCCAGCCTTTGGCGGCGTCTTCGAGCATCACCGGTTATCGGCGCGGCCAGGGTGCGGTAGGTGTCTTCTGAAAAATCCCTGTGCCCGGCGTGTCGAGCAAGGTTGGATGCGTGCCTGCCGGCGTAGTCGAACTGGAAGCACGGTGGAGGTGATCGAGAATGCCGCGCTGCTTCTCGAGCTCCATCCCAGTCGGAGGTGACCTTGCCCGATGCTCGCGCCTTGGCCTTTCACCGCGCCCGCACCTGGCTGAATAGCCACCGCCACGTAGAGCAACAGTTTTTCGGTGAGGGTGGTCTTGCCCGCGTCGGGGTGGGAAATGAAAATCGCGAAAATTTGCGGCGCCGGGCCACCGCTTCGGCCAGGGAGCTCAGGCCCGTGGGCTCACTGGTGCTGCTGGAGCTGCTGGTTGGAGGCCAGCCCTGCCAGCAGGCTCACCCGGCTTTCGCCGCTGCTGCCCTCCACCGCCGCCTTCACCACTGTCTTCTGGTGGCTTTCGGAAACCTTGCCCGCCCACCACAGGTGGCGTTTAAGCTGAGCCAACCAAGACAAGCAGCGCTGCCGTGAACCCTCACCCACCCGTCTCGACCCTGGCTTGATCCCGCGGCGCGGCACCAGCGAGCACCCCGATTTTCCGGCCAACCGCTCCGGCGGCCAATCCCGGTCCTTTTACCGCACCATCCCGCCGCACCGAAGGCGGCCGCGAGAGCTGGGCACCAGGTGTAGGAGCGCAAACCTCGAGGGTCTGCGCCAAGCTGGGCGACCCTCAGCGCCTGAGAAAGTGGCGCTGATCCGCCGCATCAGACCTACCAGCAGGCCCTGCCCTCGGGGCGCTGGCTCTGGATCGGTGGCACGCCCCTGGATTCAGCAGCGCCACACTTCTTCGGCGCCTACAACCTGCACCTCCACCACCTGATCGAACTGGGAGCCTTCGGTCGGATGATGGACTCTGGCGATGTATGGGCTGCGCAAACCGGCGCCCATCATCCGAACCCGCGCTTAATTGCAGCGGCTGCCGCCTGCTGCGCAAAGCCGGCTGGTGAATCGAGAGCGTCGCCGATCGGTGTCACCCCCGCGCCGAGCGCCCAGGAGGCCACCCGCTCCCAGCAGCGCGGCAACGGTGGACGATCAAGGTGGGGACACCCGCCGCGGCTGGGGTGGACAGCTACCAGCGTTTTGCTGGAACTGAAGCAGCGACACCAGCTTTTCAGCGCCGATGCGCGATCACGGTGAAACGTGATCTCTCCGATGTGCGGCCCAGTGGGCGAAAACGCCTCAAAGGGCTTTCGGCGGGCATGGCCAACCCCGTGAAACTGGGCGATCTCTAACGGCCGGTGGCCCCAGATCCTCCAACCAGGCGAAATGGCCGGCCAGCCCCACGTCGGGGAGTGCTGCCTGTGATCGATGAGGCCGCCAGTCACATCGTGGTTGGCCATACGCAGCGCGTCGCGGTCGGATCAATGCTCCAGTTCCTTCCAGCCGTCTTGCTGCAGAGGTTTTCCTTGGCGCCAGCGGCCGGAGCCATCCTCGCGCGAAATGGCGCATGCCGGCGCTGCGGCGGATGTTGCCCGCCAGATCGTGACGGCGCCTCAATGATCAGCAGGCAGCACCTCCACCGACGTGAGCTGGCGGGGCCATTCGGCCTTGTTTGAGGATCTGGGCCACCCGGCGCGTAGAGATCGCCAGTTTCACCGGGTTTGGCCCATCCGCCGAAGCCCTTGAGCGGTTTCGCCCCACTGGCGCACATCGGAGAGATCCACGTTTCACCGTGAATCGCGCATCGGCGCTGAGCTGGGTTCGCTGCTCAGTTCCAGCAACGCTGGTAGCTGTCCACCCAGCCGCGGCGGTGTCCCCCACCTTGATCGTCACCCGGTTTGCCCGCGAATGCGCTGGAGCGGGTGGCCTCCTGGCGCTCGGCTGGCGGGGGTGACACCGATCGGGCTGACGCTCTCGATCAACCAGCCGGTTGCGCAGCAGCGGCAAGCCGCTCAATTTAAGCGCGTTCGATGAATGGCGCGCGGTGCCGCAAGCCCATCATCGCCAGGTCCATCATCAGAACCGAAGGCTTCCCAGTCGATCAGGTTGGTAGGTGCAGTTTTGTAGGCGGCCGGAAGAAGTTGTGGGCCGCTGGCTGAAATCAGGGCCGTGCCAACCGATCCAGAGCCCAGCGCCCCGAGGGCAGGGCCTGCTGGTGGTATTGCATGCGGCGGATCAGCGCCACTTCCTCATGCGCTGAGGTCGCCCAGCTGGCGCAGACCCTCGAGTTGCGCTCCGACACCTGGTGCCAGCTCTCGCGGCCGCCTTCGGTGCGGCGGGAATAGGTGCGGTAAAAGACCGGATTGGCCGCCGAAGCGGTGGCCGGAAAAATCGGGGTGCTCGCTGGTTGCCGCGCCGGCTGGGATCAGCCAGGTCGAGACGGGTGGGGGTGAGGTCCCGGCAAGCGCTGCTGGTCTGGTGGCTCAGCTTAAACGCCCACCTGTTGGTGCGCAAGGTTTCCGAAAGCAAAACCAGGACAGTGGTGAAGGCGGCGGTGGAGGCAGCAAGCGCGAAAGCCCGGGTGAAGCCTGCTGGCAAGGCTGCTCCATGACCAGCAAAGCTCCAAGCAGCCAACCAGTGAGCCCACGGGCCTGAGCTCCTGGCCGAAGCGGTTGGCCCGGCGCCGGCAAATTTCCGCGATCATTTCCCACCCCGACGCGGGGCAGAGACACCCTCACCGAAAAACTGGTTTGCTCCTAACGGCGGGCTATTCAGCAGGCGGGCGCGGTGAAGGCGCAAGGGCGAGCAACGCAAAGGTTCACCCTCCGCTGGATGGAGCTCGAGGAAGCAGCGCGGCATCTCGTCACCTCCACCGTGCTCCAAGTTCGACTACGCGGCAGCACGATCAACCTGCTCGACACGCCGGGGCAACCAAGATTTTTTCAGAAGACCACCTACCGCACCTGGCCCGCCGCCGATAACGCGGTGATGCTCGAAGACTGCCGCCAAAGGCCTGGAGCCCAGACCCGCAAGCTGTTTGAGGTGTTGCCGGATGCGGGCGCGTGCCGATCTTCACCTTTCATCAACAAGATGGACCGGCCGGGGCGGTGAGCCCTGGAGCTGATCGACGAGAATCGAAAAGCGAGCTGGGGCTCACCTGCTTTGGCCGGTGAACTGGCCGATGCGTAGCGGCGATGCGTTTCGCGGTGTGATTCGATCGCCGCAGCCGCGACGTGATTTCTGTTTTACGCGACCGAGCGCGGCCGGCAGGCAGGCGAGCGGCAACCTGGCCGCCGGCAGCCCCGAACTGGCCGAACTGGTGGAAGCCGGAACTCCTGGCTCAGGCGCTCGACGAACTGGAGTTGCTCGATGCGCCGGGTGCCGAGCTCGACTGGAGCTGGTCGCATGGCGGCGAGCTGAGGCCCGGTGTTCTTCGGCTGCGGCGATTGACCACTTCGGCGTGCCGGCCCTTCTCGATGCCTTCCTGGAGCTGGCCAGCGCCGTGCCCGCCACAGCCAGGACGGCCGCGGTGGATCCGCTGCGGCCCCGAGTTCATCAGCGGCTTTGGTGTTCAAGCTCCAGGCCAACATGGGATCCGGCCACCGCGACCGGATCGCCTTCGTGCGGGTCTGCTCCGGCCCAACTTTCGCCAAGGACATGACCGTGCGCCTGCCCGCACCGGCCGCTCGAATCCGGCTCTCCGCGCCCCAAGAACTGTTCGGCCAAGACCGCGAGGTGGTCGAAGACGCCTACCCCGGCGACGTGATCCGGCCTGAACAACCCCGGCATGTTCGCCCATCGCGACACTCTCTATGTGGGTCAGAAGGTGGAGTACGAAGCATTCCCTGCTTCAGACCCTGAGGATCTTCTTCCTGGCCTGCGCAACCCCAACCCCTCGGCCGTTCAAGGCCTTCCGCAAGGGGGGTGAATGAGCTGCGTGAGGAAGGCGCCGTGCAGGTGCCTCTACGAAACACCGTCTCAGCAAGCGGACCCGATCCTGGCGGCATCGGCAGTTGCAGCTGGAGATGGTGCAAATACGGCTGCAAGAACGATATACGAGCGTGGAAACCCCCGGCTCAGAACCGCTGGGGCCTTCTCCCTGGCTCGCTGGGTAACCGGTGGCTGGGAAGCCCTTGAGGTTGGTCGTCGTCTTTCCAACTGCAAGACCGTGCCGCGACTGCCTGGGGCCCGGCCGTGCGGCTGTTCAAGAACAGCGGAACCTCAACCAGCTCAAACGAGGGACCACCCAGAACTCGGCCTCAGTGCCGTGGCTCCCGGGGGGTGGGGGGGGGGGGGGGGGGGGTTTTTTTTCCAAGCCGGTTTTTTTTTTTGGGGGGGGGGGGGGTACCCCCCCGAGGGGCCCGATCGCCCCTCTAAGATCGTCCCTGCGCTGAGCCCACGGCAGCCCGCCGGGCCTCGCCAGAAATCGATTACAAAGAAGGTAACAACCGTGCCCGACCATCTTTTGCTGGGTGCGTCCCTGCCGTGACGGGGGCTGTGATTACGTGCGTTTTTTACCCGCGTCAGGAACCGTCGAAGTGCCGAAAGGCAGCCATCTGCCGCCCAGATGCCCCTGCTCAGCACCGCCACTGGCTGCGCTAGGAAGCCGAGGCCCGGGCCGCCGTGATCTGCAACAGGAGGATGGCTATCAATTCAGCGAACCGCTTCTTCTGAACGTGCTTCGGTACTTCCCTGAACGTCCGCCGCGCCGCGGCCTCGAATACGCTCGGGCTATCACTCTGTCCGCTGCATTGGAGGCCCATGACCAACGGTTCCGCCCATTTCCCAGTGCTGCGAATGGCGCCACCTACGAGCCGGCTCCGGCATTGCCCTGATGCCAGTTTTGATGACGTTCAGGCAGCCGCGCAAGGATCGCTCAGCGCCGTCGGCGACGACCCCAGGCCCGTGCTCAGTTGGAAACCGCCACGACCGCCGTCTGAGGAACGGCTGCGCGAGTCGCCAGCAAGGCAAGGTCACAAGTGCGGCGTGACGGCCTCCAAGCGCGAGGAACTCAAGCCGGCCGTGGCGAGCCGCACGCCCTCTTCGCCTCGCTGCCCTGCCATGCCGCCTGCCCGCAGCTCAGTGGCCGTCAAGCTTCAGTCGCCGTCCACTGAGCCTGCCGACCCTGGGTGTGGCCGAAATCGGAGCGTTGGTTTCCGCTGATCGCGCGCGGCCTGGTGATTCTGCTGCTGCTGTCCGCCCCGCCGGCCTCGCCGAAGTGCTGTTGGCCCTGGCCCACGGGCGTGACGGTGGTGAATCTGCAGCGCCGCAACGGCCGCCTTACTCGGGGCGTGGCTGGAAGCTTCCCGCGTTGCTGTGCGTCGGCCTGCTGCTCGGTGGCGGTCTGCTTCAGCTGCTCATTTCCCTCCCTTCCGCCGGGCTGCCCCCTCGATCCAAGCAGTGCAGAGATTGCCGCCATGCTGCTGCTGCTCTGGGGAGCCCTGATGATCACCTGAGCTCAGGCTGTTTGAATGCCCTGAGTTTCAGGCCAGGGCCAGCTCCCGGTCAGCTCCCGCAGCTCCCCTTCCTCACCCCGTAGACCTCGTTGCAGAAGTGGCAGGTCCAGTTCAGCTTCGGCCGTCTCATCGAGGATGGCATTGCAGTTCGCTCGCCGAGGCATGCGCAGGGCATCGACGCTGCGGCGACGGGTGCAGGGGCAGTGGGAAGGTCACGTTCTGCCTGGGCTTCGGCGTCTTCGAGCAGGTGGGATCGAGATCCGGAACGAATGTCTCGAGCAGGGAATTTGCACGGTTGCCGTCACAAGCGGCCAGGCGGCGCTGAAGCCGGTGATGACTCCGGCAGCGCGCCTCCACAGGGCGCACCAAGCGCCGGCTCGCTGGCCGCCTGGGCAGCACCTGCACAGCAACAACCGCCGCAACAGCGCACCGCCCGGCTGTTGTCGATCTGCATCGCCGAACCGAACAGGGCGAGGGCGAGTCTGCTCGGAGTGAGCCAGGTAGGAGGCCACATCCTCCCCGATGCCGCCGCTGACGCAGCTCCACGGTGCTGCCTGTAGGGCTCGCCTTGCCCAGTTCGCGCACGAACGTGGAAGGTAAGCCGGTGCCGGTGGCCTGCGAAATCGAAAAACCGTGCCGTCCCTCCGCCCGTTTCAACCAGGTAGACTCCAAAGGCCCGGCGCCCCCACATGGCCGCGGACGCTGGCCATGCGGGCCGCATCCCACCATCAGGCCCGCGCAACGGGCCATCGACTGGATCCTCAGGTTCACCCGGCCGTGGCCCACTTCATCGAGCTGGCCAGCAGCAGGCCGGCGGTCATCGCCCGCCGAGCAGGGCGTGGTGAGATAACGAAGAAGTTTGTGCCGCCCCCCGGCCGGGCCGCCAAAAAATAATAAGCGGGGAAAACCCTGGGGGTTTTGACGGTGGTGGTAAGCTGCCACCAAGCCGAATCCCGCCCTCGGCCGCCGTGGCCCGCACCAACCTGATCGGGCATCGCCCACCCCCATTTCAAGAGCATCGTAAAAGGAGTGCGGGCAAGGGGGCGAAGCGCGCCCTGCTCTAAACAGCCAACTCCCGATCATCACGCACGGAACAGCCCGCTCGTGGTGAAACCACCAAGCAGAACCCCGTCGCGGGCTGAGCTGGGCCAACAGTATGCAGCACCTCCTGGCACGCACCGAACCAATCCAAGCCGGCCGGTGGGTTTTCATCGAGCAGCAGAACGGCTGGATCGGCGCCACCCAAGTTGCACCGCCAGCGCCAAAGCGCCGTTGCTGCCGCCGCTGAGCCCGCTCCGGTGCTGTTGCAGCGATAGAAGCCCAGACCCCACCTGGTGAAAGCACGGCCTCGAGCTTCTTCGGCCGGCAGCCGACGCTGACCCAGTTTTCAATTTCCTGGCCCACGCTCACCCAGGAAGTGACGCTCAGGAAAATTGGTGTTTTCTGAAAAACCAGAACCGCAGAGCCGCAGCGCGCTGGCGGGCGTTCAGCGGGCTGACCCTTGCCAGCGGATCGTGCGCCACATGGGCGTGGCCAAGGCCGCAGATCAGCTCCATCAAGGTGGTCTGACCCGAGCCGCTGCGGCCCGCACCAGGGCCGGCTCCCCTGGTTGAGCGTCGATCCATGGGGGGGGGGGGGGGAGGGGGGGGCCGTTGAGCACGGCTTTCAGCGGCGGTGGCTGCCTGGTACGCAGGGCTTTGGAGCTCCAGCATGGGGGCCTCAGGTCGTCACCAAAGCTTGGCAAGTTGGCCGTGTTTGGATGGGGGGCCAATGCGAAAGCGCTGCCGTGGGACGTCAGATTTCGGGACGTGGATCCGTTCAAACTGCTTGATCTGGCTCCGTTTCGCCCGATAAACCCCGGCCAGGGAGAGGCAGGGCTTTATGTGAACACGGTGTTGAAAGTCTGTTTTTCCTCGGCAAGTTTGGGGGCCTTTCAACGCTGAAAAACCTGCAGGTGCACGAGGAGGGCGCTGATCTGAGTCTGGATGACGTACGACAGCGAGGGCGCTTGAAAAGTCGTTGCCGGCCCTGAATGCACAACATGGGTGAGCTGGACGTATCAAGGTCCAAAACACGACTGGGCCCGATGCTGCTGGATCTCGGCACCAGCGATTGGTGTGGCACTCGACCGTGCTGATCAAATGCCCTGCCACCACTCGACAAGGAAGTCGTCCGAAGATCGCCGAACTGGTGATTCGGTGGGGTCCAACGAGGACTGCCCGTGGAGGAACAGGCCACGCCCTCTTCCCGCTGGGTAACCAACCTGAGCGGCACTGCCCGCAACACGCAACACCCCGCTGCCCCCTGCCATGGCCCGCGAACTGCGCCCGCCTGCTGTCGATCCCGGCCCGGCTTGGCGGCGACCTGGCCCTCATGCCGAGGAAGAGCCGCTACCTCACGCGCCGTGCTGCGGTACGGCAACGTGATCGCTTTTGCGTTGTTGATGGCGCTGGCCGCCTCTGAGTGGCCGTGCTGCTCGAATCGGCGCACCGCCCGCTGGAGCAAACCGCCGACAACCCCTTGAAGCCGTCGCCGCCCGCCGCCCCTGCCCTCCCCTGGCGGTGGCGATGCCCTCGGCTTCGATGGCGACGTGGGTTGTGCGGATGGCCTGCGAGCTGGGGTCTGACCGGCTGCAGCGTTGCTGCAGAGCGCGGGCACAGGGGGATTCAGCGGGGCGACGGAAAACGCTGGACGGCGATCCGCGGAGGCCAGCCGAGCAATGCGAGCGGG
>Ga0163217_1095837_pt1 | contig 13354 bp, 8 predicted proteins | sample SynspAceP_FD_185933 | JGI IMG/M metagenome (GOLD analysis project Ga0163217, IMG submission 185933) | Saline lake microbial communities from Ace Lake in Antarctica - Synechococcus sp. Ace-P (PacBio error correction) | ecosystem: Environmental > Aquatic > Non-marine Saline and Alkaline > Saline ...
AGAACACCGGGAGGGGAAATTTTGGGCCCCTCCAACTTGCGCAAAAAAATTGTTTTTTCCAAACGGCCGATTTTAATTCGCGCTAAGCCCCCTACCCGGTTCCCTTTTCCCAAGGCAAAAAGTGGGGCCCCCTCACCCACGTTTTTTTGAAATTTGAATCAAACCCAACAATTCCATTCCGCTCAGCATAGTTTGACAGTGCCTTCGAGTTGGATAATGGACCACTTTTTAAAATGTTGGCCAGATGGGCCATGGTTTAGGTATTGAAAAATCATTCGCGAAGAATTAGCGAGAGAGAGAGCAAATAAAGTGTAGGAAAAAATTATGGCTTCGCACACTAAAAATGGTCCATCGCCACGCATTTGCCTTTTACACCAAGCAGCGGTGGGACTCCCTTCATAATTCATGTATATTAGTTCCAAAAAACCACGCCTTACCAAAGGCGGTCCCCAGACGACTTCCCTGCTGCGTGGCAAGTTCCTAGCGGGAATTTAAATCGCAAAAAGTGCCAACAATGGCTTTGGGCCTAAAATAAGGTGGTAATCAACTTCAACCTAAATGCGTATCAAAACAGACATACACTTGCATGTTAGAAGCCTTAAAAGAAACTGGGTGGGATGACGGTCGAGGGTGTGGTTTGTTGGGGTAAACCCAGAAAACAGACGACAGTACGCTGCCAACACTGGCAATGATTTGGGTGCGCGCGGCGCTCGTATTATGGAGCTGCGCTTGGTGCCGTTCGCCTTAAGACTTGCTTTAAAGTAAACCGCCCCAAAAATAAGGCCGTTGGATTGGAACCTTGTATCGTGCAGTTTAACGGCTCGGAGATACTCGATCGCGGCGCCGCTGCTGCTCAAATAAGATTCAAGGCGATTAAATGTGATTGACCTCACGGTAAGTTTTTTTCTTCAACCCAGTGACGCCAGATTCCAAAAGAGTTTGAATCAGCTGCCTGCGTAATCGACAAGGGCAAATTGTTTTTATTATAAATCGCCGCCTGCCTATGAAAGCCCGTGGACGGGCGGGCCTGAATTATCAATGACATCGCCGACTTATCCAAACGTATTATTGGCCCCACGCGCCAGACGGGGTTTATTTGGGGCAGCAAACTGGCCGCATGTTTTTCGGTTCACCAGAAGACGCGCCCAATGACGTTCAACTTTTGGATACGTGATGAGCTGGATGGCCCTGATGAAAAACACGCCAATCCATCTTCGGTCGACATCCAAACGCGCCTCTACTGGCGCAACGAACGTTTAAGTAGATACTTTTCGCTTTGGGGGACATGATTTTTTTAATAACTTCACTTTGTTAAAAATTTTCTTGCTTTGATGGGAACTGGTCGTTTTATACACACCGATAACCCATCACAAAGGATTTTCCATGATGCAGAAGAAAATTGGTTACCCACAGCAAGCCCTCCTTCCTTTATTCATTGCCAGTAATCTAACGCTGGCGGCCGGTCAAGCCGCCGAACACGTTTCCCCAGAAGCGGCCAGCGGCGTACAGCAGAAAACCTTAACCCACGCTCACAATTTATGGGTCCGCCACCGCGAACCCTGGTCGCCAGCCAAAGCCGGTTACGATGTTTTAAAGCCCGGGCGGCTCTGCGAATTCGATGCGCTTGGTGGCGGTGCAAATGACGCTCGGTTTGGTTGAACCGCAATCGTCTGGTTTTGGGGGCGGTGGCGTTTCGTGGTGTATTACGACGCGAGCAAACAGAAACTCACCACATTTGAATGGAACGAGAACCCGCGCCAATTTAGACGCCACAACCAGAACTCTTTCAAGACCAAAATGGGAACGCGCTCTCGTTTCTACACCGCGGTTGTTTTGGTGGTCGGTTTCCGCGTTGGCACGCCCGGAACCCGTAAAAATTGGATGGACGAGCTTCACAATAAATACGGCAAGATGCCTTGGAAAAGACCTGCTCACTCCGGTTGAGAAACTCGCAAACAAAATGGCTTTATTGTGTCTCCGCGTTTTGTCCGAAATCCATTGGAAGGCAGCAAAGAACGCTTGTCTCGCTTTCCTGAACGAAAGCCCTATTTTTTCAATTTGGATGCTCATCCTGGCCGCTGCAGTGGTGTTAAAAAAACCCTAAAATACGCAGAACAATAACGAATTATGCGAGAGAAGGCAGCAACGGTTTTTAATTATGGGACAAATCGCTAAAGACATCGTCAATAAGTTCGCAGCATTGAACGACAACCCTGGTGTGCTGTCGAATTGAATGACTTTGCCAACATATAAATCAAAGAAGTTCGCCGCAGTGTGTTTACCGTCAAACAATATGACGTGTGCGGCATGGGGCACCAAGCTCTGGTGGCACTGACCCGTTGGCCAATTCTCGGCATTACAACAACAATTTGATCTCGCGTCGATGGGGCCAAGAACTCTGCTTGAGCATGGCAAATCATTGGTGATGCGTCAAACGTCTTCGCGTTTGCATCGTCGGTCGCTACATGGCGGACACCGACTTGTGCCTATGCCACAAGGCTTGTTGGATAAAAAACCTACTTAGCCGAACGCGCCAAGCTAATCCACCGGGAAAAGCATTTGGACCACAGTGGAAGCCGGCGAACCCGCATGAAAAAACCTATTGCATTGGCTGAATGACATCTCCATCGAGCTGGCCTTCCACCAGCCATATTTTCCTTTGGTAGATAAAGACGGCAATGCGGTGTCCGTGGACCACGACGATTGAAAAATGGCTTTGGCTCAAACGTCATGAGTATGGCTTTTTGCTCAACAACGAACTGACCGACTTTTCCTTTGAGTCTCATCAAAATGGCCTACCCTAGTTGCGAAACGCGATAGAACCGGGAAAACGCCCCGCGCTCTTCCATGTCCGCCCACGATTGTGATGAAAAAGACAACAAACCGTATTTGGTCCGTTGGCTCGCCGGGCGGCTCTCGTATTATTGGCTAGCGTGGCGAAAACGCTGATCGCTCATGCTTGAATGGGGAATGGACACGCAGAAGCAATCCCTGCCAAATAGACTCAATCCGATTTGGCACGTTCGACCTTGAAAAGGCACCGATACCGAATCCCTTGAAAATCACTCAGTGAGATGGGATTCAACGTATCCATTTCGTGATTTGAACTCTTAGGCGTCCAAGGGATTGTGGATTCAGGAAAAATGGGTTTATTTAGGTGGCGCGGAACCCTCGTCGAGAAGGCTTGGTTCTGGGGGAATGAAACAACGATTATGTGAAAAAGAAGAATAGATCAACTCACAACCAAGAAGTAACGGTGTTACTCTTGGTTTTTTACCTTAATTTTTTATCCCTTAGTCTTTTATGCTTATTCTTTTTAATAAACGGCAACGTCATTTCGCCTGCTCGTCACATCATACCAGACGAATCCGCCGATTTTATCGCTACATCAAGTCCTTTTTCGTCATCACCCGTGAAGCTAGAAACGCCAATACATCGCCGAAAATGAACAAGTGGCTGCCCGTTTAGATTCTAATATTGGTCGATCACAATTCGTTACAAATAATTGTTGAAGGCAAAGCTTTACGCATACGTCCCTCGCTTCGCTTGCCCGGTACAAGCACACAAATTCATCGCCACCTACGAGCAAACCATGTTTTTTTTTCACAACACCCAGCAATATTCGCTGAATTCAATTAAGTATGTCTCGGCCGCCAGCATGGCCAAATTGATCGTTAATTTGTTTTGGTTATCTAATTCCAAACACCAAAAAAGGCGATGAATGAGTCCCATGCCATTTTTTACACCATCTACCTGAAAATTCTGAAATAACGTTGTAAACATTTTTTTTCACTATGCTGAGACTACCCTGTGTGCTTTAATGTCAGCTAACATCAGGAATACAAATGGAAAAAAAAGAAAATCACGCATCAGGCAAAGACGCCTTTTTCAGATTATCTTATAGTGCTTTGGGCCTTGGTCTTTTAGCGTGTTATTAAAACAACACCATCGTTGTCAATGATTCCAATATATTTCGAGTTTTATAAAATTTTATCGGAACTAAGCAATGTCCATGTACATTTTTGTGTTAGCATTCCTGTCCTTTATATTTCTAATATAGGAATATCCTATTAAACATTTAATGCTGGCCTTACTTTCGCGAAAACCCTTTTTTTATCCTTTTTTGTTAATTAGCTCCAGTTTGGTTTAGCTACGTCGAATGCTGTTTTACGCATTATGTAGACTATGGCAGATAGAGAACACCTTCGAGCAGACATTAACGAAGCAGCCACCTATTTTAAGCCTGCAGTCTTTAACTTGGGTAAGGAATAACAGGGATAAATACCGTCTATATTACTTGCCCTTGGCTCCCATGAAACCAAGTGTTTGGAATACTAAGAAGTTTTATGGTTATTACGCTGTCTGTTCTTATTCTAAGGAATTGTAATTATTTTTTACCTACAAAGATTTTAGTTCAGTCGGACGTAAATAATAGCCATTTAAGAGAATGGTTATACCGACTCATTACACTTACAGCAACTTATAAGTACATAAATGAGACTTACTCACTTCACTTTCTCCTATTCAATATAAAAAAATTGGCTTAGATGCCAAAAAGATAACTAACACTGTGATAGAAAACCGACATTATTTTTCTTTATCCTCGGAGAAACAAGCTTCGTTCTCAAATTAAATGCCTTAAAATGGTTTATGCAAAACACCAATCCCTACACTGAAAAAGCAAAGGCGTCATTTCATTCCAAAATGTTACTCCTTGCGGCCACAGCAACAGCGGTTTCCTTGTTTCCTTGCATGTTTTCCTCAAGAAGGACGTGATAAACATACAATAAAAAAGCAGGCCAACAACAGATAATGTATTGGATATATTGAACGTGCGGGTATCTCTTTGTTATTGGAAAGAAAAAACGATGTTGGTGATAAAAACGTCGCTAAAGGCATTACAAAAATTGAAATAGATCACACTAAAAAACAATCAACATTGTTAATGGTAGCACTTGTTTTGATATGGGCTTTTAATTGGGAAAGGGGTCGAGGGGATGTATCTAAACTGAGGGCCAAAGATAAAAATGTTGGATCAAATGCACAATCATGGGCAGCCATGGACCCACAATATTACCTTCGCTAACCCTAAAGAACAACAGCATTTTTTGCCAGATTGCCAACGCAGTGATATTGAAAACTGTGTCACAGAGCAAAGATCATCATACTTATGACAATACTATTGTTTATACCGATTAACGTGATTAGCCAAGCAATTGATAAACTTAAAAAAATGAAGTAAAGAATAACAACACCGCTCTGTTTTTATAATTTCTGATCAAACGGTGAATCATTAGGAGGAACGGTTTATTTTACACGGAGTGCTTATGGCATTTGCCCGCGGCCACTCAAACAACCGGCCACTTATTACCTGGATGTTTGAAGCTTCAAGAAGAACAAGCATATCGATGAATCTTGCTTAAAGAATGAAGCCAAGGAAAAAACACCTTTTCTCAATGATTATTTTTCAGCCTCCCTTACTTGGCATGTAATGATGTTTTTAAAAACCAAAGGCCTATAATAAAGATCTGGATATTTTTTTCCAGCGCTGGCCGTCAACTAGCGTTTAATATTCTTTGCTCTAGTAACAAATTAATCATCCAGCAATGTAATGGAATTTTATTGCTCTAGTAACAAATTATCATCCAGCATGTAATGGAATTTTCATTGCTGGGTTTTTTAACAATAATTAAAACAATCTTATTAGATTATTTTAATAGCTATATATTTCCGTTATAAGAGGTAAAGTGAAACCAAATTACGAACAGGTGTTCGCATGAGTAATCAATGCAGGCAGGATTATTCATTGAAAGGGTTTTTAAATCTGCTTGGTTGTTCGAGGCCGCGTTTAGACAAGAAAAGTCACATTATGTATTAATTTTTTCAAATCGTTGCGTTCATGCTTCCCGTCAGCCAAATATTGGAGCGAATAATGATTGATCGTGATTTATTATTATTGTTATAGTCGAATACTAACTCTTGCGATTTGGAAGCGTTTGTAGATCGAATTGGTGATGATTGGAAAATGAAACTTAGTGGAAGAGCCAAAAAGAACATAGGCTCTGCTGCTGTTTTTTTCTATCGCTATTTCTAGTCTTTTTTGTGTGGGTATCATTTATTGACATTTATTAATGGTTTTTAATAAAAGTTCCCTGAGTCTAAATACCTGAAAAAAATTTATTCTAGGCGCGGACTTATTATCTTAATGTAGAAGGCGCTTACTGTTTATAGTACAAACAAACGACTGCCCATTAAACGTAACGCCATTTAAGGTTAGTACTTATATTTAAAAAACGATGAAAGTAGCGGTCTGGCATACGTTTTAACATCTAGCCCACCCACAGTTCACGCGCACCAACTGAATGACCATACAAGCCAACAAATAGGTACCAAGCCTCAAGCGGAAACCCCGCCACCTCCAAAAAACCGTCAGCTTTCACCAAAATATGTTGTAGTGACATCGCGGCAGCCAAACGCGCCTACAGTTGCCGAAAAACGATCTGCGTGGATTGCTTAAACAAATGCTGCTACAAGGGACCTGTGGCACCAGCAAATAATCGTAATAAAACGTGTAATACACCCCGCCATAAAGCGTTCCGCCATTTCCCCAACACCATTTTAGGCAGCTATAGGTCCCCCAACATTAAATACAAGATAAACAGTGGCAATCGTTTAAGTACATAATCGCCGGAGGCAAAGCCACTAATACAAAGCTTCCCAGTAAAAGCGCCTAGCAACGCGCCCGGGTAAAAAAGCACGCAATCAACGCCCAGTCTATGTGTCGCCAGCTCATACGCCGCGCGGACCAGCCGTTTGACCCTAACTGCGCGACGCCATGAAGCGGAATAATTAACTGAGGTGGTTAATACTTGTGGCCATCACCGCCAAGGTAACATAACGCCGCCACCCCCCGCTCCGAGCTTGCCGTAAAGAAAGAGGTGCAGCCCAGACACAACAACAAGCATGATAAAACAGAGGGGAAACCTTGGTCAAAAAAATAAACGAAAGGTCATATAAACGGCAGGTAATCACAGAATAATAAGAAGAATAAGAGCAAAATGTCCAATAAATCCCACTGAAACTCACCTCATTAGTCATACACAAAGACAAAACGTTTAAGCGCCTGACCTGACCTCTTTCAAGTTTTATTGCTTATACTTTTATTGGCTTATAGATGTCTTTGTCCAATCCATATTTCGCATTTTGGTCGTAAAGGGTTTTTCGGGTTAGACCGAGCGCGTCATAGTGCTTTTTATAGAACCTTCTCTGGCGCAAATGATTCTTGCCAAATAAGGTTTTTTCAAAAGCGCTCTCATTGCTCAGAGCAAGGTCATCACACCGGGATTGTTTTCGTTGATGATAATCTGGTCAAACTCAAAAGAGCCGATTCGCCATCAGCACATAATCGCTCAGCAAGGTTAACGCAAATCTCACGTTAACATTACCTGGCCAGTCCGTAAAACTTAATAAACTGTGCATACGCCGCCGCAGAAAGCGCTTCTGATTCACGCTTATATTGGCGCAATCGCACACCAAACAAAAATGCCCTGCCAAAGCAAAGAAATATCGCGTCTTTTCGTTCTCTGTAGCGGCGGAATATCCACACGGACTCATTAAAGAACGATAATACAAATCTTCGCGAAAATGTACCACCTTCACTCAAATTGTTTTAATCCACAATTTGTCGCGCGAGAATACGTAAATCAAGATCTATTCCGGTGTTAGAGCCCAATCGTTCTAAAACGAACGCCTCTTCCCAACACTCGCAATAAACGAATCCTGCATAGACATAGGCATGCTTTTCATTTCATCAGAAGAGGAGTGCCAACCATTCGCAGATGTTCCAGCTTACCAATACGCTGTGTTTTCGCATCCGTAAAGGCTCCCTTTTCATGACCATTAATTCAGACTCCATAAATGGAATCCGGTACAGCGCCACAGTTTATTGCCACAAAAGTATGACCACGGCGAGAACTTGTGGCTTCGTGAATATATCGCGCTCACCAGCTCTTTACCTGTGCCCGTTCCCCTTGAATAAGAATGTCCGCGCCCGTATCCGCCACATGGTAATAACGCCTGACGCAGGCGGTGGAATCCCGGCGTAATTGCAATAATTCGGGTCCAGGGCATTTTGAGCGTCAAGCTCTAGGCGTAAAATTTCGGTTTTCTAGGTTAAACGGCGCTTTTCTGACGCTCGACGAACCACGGTCCAAGAAAGGTCTTCGTTAGAAACGGTTTTTCCAATAAAATCCGTATGCGCCATCAAAGAATGGCGCTCAACGGCCATAAACTTGATGTCGCCATGACCGGTAATCAAGAATAAAAGGAATTGCAGCATCAATTTTTTTTAAGCCTTTTCGAACAACCGCTAAACCACTTTTTAGCTCAGGCAAGTTAATTCACTGGACAATGACGCCAGACCAATGCAAAGACAAACGCTTCAACAAACCTTGGGCGGTGGGAAATTCCACAATAAACATCAAAATCTTCAAGCTGAATGTCTGAGAAATCGCCATTACGAAACGGCTTGCTCAAATCGTCGATCAAATATTACTTGCTTAACTATCGGGCATTAACGTTTCCTCTTAGGTGTTTGATAGGGAAGAATGGTGGATAAAGCGCGGTAGAGTAACACAAAACTTGGCGGCCCCCCGTTTAGCTTGGTTTTGAAGCGCTGGATCTGTCCACCCATTGCCTCTACCATCCGCTGGCTAATCGTACCAGTCCAAGCCCCACATGCCTAAGCCCGACGACCTTTGACGTAAAAAGGGCTCAAAAAGATGCTTGATAGCGTCATCGCTCAAAACCATTAACCAGAGTCTTGTACACAGATAAACAAAAAAACGGGGGTGGTGCTCTTTCATTGTTTGGTTTCAATACAACGCGTCGCTCTGTTAGGGTTCTTCTAAAATAGCAATCGGCCGGCATTGGGCCAATAAATTCACTAATACCTGTTCTATAAAAGACGCCATGTCACCATTGACTATAAAATCTTGGTCCTCTGTCAGGCAACAAGCTCGATGTCTACTTCTTTTATAAACGAGGACATCATAATTTTTAAGGCGCCCCCAATAATCGCCGTTTTGAACAGCGATAGGCCTTGATGAACATCGCCTTTGCGAGCAAGACTTTAAAGCGGCGCAATATGTCACCCATGTGATGAAACGCCAACTGACTAATGTGTGCCCAAGTTGGTGTGGGCTGTTCGTATTGTCCCGATCTTAGAAATTTTAAACCGTTTACCCGCAAAGCCCGAATGGCGGTCAAAGGTTTGGGTTCAATTCGTGGGATTTATACCCGCACTGAGCCTGCCCCAACACCGCCAATTTGCAGTTTGGTATAAGCTCCCCGCTGTGTCCCTTTTATGCTCTTCAATTTTCATTACGCAAGGCGAGTATTAGCGCCTTCTAACTCAAACGTTCGCTCTCGTAACTCGCTCCTCGAGTTTAATTCTAGCTTGAGTAATTTTCTTGCTCGTAGCGTTTTGCGCTCTGTCATAATCGTGAAAACGTCCCAAATAACTAAGGCGATTAAAGGCAAATCTGCAATCCGCACAAGGGTCATTTCACAGGGCACAGGCGTTGATCGGAATAACACAAGCGCCCTTCTCTTGTTAGCACGCTTAATGCCCCAAATCATTAGCGGCTTCGAGAAAATCATCAATGGAAAAATGACAATTCCGGTTTCTATACGTGGTTTATCAAATTGGAATAACACATTCAAAGGGTGTCCGAACCAAAGGCGCGCTAAGGGCTGACCAACCACTTTCCACAGCAGGATTAAACGATTCAAAATTTTATGGTTTTTGAATCAAGTCACCAAACCCGCTTGGTATTTGGATGACTTCACGAATATAACTTGGTTATGGCGCGTTCATTTCATTTGGCGTCGGATCGCTCTCGACGCATTCGGGTACGAAAGCCATTGCAAAGGCCAAATAACAAAGCGGTAATGGTCAACACCACCAGCAAAAATAGCCCGCCAATTAAAGCGATTTCTCATTAATGGTTTTTTAGTGGTGCAAGAAGGATATCTTTGAAAATCCAATAAGGACGAATAGGAACGGCTTCATTCTAAAAAAGACAAATCGCAGTAATTCTTCAGTACCATTTCAGGAGCGGTATTTTCCCCTAGCACATCAACAATTTGCGATTTTTCAATCAAAGGGTTTTTGTAAACAATCGCCAACTTTTCGATGGATTTGCCTAAAATAACGTTTGAGAGTCCCGCTATACGTTTGCCAACTCCAACCATGAGATAATTCACCAAGACACGTAACAACCAATTTTAGGTTTTGAGAGCTACTAACACGATGCATCAGGATCCAACAATAAAAACTCATAATTCTGGTAGCAAAGCCGTTTCTCAATTGGGTAAGATCCACTTTTTAAACAGCGATACCAATAATTAGAAATCCGCGCTTCATAAACAGGATAAGAGAAATAATAGCCACGCGATTTGGATGTGGTTTCAGTGCATAATAACGGCCGGGCTTACCTGAATGGGCGTCCTTGAAATAAGGGGCCCCCCCCCCCCCCCCCCCCCCCCCCCTAAAACAAAGTTTCGCCCCAACAAACTGGCCGATTCATGGTAATTCGATGCTGCGATGGTTAAGCCGTCCGTGTTTTAAAATATACACTGTCCGACGCCTCGGTGAATACGGTTAATTTGTTCAAGTTTCCACGATTTAGTTGATTAATATCCGAACCGACTCGAAGCCATCCGCGCAGAGGCTTTTTTAGCTCGATCATTCGATGCCACAAGGTCCGGCAATATGTGATATTTAGCAATTGCACTTTCTAATACACTGGCTAAGCTGAATTGAGCTGCTCAAAAAGAGTTCAATGCGCAACGCTTGATCTGTTTGATTCTTTTTTAATGCTCGCCACGCTTCCAGATTGTTATAAAGTGACTCCTAAAAACAAATGACATATAGCCAAATAAGTATTTTTTCAAGGCTATTTAATACAATTGATTTGATACTTAAACGATTTATTTTCACAAAAACTTGTCCTATCATACTATTCTGTTTTATATTACACTTCTAACATTGTATCGAATTCCTTTTCAGGCATTTTGCTAACAGCGTATGAACAGAACAACATTTTATGAAATAATTGACATAAGAAACAATGCATTCCCATAGTTAATTCCATTGTCCATTCAATCGACGCCTCATTCAAAAGCTGGAAGGAGTACAGCCACCGGATTTAATCCAACTATACGGAACCTTGGCCATAAAAGAAGCCAAACCGTGGGCAATTTTACCTCTCCCAACGCTTTCCCCCTGAGGCCTGCGCATTGGTATGGCAAAGCCAAAGACACATATCAATGGCCATGTAAAAGAGCGTGGCGCCCACTCTCAATTTTATCCTATTTGAAAAAAAGTCATCTGGTTCATCACAGCGCTGTGTAAGCGACGTCTAATCAAGCGGATCAATCGGGTCAAACCTGTTCGCCCCCTTTTTTGGGCAGAAAAAGAAGAAAACAACCAATGTCTAATTGTATTAGTGGATTCAAAAGACCCATTCAAGCGAGTTTTTTTCAATGTTTCTCAAAACAACAGCGATTTAACCATTAGCGGTGGGCCGTGCTGGTAATTTTCGACTATGAGAACAGTTGGGTACTGTAATCAAGATAAACTGTAATCAACAGTCCATAGCTGTGGGTAATTTAACCGGCAAACACCTAATGCACAGCGAGATGTTTTTGTTGATAAACATCGCCATTGGTCCGGCGCAATGCTTTGTCACCGCCAGTGAAGGTAAGGTAATCAAGCAATCGACCATTTGCCAAGCCCAACAGATTCTACCAGCGATATTTATCCAATGGTGAAAAGATCAAGTATCACGCTTGCCAATCGATTTTGCGCTCACCACCGTATAATAATGTTGAAATTAATGCCGTACCATTACGCTGGGAAAGTGATGGCGGCATTCTTATGAGTGAAGCGCTTCAGAGGCCGCTTCGGTAAAGTTCCTCTACTTTCCACCTGCGCAAAATCGCTGCATTCTAAATCACCCCCGAAGATACAAACCTGATATGAAGCAGCGGCCGGATAGTAATTGTTTTGTCTCAGCTGCATTAGCCGCGAAGATTTTATAGACGAGCAACCTACCCGACAAACTGAGTTGCTAAATTCAAGTTGCCCTTGCATGGCACCTAATTGTTTCGGTGAATTTTTCACGGCAACTCAGTTTGGCAACCAAGAATCAAGTGCAGCAACGACGCTCACTTATTTAGCCGTCAACGAATCTGGCTGTGGGTTTAAAACGCGAAAGCGGAACCCCATTCAAATTAGCGAAACGAAGACGACTCCACTCGCCCCCTTGGTTTTAATTTGATCAGTAATGCTTTTTCAAAGATCTTGAACCAAAGAGCACGGCCTCCTTTGTCTCATCAAAATGTCACATCGAAAAATGATGCGTCGAATAATGAGACGTCAGAAATGATTGGTTACACGATTACAACTGGCTTACTCAATCGATTCTCTTTGCTCGGGCCCTTAAGTAATAAGAGGACGTTTTTCATCTAGCCGTTCTTAGAATTCCGTAACTTTTCCGTCTTATTAAATCACAAATGGTTTACAAAAATACACGGCGATGATTTATTTGCCCAGTTAGCGCACTATTTAAAAACCGCCGCTTTAAGCACCAAACTCGGTGGGGATTTGAATTCACCTGCTAATACCGTTTATACCGCCAACGAAATTGCGGGTCCTCATTCACAGTGACATTGCCACCGAAAAAGATCGCAGATATTTCGCAACCTAGCCGAAGATTTGAAAAGCCAAGAGTTTCCCACCATAAAACAAAATAGAAGCACTTACTCACACTCGCTTGTCTGTTTTGGTCTGGCTTCCACGTTTGATGACAGGGCGAACCGTCCTGCGAGCAAGCAACCTTTTAATCAAAGCCAGCGAAGCAAGACGATTTTGCCAAATCAAACATCAGCCCATTTTTGGAACGGTGATTTACAAGATCAATGCGACCTCAGAAAAGAAATCTCGGATTGGATTCTAAAAAATACGTAAAGCCTCGAAAAGATGAGCATACTGGCTTTCTTCCAGCCTATTATGACAGCCAGACAGGCGAAGAGTCGGCGCGGAAGCCCTGCTTCGAGCACCGCATCGACGGTAAATTGTGAGCCCTGCGTTCTTTTTCGATTTAATAACAACCACAACTTTACGGCCAAATAACCTCTCGCATATGTTGTCGAAATGTGAGCGCATACTCAACACCTATCCCAATGTCCATGTTCGGCATTAAACCTCTCAGTTTTAGACTTTAAACACTATGCAACGTTAAAAGCTTTACGAAGTTTTTTTAAAAACGCAACCACGTTAAATGGACGC
>Ga0163217_1100742_pt1 | contig 13354 bp, 7 predicted proteins | sample SynspAceP_FD_185933 | JGI IMG/M metagenome (GOLD analysis project Ga0163217, IMG submission 185933) | Saline lake microbial communities from Ace Lake in Antarctica - Synechococcus sp. Ace-P (PacBio error correction) | ecosystem: Environmental > Aquatic > Non-marine Saline and Alkaline > Saline ...
AAAGAGGATGGGGGTTTAAGGGAAGCAATAAATGTATTTTTAATTGAAGGTAAAAATTTGGGGCTTTAAACCGGGAAAATAATGTTTTTTTGGAAGCGTAATATTTTTATCATTTTTAAGCCGAATCATAAGTAAAATTTTTTAATTAAAAATTAATTAAAAAAGAACCTTTATTTTTGAAGAAACTATGTAGTTTTTTCGGCGAAAATGAATTTAACGATTGAAAATATGACTCCTTGTCCCGGTTTCAAATTCCTATCTTTTTTATAAGTATAAGTTGTTGGTAAGACCGTCATATAAAATTTTGGGGTACCCTACCTTTAATTGCTCTTTTTGGGGGGAATTGGAATGTTAGGCTGGGTTTCGGAAAGGTATTTTGGAGGAAATCCGATTCAACGAACCCTAAAATTGCCCATTTATTGGAATCCGTATCACTTTATTTTTATCTTGTTCTCGGGAGGTCCTTGATACCCCAATGGGAGTACGTTAAACCAATTTTAAATGGGAAGGCTTGTATTGAGTACTCTTGGAAGTCCCTACTAACCGCCTTTAACCATTTGGGCCCCTTTGTTTTGGTGGATAACCGACCTTCACATTTACGAATAAAATGCTATTTTGGTTCCCATTGTTTCCTCCACAGAATGCGCCGCCGTATTTCAATCTTGCCGATCAAAAAGTCTAGCCTTAAAAACGAACTGAGACCACCTTTGTGGAAATTTTGGAAAGTGGTAGTAACGACCGCAATGGCATATTTGCTTACCACCTTGCCCTTTTTGTCTTGTTGTTCACCAAGAATCAAGAGTATTTTTTTTCCATTATCATTGTTTTAAAAAACAAATGAGGTGCGGGAAGCCGCGGGTTTTTTGGATTTGGGAAACTTAGTAAATATATAATCAATAAAATAAGGCTCGAACTTTGAAGGGACTTTATCCTTGTAATTGTAATTGCCCCTAGGGATGTTTGTTTGGGTAACATTTTCAGCGACAGATTTGTTGGTGGGGAATGGTTTTCTAATCCATCTATAATCTGTGCGGTGCTATCTAGGAATCAAGATTTTGATTCATGAAGAGACAATTTTAAAAATGTTTGATGGTTTTGGGCCTGGTTGAATGCAAATGTTACTGTTCCTTACTTTAGGATTTATTGGTGTTTCCTTCCCAAATCCATCCCGGTTTATGGCGTAAGGTTTTACTTAATTTCATCTATTCCTCATCAATGTAGCCCGTCCCGATCAGTGTAATTTCTAAGTCCGTCTTTTTCAAAATGAAAATGGAGAAAGACGTTTTTTTATTCATGGGTTGGTTACGCCGGAGCTGTCCATTGTATTTGCTACATATCCACTTTTTTGGCCGGAATAGAACAAGCAAACAGAATTTAATATTGTTTTTCCCTTTATTTTCGGTAACTTTCCCTATTTTATTTTCAAGAACCACCCTCTTCTGTCGTGGCTAATGGTTAGGTGCTGGCCATTCCCCGAGAAGGCGAAAAGTTCATCGCCAACCCAGATTTGCTGTTTTCTGAAGATCCTAAAACAATCATGAGGGAGAATTTTGGTAGGTCGGAATGTTTTTGCTACTAAAAAAAAATAGTTGAAATTAGGCTTTCCTAAAAACCGCCATAATTTGCCAATGATCAAAAAGAGGCGACAAAATTTATTACCCCCGAGGGATCAACTAAAAATTGAAGTGAGGACATCTTAATAGTCTTGCCGATAGATTGGGGAATAACTAGACGAAGTATATAAGTGCTTAAATAAAATCTCCAGTTCGTTAAAATTTCTTATCACCTTTCAGGCCCTTTGATTATTTCTAGGATCAAATAGGCCTAGGGATAAAATTTTACTAGTATTGGCCTTTCAATAACAAATGAACTTTAAACACCACATAATTGTTTTCTGTGGACTATACAAACGATAGGATAGTCGGTTATCTCATACCATAATTTATTGTCTTTATGGATCCAATTCAACTTCGAAAACCAACAAATTAAAAACTATTTGGTTCGGATCATTTTTGCTATTTTATTGACCACTTTATGTTAAACCTTACAAAAGCTTACTAAGCTAATTTTCACATAGTTATGTGATTGTGAAAATGCTAATAACAACAGTTATTTAACTTTGTAGTAAATAATAGCATCATGAAAAACAATTTTTGTACACTACTAAAATGAAATTCCCGAATCCCAGAAGGAATGGCCCATTTCACCCATCCAGTAAATAGGCAAAAGAATTCAGTGGTCTGAGTCTTCTCGATATGTCCTTTAAAGGAATTACTGCTATAACTCCATTTAAGCTTTTTTTAAGTGGAATTAATTAGCTCCCCCCAATATTAACTTTTAATGACAAGGGCCAGACGGACTTTAACTTTAATAATGCCATAACAAACTACTAAGTAAAATGAAAGTGCTTAAAAAAACTCTAATTATAGTAAAATCCCATATATTTGGGGCATGCACCAAGATTCTTGAACTATTGTTTTTGTTGTGGATGCTAATTCAATTTATTTTTTTTATTAATGAATACTCCTATGTTTAATGAATAATTCAAATGAAAAACAGGCTTACCCGGCAGTACGAATTCTGGCTGGACTTTTGAAACTCTTTACTCATATACTTTAAGTGGGATTGTCGGCGCATATGTCTTAGTGAGGTGAAACTACCATATAAATTCAACAAAAATTTTTGAAAATTTTGGAGTATTGGGATATGGGGTATTATTTTGTTTTTCTAATTTAACATTGTTAACCTGTGGTATTTCTGCTATTTTATATTTATTCTCTTGTCCAATTGGATTTGATATAGATTTTTATAGATACATTAGTACCTAAACGCCAAAATTAAAAGCGCCCTCTTTTTTTATTTCCATTATTCTATGGGGCATATTGGTTAACGGTGACCTCAGTTATGGTTCGAATTAAATAATAAATTTTGGGTCCAAGGTGTACTTTTGGAGGTTTATTATAGGTAAAATACAACATCCTGAAAGAAGTAGAAACGTATTTTTATGTTTTCCTTGATTAAAAGGAGCTACTTCCATTGCGGAAAGAAATGGAAAGCAAATTGTTTTTGCAATGCCTAAAGGGAAATCTAACTATGATAGTAAGCACAGACGATTATAGAAAGTTCAGCGGGAAATCTATATAAGTCGGTGACTGAAGTAGTAATCACCTGCCAAAAGAAAAAGGTCTAAAAAACAATAATTGTTTGGCCTAGCTTTTTTCGATTGAAAAGCAAGATCCAAGAAAAAAAAGAATAAAATACTCTTAAAAAGTATGGTGTAAATCCCAACCTTTAAGGCGGGTATGCATATGGGTAAAGCAGCGGTGGTGAATTGGTGATTACCCAAAAAAGAATAAAGTTTACTCAGGGGATGTCTCAAAATACTACCTCACGGTGCAAGGTTTATATGCAATTATTTTCATGTAAAAATATTATTTCAAACAGCCTTTGTTTGCAGCTTTTGGCAAATAAGTGGGAAATACATCAATATTCCTATGGGTGAAATAAGTCTATACGTGGTAAGGCTGATAAATTGCTTTGAGTACTATAGCACAATTGTAAAGATTTGGAATAGTTAAATAGTAGAATAATTAATTTTAAATCACAAACCCTACAATGAACTAGAAAAAAAGTTTCCATACTCAATAAGTCCCAATCCATGCCTCTCAATATTTTTTAGTTGACCCCTAAAGGAATTACGCCATTTAATCCATACGGATTTTGATAATATAGGATTGAATCTTCTATGGTTTCATCCATACAAAACAATAATCTTTCTCCAAAGTAAAAACTAGTGTCCTTACATTTGCTAAAAGGAAAATAGTAATGGTGAAATCCAACGCGAATTTGCCTGATTGGCCCAATCATTTTTTATCCTGTTCTGGGAGGTACATGATAATCGGTATCGCTTTTAAAGAATCGGCATCTAGATTGGAAATTGTTGTCGAGACCTCCTTAATTCATATTTAAACAATCTGATTTTTAAATTCTGTTCTCTCCATAAAATAACCGTCCCACCAAAAGGTTCCACTTCTGGCTGGTAAGCCTAATAATCGTAATTGAGTTTCCTATTAATTCTAATTTTCATAATACTTTCATTAAAACCGAATTAACCGCTTTTCATAGGTGGTATTGCTCTTGTAGACTTATTTTAGAGGCTTTCATACCAACTAAATATGATTTGGACCCTATTTATTCCTCCATTTTTTATCAATTCAGTTTTAAGTCCGTCTTGAATGTTGATAGTTACCCCGAGTTCCTTTCCTTTAATCGAATTGATAAAAAGACGTCCATTAATAATAATTCATTCTTTCCTGTTCATAAAAGAATAGCCCCCATTCCTCCATCACTATTATTTTTAGTACCATTTCCAAAATTGGAGTCGTCAAAACCTTGCCATCATCGTTCGAAACGGCACTGTAGAAATCATCATTAAATTCAAGGGTTACTAGAAATAAAATTAGCTTCTGCATATTTTAAATGGCATTCTGTTTACCAGCTTCTTGTACTACCCTATAAATATGGTTTCTGCCAACTAATTAACCTAATATTCTCCTCGTTTTGTTTTCGAACAATATGTTGTTTTTCCGGTAAGCTTCGACAGTTCATTGTCATTTTCCTGAATGGCCGAAAATATACCATGATCAGCCTAAGCCTCTGCGGGGTTAAATTAAAAGTAGCAGTCCCTAACCCCTTTTGTCAAGTCACTGGAAAGCCGCTTTTATATATTCGATTTTTTCGGCCGTTTTCTTCCAAATTGGATAAATTAATGGATTCTAATGTTAAACTTTTAAGGGCGGTTAGCACTGCCAATACATCATGTTATCCTTTTGGCTATTCGTTTGCCGCTCCTCCTCCTGACCTTTCAAACAATCTGGCTGGCCTGCAACTGCTTTTGCCTCATGGTCTCCTCATAATTTTCTTTCGTCAACTGGGCCACCTCCAATTGATTTTTTTCCGTTCAGTAAATATCTGAACACAAGATTGAAAATAGAACGTTTGGCACTAGATTGGACTGCATTGGAATAATGGACATATCAACAAAAGATTCACCTTTTGTTGTTTGACCTTATTTTCCTTCAGTCCTTAATATTTTTTCCGAATTGCTTTTTAAGACCTCCATCAGATATTTGGTTGCTGCCCCTTCATCGGTAGTCAAGTATTTCGTATAAAAAGGTTTATTTATGCTCACTATCAATTGCGTACCAAGAAGTTCCTTGAACTTTTTACTGATAAGAGACAACATGACGCGAAATCCCCCCTTTTTTGCCCGGGCGCCCCCCCCCTTGGCGCTTGCAAAAAGTGGCAGCATTGTCGATTACAAATTGAAGCCTCCTGTAATTCCTGTAATGATTTTTCCTTTTCTTGGAAAGTTTTTTTTATTTCCTTTTTTTTTTGGTAACCTATTCCTCCGATTTCTTTGGGTGATGCATCAAATTTTTGATGGTATTTCTAATTTGAAACGGACAACGGTCGAAAGATGAACAAATATCTCCAACAGTAAGAATTGCAGAAGTGAAGATTGCCAAACAAAAGGTAATTCCTTGAACTTTTAAATTTTGCCAGATGGGTTTTGCTAAAGGCATCATATTTATAACGATGGTATCCATCATGCCAAAAGAGGCACCCTTTTTCGTTTTTCCAGGACAGGTATCTATATCCGACTGAATGTTTGGAAAAGAATTACCATTTTTTTCCATAATCATTCAAAATATTCTCCACAGCAACCACCTACAATGGCATTATAATGTGGGTTTTATATTTTTCAAAAAGAAACTTTTAATTTTCTTCGTTTTCGCGCTTTTGAAATAACCCATGGGCCATATCAACAAATTCAATGTCTGGATGGGCGTTTTTCCATAACCGATAACGTTTCAGTTAGTACAGGGTAATTCCCTGGACACGCTGTACTGCATCCGTACCTTTCCTTTAGCAATAAAACTTCTTTGTGTCAATTTTTGACTATAGCCCTTTGTCTACCGCTATATTACATTTACCTTTGGAATCATCCAATTGCGAATTTAAATGATGCTGGATGCAGAAATTTGGGCAAAGATTATGCTTAGGGCACATGGTGCCAACGCAACTACTACCATTTATCGGACCCTTAAAAAAGGTTGAAGTTGTCCAAAAGGTTAAGTAATTTAATCGTCCTTCATTTCCCAAATTCCTGTGGCTTAAATAGATTTACCCTTTTTTAGTGCTTTGGTTATTAGGTTTAGGGAGTCCTGTGGACAAAGGTAAGCTTTAATGCAGGCTTCCATGGGGCCCTTTACGAGACTTTTACGCCATTGTTTCTGGAAGGATTCCATTAGTTTTTCTCTGGGTACTTATGGAAAACGTTCAAAATAAAATTCCTAGAAATACGAGACAAATTAACAATCTTCCAAGGTCTGGGTTTCAGCATTCTTTTAAGCCTGTTTCTTTTTCCAATAAGAAGTCACACTTGATTTATCATTTCTTGATCATCCACTCCCACCTCCTTAAGGATGTCCCGGCCTTGTTCCGCATGAAAGGTCTTAAGGTCCTGTCCTCCAATTTTAAAAATAAACGCAGTCCTGTCCAATTTATGGATTCCCCTAGGGATTTCATCTTCTAATATGCTGGCACCTTGGTAAGTTTGAAGCGACTCGGGAGCTTCAGGGGCAAAAGGCTCTTAATTATCCGTCATCCTCAATAGCGTATAATAGCTCCCTTGGATATTCCTTACACTTCCAAAACTCCTTAATTAGGGTCATTTCTATAGCCTCGTCAAAAGTCGGAAGGCTTCATTAAAGTTTTTTTCGAGGCCATATTTTTAATCTGGTTTTTTTCCCAAAGCTATTCAGAAAAACCAATATATACAAAGCCTCCTCAATTTTAACGCGGCAATATGTTGCAATATGGTCTAGGTCACATTTATGTTTTTCCCGTTTTTTAAAAGGAAAAGGATTTTTATGTAGTGGGCAGGCTACTTTGGGTTCCCCTTGATCTTCTCCAATCATTCTCTGGAATATGCACATTCCATCTTGTGGGACATAAATTCTGGGGCAAGCGTACCAAGTGGATCTGGCTAAAATTGAAAACTGCAATTTGCTTATCCTTGTTTTTAACAACAAGCACCCCCATTTTTTTTTGGAAATTTAAGCCACAGCTGCGGCTTTTGAACAAATTCGAACATTTCAGATTCTACAACTTCGTAATGTACTTAAATTAGATATCATCTTCATTATTTTTAAATGGACACTTTATATATGTGCCTATTGTTCACAATGTTTATTGTTATTGGGCCTTAAACAGTTTCCTGATGAGCACTACACCCAGGCCCTAGCATTTTTGTTCCCTTAAGAAACAATTCATGGTAATATCTGTTTCATCGGCATTTACAAAGATGGGTGTATTTTTGCTCTTATTTCAGGATTTTCACGCCTCTTTCCACTCACTGATTTGTTTCCTTAAGGGAACAAAAAATGCCTAAGGCCTGGGTGAGTTTGTCATCAGGAACTGTAAAGCCCAACATAAACATGTTGAACAATAGGCACCAAATATATAATAAGTGTCCCATTTAAAATAATGAAAGTGAATCTAATTTTAAAGTACATACGAAGTTGTAGAATCTGAAATGTTCGAATTGGGTTCAAAGCCGCAGCTGTGGCTAATTCAAAAAAATGGGGGTGCTTGTTGTAAAATAACAAGGATAAGCAAATTAGTTTTCAATTTAAGCCGAGAATCCACTTTGGTACGCTGCAGAATTTATGTCCCACAAGATGGAAATGGTGCTATCCAGAGGAAATGATTGGATGTAAGATCAGGGAACCCAAGTAGCCTGCCCACTACATAAAAATTCCTTTTCCTTAAAAAACGCGAAAACACAATAAATGGTGACCTAGACCCAATATTGCAACCTATCCGGTAAAATTGAGATGGCTTTGTTTATTATTGGTTTTTCTGAATAGCTTTTGGAAAAAAACCAAGATAAAATATGGCCTCAGAAACAACTTAATGAAGCCTCCGACTTTCGACGAGGCTAATAAGAAATGACCCTAATAAGGAGTTTTGGAAGGTAAGGAATACCAAAGGAGCTTATTATAACGCCTATGAGGATGACGGAATAAATTAGAGCTTTTGCACCCTGAAGCTCCGAGTCGCTTCTAACTTACCGCAGGTGCCAGCATATTAGGAAGATGGGAAATCCCTAGGGAATCCTATGAAATGAAACCAGGACTGGTTATTTTAAAATGGAGAACAGGAACCGTTAAGACCTTCATGCGGACAAGGCCGGGACGCATCCTTAGGAGGTGGGATATGATCAAGAAATATAAATCAAGTGAGCTTCCTTATTGAAAAGAAAACAGCTTAAAAAGAAATGCCTGAAACCCAGACTGGAAATGTTATTTGTCTCGTATTTCTAGAATTTATTTTGAACCGTTTTTCCAATAAGTCCAGAGAAAACTAATGGATATCCTTCAGAAAAACATGGCGTAAAATGTCCTGATAAAGGGCCATGAAGCTGGCATTAAAGCTACGCTATTGTCACAGGCTCCCTAAACCTAATAACCAAAGCACTAAAAGGGTAAATGTGTTCAGGTTTTGAATCTATTAAGCACAGATTTGGGAAATGAAGGACGAAAATTACTTACACCTTTGGACCACTTCAAACCTTTTAAGGGTCCCGTAAATGTAATTTAGTTGCGTTGGCCACCATTGCTTAAGCATAATTTGCCAATTCTGATCCAGCATCATTAATTCGCAAATTGATTGAATTCCAAAAAGTAAATTAAAATATAGCGGGTAGACAAAGGGCCTAATAGTCAAAAGATTGACCAAAGAAGTTTTATTGCTAAAGAAAGTACGGATGCAGTAAGCGTGTCCAGGTAATTAACCTTAACTAACTGAAAACGTTATCGTATGGAAAAACCCCATCAAGACAGCAATTTGGTGATATGGCATGGGTAATTTTTCAAAAGCGGAAAACGAAGAAATTAAAGTTCTTTTTGAAAATAATAACCCACATTATAATGCATGGTAGGTGCTTGTGGAGAATATTTTTGAATGATTATGGAAAATATGGTAATTCTTTCCAAATCATGTCGGACTATAGATATGGGTCGCTGGAAAACGAAGTTGCCCTTTTGCGTGAATGGATACCATCGTTAATAAATATGATGCCTTTAGCATAAAACCCATCTGCAAAAATTAAAGTTCAAGGAATACCTTTGTTGGCAATTTCACTTCTGTTCTACTGTTTGGAGATATTTTTCATCTTTCGAGCCGTTGTCTGTCAAAGTTAGAAATCCTCACAAAATTTTGATGATCACCCAAAAGAAATCGGAGGAAAGTCCAAGGATAAAAAAACTTTTCCAAGAAAAGGAAAAAATCATTACAGGAATTGACAGGAGCTTTAATTTTTGTAATCGACAATGCTGCACTTTTTTGCAAGCGCCCAGCAAGATGGTCATCGTTGTCTTTTCAGTAAAAGTTCAAGGAACTTCTTGGACGGCATGATAGTGATCTAAATAAACCTTTTACGAAATATTGACCTACCGATGAAAGGGCAGCACAAATATCTGATGGAGTCTTAAAAAAGCAATCGGAAAAATAATAAGGACGAAAGAAATAAAGGTCCAAACAACAAAAGGTGAAAATCCTTATGGTTGGATATGTCCATTATTCCAGATGCATCAATCTAGTGCCAAACAGTCTACTTTTAATCTTGTGTTCCGATATTTACTGAGCGGAAAAAATCAATTGAAGGTGGCAGTTGACCGAAAGAAATTAATGAGGAGACCCATGAGGCAAAAGCAGTTGCAGGCCAGCCAGAGTGTTGAAGGTCGAGGAGGAGCGCAAACGAATAGCCAAGGATATACAATAACTGGTATTGGGCAGATGCTAACCGCCCTAAGTTTAACCATAGAATCCATTAATTTAATCAATTGGAGAAAACGGCCGAAATAAATCCGAATATTTAAAAGCGTTTTCCAGTGACTTGATCAAAGGGGTTAGGACTGCTACTTTAATTTTAACCCCGCCAGAGCTTACGTGATCCTGGTAATATTTCCGGCCATTCAGAAATGACGCAATGAACTGTCTAAGCTTACCGGAAAAAACAATATTGTTTCGAAAACAAAACCGAGGAGAATATTAGGTTTTAATTCGTTGGCAGAAACCAATATTTATAGGGTTAGTACAAGAAGCTGTAAACAATGCCATAAAATATGCAAGAACTAATTTTAATTCAGGTAAACCCTTAATTTTAATGATGATATTCTAAGTGCCGTTATCGACGATGATGGCAAAGTTTTGACGGAACTTCCATTTTGGGAAAGGTACTAAAAATAATAGTGATTGGAGGAATGGGGCTATTCTTTATGAAAGAAGAATGAATTATATCTAATGGACGTTCTTTTATCAATTCGATTAAAGGAAAGGGAACTCGGGTTAACTATCAACTATAAGACGATAAACTGGAATTGAATAAAAAATGAGGAATAAAATAGGTCCAACTTCAATATTTAGTTGGTATGAAAGGCTCTAAAAATAAGTCTACAAGAGCAAATACCACCTATGGAAGAAGCGGTAATCGTTTTTAATGAAAGTATTATGAAAATAAGAATTAAAGGAAACTCAATACGATATAGGCTTACAAGCCTAAAGTGGAACCTTTGTGGGAAGGTTATTTTATGGGGAGAGAAAGAATTTAAAAATCAGATTTTTTTAAATATGAATTAAGGAGTTCGACAACATTTCCAATCTAGGATGCGATTTAAAAAGCGATACGATTATGCATGTACCTCCCAGAACAGGATAAAAATTGATTGGGCAATCAGCAATCCGCGTTGGATTTCAACATACATTTCTTAAGCAAATAGTAAGGAAACTATTTTTACTTTTGGAGAAAGATTTTTGTTTGTAAATGGATGAAACCATAGAAGATCATCCGATAATTTATCCAAATCCGTTTATTGGATAAATTGCAGTTAATCCTTTAGGGGTCACTAAAAATATTTGAAGAGCTCATGGATTGGACTATTGAGTATGGGAACCTTTTTCTAGTTCATTTGTAGGGTTTGTGATTTAAAATTAATTATTCTCTATTTAAACTATCGCATATTCCTTTAACAATTGTGCTATAGTATCAAAGCAATTTTTATCATCTTACCACGTAGACTTATTTACCCATGGAATATCTGATGTATTTCCCACTTATTTGCCAAAAGCCTTGCAACAGCTGTTTTGAAATTAAGTATTTTTTACATTAAAATAATGCATGAAATCCTGCACCCCGTGAGGTATATTGAAGGACATCCCCTGAGTCAAACTATTTCTTTTTAATCACCCCAATTTCAGCCTACCGTCTGTTTCGCCATTCATACCGCTTAAAAGGTTGGGATTCACCATGAACTTTTTTAAGATAACTTTTATCTTTTTTTCTTTGGATCTTGCTTTCAATTCGAAAAAAGCTAGCCAAACAATTATTGTTTTTTTTTAGACCTTTTTCCTTTTGGGCCAGGTGCATTACTAACTTCATCACCGACATATTGATAGATTTCCGCTCTGAACTTTTATAATCGGTGTTGCTTATATCATAAGTAGAATTTTCTCCTTTAAAGCTTTCAAAAAAAACAATTGCTTTCCATCTTTTCCCAATGGAAGTAGCTCCCTTTTAAATGCCAAGAACATAAAAATACCGTTCTATCTTCTTCAGGATTGTTTGTATTTACCTTAATTAAACCCAAAGTCCACCTTGACCAATTATATTAATTCGAAACATAAACTGAGTCACCGTAACCAATCTGCCCAATAGAATAATGGAAATTAAAAAAAGAGGGCGCTTTTAATTTTGGGTTTAAAGGTACTAATGATATTTATAAAATGCTATATCAAATTCCAATTGGACAAGAGAATAAATATAAAGTAAGCAGAAATACACAGGTTACAATGTTAAATAGGAAAAAACAAATATACCCAAATCCCAATAACTCCAAAAATCAAAATTTTTTGTTTGAATTTATATGGTAGTTTTCACCACAAGACTATGCCGCCGACAATCCACTTAAAAGTTTTATGAGTAAAGAGTTCAAAAGTCCAGACCAAATTCGTAGCTGCCGTAAGCTTTTTCATTTGAAATTTAATTCAATTAACATCCGGAAGTATTCATTAATAAAAAAAATAAATTGTTTTAAGCATCCCAACACAAAATAAACAAAGTCCAGAATCTTGTGCATGCCCAAATATATTCGGATTACTATAATTAGAGTTATTTTTAAGCTACTTTTCATTTACTTAGTAGTTTTTTATGGATTTATTAAATAAAGGTCGTCTGCCTTTTGTCATTAAAGTTAATATTGGGGGGAGCTAATTAATTCCCAACTTAAAAAGCTTAAATGGAAGTTATAGCAGTAATTCCTTTAAAGGACATATCGAGAAGACTCAGACCACTCGAATTCTTTTGCTATTACTTGAGGGTGAAATGGGCATTCTTCTGGTTCGGAATTCATTTTAGTAGGGTAAATGTTTTCATGATGCCTATTTATGTTACTAACAAAGTTAATACTGTTGTTAGCAATTTCCACAATCACAATAACTATGTGAAAATTTAGCTTATGTAGCTTTGTAAGTAACATAAAGTGGTCAATAAAATAGCAAAATGATCCGAACCAATAGTTTTAATTTGTTGTTTCGAAGTGAAATTGGATTTTCATAAAGACAATAATTCATGGTATGAGATAAAACCGACTATCCTATCGTGATAATAAGACGCACGGGAACAATTATGGTGTTTAAAGTTCCATGTTATGAAAAGGCGCATACGTTAGTAAATTTATCCCTAGGCCTTATTTGAATCCTAAGAATAATCAAAAGGGCTGGAAAGGTGTAATAGAAATTTTTACGAACTGGGATTTTTATTTTAAGCACTTTATATACTTTCGCTATTATTCCCAATCTATCAAGCCGGCGGCAAGGACCCTTAAGAGTCCTCACTTTCAATTTTAGTTGATCCGCTCGGTAATAAATTGTCGCCTCTTTTGATCCCTTGAATTATGGGCCGTTTTAGGAAAGCCTAATTCAACTATTTTTTTTTTTAGTAGCAAACATTCCGAACCTACCCAAAATCCCCCTCATGATTGTTAGATCTTCAGAAAACAAGCAAATCTGTTGCGATATACTTTTTCGCCTTCTCCGGATGGCCACCCTTAACGCTTTAGCCACGACAGAGAGGGTGTTCTGAAATAAAATAGAAGTTACCGAAAAAAAGAAAACAATATTAAAATCATGTTTGCTTTTGTCATTCCGGCCAAAAGTGGATATGTAGCAATACAATTGGGACAGCTCGCGTAACCCAACCCATGAAAATATAAAAACGTCCTTCCTCATT
>Ga0163217_1110856_pt1 | contig 13354 bp, 11 predicted proteins | sample SynspAceP_FD_185933 | JGI IMG/M metagenome (GOLD analysis project Ga0163217, IMG submission 185933) | Saline lake microbial communities from Ace Lake in Antarctica - Synechococcus sp. Ace-P (PacBio error correction) | ecosystem: Environmental > Aquatic > Non-marine Saline and Alkaline > Saline ...
CCGTTGCTCATTGACTCACTTTCCCATGAAAGGCCAGGTAATCCTCACCTTTTCAGAAACCTTTCAAGTTGTAGCCGCTTCTTTGTAAAACCTGCCAACTTTGAACTTGTGCTTGACTTGCAGCCCAAATGAAAATTTTACTCTTTCTATTTTAACATGTTAGCAACAAGCTCACAAAGGGTCTGATTTGGATAATAAGCAGTGCATTAAGGCAGAAGAAGTTGAATTACCTCGCTTGAAGAATCAATTGAAATTAGTTCTTTACTGAAACATTTAGAAATATCCGTAACACCGGTCTTTAAAAAAGGGCTAATTCTCTTTCAGTAATAATCTTTTTTGGAAAAAGATACCAATGCGTGAAATGCCTTTTCATTTCGAAGCTGGGGCAATGAAAGATTTTACCCAAAATTCTTTGCATCTTTGGGTGTAATTTAAGATATCTCATCACCGTAGATCCGCAAGACCTTAAATTCGTTCCGGATTCGTTTTAGAGTTTTCTGGAACTTGAACCGTATTCCCTGTAAAATCCGTGTTTTTCTAGTTACTCCTTCTTGTCGTTCCTGTTATAAATCCAGTATTTTTCAAAGGAAACGGTTACATAAAGGTGAGTGTGGACGGAAATGCGAGCACGAGCGGCTCTGCCTCGTGAATGCACTGGCAATTCGGATTGGCAAGAATGATTACATTACAGGCACCGTTACTGAATGTTTAATTGTTGTTCCCTTTCTTTTGTGTGCTCAGCGCGTGGTGCGCATAGCTGACCATCTCCGAATGCCTTTTGTCGTATGGTACTCTTACAATAAAGCCTTATCCAATATATCTAAAAAAAGCAGTTTCGTGCTGACTTTTTTAGAATATCATATAGTCAGCAAACGCTCACCAAAATCGTCGCAACGTACGTCTCCTACTAGAAGATGTAGGCGTTCGGTTACTCGCTCGCGGCCTTATTCTTCTGGTTGTATTTTTTCTTCCCAAGGGAATGTTTTCAGACGGGCTTGAGGTCTAACTTCAAAATTAGATTGCCTGGTCATTTCTCGCTCAAGACAGTTCTATTTTTTAATAGACGATCATAAAGTCCCAAATGGTAATCTAGAAGGTAGCCCTTTGTGTGCACATGTTGAGAGCACTACATTATTTCTTTTAATTTAATAATCTGATGCACGTGTATAAGTTCGCCGCTGTGTGAGGGAGTTGAAATCAGTGATATTTTGAGAATACCAAGGGAATATTTTTTTGCGTCTAACTTATCCGTTTCTCCCGTTTTCGTTGTAAAATCTCCTTCGTTTCCGAGGTCATTCTTCCGAGACTCACTTTGTTACATCTGCCAAAAAATTTTTCTTCATCGTCTTTTGTTCGTTTCTTCAGAGCGACTCTGAGTGAAGTCATTTCAAAACGATGTATTACAATTGGCCGTTAACTCTGGGTTGATCCATCCGTATCAGATTCGGGAGAACATCTTGTGTTCCGCGGTCCTGCGGAAGCAGGCTCGCAATTGGACTGTGAGTGAATGAGAAGATTTAGCCACGCGGCGAAAGCGCACAAGAAACGTATCACGGTAAAGTTCTCCAAGATACCTCAATAAATTCAATTCTTTTATAGCCTCAGAAATTTCTTTTCTTCAGTGATTCCAAATTATAGAATCCCAATAAAAGTACTTCCGGTCGGGGGTTCTTTAGGGTGGGTGTTTCGGTCTCCGCAATTTCGATTATGCCATTTAATGCGCACATTGGGGTTGGCCCTTATCTCCCACTCGCGATCGGATACACATTCGTCATGTTATTAAGCAAAGATCTTACTAGAGGCGGAGTTATCTCTGAACCGCTTGGGTAGGAAAAATCTCATCTAAAATGACGCTCAATAATACGACTATTCTCGAGGTTTCAAATGGCGTACTCCGGGGAGAAACTCGCCCATACAGTCTTAGAAGCCCTGTGGTCACATAGCCTCGAGAAGGTCATGGAGTACGCGCTGGGGGTAATGTTGGCGTAAATCTCATATCTGAAAAAGCACTGCGCCTGGGATACATGGTAAATCGCAAGAAATTGATCTCAACACCTTTTTTCTTTAGTGTTATTTAATTGACACTCGCCGAATACTTTTATGGGCTTCCTCCTCTGTTTGATCTTATCGTAACTTTTTGCTCTATTCCGACCCCAAATAAACAGTTAGCATTCGCATCTCTATTGGTTACCTATGCGATGATATTCTTAAATTAAAGTTCTCCAGCGGTGCTTGCCGCGCGCTCGCAGTTAAAACACTGCGAGCCTAAGACGCTGTTACCGCCAACACCGCGGTTCTACCATTTTAGAAAACACTAATTTTTTCCATTTTTTCAATGTCATCGGCTTGATTCCGGTGAGCTTTCACCAAGCGCCAAAAGTTATCACCAGTTCTTGGGCAGCAAAGAGTGCCCTCGCCGAAACCGTCGCGCTAGTTGCGCCTGGAGAGCTGAGCTGCGGCAATGAGCCCGCACATGACAGGAGTCATTCCTAAAGTTGGCGTGTAGTACTGATGGGCGCAAATCTCTTTTCTTTGACTAATCAATTTGGCCGTACTACCGAAGTTCCTAAAGTTGCCTCGACCTGATGTGCTAATGATTTTAAGGCTCCTTTGCATGTGCGTTGTAAGATACTTTTGATTTTTTTGTCACCCAACAAATAGCCGCAAATGGAATACCTTCATAATTTTTAATGGGTAGCCTGCATAAAAACAATTTTTGGATCCCCTATCACCATAGGAATTCTGGTTGAGATCGCGATCATCCCGGTGAGCATCAACGACATCATGGGCTCATCTCTCCTTCAATAACAATTTACAAAAAGAATCGGCCAAAGTTTTTGTAAGACATCTAAATGTGCGAAGTTGAGATTTAAAGATGTGTGTTCGCACCTCATCAAAAAAGGGATGATCAACTGCGCAACAGAGCGGTCAGGCCAGCCAGACTCAATTGACTGGGAGAGCCTAATTTGGTAATCCTGGTCATACCAGGCTCGATTTCGGATGCGTCATTCCCACTACAGTGATGAAGCTCGCCTGTTATTACCAACTCCGAAGGGTCTTTTTCCACCCATATTTAATTAACCATTTGATATTGACCGAAACACCGCATACTCATTATCGTATGTGAAAGTGCAAAAAAAACCTTAGATAACAAAACGATAAAAAGAATATGAAAAAATAACAATAATAAACTATTCATGATGTGGCTTGTAATCTTAAACCTAGGGCCACTAAAAACTAAGGGAGCCTCCTCAGAGGCAGAAATGAAATCGAAACGCTCCAGTAGGAATCTGTTAAACCAATTTGTAGAATCGGATACAATACGAGACGGGGATATATTAGGAGTAACACTAAACTACTTTATTTTTGTCCGCCGTCGAATATACAAAGCTTATAAACATAGTGTATTACAGGGCTTGTACAAATTGATTGGCGGTCCGGAACGGGAACTCGAACCGCGACCCGTGCGTGAGCAGGCGATTAAAATTGTATTGAGCCGGCCCATTCTAGTCGGCCTGGTTAGTCTCGTTTCATTTGTATTGATTATCAGTTTGCTCTTGGTACCATTTTGTAAATCTTGTAAGAGCTATCAGCCAACCACTATGAGTACTCATAAGTCCAATTTCGGTACCCTATGTTCGTTGACGCGCTGCAGTAGCGAGATATACCTCTGTGTCAAGTATCAAAGATTGTCGTTTTACACGAAAAAAAGGACTATCTACATGGAACATGACTCCCGTCCTGCTCTGCCGATCACCTAAGGATTAGAAAAACTAAATATTCTTAATACTATTTTAATAATAGTCAATGAAAAGAGGTGGGATGCCTCTGCAGGTTGCTGTGTTGAAAAAAACAACCTTAACTACATACAAAGAATCAGTTCGCGGTTCTCTTAGATAAAAGCGAGGAGGAGTGAACCTCAGTATAGAGGCTCCAGCCGCGTGCTACTGATTGCTTGAGAGCACTTTTGAAAGAGAGAAGATATTTCTAGCCTCTTGATGACTTTATCTGACGTGTCAACGCCCGGTTCCGGTTTCCGCGAAAGCAATCCCGAAAATGATTACGGTATTTATCCTGTTCTTGGACAGAGGATACGAAGATCCCCTGGGAAATCGAACGACTTTGCGAGGTAGAAGTGCGGTAAAAGCATTCTGACCGTAGTAACTGAAAGAAACTATGAGTCAAAAATCAATTGTTGTGAAATTCTTAAAAAATAGCTCGATTTCAAGATATCACAAATTCTTTTAAATGAATACCCAAGCCAACACTGGCTTCGATCAAAGAGGTGGAACGGATGGTGGATCACGTATAAAGCAGCGCACGCCTGAGCGCATACTCGTCCAGCACCGAATCGAGGAGACGGAATATTCAAGAAAGCGATATCAACAGATCGCTCGCTCGTCGTTAAGACCTATAAGATATCCCAAATTCAAAAGTCAGGGGATTAAAGGCGATTAGGCACTGCTCTTGACAGAGTACCAAAACTCATCAATTTTGAACTTATCAAGCTATCCACATTTGGCAGATGCCCGGAATTATTGTATTTGCTTGTTATACACGAAGGATGAATATACAGGAGATGAATGGGCTTAAATGGAAGATATTGAGAAACAACTATTATCCTTTACATTAGAAAATAAACCCAAGGGGCAGATTGTATTACCAATTCTCCTCTGCTCAAGATATCAGATATTCCATGAACATTCGTTAGGGCGGCCCACCAAATATGTATTTCCTATTCTTTTGAGAGATGGCCTCACTCCTCTCAATTGATAACCGAAAAGAAAACCTAGCCAATGAAGTATCGGGATTTAAAAGAATAGCCAAGCCTTGCGGCATTATAATCTTTATCTAGTTAGCGGCGTCCCGCCGCCCTCGTGGCAAGCGCACTGTTGCGACACATTGCCACTGACAACAAAACAAGACTCCTACAGATTTAAAATCGGGGGAGCGTCGTCGTAGGACAAGCAGACCACACCTAACAGCAGGTGTTTAAAAGAACTGGGTAGTACTGTTTTAGATATGCAAGCAGCTTTATTACTTTAACAACTCACTAACTCATTAAGTGGGTTTTTAATTTGATGCGATTTTTCTTGCGCCAAATTGATAATATTCCCTTCCGGGTTGGTGTTCATCTGATTTTGTAAAATAAACTGCTTTCCATTTGTCGCCGAATATATTTTCCAAAGATCAATGATTTATTCCAATTATAGCATCATAAGTACGCTGTTACAAATTTCCTTTGCTCCTGCTTTGTTTTTCCTTGATTACGCTAATTTTTTGTTCTTGTAATTGTCTTATTTGCTTGGAATAGCTTGTTTCGGCTCGCGAAAAGTCATGCGAATACTTGACATCCTTCTCTATCCAAGCTATTAAAATTCGCCTCGGGCAGACATTTCTGGCGTATTTTCTCGTTATGGTAGTATTGCTTCAATCCAACTTTTTGACCCGATTATGACGACAGCCTGACTGTCTCCTAGTGTTATACGACATATCCCAAATTCCCTGCTCACCAGATTGTCTTGTAGTCCTATTCTATATACTTTTGCATTAGATTTTATTTCTGTTTTCGGACCACCAACATTTGCATACATGAACGCGATTAACAATTAAACGTCACACTTACATCATGCGCTTGACTGAGCAGGCTGCTTACTGTAATCTGCTCATAAATTCCGGCGTGCTCTAGCGCCTCGACTTCTAAAATCAGTGCTTATCGGCAGCACACTGCGTGTGCCACGACTTGCCAACAAGCGTAGGGCATTCCAGCCGCTGGCCTATTTTTTCTAAAAGAGTTTCTTTGAGGGTTCTACGTGTGTATCGATTAAGCTTGAGATTCACTGGTAACTGCTTAAACTGTTCAACTCCTCTGCTGTTCATGAGTTCTAAAGCTCGCTTATGGTATCAGTCTTAAATGTTTCTTAGCCTTTATAATTTATTAGCTGAACTCTTGCGATTGCTATATGTTTGAAGGGGAGTTTTATTTTAGCTTTTTTATTGAATCTAATTTTTGACCAATTAACCTTATTTCGGTGTGGGTAATTTATTTTCTATACAAATTCCCTAAGCTTGTCTGGCTGCCTATTTTTAAACTTCTTGCAAGTTTGCCATAGGTTGGTATGCCAGACCCATTCATATATAATTCTTGTCTACTTAAGCATTTTTTTTCCACATCTTATTACCGTTATTTTTCATTATATTGATTGTTCATGTACATGAACATGTAAAATAATTGAACATATGCCTAAGTAACATTTACTTAAATGATTGTTTTCTTGAAGCCCTTGGTTTTTAATTACCGAGTATTCTACTTTAGAAAATATGTAAAGGATACTCTGGCGAAAAAATTTTATTCCATAGATGGCGAAGCAAGGGTATATTGTAGAGTTAAAACGAAGTAAGACCACAAAATATTTCCATTTTGAAAAAACTAGAAGTCAGCCGAACTGCCCTGTTCTTTGGTAAGCACTCCTCAAGAAATTACATTTAGCTCACTATACAGCTAAAGAGACATTAAAGCCAAAAAAATAATTATATAGGATTAGGCTTTTGGGCAATAGCCTTTTAATCTTGACACCTTAAACTATAACGTGAAAAAAAACAACGCCCAAACCAGTATACATGAATATCAGAGTTTTCACTCCATCAGGAGGGCAAATACTTTTCATTTACTTCAAAATCCCTGACAATAAATGCACCTACCGACATTAGCTGAAATAAGCAGAGAGCTCGTCATCTCAGTCCTTAGCTGTGGAGCTAAAGCTAATAAACGGTCTTTGAATGAAGATTTTGGCGCGAGTTAAACAGACACCAGACTGGAAGTCGCAAAAAATATCGAACGTTGGTGAGACGAGAACGCAAGTCATGAGCAGCGCGCCTCGGGTTCTGTTACGTCACATATAGATATGACAATCTTACCCGTAGCTCACCAAAAAGGCAACTATAACATTTAATTAATCCGAGCAATTTAAAATAAATGAAATCGCATCCCGGTATACGAAAGGCTGCCTGGGAGGGAGTATCGGCGCAAAAACTTATTACAAATTATTTAAACCTTCACACTACTCTCTATTTACAACAAGAGAAAGACAAATTTAAAGTGTGAGACATTTTAAAAATGGTACAAGATAGTTGACGGCAATATAATGTTAACGAACTTTTTCGGGAACCGCAAAAGTATTGAATTTCAGACTACTAAGGTAAGAGCCGGTCGTAAATACATTATTAATAAATACGCCGACAGATACCCAGTGGCATGAAAAACATAAAACGCGCTAAATAATTTGAATGAGTATATCAAACCATTATAGAGAGAATAGGTAGGCGTGGCGGAGCGGAAGCTTATTTACCTAATTTGGCAACGCGGGTATTGTAGACGTCGTTACAATATCAAGGTATTACTTTAAGCTGGTGCAGAGAGTGCAAGACGATTACATTTATATATAAGTGGTCCTAGTCTAGCCGTCGCGTGATACGAGACGCACTTGATTTCGGCAATAAGGGTTCTGATTTTGAAAATATGAATATACTTGCTATGAATTATGCATACAAGGCGCTTAACAACCTAGTGAAGCCTTACAGGCTAATTTATGAAAAAAACTAATACCATATAACCTAGCTACCGTCGGCGGCTGCGGTCCGACTGGAAATAAGAACAGACTATAACTGTAACTTTAATACTCGTGAGTTTCATTAATCCGTTTTAGGTTTAAAGAGTAGCGTGAACGAGAGAGGACCAATTGATTGAAGCTGGTTTTTCTTCACGAACCCAACCGGTGCTTGTATTCGCTTATAATCTTACATTAGTTCTTCGAAGTGATAAAAAAGATAGGAGACACGCAGACGATGATAGAAAACATTGCTGTCCTCTCACGCAATTAAATTATGGCCTGGCATTTTCTATGAAAGCGAGCTATGAAGAAGCATTGAGCGCTCCTTTTTGAGATAATCTTTGAAAATGAGCCGCAGCCGCTAGAATTTTTAGAAGAAAAATGAAACAATTTTAAAGCCTCTATACAAAATTACACGACCATCTATGAACATTTTAGAAAGATGCCAATACTTGAAAAACAAAAAGCAAATACCACCGAGATTAAAATCTTTGCTTGAATATGAAACAAATCTACTTCACAGAAGTTCAGGAATTTTACTGCAAATTAAAAGGTATAAGCGCGTCCAGCGCAGCAGGTACGCGTTACAGTACATTCCTTCAGAAATGCACGACGAGTCCCCGAGATGTGACCAAAAAACCCGCGTATAGACACCACCAACAGCTTAGTTTGAGAATTTCAATAAAGAGGAATTTATATTCAACTGTGTGTACTTGGGCTCAGAGCGACCTGCTCTAGGAGTCGGCATCTCGCAGTGACATTCGAGGCCAGAGACAGCATCTACCAGCAGCACAAAAGGTGGTCTTTTAACTTCTATCAAATAGAAGGGGGAGTACTTTAACAAAGTAAAATGCTTTTTCACAGGCAAGTGAACTACCAAAAAGGTTCATTTACTTTTGAATATTATTGAACTTACAAAGTCGCGCGCAGGACTGTCGGCAGCTAGTCCTTAAAGACAATCCACGCTTTGAATAGTTACAGATTACCAAACATTAATTAGTAAAGAATATAAGAACAGCGATTAACGTTAGATACAACCCTATTCTTGAATTCATGAAACAATTTTGGCTTCTTTTACCGATGGCAGGACAAGAAAATACGCTCAAAAGAATGAGAATTATCGCAGAGTAATAGAAAAAGCGTCATAACAAAATCCGGCGAAGCTCTATGAATTTAGTAAATGAAGATATCCAGGTTACGATGATCTTGCAGCGACGAGGGCATACTTTAAATATTTTCTATCTCGTGTTGCTTGTTTTGGTTTTTTCGCAGAAGACAAAACATACAAGATATAATTTCCCAATTCGAGGCGAATGTTCTGCCCTACGCCTTTAGAGCAACATCGGCTCGCACAACCAAAGATGGAAGCGATATCAACGTTTTTCAGATCAGCTGCAGGACACGTCGCACCTCTGTCCCGCTTTGTTACATACAAAAGGAGAACAGGTATAAGAAGCATCACATTCGCAGATCGTGCACGCGCCCTCTTACCTTACGTAATATGGGTGGGTTATTTTAGAGATTAACAATAGACACGGCGTTTAAACTAACAGAAGCTCGCAAAATAATTAATTGAGTGTGGCGATTTAATGAATCGGCAGGCGAACATCCATAAGCCAGATATATTCGGACATCTGTATCGGATGATGCTCAGGCAGCGGCTACAAAGCCACTGCGTATCGCGTAGTCGGTTGTAGGCGTGTAGCAGACGCGCTCCTGCGTGACAAGCACTCACTTGCGGAAATGCTCATGACTTCGAAGGAACCTTTATTTTTAAATCAAGTTGTATGAAGGACGGGGCTTGCAGATCAATATCAAAGGCAGGGGCGTAAACGTGGTAGAGGACAGACGCGCGGCCGCCCTAGCCGTGAATTAGACTCGCACGCCTTAAGAATATGAACTTAAAAATTTTTTAGCATGGACCTGCGATGCGGAAGCGGTAATTTTTTTTAATTATTGCTTTATAAGAAACAAGAAAACTTGAATTAAGAGTATAAAAGAGATGTAGTACGTTTAGGACACAGATATTTATAATGCCAAGCCAGCCGCATTTTAACAAAAGATGGCATGAAATTTATTCCAACGCCCACACGGCTAAATGAAGTTTAAGAGTAAAACACTTTAGAAATATAGCGGTGGTTTACCCTCACGGTAATGAAGGCATAAAGCAGCTGTCTTCGACGGGAGACTATTCTCTTCGACGGTAGGACTTCAGAGTTAGATGTTTTGCCACGAAATGGCATTTTGTCTTAGCATGGAGTTGCAGAACAGCGGCAGAATCGAACAAGGGGATGTGTGTCTGCCGGAGATCGCACAGACAGGACATTCGATTTTTGTAGCGAGCGGCTAAGACTCTATTTTAAACCTTAATAGAAGCGGTAAGTTCAACATGGCAATAGCACAAGGCGTTGAAGACTGGAAGATACTTGTCCTAAAAATGAAAATGATGAAATTATATATTTTAGGGGCAATCCACCGCCGCCTGCCCAGTTTAGGACACCGCAGAAACGAAATGGCAGCGAAAAAAAAGGATCATAAAGACAGACAGCTATGGATTTTGCGTTTCTATGGAGGAAAAAACTACAAATCTCGACTCATACATTTATTTTGGTTTTATACGGGGCTGCCAGCCGGCGCTACCGTCCACGGGGGTCACCAGTGAGTTTGTACAAGTAGGGTAGGAAAGAAGTTAGGGACAAGTTCTCGGTGCGCCGTATGTGTGCGAAGTTCAACAAAATTCCATCTGTCCCAAGGCATCACAAGTAGAAATTTGCTTTGGACTGGAAATATTGTCATTATGAATTGGAAATATTGGTGTTTGCAGTTTAAAAGGATATTTAAATGGTACTAATAGACTCGTACGCATCCGCAAGGCGTAATGCAGTGGTTGTTAAGTAATCAATTTATAGGGCTTATCAAACAAAGACATGGAAGAAAAGCATGTATACTCTATGGATAAAAAATATTCAGGAGGATAATATACAATCCTTATCTAATCATTGGTAATACACATACGCTATATTTGCAAAGAGAGGTAATGTTCTTTTCGACCAAATACAAAAAATGGAAGGTGAAATCAGCCTAGGGAGGAGGTCAGTTAATTTTATTGAAACAGAAAAAGAAAGTATTTTCTTAAAATATCCGGGTTCTAGGAATTCCATTAGAAAGCTTAAAACCAGTTTCAAATGAATTTTAAATAAATATCGAACGTTGTGTAGTTTGGGAATGAAAGGAAGAGCAATGTTGAGCGGCGGAGAAGCATGAAGGAGTTTGAATCGCATTCTAACAAAACTAAAATAGACTTGTATGATGCGGGGGGGAAATTTAACGTACTCAAATCGCACGACTGGCATAGAACGCTAAATTCTTCGGGTGCTTCTACTGTCTGTCCTTCTCATCCGATCGATGTTATTCAAACAGCAAGAAGAACCGTAATAGTCAACCTCAATAATCTGCCTGGCTCTGGTCTGTTTTCAGCTCAGAACTAGCGACTCGCTCGATATATCTCCCTAGACCGTTCGATGTTTCGACTCATACGCAATGACGTTGTGGTGTGAGTTTTACAGCTCCAGCTAATGTATAAGTATGCCTCTGAAATTTCGCAGTCAGACTCACCCTTAGGGCCTTTAATATGTTCCAAATACATTAATTTTGTTTTTTTTTTTTTTTTTTTTGGGGGTTTTTATTTTTTTTCGAGCAGATTTTGCTGGAAAATTGAAAATCGTATTCGTTATACTTCTGGAGTCTGTTCAACTCGTTTCCATTTTCCTGAAATTACCCAAACAAAGAACCAAATTAAAGTCTGTCGTGCACGTTTTTGAAGTAATAGAACAAAGAGAACAACATTCAAATAAAATTTTAGCACAAATGTAATATGATGCAGAAAAATGCCTAAAGGGTTAAAAGAAGCCCATATCATTAGGATTTACATAGAAGTGTTATCCGATTAAAAAAACCATTGCGAGTGATACGAACGGTTGCAATCTTTTAAAGACATATCAAGACGCCAGGACGAATTACACAGGGGAGTACCAATTCGTAAAAACCAAAGAACCCGTAAAAAGAAAGCGCTAAATCTATTTTCATGCCCAGACAATAGAGCGGTACAATCGGTCAAGAATATCACCAGGACAGGTAAAGATGGCGCCGCCAACCACCACACGAGGTATAATGTCGCTATGCAGAGAACCATGGGCGACCGCGACAAAAGCATTTGAAGCGCTCTCGTCACGCGCAATATTATTAATTCACGCAACGCCTAGCCACCACACAGCTTCTCGGTAAATCTCGTGCTTAAATTGTTTACTTGAGCTTTCATTGAAGGATATTACGATAAATTAAATAATCAAGATATTAAAAAAAGTTAAATCTGGTCGCCGTTTCCGAAAGGGTCTTTGTGCTGTTGCTCTATTATTACAGAATTTAAAGAAGCATGGTTTTTTGCGATATTGGAACCTAGATCCACGATATAATTTATGCACACCTGGTGTACTTGGTCGAAAAAGTAAAAGTACATTCTTCGGTTTCCGTATAGAGCGTTATTTTTAGAATGTTAAGCGTGCAAAACAAAATCACTGCGGTGGGCCTGGGTGACAGCCCGACGCGTACGTTTGCGTTTTGCTTTGAAAGCAGTCACTTGACGAAGAATACAACTAATATGATTGTTTACTGGCAATAGATGAATTTCATCACGTTCTCTGTAGATTGGAGATAATAGTTTGGGTTTTGTATTCAGCTAGTGTCAATGGAATAAAGTAGCGCATCTGACTCCCACGTTGTTAGCTAATTGACAGCGTCGTCGGTCTATGTGTCGCACGCGAGCGTGAAGTCATGCTTGCGGTGGCCCTGTTATAGCGCGCCGCGCGCGCATCTCGGCCCGCGGGGCCCGTCCAGAGCGGAAAGAGACGGCCTGCAAGGTCGGAAGTCTTAGGAGCTTAACAAGTTTGGATCGACACGGGAACCCCCTTGGCGGCACTAACTAAAGTCGTGATGATACTGCCATGACTTCTAACACAGCGGCGTGCTCGAGCCTTGCGAGCTTCAGCTATCTCGGTGTTATCATGCTTATCAACGGGTAAATATTATTCGCCGGCGATAGAGGTTCCGGGCGTGCCGTCCCGCTGTTGTGGCTTGATCGCAGCGATGAAAAAGGTGCGTCTCTGGCGTGCTCCGTGCGAATGCTCCAGCGAATTGCATAAACGGCGAGCCGAGATAGAGAAACGCTTAGGTCACGCCGCTGTCATATACCAAGCGTAAATCATCAGCGGTGAAATCTGAAAAAGATAAAGAAACAGCGAAGTTGCCAAGGATCTATGGATGGTTTGAGGGTGATAGCTAGAATAATCAAGGCGGCTGCAGCCCTAACACTAATGGTTAATTTTGTAGGAGCAAAAAACAGGTAGGCTTTTAAATAGCACGATTTTAGTTTATGATGTTAAAAGGAGAGAGACAAACATACCGAATATTTGCGATGTAAAAGCGTAGATGATATAGATATTCAACATTGCTTTAGGATGGCCAAAGAAGGTTTTGATTGCCATATTGCGAACACGCATTAACGTAGGCTATAGGAGCGTTTTTAATCAGAGATTATTAAATATTGCCGAGCAACAAGAGACAGTGAAATAAATGACATTCTCAATTCACCAATCTTATAGCACAAACGGCAGATGCAGAAGATGATTTTAGTAACACTAATGCAGCTTAATAATATGCTTAAAGCTATTACTGCTTCAATTAATTTA
>Ga0163217_1078141_pt1 | contig 13353 bp, 15 predicted proteins | sample SynspAceP_FD_185933 | JGI IMG/M metagenome (GOLD analysis project Ga0163217, IMG submission 185933) | Saline lake microbial communities from Ace Lake in Antarctica - Synechococcus sp. Ace-P (PacBio error correction) | ecosystem: Environmental > Aquatic > Non-marine Saline and Alkaline > Saline ...
ATTTTGTTTTGCCCTTTTCTCCTCCCTCTCCTTCGTGTCCTTCGTACCTCATCTTCCCTCCCTTGCCCCCTCGGCTCCCTTCCTTCTTCTTCCACTTCTTCCGCTCACTTCTCCCTCGCTTTTCTCGTTTCCCTCTTTCGTTCATTTCCCTGCTCCTGCCGCGCAGCTTTCTTCTTTTCACCCCCGTCTTCTGTGCGGTTCTACCTTAACTTTGCTCTTTCGCCATCTCAATTTGTTTCCCTATCCTGCCTCCATGCCTGCTTCTCTTTTCCCTTTCGCCCCCCTTGTGTTTTGCAGGGACGCGTCCTTCGGACGTTGCCTCTCGTGGGGGCGCCTGGCGCCCCGGGTTTTCTTCTCCTACGCGCGCTTGTGGCACCTCGGCCGGCGCATCTCCGCTCACTGCTCAGCCCTTCGGCCTCCCGCTGCGGTTGCACGGGTTTTCTTCCATGCTTTCCGCATTTTCCGCCTGGGTGTTGGTTAGCCTTTTGGAGGTTCTTTTTCACTGGCTGGTCCGCGGACGGGGGACTGGCTGCTGGCTTCTTTCGCCACTCCTGCTTCCTCAGGTCATCCCCCAGTCCTTTTTCGGAGGCCTTTGCAAGCCCGGTTTTCATGGGATCTTGCTTGGTTGGACCTCTCCCACCGACTCCGTCCACTTTTCTTCCCTCCCCTCCACGATTATGCCGTTGGGTCTCGCGCTGGGATTTTCCTCACGTTCTTTTTTCTTTCGCGGTCTCTTTAATGGGCCTGTTTTTGTGGCTGGCGGTGTTTTTGCGCCTTCTGCGCTACCGCGCCTTTGGCTCGCCTCAGACGACGTAAACTCGCTTGGTTTTTTTCTTCAGCCCCATGCTCCTCCCCCCCTCTCCTCCTTTATTTCCTTTACCGCCCTTTACTGGCTGCTCTGCGGCTCAGTTTGTCTGTGGCCTTCACCCAGGCCTCCGGCTTCCCCAGGCACTTTTTCTCGCTGGACCTGGGCACTTGGCTCTTTCCGTTTTTTTTTTCACCTTTTTGCCGCTTCGTCGCTTACCCCCTGCCGCGGAACGCATCGTTGCTCGCGCACTTTTTCCGCTTGGTTGCCACTCTCCGCTCTTTGCCTACCGTTTCCCAATGGCCTCTACCTCCTTCTTCTCGGCGCTGCCGTGGCGTGGCCCTCTGCGTTTCTCGGCCTCCCTACAGTCCTCTGCTTGTTCTCTTTGTCTCTAGCGATTTCCCGCTACCCCTCCTTAAGGTGCGTTTGGCCTCTAACACGGCGTACGCCGGCTTCCCGTGTCTGTCTTTTCTCCAACCACCGTCGCTCGTCTGTTTTTCGTTCCCTTCGCTGACCTCGTGTTTCCCTCCTTTTTTTTGCTCGCTTTCCTCCCGCATCCTCCTCCACTGCGTTGTTTTTTGGTCGCACTCGGTCCTCCATCTTGGGGCCTTTCCTTGGCTTCTCCGACTCCCTTCTTCTCTCCCCTTCCCGTGCGTCTCTTCGTTTCCCTTCCCTACCTGGGCCCACGTCCCTGGCACTGGCGGGTGGATTTCCGTCTGTGCTCTCCCGGGTTCGCGTACTTGGACGCCTGGTCTTCGCCCTCACCTTTCTCCTGCCTCCTTCCTATTTGCCGCCCCCCGGGCTTTCCCCCCCTTCTGTCTTTTTCTCTGCCGTTCCTTGCCTTCCTCCCAGCCTTGCCTTTTTCTGGCTCCCGCGACCCCGGCTCTCTGTTCCGTGTTTTCATGTCCCCCTGGCTGGCCGATTGCACCCCTGCAGTAATTTTTCCCTCCCGCCCGGCCTGCACCTGACCGCCTCGGGCCCTTCTAGGTTCCTACCTTGGCTTTTTCGTCTGCGCGAATTTTCTCCTATTGGCCCTCGGTGGAGGGCTTCTAATCCCTCGTCCCCTTTTCTTGCAGTGCCGGGGTCCGTCCGGGGTGTGCGATTCCTGGCCCTCCGCTTTGTTTCTCGTTCTCATTCCCTCGTTGCTATTTGCATCCTTTCGTCCGGCTGCCTCTCGTCTCACGGCTACACGCGTTTGTTCGCCTTGCTTGCAGTCCTTAACGTCTTGGCTGCCATTTGCCTACTGGCCTGCTTTCCTACTTGGAAGCTCGGGTCGGGCTTCCCCACAGTTCTCCTGCCCAGTCGGGGCTTCCACCCCCCCATTTCCCGCTTTCGCTTTCAGTGCGGTTGCCTCCCGCATCTCCTTCCTCCACCGGCTTCCCGCCTCATTTTCGCACGCATTTCTTAAAGTCTCTCCATCTTTGTTTTTGTCGCGACCCTTTACCTCTCCCCTGACTGCGTTCTCCTGCGTCCCCACTCCCCCTGTCTCTTTCCTGTCCGCTGGCGTTTGCGCCGCGGGTTTTGGGCCCGTCCGGATTACGCATCCGTCCGTTCGGGCTGGTTGGACTTGCGCTTCTCTTTTAGGTCTTTGCATTCTTCCTCTTTCCTCCTGGTTGCCACCTTTCCGTTTAGCTTGCTTTCGTTTTGCCCCCGGTTTGGCTTTTGCTCCTCCGTTTGTGTTTCTTGTATACCGCTTTCTTTCGCACTGGTTAAATGCTGCGTTTTCTCCGGCCTCTTTGCCTCGTGCTTGGGCTTTGGGTCTCGCTCTGCTCGCTCCTGGGCTCTGAGCAGCCTTCCCCTCCGCCGGGTTTTCGTGACTCAGCCGTTTTTGCACACGCCTTCGCGGCTTTGCGGGTCTTTTTTTGGTGTGTTGCCAATTGGGCTATTCTACTCCTCCCTTTGTGCCTTTTTCTTTTCGACTCTTTCTTCCGCTGTTGTCTTCTGTTGCCTCGCTTTCGTTTGTTTTCAGCCTTTTTCTGCCACCACCCCTGTCCTCTGCAAGTTTGCCCTTTCCGTTCCTGGTTTTTCGGACTCCGGATAGAGAACCCGCATGGTTCACGCTAGGGTGAATTGCCACGCCGGGCTTGCCCGTCGGCTCACTGCCCAGCCCCGCCTTTCTTTTCCGACGCGATTAATCGATATGATCACGCGCCGGGTCGCCCGGCAGATTGCGCTTGGTGTTTGCGCCCACCGCGTCTCCGCTCTGACTGGCTTGGTGGTGCGACGCATCTTTTCATTCGTACTTCGGTGCGGGTGCCCATATGCCCCACATTTTTTTTCCTCCACCTTCCCGGTTGCTTCTGCCCTTTTTTGCGCTAACACCCGCCGGTTTGCTGGCCGATGCTTTTTGTCACGTTCCGCCTGTTTTCCCCCGCTTCGCCTCCGGGTATTGAATTTCGGGGCTCTTCCTTTCCCTGGGCTGTCCGTCGGACCTACTTTTTTCCTGCTCTCTTCCCGCCGCTCTCCTGCTGCCCTCCGGTTTGCCTTCGCCTGCTCCTTTCTTTTCTTCGCGTTTCTCCGGCACTCTCTGGTCCTTCTTTCCGTCATGCGTCCGCTCCGCCTCGTTTGGTCGCGTTACCATTTGCCATCATGCCTCGTCTTTCCCCCGTCGCCGCCTCCCGTGGTACCTCCCACATCTCCTCCCTCGCGCTGTTTGCAGCGGCACGCACTCTTCCCGGTTCCTGCTCGTTCCTTTTTTGCCGTTTCGTCAGCGATTTCTTCCATTCTCTGTACCCTTTCCTGGGTTCGTTTGTCTCTGTCTTTCTCCTTTTGTCTCCGATTTTCCTCCATCCCGGCGCCCTGTCCCGCTCTTTTCTCCGGTGGTTTTGGCTGGCGCGGCATGCGTTTTTGCCGTTGGTCCCTGCCCCACCTCTGCTCGCTGCGCGCCTGGCTACCTTTGCGCGCTGGGGCCCGAACCTATTTTTGCGGGACCGTGTGTCCTTCGCTGCTCATCTGCGACTGCCCTTCTCCGGCTCTTGCTCTGCCGAGCTTCGCTTCCTTGTTCGGGTTCGCTGACCGCTGTGCTCTTCTCCTTTTCTCCCATAATCCGTGGGCCGTCTGCTCCGGTTGTTTCCCGGCGCCCATGCCCGTCCCTTTTGGGAACCTTCGCCCGTCGCGCGCCGCCGCGCCGCCTGCGCCTCGTCACGGGTTCCATCTTCATGCGCTTCAACTGCTCCTGTTCCGCTGCGGTTTCTGGCGCTTTTGGGCTTTCCCTGCCGGTACGTCGTTCTCTTCTCCACCTCTGCACGCGGCACGGTCCCCATTGCCCTATCTCAGCCAGTCTATTCCCTTTTGTCTTTTGTTTCGCCGGGACTTTGCACCCTAGCTTTCTCTTTCGCCTTCCAGCACCTTACTCCTCACCTCGTTGGTCGGCCGTCATCCTTTAGCCCTGTCTTGGCCGCGTTTTCGGGTCCGGCCCTGAAGCCTCTCCGCCGTTGCCGCCGCTTTCCGCCAGTCACTTTCCACGCGGCCACGACATCCGGCTTCCGGCGGTGGCGCCCGACGAACTTTACCGCACTTCTGCTCTCTTCCTCTGCTTTCGACGCGTTTGATCGTTTATACGCTTTGCCCGCAGCTTGTGCAGCTATTTTGGCTGTGGCCGGCTTCTCTTTGGGCGCCATCGTGCTCCGTATCGTCTTGGCCTCCGGGGCTCGTCCTCACCTACCGTCTGCCCTCCGCGCCAGTTGGTTGACATCAGCTTGCACCTGAACTTTGGTTTTGCCTCGCCACAGCAGGCCCAGGTAACAGCTTCTCGCGTCGCTTTCGCCGTCAGCGCTTTGCCCCCTCGACGCGGTCCCGCTCTTCATCACCACGCACGCCGTGGCGGCCGGCGCCCTCTGGCTTTTCCCCGGCCGCTCTTCCACGCGACTTGCTCCCTCTCTCGCCCATCTTGCCTGCCTTCCAGCTCTGGGCCGCCCGGCAACCTTCCCACTTCACTACTCACGCCCCCGGGTACTGCCTCGCGCCTTGGCCTATCTGCGTGGTCGTCCGTTGCACGCTTGCTTTTTGTCCTCCTTGCCGCGGCGCGCCTCCGCTAGTGCGGCCCTTCCACCTTTCTTGCTCGTGGGGCTACCTCGCGTGTGCTCCTCCTGCGACTCACCCGGTATCTTCCTCTTCGTCAGCCATCTGCGTCTTTTTTGGCGGCTTTGCAGCTTCTACCAACGGCGTCCGGCTCGGGGTGGTCCGTCTGCGTGGACCCAGCATGTGCTTCGACCCCTTCGTTCGGCTTCTTGCCGCGTCTGCCCTGCTCCTGCTGCCCCCGACCTCGCCGCTGCCGCTTCCCGTCGCACCCTCGCTTTGCTCGCTCCGCTTTCGAATGCTGCTTTTGCCTCCGGACCCCGTTTTTGTCATCGCGCGCGTCGCTGCCTGCCCGCTCTGCCTGACGTTTGCGCGCCTTCGGGGTGTTCTTTCTAATGCCGCTCGTGGGCTTCCGTCGGGCTGCTCGCTGGCGCCTCCTCTGGCGTTCACTTAGCACAGGTTTGCGTCTTGCGGGCGCTGCGGCACGGCGTCGCCGCTTGTCCCGGTCTTTGGCTGACATCCAGCGACACTTCCTCTCCACTCACCCACTTCTTCCTCTCCGCTGGCGCGTACCTTTCTCCTTCCTTTGGCTCCACGTCGGGCTTTTTGACGCATGTACTCTCTTGCCTTACAGTACACTGGCGCTGCTTCCGTTTTTCTCCTTCGCCCCCCCCCGTTATGCCCCACTCCTCGCACCGATTTCCCTCCCTCTTCATGTCTCCTTCTGCGGCCTTTTCGCCAAGCTGTCCTTTCCGTCGTGGTCCCCGCAGGGCCTTTTTCCCTGCTATACGTCCCATTTTTTTGCACTCTGCTTGTTTGGCTGCTGCCGTGGCTATGCCATTCTTGCGTAGCCGCTCTTCCTCGCTTTCCCTCCTTTCATGCTCGTTTTTGTTTTTTTCTCCCGGTGGTGCACCACTCCCCCCTCTTCCCGTCACGCCTCTGCGTTTCTCTTCGGGGATGCTGCCGCGATGCTTTTTTCTCTTTCCCCTTGCCCCCCTTTCGCTTTTGGTGGCTTTCGGCGGCCGTTTCTCGCGGGGATGTCGTCTCACATTGCATGCTTCTCTTGTTGCGGTGTGGGATCTACACTGGGCGTTTTTTCGCTTCGCTTTGGTCCGTCTGCCGTCTCGCCGTGGCATCAGTACGCGCGTTTTTCTGCATCGGCTTTGCCGCGTTTGAAGGTCCACTGGCGGGCTTTCGCCTCGCTCTCAGCTTTCACGGCTCCACATCCTCCGCTTCGTCTTGCGGTTTTTTTCTGCTGAGCTGTCCTTCCCGTTTCCTTTTTCGTTCTGCGTTTTTCGCTTCTGCTTTTTGCCTCCTTTCCCGCCTCTGCTTGGCGGACTTTCTTTTCGCTGCTTCTTGCTTCTTTGTGTCGGCTGTTTCTTCACTCATTCCCGCTCTTGGTCTTGAGCGCTCTTTTTGCTTCCTTATTACCACGCTCGCCTCACCTTCTGTTCTTTCGCTGCTTGGGTTCTTTTGATTTTTTCTTTTGGCTTTTCCTCGCCGTCTCCCGGCCGCAGGCCCTGCTCCTTCGACTGCACGCTTTCACGTCCTGGCCGTCCGCCGTTTGCCCTTTCCCGCCCCTTCGTTTGCGCTCTTCTGGCATTCCTAGCCTCCCCGCTTCGGCTGGAGCGCGTCTAGGGTCTGGTGCTCGTCTCCCCCCCCGACGCTAACTTCGGACCCTCATCCAGAGTGCGCCAGGCTCCCGCCGGTTGGGCTCCCGCCTCTCCTGGTTTGCTACTCGGCTTTTTTTCGCCCGCACGGGTATTCTTTCGGCCGTTTAATCGTTCGTTTTCGTTCTGCCCGGCTTCCGGCGTCAGTCTCGCTTTTTTTCTCGGTCCTTTCGATCTTGGCGCGGTCCGTCTCCCTTCCTGCTCTCCCTCCGCCCCTTTGCGCTCGCGTCCTGCTTGGCCACGCATCCTCCTCCGAGCTTTCGGGCCGGATTGTGCGGCCGGAGTGCTGCATATTCTCGCGTGGTCGGGCTTGCCTGTCGGCTTCTCTTGCGCTTTTGCTGGGTTTGTTGAGCCCCTTAGCCTAATCTACCCACTGGTTGAAGACATCTTCCCTTCTTTTGTCGTTTTGTTTGCTTTGGTCTCACGCGGTCGTTTACGGCTTTCGCCTCTGTCGTTCGTGCAGCCCCCCTGTTGTTCTTTCTTCGTCATTGCGTTGGCTCGCCTCCACTTTTCATTTTTGCTTTTTCCCCTGCTGGCTGCTTGCGGGTCCCTCCCGCGGTGCATTAACAGCGTGGGTTTCGCTCTACCTTGGCGGTGCAGCTCGTCTTGCTTCTCGCCTTACCTTCTGCTTGGTGGCTCCCCGACTCGACTTTGCACTCTTGTGGCCTCCCTGCTGTGCGTTTGCCGGTCAACCTTGGCCTTCCTTTCGGTTTCTTCTTCATCATTTCCGCCCTCTTTCTTTTGGGCCATCTGTTGCTTTTCCCTTTGGCAATTTTTTGCTTCTGCAGGCTGGAGTGCCTAGTGCTTTTTGGTTGGGTTCCCATTTTTTTGGGGCTGGCTTCGGTTGGCTTTTGCGCCACAGCTGCTCTGGTTTCACCATCCACTTCTTCTGTCCCGTTTTGCCTTGGGGCAATCGCTCGATTACCGCTCCGTCCTTGGTCTGCTTCTCTTTTGGGGTGGCTTTTTTCTACTCTGGTCTGCTTTGGGCCCTGGCATCGCCCCCAGTTGATTTAATCTGTCCTTTGCTGTGTTTTCTTTTGGTAGGTCTTCAGATTTTTTGACCAGGCCCTCCCTCGCCCTGCTCGCCTTGGTGACATCTATCGGACCCACACAAGGTCAGGTCTTTTGCTTTTCCAGTTTTGACCCAGCCTTGTTTTGCTTGGCATCTCCGGGGTGCCCGGCGGAGCTCAGCTTTGTCGTGGCTCGACTCGCCTTTCCCCGCTGCGCGCTTCCAGCTACCTGCTCGCCCCTGCAGCCGCTGGTTTCTCCGCTTTTTCGCTTTGCCTCGTCGCTCTATCGCAACTCCCTCGGCTTTCATTTCTCCCTCCCCGCGCACCGCTATCGCCTCTGGTCCGCCGGGCGTGCTCACCGTGTCCGCGCGCCCCTTGCCTTGGCGATGCTGCTTTTCGCTATTTTCTCGCTCGCTTTTTGGCCTTGCCTTTTTTTGGCCCTCCTTGCTTCACCAGCATCCCTCTGGACTGCGCCGTCTCCGCCTGTTTCCGATCGACTCGGGTCATCAACTGCATATTGACGCGCCCTGCCATGAGTCCTGCAACTTCATTTCGGTCTGAAGGGGGCTTTTCTCTCATGGAAATGCGACTGCGAAGTGTGCAGTTGTGCTTTTGGCGTGCTTCTGCGCAGGCTTCTGCGCTGGGAGCGGATCTTAAGCCTCTTTTACAGGACTGCCGGAATTCACGTCTGAACGGATCTGGCAAGCTAGTCGAAAGTTTGAGGAGCTTTTTGAGTGAATTTAATATTTCCTACAAGTAGTACATCCGGCGGCTGTTCAGGGTCATGCTTGGCCAGGAGGAATGCGGATTGGTGATGTTTGTGATTTTTTGGCTTTTTCGGTGGCTCAAGCCTTTTTTTGGTTATACTGAAGTGGCATTGGATTTGTGCTGCCTTGGTTTCAGTATTCTTTTGGAGCGATCGGTGGAGCAAAGAATTGGCCTGCTTTCAGGCGGTAATTCTTCTTCCAAGCGCTGAGTTTAGGTTTGAATTCAGAGATATAGATAGAGAGAGGATTAGAGAAAACTGCCTGTTTGACTTTGCCCAAAAAGCTTATCGTAAAATTCAGTTTTATTCATGACAGAAACCAAAATGCTTCTTCGCGACTCACGCAAAGAGACTGATCAACTGCATTAGTTATGCTGCTGAATTGAATGCAAACAGCAAAGCGATCCGGATTGTAAAAGGGATTGCGATTTTCCTTTCAAATCAAAAACTGTTTGTAAATGGATTGATCAGGGGCAAATATTCTTCAGAGAGTTTTGTGGCATGTGGATTTTCGTCGGTCGATAATTATCCTAGTTTTTAGTCGGGAGGAACGCTTCGCCTATTGCAGAACGGTGGGAGGAAAGTCGCTTTTGGTTTTCAGCTTGCGCGTGGTTTTGGGATGGGATTTGTTTGGTCGGTAAGTCTTTGATGTGCTTGATGAAAGGATCAAGTGGCTGGTTGAAGGCTAAAGGATAAGCCGCTGCGATCTCTTCTGGAATGGCTCACGAGAGACGATCGAATTCTGGATAATTGTATTTATGGGATTTAAATTTTTGTAATGTGTTCAAGCGGCTGAAGTCGGATTTTTTATTGGCTAGGTTAAGCAGCTTGATATCAACTTATTGTGTTCGATGAGGCGCATTGCATCTCACAGTGGGGTAGCGATTTCGCTTGACTTGGAGTTGCGACGATTTAGCCTTGTCATGCCCAAGATTCTTTTGGCTTTGACGCATCTGCACGTCGCAAGTCTGCGCACGGACATTTTGGTGTTTGGCAATGATAAGCTGCATTTTTTCAACAAAGGCTTTGCGCGAGAATCTTAGCTAAGCGTGCGATTGATTGAAATAAGCTTGAAAAAGGATTAGAAGTGTTTAAAGCGGGGTTCCGGGATGCCGCGTTGGTACGAGTCAGAATCGGCAAGCACTCAAGATTGCTAATCTTTGCATCAAATTGGTATGCTCTGGGCGGCTTATCATGGCCGGACTTTCCATGCCTGATCGGAAGACAAAAGCAAGAAGCTTGGTTTAAATCATCAGGGTTGGGTAATGGGTTAGCACAATGCTTCGGAATGGGAGTCGACCCTGACGTTCCGGGTTGGTTGATTCATGGCGTTTTGCTGAGATTTGGAGAATTATTAATCAGGAGGCAGGCAAGAGCGGGTCGGGTGGCAAAAAGCTATTGCGGTTTTACACTGTACAAACGAGTCAGATTTTGAGAGTATCTGAAGCGAGAGCTGGTCTATCCACCGATTGATTTTGTCCGAAAAGGTCTATCATGTCTCGCTACTATTTCGAATTGCGTGGGAGTATATGGCGAGCAGTTTTGATTTTGATGGAATGAATTTGCTCGACTATAATTAGGAGTTTTGGAAACCTTTTATGGCGCTAAGGTTTTGGAAGGGGTGGTTTTATTGGATTAAACGAGAGCTATTCCCCTTCCTAAAATCCTTTTACCATAAATCAGCGCGTTTCTTGAGTTCCAGATTGCCTATGTGAAACTGGATGCAATTGTATTGTGAAAATGATATGCGGACGTATGGTGGATGTTCCCTTTTCGGGGAATTACATTTCGATCATGAAGGCCAAGCTTGCAAGTCTTGAATTTGATAGATCGGAGTTGATCAGGGGCTAAGCAATTGAACAATCGAAGTGATGGTCTATGATAGCGTAAGGGGATATAGCCAAAGTTTACTTTTTGAGCCGAGATATGATGGGCTACGCTAACATTGGCTTTGCTCGAATAAAATCAGAAGGATAACTTAAGAGAAGCTACTCAATGGTAGCATTTGCCATCAAGACAATTGCAGAACTCAGTTTTTATCAGATACTTTGGGCGTCCTGATCAGTCTTGTGGAGTGTGGTGATCTGTGGCATGTACAGGCGGTCGCGGTAGTACGAAGTTTACAGACGGAGGGATTGGGGTTGGTATAGAAGGGAGGTTAATACAGCGAATAGGTGAGGAAGGGGAGTAAGGGTGTAAGTTTTAGTTAGGAGGTTAGCGTTGTATAGATATGTGGAGAGGGTAAGATAGGTATAGAAAGGATTTGGATAACGGTTGATTGAGGACAGTAAGATAAGAGAAAGAGTGAATGAGGTAGAGAGTGAGATATAATGGTGCATCCCCCTTGAATTCCTTTAAAATTTCCTATATTTAAAAAAATTGGAAAGGAAAGTTAAATAGCACAATCCGGGTGCATTTAAGGAATTTTTGGGGCAAGTACAGCAATAATATTGGCTAAACGCCAAACTCATGACCTTAATTTTTTATAAAAGTGCGTTGCAAAGCGGGAATAACGCCAAATAACAACTTAAAAAGACTCCTTTAGTATAAACTTCACTCCAGATCTTCCAATGCTTCCACAGGAATTTCTTTGATAACCTCTCTCCAAATAAAGCGTGATCCCTAAATACATCGCCATCGTGTAGATATACCCAAAATTGTTCTATTTCCAGAAAAACCGGCTTGAACTTTGTGCTTTCTTTTTTAATCTTGAAGATGACCGGTAGGGACACCTTCTTCCATAAAACAAGAGTCCCCTTTCTTGATGATCAATGGCCCTAGTATCATATAACTATACTTTTTTTTCCTCAGAGGTAATACCTCAAAAGTTGTTCCTTTGAGAGAGTCAAATGGGAATGATGAAATTTGTTCGATCGGTCAAATATAGAATAGAATAGCACATAAAAAACATAACATTGTTATGTTTAAATTAACATTTGTTGTAACATTTGTATCAATTTTAACTAGTTTACTATGAAATTGAAAGTAAAGTTAGTCTGTTAATGGAAAGCTGCATGTGCAAATAAACCAAATTATTCCTCTTATTGGAAGGTGACGGGACTGGTGCCCCGATTTTGGAAAGCCACTAAAATGGTAATTGCTGCTGCTATTAGAAAGCATATGGTGATTACAGAGAAATTAATGGAAAGAAAGCTATATGCAGGTGAAAGGCTTTTTTGAGAAAACAGGGAAGTGGTTACAGAAGATAGCTATAAAAGCATTAAGAAATACCTTGTGGCCATTAAAGGGCCACTATTAACGACACCATAAGGTGGTGGAATGCGGTCCCTTATGTGGCTTTAACGACAACAACTTGATTTATATGCTGTGTTAGACCCCGTCTAAATGGTAATGAAGGCGTACCCTCCCCTGTGAAAAATCCGAAAAAGTGATTGTCATTTTTAGGGAAAACACTGAAGATTTTACGCGGGCCCTTGAATGGATGAATGGTACACCTGAACTTGAAAAAGTAAAAACTTTTTAAATCATGAAGATGGGTGTAACTGGCCATGTCGCTTTCCCGATACGCGTAATCTAATTGGAATTATACCCGTCTTTCAAAAGAAGGAATCAGAAGCGTTTGGTGTAGACTGCGATCAAATATGCTACTTAGAAACATTAAAAGATTCGGTAACTATCGTTCATAAAGGTAATATAATGAAATAATACCGAAGGCAAATTCAAAGAAGGGGCCTATCAGGTATTGGCCATAGATAAATTTTCCGCGCAAGAATTTAATGATGGTGGTGTCCCTGTGAGGCAGGTTATTGATAACGGTGGACTCAACTAATGTATAAAAGATGTCATTGCCGATGCTCGTTTTGGCACAATTATTTTGAGCCTGAAACAATATCGAATAGTTTATTGCACAACCCTTAAACTTAAACTGGGTTACATCTTCTGATGCTTTTGGCTGCGATTGTGGGTGGGATAGGAATTGCACGGGGGCAACACATAAATATATAAAACGGGAGTTTGCCATTATTGAAGCAATCACATGGTTACAGCGCCCAAATACAAAGATCAAGATAAGGTGAATCGTCTCGCACGTCTTCCGAATCCTTTCCGGACGTAAATTGATGTTGGACATATGTTAGGTTCAAGAAGCCGCAGACCTTATAGTGTGTAAGGATTGAAAGGCGCTATTCATCACAAAAACCGTCAGCCTATGATTTCGAAAAGATTAATGGAAATGCCATGCTACTTAAATGTCTGAATTTGGGTAAATAGCTATAGTTTGATAATTAAGTGTAATACTAGTCTGAGAAAAAAATTGTTCACTGCAGAAAACGGAGAATTAGTCCCAAATGAAAAAGGGGGGGGGGAGGAGGGGGAACTAGCAACGAAGCTGTTACTATATCTTAAAATTAAATGGCCACGTTGTCAAATTGGAATTTTATTTAATAAATCCAGGATTATTTGTTGTTTTCAAAATCTTGGAAAAATGCGCCAATAAATGCCATGTTTCAGCAAGATTTTAAGCGGGAAGCCAGGGTTTTTTAATACGGCTGCTTTATGGATTAGCTTATCCTATTGACTAATAATTCTTTATGCCATTTAATAAAACTAGGATTCTTTGATAGTAATACCCTGGCTTTTAAAATTATGTACCCCTTTTTAGTTAATCTCTCTTTAAGTTTTATGTTACAGATTCCATTAAGCTATCTCAAGAAGCTATTTTATGTTGAATATGACCATAGATTAACAACAAATTGGTAAAAAAATTTTATGCGGCCTATTTATATCATGATTAAGTCTGTAAACCAATGGGCAAAAGAATTTAATACGAGAGAGTATTTTCTGTTTTAAAACTTAGGGATATCAAGGAAACAAAACAAAAGATTGTCTTTCTGAGAGAGAGAGATAGTCGCTTTACGCCTGCGCATTGCCCTTTGCGATAGCCTCTGGTAGTTTCTCTGAAAGGGAATCTTAACAGCTAATTATAAGCAGGAACATTATTTCAGACTTTTGGAGGAAGTCGGGTTCAAAGTAGGAGGGCCTACAGGAGCTTTTTATGTTATTTGTTTATGGTAAGTTCAACAATACGGGACAGACGGCTTAACCATCGCTAAAAAAAAAAAAAAA
>Ga0163217_1034602_pt1 | contig 13352 bp, 8 predicted proteins | sample SynspAceP_FD_185933 | JGI IMG/M metagenome (GOLD analysis project Ga0163217, IMG submission 185933) | Saline lake microbial communities from Ace Lake in Antarctica - Synechococcus sp. Ace-P (PacBio error correction) | ecosystem: Environmental > Aquatic > Non-marine Saline and Alkaline > Saline ...
GATTGAAAAGGAATAAATCACAACAGTTTTGGGTAAACCGTTCCCCCTCCCGAAGGTTTTAAGACTTAAAAAGGCTTTTTTACTTCTTTTTGCCAAAAAAAAACCCTCCCAAAATGGGGTGGTGGAGGCGGTGTTGTACAACCCCGGGAGAAAAAAAAAAACCCTGTTAATTTCACCGCAAAACATTCTGAATTTGCGCGAATTACTAGCGATTTCCGACTTCAAAACGGAGTTCCGAGTTGCAAAGAACTCCCGATCCCGGACTAACGAGAAACCACGAGCTTTAAGGGATCCGCTTGATATCGCCTTATTTTTCCCGGCTTCCCTTGTTAACTCGCCATTGGTAAAAGCACGTGGGGGTGTAAAAGCCCTACTCGTAAGGGCCATGATGAAAACTTGACCGTCGGTCCCCACCTTCCCTCCGGTTTTGTCCCCGCCAGTCCCCTCTTAGACGGTGGGGCCACGAATCATATCATCAAGGCTTGGCAGACTATAAGACATCTAGGGGCTTTTTGGCGCTCGGGTTGCGGGACTTACCCAACATCTTCCGACACGAGCTGAACGACAGCCCATGCAGCACCTGTTCTAGAATTCCCGAAAGGCACAGCAAAATCTTCTTCTGCCTTTCTAGTAAATGTCAAGAGTAAGGTAAAAGGTTTCTTACGCGGTTGCATCGATTAAACTCACATGCTCCACCGCTTGTGCGGGCCCCGTCAATTTCATTTGAGTTTTTAAACCTTGCGGCCGTACTCCCCAGGCGGGTCTAACTTATCGCGTTTAAGCTCCCGCTACTCAACGATTAAAATCCACAAAACAGCTAGTAGAACATCGTTTCGGTGTGGAACTAACCAGGGTATCTAATCCTGTTCCGCCCTACCCACACCTTTCGCACATGAGCGTCCCAGTTATTGACCAGGGAGTCGCCCTTCGCCACTGATGTTCCTCCCAAGATATCACGCATTTCATTCCCGCTACACCTGGAATTCCAACTCCCCTCTCCAAACTCTAAGCCTGCCAGTTCTAATGCATTCCCAGGTTGAGCCCCGGGCTTTCCACAATCTAGCTTTAAACAAAACCGCCTGCGTGCGCTTTTACGCCCAGTAATTCCGATTAAACGCTTCGGACCTCCGTATTACCGCGGCTGCTGGCACGGAGTTTAGCCGTCCTGTCTTCTGTCGCTAAACGTCATAGCTAATGGGTATTAACGCATTAAACCTTTCTCACCGACTGAAAGTGCTTTACAACCCGAAAGGCCTTCTTCCAACGCGGCATGGCTGCATCAGGGTTGCCCCATTGTGGGCAATTTCCCCAACTGGCTGCCTCCCGTAGGAGTTCTGGGACCGTGTCCTCAGTTCCAGTGTTGGCTGATCTTCCTCTCAGAACAGCTAGAAGATTCCGTCCCGCTTGGTGAGCCTTTTACTCAACCAACAAGCTAATCTCTCGCTTAGGCCACTCTTTTGCGCGAGAGCCGAAGCCCCTTTGGTCCGTAGACATGCATGCGGTATTAGCTATCGTTTTCAATAGTTATCCCCCACGCAAAGGCATGTTTCCTAAGCCATTAACTCACGCCGTCCGCCCTCGTCACCCCAAGAAAGCAAAGCCTTCTTTTATGTGCTACCAGTTCGACTTGCATGTGTTAGGCCTGCCGCCAGCGTTCAATCTGAGCCATGATCAAACTCTTCAATTGAAAATATATAAAAAATGAATTTTTTTTGGTTAGACACTCATTTCCAGTGAGTGCCCACACAGATTTGTCTTGTTATTAAATTGTTAAGAACGTTTTAAACGACTCATCGCTGAGCGTTAAGGTGACAACCATTAAGGGTTACCGGTAATCTTGTTTGCTTTAGATGCTGTCCGAAGACCTCTTAAGCGGGAGGCGCATATTACGCTATCCGTTTGCGTTTGTCAAGAAAGTTTTTTAAATTATTTTTAAACTCTTTCTCTACAACCCGCTAATTACTTGACTCCGAAGCCTCGAACCCACCCTGCCCGAAGCCTGTGTCGTGTCAGACGTTTATTGTCTGTCCCGCGAAGCGAAGGAGGCGCCATTATAGACAAGCCATCTCACTTGCAAACACCCTTTTTTCAAAATAATCGTTTTAAGTGCTTATTTCACCAGCAAAAGCCAGCTGTTTTGCGTTTAAAAAGCAGCAATTATAACGATGATTTTTGCTAAGCTTTACGTTGGTAAAAACTATTTAATAGGAAGATTATAATGTCGCTACGTAGTTATAAAGATATTAAACCAACAATAGGGCCTTGGTTTTGTTATATTGAATGAATCAGCCGTTATTGTCCGGAGAAACGTGAAGTGTGGTCTGATTGTCAGTATATGGCCTTTAGTTGCTGTCGCGAGGTGATGTTAGCTATATCAAAGATTTGGTGCTCGTACTAAATATTTCCAAGAATGGTTTCGGTTTTACATTTAAGTCGGGTCAGTGAGATAAACCCCAATGGTTTTTCTTTGATTATTGGCGAAAGAATGTAAAACAAGTAAAGGCCATAAGTGTATGTTGCATGGTCCTGTGTGTTAGGTGAGATCGCAAATATTAGTGGGCATGGGCCGCGATCATTATGGATGGTGTGATCAGTCAAGACGATGTCTTTAATAGGAGCAGGTAAGCTTGGTCCCACCTAAATAAAGTACTGGAGTCTGGTTATCTCTATGTCGGCAACCCGGTAAAACAAGCTAGACGCGCTAAGGAAAGTGATCGGCTTTCTTAAAACAGTCGGCGTGAACATATGTTAAAACTTAAAACGAAGTATCTAGCAGAATCAGATAATCTTGGTTTGAAACGTTTTAGCTGAATACTGCCATCTTTTATCAAGCTTTTCTTGTTCTATCAGTGATTCAAAGTCTTTTTTTCTATATCAAACTGGTGGGTGCTATAAAACGCCAATAATGTTTTTTTTCATTCGCCACCAGCTAGAATACAGTTAATAGAGTAAACCCTGGTATGAAGCCTTCTATTTTTTAAACATTCTAAATGGGCGAACATAACCGCCCCCATCCAAAATCTGAAATCGCTTGATTCATAATTGTTCTCTTAACGCTTGGATGACGGTTTAAACCAAAGGTCTAAAACACTCTCGCAAATAAAAAAACTTTCGGCCGCCTGCCCAACCAGCATTCCAGACCATCAAATACATTTTTAACACCTAAGTTTGCGTCATGGCTGCATAAATACCGTTGGTTTATCACCGTAGCTATATCATAAACATACTTGCTGCTTGCAATCAGCGAGTGTGTCAACAGCGGGTAATTCCCCGGTTTAACTGGCCGAGGTAGAATTATGATCACATCAAAAGGAGGGGTGGGCAGAATTCAATTCATTAAACACAGCCTGTTAATTTTAATCGTTAGGGATAAGTGACGCCAAGTAAAGCCGCCTTTGGATGCCGTTCGGTTAGCCAACCATCAAAGATAGCGGTTTGCTGAGTCCATCAAAGGTTGGCAAACACTCCTCGCGCCGCGCCGCCCGCGCCTAAAAACCAGCTTCGTTTGTTCTTAAGTTGGAATAGATAAAACGCAGTAAAAATCTTGAACGAGACCTGGGCATCGGTGTTATCACCAAAGATGACTGCCAATCTCACATTTTTGCAGTATTAACCGCCCACCTGAAATAGTGGCCTGTCAGATCGATACTAGCAAAATTCAAAAGCGGCCCATTTAAAGGGTGGGTTATATTGGCGCCCTTTCCACGCATCAGCAAAAAAACTGAGCAAGTAGCGGAGTCAAAACCATTAATAGCGGTTTCTTACTCTGATATTGAGGCTTTGTTTGGTTTGAGTGGCGAACAAACTATGAATTAGTGCGACTTTACTCTGACTGATTGGCTTAACAAAAAACGGCGTAGTGATCCATGAATATCTGTTAGTTTTTGTTATGTATAGCAAGGTTTAACTGGATTTAGTAAGAAGACTAAACCAAAGTGGCAAAAGAAACTAAGGCAGATACTCAACATTATGACCGTATAAACTACGCCATAATGTGAAAGCAGTTTATTTTATTTAAATTAATAGCCCAGCATCGCTGAAGCAACCCAAAGATTTATATCAACGTCAACCCTTAACCTGTTGTTGCAAGTATCGGTTCAAAATTTTGCCTCAGTAGCGATATCGATGTAAACGCACAGAAGCATTAAAGCACCAACTGTCTCTGCAACTGATAGTCCCCAAATCCTGCTTGTAGGGCCAGTCGCAAAGAGTTTGTCCCAATTCAAATTGGAAAAAGACTGAAGCCTGTCCTATCTGAGGTGAATTTCTCATCAAAAAACGCAGTGTAATTTACACCGCGGCTTCCAATATATGGTTGGCAAGCCAATTATTGGTATTGAAAGTAATACAGTACACTGACTGTTGGTGGCAGTTGTTTTTAGCGTTGGCTAAATTTACCATCTCCCAGTCCTAAACGCATTATCAGTGGTAAATGAGTTAGCTTTGAATATCATGAGAAAAACGGCGGTGCCAGCCAATACCTAATGCCCAAACTTGAATCCACATATAAACAAAATTTAAACCTACATTGAGTATATTAATTGACTTGAGCCCGCCCTGCCCACATTCCCGATCGCCCTCTAACAAAAGTCACTCCACTATGTACATTAGGAGCAAACTGTGGTCAAGGCCACGAGAGCGAGAGTGAGGTTCTCCAGACTCCATGGCCCACAACGCTCAATATTAAAAAAGACCAGCTAATAGTATCGTTTTTGTAAACACTACTTAAATTTTTTCATTTTTTCCACTCCGTTAAGTTAAATACACGACAGTGTAAAGTGATCAAAGAGCAACATACAGTGAGCGCAAGTTCTGTTTTCCCAATGCTGAAAATATATGAAACAGGGCGTTTTAAACAAACCCTAATAACTTCCAAACAGTCCTAGGACAAATTAAAACCAGCGACTTATTCAAGCCTAAGTACGAGGATGCAGATATCTTTATACAATATTTCTTTCCTTGCTACAGCGACTTCTGGCCTGATTATCGTAATTGCATCTAGCCAAAAGGTGGCAATAGACATTAAATATTGATTCGGCTGCTCCGCCAACTCGTTGTAAACCAAAATAAGGTGCCGCGATCATAAACCAAATTAAATTCTACACTAACGCCTCGGCTGGTATAATTGAAAATTCCGTTCTTGCTGCTGGCGTGAATGACAATCCTTTGCGTTCTCAACAATCGGAATATAACGCATCAGAAAGCCGTCCACCGCACTGCTTGCATAAATTTAAATGAGCGCTCAACATCCCCATTTCATGGAGATCATCGAGGAGAGAGAGAGAGCGCGAGCGTCACACTATCAGGAGTGGATTCATTATATATAGAAAGTAATCGATAAGCGCGAGAACCACTTTTTATACTTCTTCGCACACACTCCAAGAAAGGCCACAGAGCTTATGAGCCACTTTATGCCAAATGCACAAATCTTCCTTGTATAGGATAAAACGGTGTTAGGTCAAAAGCCGCCACCGAAACCAACCAAACAGGTTCTTTCACCTTCTTTTTTCAGAGCAATAAAAAATCTCACATAGCGTGTGATGTAGGAATTTTAGGATTATGAGGATGAATACCCAATGAAACGCCAACGGCTTGAAACTACGACCCGCTAATTCTGGGCGAGCAGCTGTTGCAGAGGGCGGTAACAATACGCGCCAAAAAAACATGGGAGAAAATCACCGCACCCTGTTCAATAACAGCACCAACCGGTGAGCCACGCGGGGTGCGACCCCCACCGACTTTGGCTCACGTTTGCCAATTGTTCCTCTTAAACTCACCTTTTTCAATCGGCTAAACCAAGAGTTTTGGCAAATAATTGTCTTGTTAACTTTGAATAAGTTAACGCTTTACTTTTTCTAATTCAATTATTGGTTTAATCGCTTCATTATTTAATTGTCTCTTATTAACCGACTTGCCACTGATACCGTGACGGATCATGCTAGGTAATAAAGACTCACCTAGTTTACCCTGAATGGTAAATGTTACCCTGATTTGCCAAAGCATGAACAAGACCTCTTGATGGTTTTTGGCCGCTGGCTATAACCAGAGAGATTAGCATGGTTGATACCAATGGTTTTTGGAAATAGTTTTCCACATAATTACTTTACTACAGAATGCATTTGAGACCCGCAACGGCGATTAAAATCTGAACCCGGCCAGTTAGCCAATGGTGGCTGCCAAGACTTGAAACGGGTAGAAAGCCAAGTATTAGGCCCCAGGCAACTGGCAAATATAGTCAATCCCGAATTTTTTTCTGCTATGGCGTAGTCTTATCTGCCACTAAGCGCAATATATTGCCCCATAATTTAGTCTCGACTAATATCAAACGCTTTTGACAGGGGCCGTTGTTTTTAAAGCGAAGCAAAACTCATAACCCGCACTTTCCCATTTATCAGGGTCAGCACCATAGACCAAAACACAGCTTTCTGTTGGGTAGGCAAATATAAGCCCTTATGAAAACTGTTTTTGCGAGCTGATTGTGCGTAACGCTCTGCAAATTTCTACACATGATTTTAACTAACTAGAAAAATTAATCAGGAGCAAAAGTGTATAAGGCACACTAGCGCTCGCTGACACAGTAAAAGTTAAATATTTATCAAATAAGTATTATGTTATCTTGCTTGTAGCCACACAACCGCTTGAGGACATTGCAATACCATTACCATGGACCCGACTGTTTCTCAAATGCATGAATTGGCATTCACATGTAGGACAGGGCATTTCTATTTTCGGTTTGAAAGTTGACGACTATGTTACATTTTGGCATAGTTATCACAAGGATAGAATTAGTATTGCCAAATTTATTGCGCGCCTTAAATTAGAGACCGGATTTGCAGCTATGGGCAACTTAAACCTGAATCTCATCTCTTTGCTATGTGACTCGGTTTGATGACTCCAATATAGGTAAATTCGGGGAAAATTACCTGCAAGTCCGATGAAAAGGCCAAAACGCCCTTTTTAATCACTAGATGGCACTCGCAGTCGGGGCAAGAAACCCTCTATGACTTTAACGTCAGCAGTTTCGTATTCATGCAAATGGATTTTAGAAAAATTCACAATTGGGATGATTGGCTACAACCAATAAAAGCCCCGGACTTGCCGTGGTTTAATCTTCAGTGTAGATTGACAGCACTTGGAGCATAAGGCCTGTGGACTTGTTGCAAAGCGTGTTCATTGGCTTTAAACAATTGTGATCGATATTTAGAACACTAATAATCACCCATTGAAGTATTCACAACTTAAACCTAGTGTAAGGGGCCTTCCGGCTCTTCGAAACACACAAGTTCTTCCATACTGTGCATAAAGCATTTTCTTTCCGTACATTAAATAACGAGCGGATATATACCCATTTCGATGTGGCCCAGGCAGAATTCTTTTGAAATCGAGTTTCCATTACTGCGATCATGAACATTTCACGAGTAGAAGAATCCAAGAATCTATAATTTGCTCTAAAAACATCAAAAATCCACGAACATTCAACGAGTCAATGACGCACATTGCTTCATCATGTGTGTAAATACGGGTGAGAATTACAGTTGCCGTACCCTTACAGATAGCGGATTGATGTCCCGTTTCTTGCAAAGCAGCTAACTTTTCTAACCAAGACAGAGCCTTGTAAAATTTCATCATGGTGAAAACCCGCGCGGATAAGCTCATCGTTAAGCTCAATCTTGGTTCGCACGAATTTCAGTTTCACTGTGAATGAAGTTTTCAAATAGACATGAAGGAATATCGACACTAATTATTTTTCCCCTCCATTTGATGTAGCCGCCCAGAAACAGCAACACTAGAACCACGCAAACTCATATCTAATATTTGTGACATAACCTCTGACGCTTGGCATGCCGCTGCGCTCGACCCCTATATTAGTGTGTGGCTTCAAAAACTACAACTATCTAACAAAACGGTCCCTGTTGCTAGGCTTTGAAGTGCACTTTTTTGTGTTTTATTCATTTTTAACAATGTGGTTAAATTCAAGTCCGCTAAACTCCTCATTGAATATGCGGCAAGTTCGGTCACTAACTTTGCTCCCTGTTGAATTAAATAGTGACAGCCCTTAGACAGTGGGTTTATTTTTATAATTTCCAGGAAATAAGCAAAAACCGTCCTCGATTTTGCTCAGTGCATAAAACGTGTCAGTGATTTGCAGTGCCCACTTTTTAGAGGCAGCTTCTAACCAAGTTCCCATATGGATAGTCCACTTATAATACGATTGCGTCTTTGGAAAGTTTTCTGGCCCTCGCTGGCGTAAAGGCGCAATTCAGATAATATTACACCCCTGCTACAAAATATTGTCAGCTAGTTGTTGAGCCGCTTAGGATAAAATAGTATCAATAACGGTGCCTAATACAGCTATAGTGATTCCCTGTGCAAGCTAAATGCTCCTTGGTGAGAAAAACCCATACTATTCCTATGAGCGCAAAGACCCGCTGGTAAATAGTCCCATCCAGCAGCGCTTTAATTGTTGTGCAAATGACTTGGCGTTAGTTTACCATTCAAACTAGGATGTCGATTGGTCCTACCATATGCGATTTCGTAAGTGGTTTGAGTAGAGCTTTATGTCTGGGACTCCTCATCAGCCAGAAGATAGGAATGGCAGGAGTAAGCGAGAGGTGGGCAAGAAGAATCTCTTTACAACAGAGGGTGCGAGTGATATGCCGTGGGTGCCTTACATATGCACATGATAAAACATTTTTTTGTATATATCCGGGGCGAGACAGTGGAAGCATTGGGACCAATTTAAACTGCGCTGAATGCCTCTCCATCGGTTAGGGTGTTGAATAATTTCAACCTTTTGCTTGGAGTTTAGAACCTGCTTGCAGTAACTCGGCCTGTTCCCATACACACCAAGTATGATGTGCTTTGGCAAGCCAACTTTTGGGCTTAGTTAGTTAAGTCTTGTGCATACAGAAATGCTAGGGAATAATGAAGATAGGTGTAGCCATTGTATATATCTTGATTGCGGTAATTTACAACATGCCTGTTGCATACGTCTTCCTTCATCAATCAAGGTTCCGCGCACACAACTTAGCTCACTTACTTTACTTGAGAGGGATACACTGTGGATACAGTGCATTACTTAGCCTTCTCAAAACTTTTGAAAAACAACTAAATTTCTACCATTGTAATGCGGGCTGAATAATAGTCCGCTTATCGAGTATGAAGGCATGCGCACAGGATTGTTTTCCAGTTTTATAATTTAGGCGTAGAGATCATCGATAAAATTTAGGGCCTGGTCATAAATAGACCGCATCACATTCCAGTGAGACTTGGATCGTGCCCAACTCCACAAATAAACACTCGTATTTTACCTAGAAGATCGATGTTGTTACTAAGTCATCATAATCAAACCCGCGCTGATCTGGCCCCACTCAGGGTATGCTAGGTAGAGGGCTGTTTAATCGTTCTTGTGGAACCTAAAACGGTCGCCTCGTTGCACCCTCATAGATTAAGGCATCTTCTATTGTTGATTAATTTTTGATTGTCTAAATTCTCGGCATCTACTGCTTCAGCATTAGCTAACAGTGCCTAACTGTAAAGCAATAAAGTTACCGTCTGCATCATCATAATTTCCGTTCTGTTTATGTAAGACATTAAATTTTTAGTCTGATATGAGCGTGAAGTTATTACCTCAAGGCAATATTATTAACTGGAAAGAGCACGGAAACCGTCTTGTTATCCCAAAATATTTAAGGATGGCACGGTCGTACTCTACCTGCTTGCAAATTATTTGATTCGTTATTGCGTGAGAGAGAGAGGGGTCTAATTGTCGACCATTCGGCAAAGCCAGGATGGGTTCGGGCCTAAAAGGTTTTTTGGACAGATTTAGTGCCTTCTTGTGATATTGTTTATTTCCGCTTTAAAGGTTTGGAATGACGAACAGCTCGATAACCGGTCCTCCGCCTTGTGCCACATTCTGCCGCAAACTGGAGTTCATCGCCAGGATAAATAAGGTGGGGTTTATTAATATAAGTATTCGTACGCATAACTCAGGCCACAACCCAAGGTTTATCTAAATACATTTGGAAATTCCACAGGGTAATCACCTTTTTGTACGACGTATATTTTTGGGGGTGCATCCTGTTTAATATTAATGAACAATCTGCCAACATAAGGTGGGGGAGTAACCATTAACACCGTAAAAAGAATTCTCAGTAACTTTTTTGCTCATCATTGTCTAAGCCTTGCCGCTTGCAACTATTATGTTTTGGATCCATTTAGGCTAGAATACCCAAAATAGCCTTGCTTAAATAGTCAAGTTCTATTTGACGTATAAGAGTTTAACAATACAGCTGTTGCATGGTATTGATCCATAATTTTTAGTAAAAAATATGGCTAGTTATTGGGGGGGGGGAAACATGTTCCGCAAAATATTAGGCGGAGTCCTTAATAGATAAAAGCAAACTATGGCGATAATCGAGAAGTATTACGTTTTCCTGAATGAAACGCTTGCGCACCGTTGCGAGAGCCGCCAGTAAAAAGTAGACAAGAACAATCCTTAAATGAAATAACGGAAGACATGTTTTAGAGACCAGTGGATGAAAAAGGAATTGGTTTGCTGCTACCAAGTGGAAATCAGCAGGTTGTGGTGATTGATGTGTCTGAAAAAAACAAGATGAGCCTTTTGAGTGTGTGAGAGTGAGAGCCCGATCATTCTCACAAAGATGGTGTAACCATTAAGTGAAAAGAAGGTTTGCTGTCTGTGCCAAAATAACTACGCGAAGTTGAACGAGCTGATAAACATTACGTTTAAAGCCTTTAAATAAGGAGGGGTAAAGAATTTAGTTGGATACAAGTGGTTATTAAGCGGATTTGTATTCAGCATGAGCTTGGAACCACCTTTAAAGGTAAGTTATTTGTTGATTACTGTCTCCACTAAAACGCCAACGCATTATAGACTAAACTAAAAAAAGAAGCACGTTTTAGAAGCAAGAGGCTAGAGCGCTGCATTGATAACTCCGTTAAAAATTGTATTTGGCTGGCACACCAAGAATTTGCCGCCATTTCATCTTCCAGGCTTTTAATCAATTCACACCAATGAGATAATTGCCGTATACAGTCAAATCCAGATTAGACCTGCGGGAGAGGCAATAAAACTACAAGCCAGTGCAGTAAAAACAATTAGCGCTAATTCATAATATCCCGTTTTACCACACACCTGAAGTCCATTAAAAAGACTAGTGCTTGCGCGAGAGGAAACAACTCAGTTGGCACTCACGCTGACATCATGTTGTGGTCGCTTACGGCTTTACTATTACCAACTAAGTGTATTAAAACACGCCTAAAATTGGGTTGCTTAGAATTGTGCACGGCTCTCTATTACCTCGTTGGCGCGGGGCGGCACCTATTCAACGAGCCATTTGGGCAGGAGATCAAGAACGGGTAAATCACCATTAATGCAATGGACGAAGGTTTGATAACTGTTCCTATTGTTGCTCAAAAGTAGGGTGGCCATTGAAGCAAAACGAAACGAGTGAGTCCCTTGTATCGTCAAAATTATCGTTGAATGGCCCCAAAGTCTTAATAGATTGCTTGCGCAGATTCAAACCAGCTGCCCACAGGAAATTCAAAGACAACAAGTTGCCACTAACGCCAAAAAACTCAGTAAAGAAGAAGCCAAAATTGATTGGCATTACTGAACTGAGCAGCTAGAAGAAATTGCAGAGCATTTAATCCGTGACCCAATCTTTATTTTGAGTTAGCGGGATTAACATAAAAGTGTGGGAATGTGATTGGTAGTGGCAAACATTACCCATAACAGTAAGACACGATAGAGAGAGATGAAATAGTGGCAATCTTACTAAACTAGGTATTGTCCATTCAAACCGGTAAGATTGTTTAATGTTGCGTAAACTTCAACTGCCGGGTAAAAAGCCAATGTCTGCTAGCCGATATCCCAATGGTCGAAGACTTATTCACTCTTGCAAACCATAGTCCTGATGGCGGCAATGAAACAAAAATTCAATCAAAAACTTTAAAGTACGAAACCTTCGAGCGATGCCTACACTACGGTAACTTTTTCAAAATACTTGAGCAACGGAAAAGAGCGCTAGGGAATGTTTACCCGCCATGCGAGCTTTTTTACACAAAGACCAGAAGATAAGGCGTGGTTACAAGAAAATGGTTTTATGGGGTGCTAAGGCAATTACCCTGCTACAATACTTTGGTTGCCGTCAATTTGCTTCGAAACGCCTCCTCAAAAAAACAAATCAAAATAACGAACATAACTCATTTTACTCGGAATTTACCATTGGCCTTCAGTCGCGTAAGTCAGCCATGCGGCGGGTATCTGAAACCGTCAATGCCTGCCACCTTACGTGTCGAAGCCAATGCGTGGCTTGGTTAACGGCAAATATTGAGATTTTTAATTCGGCAATGATACACAACAATTAAACAGAATAGACGAGCAAGATTAATTCTCGGTCTTCCTAAGTGAGAGTAAAAAAGTTAGCTGCTGGCTTAAGTCACAGAGAATTCTTTTGAGGCCTCCTCGCGCAAATGAATCTTAAAGCGCCATTTGGTTGCACGAGTAATCGCAAGCAATTGGCCAGCAGAAGTTTTTCAGCAGAATTGCAGGACGATGCCCATTGAGTTTAGTTTTGTCATCACCATCCCGTGCCAATTATTTTAACCAAAAAGTATGGATAATAACTACCCAACTGCTGGCTTTCGAACAGGGTTTGGTTTGCGGTACAGGACGGAGCAGCAACAATTGCCGCACAGTAAATTATAGCGCTGCAAGGAATGAAAAAAATTCTGGATTGCTGCCTGCGCCAGGCGGTAAGACAGGACAGCCTTACCTTGAGGTCGCAGATAATTTAGAGCTGACACCGCCTTAGAAATTGATCAGCAAAGAGCGAAATAAAATTTAGCCGGAGAATTTACAGAGCTAGCCATCAAGCAAACTTTACTTAAATCTGGCGATGCAGTATCCGCGAGCTCGGAGTGGGATGGTCCGCAGTTTGACCGTATAACTGCTTAAGATGCCACCTTGTTCGGTCAACCGGCCATCATTAGGAGCGCGCGCGAGCGCGAGAAATATTAAAATGGCTGCACGCAAAGCCACTGATATCAAATCTCTTGGTTGCTATTTATCAACAAGCTATCTTGGATGCTCTGTGGCCATTACTTAAGAATTAATGGCAGCTTACTCTAATGCCAAAACGTGCTCAATTTTACCTGAAGAAAAACATCAAACAAATTGAGCACTTTTTTATTACGCACACCCAGTGCAAAATAGACCCTCATTTTCACACGACAAGCACAACCCTGGCCCGACAGATACTGCCCGGCGAACAAACAAATGGAACGGTTTTTTCCTAATATTGTAAGACTGAATAAAGTCAGGCCTG
>Ga0163217_1038611_pt1 | contig 13351 bp, 8 predicted proteins | sample SynspAceP_FD_185933 | JGI IMG/M metagenome (GOLD analysis project Ga0163217, IMG submission 185933) | Saline lake microbial communities from Ace Lake in Antarctica - Synechococcus sp. Ace-P (PacBio error correction) | ecosystem: Environmental > Aquatic > Non-marine Saline and Alkaline > Saline ...
GAATGTAATTTCCTTTTGAATGGCGCAAACCCAAACCTTTTACCGGAAAAGAACCTGGGCGTACATTGGTTTACGTCTGGGGAAGCAGCAATGAGTTTCCTCCTGAATCCTACTGAAATCAGTTGCAAAAATGAATCCATAAAGGTAAAGCTAGCTGCCGCAGGTTCGGCGCAATGGTGACTTGTAATCCCGCGCGGCATCAGTTCAGATCCCCATTTTTATCGCAGGCTCAGATCAGAAGCAATGCTGGAAGACACCTGAGACCTTTGCAGATTTAAAGTCTAACCTATGTTGAAGACTCTCTTTTCGAAAAAAATCTCGAATTTGAGAACTGCAGCAACCGCAGAAAATTCAAATTCCTGATCCAGCCTTGCAACAAAAGCTTATGAGTGGATCAAAATAACAACCCGAATTGCTAGTCCCGTGCGTTCCAGGAATCGGACGTGGTTTTGGCGCTGGATTGCAGGATTAAACCCTTTGGTGGTTTGGTGTGATAGCGAGTGAACAACCATTCCAAGGATTTGATCCCGCTACGCCCGGCCGAAAAGACCTTGGTGTATTCTATTCTATCGAATTATTAGATTCCCATTCCCTTTCACGGAGAGACAATGGAATGGTCGGATATCGTTCATGAAATAAAAAAAGAACACTAATGGTGTTCCGTCTCAATCGCGGTAAAAATATTAAAAGAAACACCATCCTCATGGGCCCTCCCAAATTTGGAATCTTATCGCCTGGACTGGAGATCGGGAATTTCTAAAACCTATTTTCCGGATGCAAAAAAAAGGATTGAATTAAGGCTACTCACTCGCTCGACACAACGAAAGATGAAAATCTCTTACCCGATGGTATGGCAGATGGAAAATACATGGCTTTTTGAAAATCTAGCAGATGATCGATGTGGCTGCTTTAACAGTCAAAAGGCGTTTTGCAGATGCTGCTCAGATGGCTGAAATACTAGGGAACAATTGAGCTTGCCAAAAATTATCAAAAGACGGCCGATGCCTTGGCAGAAAAGATCAATACCGATTTTTGGTTCCTCGAACGGTTCATAATGCCGATTTTATAGGGACACCAGCCAAGAAGCCCTTCACAAAAGATGGTGCAATTAATCGGGCTGATACCTTGAAAAAACCTTGGCCCCAGTGCGGAATTAAGGCAACCAAAAGCAAAGTTATTCCCACATCTGGCCAAAAGACAAGAAACAGCGGTTTGTTACTCTATCACAATTGGGTAGTCAACACGCCCAATGGAACAGGGATTGCTGATCGAGAGAGGCAAAAATTGCTTTGGGCCACCGGGCACAAAATATACTACCCGTTCCTTGGGGTTTTTGTGACTGGAAATCGACTCGGGATGAAACAAGGCAGCCAATAGGATGGTACTTTTCTGGAAGCAAAATCTTCTCCTAACTCGGCGCGGGTGGCACTGACTTTGCGACAGGCCGTGCAAGCCATCGCAGAAAATAAGTATGGGAACCCAGATTGCAGCTTTGGAATTACCTTGAAGCGGATGACCCGAAGCCTTGGTTTTTAGCCTTACCAGGTTTCGATATTATGAAGGTTTTCTTCTCCGAGGATTACGGCATGTTTACCCAACGGCTTGGCCACAATGTACAGTTTTTGCAGTGCCCATCACAACTCAGTTTTTATGGCATTCAGCCTGATGCTGGCAATCGGTAATCTATAGTTCGCCACCCACAAGATGCCATACGCGAATTGGGAGAATGCAAGTATTCAAAAGGTACTCATTGGGGACAATGAAATAATCGAGAGGTATGAAAAGTCGGGACGATGAACTCTCAATCGAAGTCAGTCCCAACCGACGAAAAAATGGGGAATCTTCGATCGCGGATCCCTGGGCTTATACCAACACAGTGAAAGTCTTGGTAAAGAGGTTGGAGTTCGGAATACCAAAAAGAGGCTATAAGAAGGATCCTCTGCAATGACGGGGCCAAAGCGCACGCCGGGTGGAAAGCTTCGAAAAACTAAACCTAGTTTTGACTGGTTACGTTTCCCTATGGAAAAAGTTATCAAATTTGAGGAATTTTAGCCTTATTGTTCGGTAGCTAACTTTTAGTTATTCCGCTTTGCTTGCACAATAGTCCTATTTGGAATTACAGTTTGAGCCAGAAGAAACCGAAAACAGAGGTGAGATCAATCGCAGTCTCCTTAAAAGGTAAAAAATACCCTTGGATCTTCCGATTTAATCGATCAGCGAGAATTCCAAATTAAAACGGGTTTAGAACGGGCCACGGATTATTGGCGTAGAGTTAATTAAAGGGAGCTAAGGGAATTGATGAGCGATTTAATTTTGGATTGGGGGCCCGGTTAACTTGAAATTAAACTGGAAAAATCACCAATTCTCCCCTGAAAAAGCTGGAAAGTATCTACCTAGCCATTCCCTCATACCCGCAGGAAATTTCTATGAATAACAAAGTTGACAAGTACCCCTCAGAAAAGACATAACCCAAGAAAAAAGAGATCACAAAAACCTTGATAATCCCAGTTGGGTCTAGAGCGTCTATATTTCTTACTCGATTTGTATTCTAAAAACCAAAGAAACTACTTTGCAATGAACTAGCTCTAAGTGCCCTGAAAAGAGCTTTTGGAGAACATGAATTAATGGACTTGCTGAGGGTATTTTGGCAAAAAAAACAGCCACAAATTGAAAGAAAGGGCAGCAATTTTTGGATTTTTGTAATTAGAGAATAGGTTCCGAAAGGTTACTCAGATTTTTCTGAATTATCTGGCAAATTTATTTTACTAGACTTGCTAGTAGCAACTGTTTTCCGCTTGCTTTACCACAGGCGCTTCCAGAACTAGCTAAGATTTTTTATGACGCAACATTTCTCTTGATCAGTTAGAGATGATATTCAGTTTAGAGAGTTTGACCAATACACACCACAGTAAATGGAGCTCAGAAGATAATTCTAAAAAATTAAAAGAATACCAGATCTCATGGAATAGAATCTTTGGATGCCAAACTAGGGAAAAGATTCACAGCCACCAATATGGCGCAGTTGTTTTAACCGTATTCTAACTTTGGATTAATCCCGAAAGGCGGAGATCTTACAACCATTTGGAATAGTTAAACCGGCCCGGGTAGAATTGAAAAGAAAGGTGAAGTCCTTTTATCAAACTGCCGAAAATTCAAATTAAAGATTCAAACGCAATAATATCAAACTTCAAGACTAAGGCTACGTGCTTTGGCATAAAGGTCTCCCGGGAAAATAATTGTCCGTGTAGACTAAGAAAAATCTGGAAACTGGAGCACAAATTCTCCATTGCAGACGGTGGTTTGATATTCAAGTTGTCAATTTGATTAATTGTAATTGAAGTAAAAGGACGTCCAAATAGACTCTTAGTGAATGTAATGTCAATCCGTTGGGCCGGATTAGAAATAAATCATGCGTCGTTTTTGCCGCTCCGGTAATTCTATTTTGTTGTAGCTGAAATTCCATGGAAATATTGGCAGTGTAACACCATCCAGAATTCCCATTTCTCCCCTGAAAACTCGCTATGGAACCTGTAAAATATCCTCCAAACTCTGACCCTTAAAGTTCACTTAAATGCTTTTCTCAGGATTACTTTGAAAAACTGAAACTCTACGGTATTATTATAGTAGTGCAGTCCCTGCTAAAATGGTTCGCCACCCAGTTTCTAGTAGGATTCAAAAGTCATTAACAAATGACGATGTACTCTGTTCTTCTGAGTTTACAGTAAAATTGAAAGCCAAAAGATTGGATCTCACCTATATCCTGCACTAAAATCCCGATCTGTTTGTCCCTAGCGTTTCCATTCCATCGTAATTCCGTATTCAATCTAGGTCCATGAAGGTTGATTAGTTGCGAATTTTTGGGAAAAAAGCTATAAGCGATATAACAAGGATTGAGACGCCTTATAATCCACCTTAAGGAAACGCAAATCTCACCACAGGATTGAATAGCTTTCCGCCAAATATCGCAACAGAAGCTGACAAGCTCACCATCTCCAACTGGCAAAGGTCATTAAAAGGATGTAGGCATTGAAAAGTTCCCGTTTTTTCCCAAGAACCTCTTTCAAAAGTCCGGATGGTAAATGGCCTTTCCAGTCCATCGGTTATCGGCCTGAAGCCAAAATTAGTATTCCCAAATCCCAAAAGGCGATTGTATGACAGTAAGGGTCAAAATAAACTTTGGTATTGCATCCATAAGCCAAGGACTCTCGATCCACAAAGATCAACCCCGATTTGAGACGATTGAAGACCTTCTTTTGCAAGGGCCAAAAACCCTCAATGAATAGTTCCTTTTTACCTTACCACAGCAATTCACAGCCTTCCTCATCTGAGGCGTGCTGCCCATATTAAAAATCATCCCACACGCGCCATCATAAACGGTGACTTTTCCCGAAAGCTAGCTCCATAAAATGAATTTAATTCTGAATATTTTGGACCGAGGTATTACTCATCACGGTAACCCCGATTCTATACATCGAGAAAAAACGGCCCTCGCCAGCGGATGGCGCGAAAACTGGCAAATAGGTCTCCATTCTCGAGGAAGAACTGCCGACGTTCCGGAACGAAAATCTCAAACGATCCAGATTGGTTACCATGCTCATCTACCCTCTACCTAGAGTAAGTCAGAGGGTTAATCGTCAGGTCAAAATTCAACGCTGGTCCAAATTCCAATTAATTTTGCAATCAACCTCCCACGTGCCGGGGGTAAAAAATCAATTCTTTCGTTCGCTCTAAAAAATAATTTGACGTCCGTACCGGCGATATAGGGGGATCAGGGAAATATTTGCTGAGTCTCTTTTTACAGGGCTCTCTCGATATCAATGTTCTAACTTAAAGGCAAGCGAATATAATCGAAAAATTACGTGGTAATAAAAGGAACCAAAGTACATCGTTCAAGGCAATGAAACTATCTATTCGATTACGAAATTTCCACATCCACGCCTCTTGAGAGCGCCATCTTGCACAAATCGAAGTGTAGAAAGTGAATAATCGCTTCAACTACGCCAGCGATCTTCGAGATAGTCGCTTCAGAGCAACCATTTATTATCCCAAAGCCAAACTCAGGTTTCGGATCTGATCCTACCATTGGAAAGTAGCCCACTTTCCGAGACTTGCAAACACCATATGGATTTTCTCCAAACTGAAATGCCATTTCGTCTTGTCATTAAATGTATCAAAAAACAAAGGTCACCCCGTCATTGGCCTGCCTCGTAAATCTCTACACCGCAGAGAAGGTTAGAGATGTAATCCCGATCCTCATTGTTTTCCATGATTGCAGCAGTGATAATTGTTGTCAATCAAAGGCGACTTTTACTCTGGTTTTTTATTTTTGGATCTAAAAGTATCAAGACGGGAAATATTGCATAAATCCCCATTCATCCTTCTGTTATGCCAATCCAAATTGCCTCATCCAGAACCCCGTCTAAATGAATACGGTTCTTTTAGCTTTGAAGAGCAAATGCATTAGGAAACTGCTTCAGAATACGTGCTTTCTTTTGAAGCAAAAGAAGCGAAATAAAACCAATGGAACACCGAAATAGGTATTAAACTATGTGAGTTTCTCAATAAATTGGGAGTAACATCGCAAAGTTAATTCTTCCTCCCTTACCAATTCACTAGCTTACTATAATCAAAATGGTCAATTCTGCTGATAATCTCTACAATAATTGACTCTCAAATATCCATAAGCAGTCAAAGATCAAAGTCCTAGCCAACTTGCAGCTGGCGAAATCCTCACACAAATAAAATCACCTTGCCAGATTCCGCATTAAGTTTTTCCACCGGTTTGGGGATTTGAAGGCTGCCTGCTCAAAAAAACTGGCCCCTTTATGTGTGCAGCAATATCATAACCGACCCTCATCAGTGTGGATAAATCTTGGATAAAGATTCTGGAATTAATTCATTTACAAAAAGGTTGGAATCCTTACGAACGGTAGGATCCGCATTTTCATTGATGGTAGTGCAGCTGAGGTGTGCTGAAATGAAAATCTGAAAGAAATCCGATTTTGATGGTTTTGAGAGGATCTCGGGAAAATTAGCTACTACCTTGAGCGTGATTAGGATGGTAGCCCGATTGAACGCTGGGCAGCCTTAGCGATTTTTGATAAAATTTGGTCATTGCCACAAGATAAAGGCGAATCTTAAAAATAGGTCAAGATCTTCCCCTTTGCTCTTTTTGGCCAAGGGATTAAACGCAAGTGAAAAAGATTCCACCCAAAAACTCCAAATCCTCTCCAAAATCCAAGCCTTCCTGGATAAATGAAATAACAAAGTCTTCATGGTTCGGCGGTAAAACTCCATTGGTCGGGCAGCCTTTTTCCCTATTCTCAGTGTTTAATTTGAGCTCCCCTCCGATCCGAAGCCATGATCCGAATCTCATTGGGTTTTTTCTATCTCTGACTAATGCCAATACACATTTTATCCTCTATTCCATAAAAAACCTAGCCCCCCCATCATGGTCTTTTGGTAAAAGATGCTTTTCGGATCGGATAAGATCACGCTCTATTCGCTCGGCCAGAAGTAAAGGTACGTAGGCCATGGAGATTTTTGTTTTTTCTAAGGTGGGCTTTATTTACTTTTCAAACTTACTATCACATTTATTTATCGGGTTTGATGGGGTTCGCAAAGTTAATACAGCTACAAGAAGTTGGCGATTTCGAAGCACTTTTCCACTGCTCGACCCCGAAAAACTGAACTTTGATAAGAAGTTTAAATCCTAGTTTGTTGGCACAGTAGTTTTTACTAGAATTATTTAAATTCACCTTATAACTTTTCAAAATACAGTTTATACTCTAATCATCATATTAGTTTTAAACTCAATCCAAGTGCTTGCAAAGCTCTCCAAATCGCATAATTACGGAAACCAAACCACGCCTGGTTCTGTATTATCTTTTCCTATCTGAAAACATAAAAATTTTCCGTCGTCCTGATATTACTCCTTGATTGGCCTTGTATCCTATAGTCAGTGAAAATAAGTCAATCTTTGCATTTCGCCTGACCCATCTAAATTTCAATTTATACAGATCAAGCAATGGCCAGGCATTTTTGTCGGAGGGTCCATGGTTCGACCAGAGGTGTGTTAGACCATCAGGGAAATTCCTTCGGCTCATCATAGCACAAGGGAGAATTTTGGTGATTAAGTTTCTATATTCTCCGGTTTCGCTATCTACGCAAATAAAACATCGGTATTATTTCCGTTATTAATAGTATAATACAGCAAACGTTACTTTTTACGTCTTTTCGGCGAAACAGACTTTGTGTTTCAAGATTGGCATGACCTAAGTGAAAAAGGTAATTGCTTTGAATCAAAAATCTTCTCTTATTAGCTAACATGGGTATGCCATCTTGATAAATATTTCGGCATTAATAACTTTGCCCTATTTTTTTCCCAACTCAGGTAATTGGCGATCTCGATGTGTCAGGCTATTCTCATCTTTATTTTCTAGAACAGCTGCCCTTTCAGCGCAAAGCGGTATTTAAAGGAACCGGGGGCGTTTCACCCCACTTTATCCATTACGTACAACGCAGGTAAAGGTCACCGTGCCTTTATCTCTTCTTCATAATCAGTAGGATCAAAGCTCATTTGGTCCGAAAGCAGAAATGTCCAATCCATTAATAGATACATGGCTCCTTGTAAAACGCGTAATGATTAAAAATGTCTGGTTTTTGGCCGTTATTCCGAATTGAGCCACCTACTAACTCAAAACACTTCCACCATCGGCTTATCTAAAAAGTATGAATAGCACATCATGAGACCAATCGGGAACCGTTCTCCCAAAAACCCCTTACAAAGTTCTCTATGTATGATGGTAAATCATTATTGCTATACTACACCAGTTTTTTAAACCAAATTCTGTTTTTAACATTACCTCTGTCCAAAAACGACTAATTGTCTGTAGAGTAAATGTATAAAAGAATAGTGTTTCTTTTCGAATAGCCCTTTTTTTATTATTTTCATATTTTTATGTTTTACCAAATGTTCTAAGATGAAATTTCGTACTAAAATTACCTCCAACATTTTTGCTTCACGCAAACTATTCGCGCTAGTGTATGCCATATGGCAGTTAACATAGCGCAATAGTTTGCGGACATATTTGAATTAAATTCTCCCCCACCACATTCTCCAGCACCGCATCTCCTTCAATGCTATCTTTTATCCTGATCGCCCTCTGCCAAAGTAAAATTCCATCCGGTACGATTTCCTGTCCCGGTCATCATCAGACAGTACCGATGAAAAATGTATTTGTCCGTAAAAGCCATGTCGGTCCAATTCGAGATTGGCACTTGCGGACTTGAGTTGGAATCCCAGATCGGTCTCACCGCTTGCGCTACTTTCCTCCACGAAATGAATTTCGAGATTTTATTTTGGTGCTTTCGCGTGATTTCATCTTGGATCAGAATGCAGGGTCCAATTGCCGCACAACCTTCATATACTTTCGCGCTGTATGTAAAATAGAGTGGGTTTTTCTCCTCGATACTTTCTGCTGCTCATAATCATTTCCAATGGTAAAGCCTGAATTTTCCTTTGGCGAAATCACCAAGTAACTTCGGGTTCAGTTGCAACAATCCAAGTGGAGTCTTAACGGACTCACTCTCTCACGATTTTCCTCCGGGAGCAGAAACCCGTGAATGCCGTGGCTTTAAAGAATAACTCGGGAAAGGCGATCGCATTGTATACTTTATCATAAAAAGTCGCTCCTCCTGAATCTTCCGACTCTCATTCGGCAGTTCGGCTTCGGTAGTAGGTCACCCCAGCAGCCCAAGACTTCTTGATTCCCCAATAGGAGCAAGCGACTCCGATTGAGAATCCCACTTTCTCTGAGCATCTACTTCCTCGATAGATTTTCCATTTTTAGAGGCTATTCCAAAAAACTGCCCAAATCTTCTCTCAAAACCCAAAAAGCTCATCCAACGTAATATCGGCCCAATTTTGAAGGAGGACACTATGGGTGGAGAAGTGTGCCAGATTTCAGTTTGTAAAGTTTCATAGGTTTTTAAGGCTCTTAAACACAGGAAGTTAGCCAATTCAAAATCGCGCTGAAGAGGAAAATGGAATTTTTGAGCAAAGATTCTTGATTTCAACTTTTCGCACCTACATTTACCTTCAGATCATAGGGGGTGCCTTAACAAAAAACGGGCTGAGACATACCCATAACTACCTGATCCGGTAAATGCCGGGCGAGGGAAATGAACCAGTAAGAATGAATTTTATCAAACAATCCGAGAGAGCGGTTACCGGCTTCGGTATTTTAGATTTTTAATTCTGGCAAAGCGGGTAAACAACCAAGGAAAGCTTCCCTAGAGTTTTCTCATGTTTCACATCAAATCACCTGAAAGGGAATCAGTTACCATGATAAATTTATATCTGCTGGGCACTTTGCCTCGCAAGTTTTTCCTGCTGGGCGCAAGAAAGTCTCAGTGGAACAGTTGCTTGATGCACAAAACAATGGAACCGCCCTTAACCGAGCTTCCGTTAATGGACGACCAAAAGCCGGAGACGCGTACTGTAACGGATCCAAAAATAGGCCGATCTTTACAATCTCCAATTACCAAATGCTGAGATCATAATTCTCAAGCATTCTTTACTTAGGCTATGAGTCCCTTAAGAGCAAGAGCTTCAAAATCCCCTATGCTGGGAAATTTGGATCCTAACGATTTCAAATCCGCCCAAGGACATCCTCACAAGAAGGACATTTATAGTGTCGGCTACTCGAGCATTGAGACCACGCCGACGAAACATTTTTCCACGGGTGAACCAAAGAAGAATCGCCAAGCGAAATCCTTGGTCCAGCTGACTCCCTTAATACTCCTATTCACCCTTGCTGTTTCTCACACTCCGAGCAGGAGCGTGTAGGTGGGCTTACGGGACCTTCAGGTATCACGCGGCACGGACCAAACTTCGAATCAATGCGCCACGGTCAAAATGGAATTCCCCACTCAATGATGCGGAGTGCCCATTGGCGTCTTTTGGTGAATATGCCCTGACTTTGGCTTCCTCAGTTGAAAAATATCCAAATCCAACGTGGCGTCGGAACTTCAACCAATGGTGCGGCTAACTTTTCGGCGCAAAGCACTCAAACTTCCAAACGGATACCCGCCGGACGAGGCCTATGCAGAAATCGCAGTGGTTTTGGCTCTTTTCAATACCTTTTTCGAATAAGCCGTTGAAAAGCAGGACAGGACTTCACCTCAATAATCGCTTTGCGGTGGATGCACGCCTCTCCAAAATCACTTCAAGATGCTACGCTAGCCACATCGGAGACCCTTTTCCTCCGATTTGAAAAAGCTGTCTTTGTATCGGCAGGTTATTATGGGGAAAGATGCGGTGAATACATAATTCAATGGTATGTATTCCGGTCAAAGAGCCAAACGTATCAAAAGCTGGAAATGGTCTCCCTGAATCGAATTGAAAACAAACGAACGGATAATTTCTACACCTACGATAATTGAAACTGACACTACCAGCAGGATCCTCTCATCAGCTAATCTACCACCGGCAAAGTGGGGACCAAAACAAACTGGAAGACCCAATCTGGCGCTCCAATTACACTTAACGGTGGGGCTACTCATGAGCAAATTCCGGAAAATGAATCCGCTTGTCTATGACTATGGCTTGCCTAATGTGGATATTGGTGGAGGACCATTCTCCAGAAACTGACATCATCACACGGAGAGATGGAACATCCGACAATGATATTCCTTGGATTAGTAGCGCCTTACAGGAATTGAATTATATCCTTGATGACGGAAAAATGGGAATGTGTTCTAGGTGGTGGTGCAATCGCTACGCAAAATGGAAATCATTTCGGAAATTATTTGGGCACGAGTGCTGAGAGCTGCACCAACATTCGGGATCGCTACTACGACACAATGCCGGTAAAAAGATGAACCGAAATATCTACGCTAAAGCGACCTATGAATCTCGTCGGGTTTGAATCTCTTTGGTGAATCTTCAAGTGAGAGGCATGATTATACCTTCTTGGAGTGAATGACGAACCGCCGAATCGATAGATGGTCAGGAGTCTTTTATACCTTCTTCACATCAAAATTTGGAATTCGCTAATGAAAAAGCAGGAAAACTGGTAATGCACACGAGCTACTACCCGTGGGCCAATCGGAAACCAACTCGAATCCTGACCTTTAAACGGATAACCCAAATCACAGAAATACAAGCCCGAGCGATTGAATAACATCGAAGCGGGAGTTTTCGTGCCAAAGCTGAAGATCAATTACAATGGCGAACTTTTATTATATGGACTAACAAAGATATTGATCTTGACTGGTCAAAATCAATGATGTCGGAGCGTATAATTCCGAGAAAACGTAGGCCAATTCTTACCGAGCTGGAATTGAGCTAGACGGAAGCTTTTCAAGCTCCAAAAATGACTATTGAGGAGGGAAAACATCGCGTTCAGGCCCAGAATAAGATTGCCGAATTAAACACGCGAGTAATATCAGCCCAAAAATGATTACAACAGCGTGACGGATTTGTCCAGGAACAAGCAATCAGCTACACGGATACTTGCCACATCGCGTTTTTCGCTAATGTAGTCCCCCGGATCCGCCTATTATTGAATACAAGCCGATCAAAAATCTTATCTGTCCAACTGGTTGAGTACGTATGTATGGCAAGCAATACCTCGATCAATACCGCAAATGAATGCCCGCGAATCACTTGACGCCAATTCCTTTACCAATGATTGCGCAATCTCTTTTCAGATGCAGCCACGATTCTTCAAAAGTTTGGGAGCTGAATCTTGGTCAATAACGTCTTCAATGAATTAATGAGCGAAATGGGCTACACGCTTCAGCTACTCGTGCCAAGGCGAAACTTCCGGTCGTGAATTGGTGACGGAGAAACTTCTAACTACCCTCAGGCGGGACTAATTTTCCTTTTGGGCTTGGTGATGAATTTAAGAAAAACTTAAAACTTAGAAAAACCCTTCGAGAAAATTTTATTTAAGCACATCGCGCGTATGCGCCGATGTGCTTTTTTTTAGTCCTTTAACGGATACAATAATCAATAGATGCTTGAAATCCACCTACTTGATCAAACTCTCCACGGATATTGTACAGTGAATCCATTGCTTCAAATATTGCGAAATTTACTTAGCTTTTCCTCTATTTCCTGGAAGGTTGAGATTGGAAATTCGATCAGATACTGACGAGATTTTCTCAGACTCCCTGGACTCCGATCAAATCTTTCAAGATTTTCCATTCGGCTCTTCTACATCAATTTTTTATAAGATCAACTTCGGCATGTGATTTTAAGAAAATCTGACAATCTTCTAGCTTCAACCTGTAACCTGTTTGGCTCCACCTCTCGAAGAGTTGATGGAACCCAAAAGACCTTTCATTGCTTTTCAACCAGTATAAAAGTTATTTCAGTGTTTTGAATCATATAAGGCAAGATTGAATGAACTTCTTACTCCTTGAGATTCATTCCTGACAACGTTTTTTAATGAGAAATTTCAAAAACTTCAGGAACTAGCCTCAAAACCAATAATTTTTAGCAATTGGATAAAAGGGTTTTGAAAAAAGTATTCCCATCCGCAATGTTAACTTCCACAGTCGAACATTATTATCGGGCTCCATTATTTTTGACTTTCAAAAAAAATATTCCCCTTTGAGAAAATTTCATTGTATAAATAATTCAAAGAGGATTGATCTACACCCAGAGATTTTCTGTCCAAATAAATTTTTATCTCAATTCGTCTCTTGGCTCCACCAAGAACTGTAGCTTTTATCGAAAGCCCATTCCTTAAAAAGAGATGATTTAGAAATTTCCCTGAGTCTTGGGATGAGCATAGCGATAATAGGTTGAAAAAAGATAGCGTTCCCCCCATTTATTTAAATCATGTAAGATCTCGGTCTAATTTGGGAGCTTTTATTACCTAAGATTAAGAGTGTTTACGTGAAAACTTCAATACTTATGTTTAAGTATAGGTTATCCGAAAATCATGCCAGTTACCACCTTTTTTCTTTGCTCATCTGGCCGAAAGCACCAGATTATCCAAACCGATAATGAGAAATCATTGAGGTCTTTTCAAAAAGCTTAGCGAAGCCTTCAAGTCGATTTCTCAGAAAAAGATACGCTAAAAACGATTTTACCAATCCATATCCCAGTAAAGCCCCTTATTTTCCGAAACCAAGAAAATCTCGCTGATATAGATGCAGAATACTTGTTTGAAGGAAGGAAGGGGTAGTAAAATTAAGATCGGGCGGAGCGAAAGAGGCAGTTTCAATCATGACTTTTTGAATTTTTTGACAGAGAAATCGCTCAGGATATTGAAAAAATAAGAAAGACTGGCATAAAAGCTGATAGCAAAACTAGAAGCCTTGCTAAAACGCACTT
>Ga0163217_1070056_pt1 | contig 13351 bp, 13 predicted proteins | sample SynspAceP_FD_185933 | JGI IMG/M metagenome (GOLD analysis project Ga0163217, IMG submission 185933) | Saline lake microbial communities from Ace Lake in Antarctica - Synechococcus sp. Ace-P (PacBio error correction) | ecosystem: Environmental > Aquatic > Non-marine Saline and Alkaline > Saline ...
CCACAAACAAATTAAAAAAAAGGAAAAAAAAAAAAGAAAAGATGCCCCACAACATTGGCGCCGCCAGCAACCGTTCCCATAGGGGACAAAGTTGTTGGCCCGGGTCCCTCCTTTGTTTGCACGTTTCAAATAGCGGCCCCGCTTAACCGTGCCTCCGCCCCCATGGATAAAAACGCCCAGTGGATGTAAAGTCGCTTCGACGGCCCCGTCAAGGGGTTACGGACCATTTCTTCTCAGCTATAGTTGTTTGAATGGCTCCAACGCCCCCCCCCCGGAGTCGTTAGGTATCCCCTCAACACCTGCACGGACATCGTAAATAAGTAAAGTTGCTTGTATCGACGGAAGCCGCCCAGGCTACCATTGGCTTTAGCAGAATAATTTCCCCGCATAGGCCGGATTGGTCTACGAAAGAGAGTAAGGGCCCTTCAAACGAAAATCCCGTTGGGTGCCCACGATTACAACCATTGCCGTTTTCCACGTCTTTTCCGGCCAGAAGCAACTCTCAATTCCGATACGGCTCCGCCCAGCACAGTTACCGAACCATCGTGTCGCTGTCCTTCATAACCCGCAAGACCGTTGGTCACGGAATGCCTCGTCCTGAACGCTATGAGGCTGGGACCATTGATGGGTCAAAAGCCTTCACCAGTACAGTAATTTCTTTCTGCTCGACGCGTCCAGCGCTTCGCTCGGGTGGGGGAGGTCTTGGAGGAAGTACAGCAATCGGCGTTACTGCTAACGCCACCACACAGCTGAAAACAACCGGAAATACGATGGGCTGCATGCGATCACTTAAAATGCGGTTTCTTTTCTGAAGCTCTCATTCTTTTCTCCTGAAGGGCAAGCATAAATTGGTTTTTTATTGGTGGTTCCCGGTTGAGCTGGGTCATTGCTGGATTAGAGTAAGCCTCAAAACACCCGGCAGCAAGCAAACGTAGGGATTTAGCGAGACCTATTCGCGGCCATCGGATTATGCCCAGCATTGATTAAATGATGACTGGTGTCAGCGAGACCCACCAAATGGGTGGCGTTCTTATGGGCGAGCATTGCCGGTAACGGCCTGCTAAAAATAGGCGCAAGAAAACGCTTAACCCGTAAGGGGGTTGTCGGCGCTGGCAATTTCGTGACAATCGACCCGTCTGTCTCACTTGTTTTCAGCACCTATAACAATAAATTTTTGCCAAAGAAAGGTCAGTAGTATGTCGGTCTTGTTCGGCCTTGGCTGCTGTGTACAGCCCCTGTCTTTGCCGGCCAACGCATCCTTATGAAGATGCCCGGCTTATCAATCGAACCTGTCGTGCGCCTGATATACCCTGTTTATTTATTCTAACTTGGTGGCCGTGGTCGGGTGATGCTTGGCGGCTCACTCTGGGAGCTCGTTGTAGCCAGTCCAGCATGCTGCCTCGTGGAGACAGTCGTCTTGAATCCCAGTAGCCACGTGCTGAAACGCTCGGGTCCGATGTTTTGGGAATGAAGCTGGCGGCCCTGTCCTGTTTGTCGGCTCTGGCAAGTCCAGAGCCTGCCAATACGGTTGTGGACGCACCGGAGTACGTCCTTCAGTTGGGTGCTCAAGGGCGTGCTGGCTTGACCCTGTCCTGAGCGCCAGTGCGCTATTTCTGGCGCGTAGGTCCAGCCCGGATAAATATTATCGGGTGCGCCAGCCCCTGCCCCGGCAGTGTGCGCCTGGGATCAGTGCCTGGCCGATCGGGTAAATTCGGTGCGTTGATGCCAGCCTCGACAAACCTGCCGCTTGCCGCGCGGCCTCTGTTCCTCGTGCCGGCAACTTCGCGCGCACAGCTATTACCTCCAGTGTGATACAAGCGTTGACCTTGGCGCCAGACGCGGCGTCGCGCGTATTGATCGTGAGGCCTGAGAACGATCCGCAACGTTTCCTGAATTGTATCCGCGCAGCTCTGGTCATGGTCGATGCCGATGTACGTGTGGAAATCAGACCCGCACGCAAAGCGCGCGGAATTTGATCAAGCCGCTGGCCTGCAGGCGGCGATGTGGTGATGCCAGTCGAGGCACGCCCGTTTCAAGAAAATTAATGTACCGCACATTCTTCAGAGACTGACGGCACAGCGTCAACACTGACGGTGGAGAGAAACGGTGAACCGATACTATCACGAAACATGGATTGAGACACAATCCATGCGTCCACTTGCCCGCTGTCAACCTACCGCCTGCTTGCTTCGGGCTCATTTTTGATGACGCGCGTCTATCAGAGCCAGACCATACGCCGGAGAACCCGAAGAGAACTGGGCTTCAACCTGCGCGAATGCCGAGATCAACGGGCTGATCGAAAATATCCAAGCCAGGAAACAGCATTCAATTTCTGGACCCGCGGGGTACCGCGGTCAGTCAATGTGTCCAGCACCCGTCAGCAGCGGTGAGCTTGTTGACTGTTCCTGGGTGTGCTCAGTCCTACGGTTTCGCGCTTGTGGCGGTGACAGGGCACGGTACGAATTCTGCCGAAGTGCAAGGCCAAGAAAACGAAGTAGCTCGCTGGATGGACCGCAGCGCGGTGACGAAGGTCCATCACCCATGTTATTGCGTCAACATACAACGCCTGGCCAACTGGTGCGCATCTAGCGGCGTTGGTTGCTCCAAGGGCGCATCTGGCGCCGTCAGCCGAGTCGCAAACAGCCTGTGATTGCCGACCTAGCCGCCATGTCCTCGAAATACAGGCGCTGATACGAGCGATCGATCTGGAGTCCATGGAAGGAGTTCGAGATGCGTGCGCTCAGCATGCCTCGGCATTGGACTCGTGCGGATGTTTATTCTGCTGATGCGCCGACGCCGTGAGGATTTACCAAGCGGGCGCGGGTGTATCGCCGATCAGCGCAACCAATGACGGTAATCCTGCGCGGCGATCCTTGAATCGGGGTTCGCTGCGCGAGATTATCCAGCAGTTGAGTCGCCCGGCAGATGGCGGTGCGACGCAGGTACATTATTGCGCTACGCAATGCGCAAGCGGCTAGCAAGGTGCTACGTGAGGCATCGCCTGAAGGCCCGTGAGGTCTGAAGAGAATAATGACGCAGAGCCCCGATCGGCAGCAGATGTCAACCGGCATTAATATGACGCGCGCCAATCTGCCGTACGGGCATTCAGGCGCACGTAAAGCACCCACCTCGGTAGTGATCTTCGGCCCGCGCGAGCTTCACCCCGCGATATTGGCCTCGATCATTTCCCAACTGACATTCGAGAGCTCAGGTACGGTGAAGCGGGTCATCCGCCGAAGTGCCTACACCGGGGCAAGGGCTGGCGTGGCAATGGGTATCGGCAACGCAGAGCGCTGGCGTAAGGATTATCATTTAACCGGGTGGTAAACGGTATGTGTCGTGCTGCTGCTGCGCTTCCTGATGTAGCGTAACCACGCCCGCGCATTGATGATGCGCACTCTGGCGGCTTCGGCGATCGGCAGTACTTCAGATTGCGCTGCTGATTGAATGCCTGCAGCGCGACATTCCAGCTAACAATTCTGTCACGCCCAGTTTGATTGACGCTGGGCGACATGAAGGGCGAAATCGTTGTCGGCCAGAATGTACCTTTATGTGCGTTCTGTAAGAGACTCCGGGCAGCCTCGCACCATTCAGCGTGTAGACGTTGGTCATCAAGGTTGAAGATCAAGCCGCAGATCATGATGAAGCAAACGCGGTGCGCCTGAAATTAGCAGGCATGTCCCTCACAGATTGCTCAAGCGTAACGCGCAGCTGACTTATTCACTACGCGCACGCTCAAGACCAGCGTCAATGGTCGATGATAACGAATCGTCGTGCTCGGCGGTTTGATTGACACACAGTTTGGTCGATGACCTCGTGACCGAGTCCCTGGTCTGGCCAATATACCGTTGCCGGTCGGCTTGTTCACGTTACGACACGGCACGTATGGAAAAAGCGAACCTGATGGTTTTGTTCCTGCGGCCGTAATCTGCTTGATGCAGCCCTGTCGCAGTATCTTAGTGCACTCCAATACACGCTAATATCCCGCGATCAGCAGGTAGTGAGCAGAACGCCAGGCGGTCTGTCTGCCGCGCCGAGAGCCGGCCCGTGTGCCTGACTGGAACAATTGCTCAGCCTGCGCCGCCCTTGTAAAATGCCTATCGCGGTGGTGTGCCGCCAAGACCAGCAACATTCCAGCGCCACCACAGGCTGCGCAATAAGGGTAGGCATACTCGAAGCGACATGGGTGGTCTGGATTCCCGATCCTGGTCCCCATGCGGAGACCGTCTATCGTATGCCGGCGTTTCGGCGTGGTGCTGGCAATTTGCGCCGATGGCATCTGGACGTTTTACGTGCGCGCCGATTGTGAATCCTCAGGCATGCTGAATTGCGTCGCTCGTCGGGCCATCCGCTGAAGCCGCAGTATTGGAGACTTGAGCTTTTTGCCGCGCGGTTGCGTGAGTCGCTACGACGTTTGCCCAACGATGCCATGTCAGTTTTGTCGGGGTCTAAGGAAGATCCGACTTAATGTCGTGGCTTCAGTCCTTAGTCCGACCAGAGGATTTGCTGGAATCACAGAGAGGCGCCGATTTAGTCGTCTGATTATCAAGGCGCTGTTGTCGAAGCGGTAAAGGAAAAAACGCTCTAGCTGATCCATATCGACCCTTTTGAAAAACCGCCTGTCGATCCGCGTCCTGCGGTCGATGGGGCTGCTGCTGCGGAATTCCTGGAGCCGCCCCGGGCCTGGCGCCGGTCATAGTGTCCGCGGAATCCAAGGTCATGCCGAAACTGGGATATTGCTGGAAAGCGCCTTTGCCCAGGATGGCCGGATCGCTTTGAAACTGTCGCCGGGCGGTTGGATGTAGCGGTGTCCACGCTGCCTAGGTCACGGCGACGCGTGGTGTTGCGTCTGCTCGACAACAGGCCGGCGCCTGGGAACGCGCCAACCTGGGTATGGCAAGGACACTACGAGGCAAGTGTACTTGAAATTAGTCATCTGCCCGGCGCGCATGGCATCGTTACTGGTGACCGGCGACGGCTCAGGTAAAACCACGACTCGCTGTATTGGTCCCGCGCACATCAGCAGCTCGCATATCCTCAACCGTCGAAGACCTCATCGAGTATACCTGATGGAATAGCACACCAGATCAATAGCCAGGTGGACATGACCTTGCTCGGGGCTGCGCGCTATCCTGGCGTCAGGATCCGGAATGTGTATGGTTCGGCGAGATCCGTGACGTGGAAACGGTACAGATCTGCGCTTCAAGCGAGCTTGACCGGTCACCTGGTTGTTTCCACGCTGGCACCAATACGCCGAGCGCCAATCCACGCGACTGCGTGACATGCTCGGACCTTTTCTGTTGTCTTCCACACGTTGAACGGGGTTTGCTGGCACAGGCCCTGGGCGACCCTTTGCCTGAGTGCATGAAACCCCCATCAGGCGGTCGGCCAGCGAGGTGCCTGGCTGATGGGCATTGCGAAAATGAGGCGCCGATTCTGTCATATGGCGCAGTGGGTTTGTGCTGCATGCAATAACCAATGGCTATTGAAAGGCCGGCACGGAGTATTATAAACTGACGAGTAGGACGAACCTTGCGCGGGCTGATTCTTGACGGTGCCAGTGAGAGGCAATGATCCGTCACGCGCGGTTGCGGCAAACGGGCATACGCCATGACCGACCTGCGGCGTGTGCTGCCGAGCAGACGCCTGGGAGAAGTGCTGCGCGCGTTCCCCGGGATTAGGATCATGCCCGCCTACGAAGTATCGCCTGGCATTAACGCAGTCGCCACGTCGCCAAGGTGGTGGAGGAGGCATTCGTCCCGCCAGTGCGCCAGTCCCCGCCTGCGGCGACAAGGGGCCTGATAGCCGATGTCGGTCAGTTCAGGGTGCTCGAGCGCAAATCGTGTGATGCGCATCGGTCCTGCAAGCAGCGCACAAGCCGTTGGAATGGCCCCTGGCCACCGGCAATGGCTAGACCCGTGGGGCCGCGCTCGGCATGCGATAGAAGAAGTGTTGGCACCGTGGCGGCGGCAAAGTTGAAGACCGCAGAAGTCAAGTCGACCACTGTCTGCGGTGCGTTACGCCGGTAAGGGAAGGGTTTTTGCCCCTGGCTCATGCACTGCAATTCCCTCGGTCTTTCCCGGCGAATCTACGCACCTCAGCTAGCAGCGGCGAGCAGGCGGGCGCGCTGGATCTTGTACTTCGAATACGGCTGGCGGATAACGTCGAGGCGCAAAAATGCATGCGCCAGAAATTCAACTGGCGAGTCCATATCGGCATGCCTGACGGTCATCGTGCCCGCCTGCTGTGCCGTCGGTGACCTAATGTCGTTCTCAGTGGTTCAGGTGTTTGCTGCATGAACAGCACGCGTGTCTGACCCCGCATTGATCGCCACCTAGCGATGCACTGGAGCACTGGTCTGTTGATGCTGGCGTGTGTGGCGGTGTATTTGCTTTCATGCAGAATGCAAAAAGGCCGGGTTCGCTAATGCCTGGGAAAATGCCTGGCTGCTACGCTACTTTGCTTGCCGATTGATAAGAAGGGCTGATACGGCGCGCTTTTGCGCGTAGCTGAATATTCTGGCGGGCAGCGGTGTGCGTTTGTTTATCGTTGAACATGAGCGCCAGTGTCCCATGACCAACGTGCCTATGCGCGATGCGGTTACCGATGCTGCAAGCAGTCAGTGAGGGTCGGGGGTGTGGTGCATGCGCTGGAGCGCAGCGGCTTTTTCCCGCCCGTGACATTAAGCCTGATTCAAAAGCGGTGAGAGCACGCGTACCTCGATCAGATTCTGGACGGGCGCGACGGAAACCCGGAGCGGGAGGTGTAGCACGTATCGCAAACTTAGTGATGGTGTTTTTCGAAGCCGCTTCTGATTACTGGCAATGGGCTTTGTGGTACTGATTTATTCGTACTCGCTATCCCTCGCTGCGATCTTTGATACTCTAATCAAGTTGGTTTTAACTGATCATCTCAATTCTAGATGCTCCCGGCGACAAGCGGCAACTAGCCGGTAGAAAACAGCGCTCACTGATCGAAGTCATGGTGTCGTGATTTCTTGGCTCCCGCCGCCGTTGGTTCTCGGGTAGTTGATCGCCCCGATAGGCGCGTACCACAGGCACAAAACGACATCGTGCGCTGAAAGCGCGCTGAATCTTTACTCGCTGATAACTCAATATCCGACGGCACCGAGCAGGGTTTTTGGCGCTGTTACGATTCCCCCTAGCGGGATGGTGCCGCGTAATTTCTCGTACCGGTGTCTATATTGAATCGTGCGAGAAAAGATCCTGGGGCAGAATGACCAGTATTTGCGTCGGCGCGACGGCCGGGAATACGATCTGTACAGCTGGCGGATGCCGCGGTGGTGAAGACGCCAACTGCCGATATCGGTAACTGAATATTGATCTGGACGAGAAATCGCTGAGCAGTGCGCCGGCCGGCCGCCCAACACCGATAACGACACAATCAGATTTACGCTGATGGACTGCTGGTTGTGCGTATTCTGGTCCGGCATTGTGGCCAGCCGCGACCTGCCATCGCCGACGGGCAAGGAGCTTCAGTTGGCGGAACCGAGACCCACGCTGGTCGCGTGCTTGCAACTGGCGGGACGAGTTGCTGATTAACTGGCAAGTGCCGAAAGCGCTCTGGGAAATTACGGCGGATGGCTACAGCTTCTTGAGCTGGTCATTCTGGATACAGCAACCGTGGAAGGCAGCCCGATGGTCGACCACATTCGGGTGCGTGCAACTCGAGCCTGTGTGGTCCGAGCTGAATATAGCAGGAAGTGAGCGCCGGGAGCTTGGCCATGCAAACGGCCGGGTGGGAGCCCAATGTGAGGCTGGGCCAATACCTGGGAATGACCTGCGTCGGGATCAACCCTTGCGGTTCCGCAAACCTCTGAGCGCATATCATATTACGCTGGACGGCACTTCGAGGTGTTGGATGCGCTCCCGGAATAGCGCTTTAACCTTGCGAAGTCTGGTGCCATGAACTATCCTGGCCCGTAGCCCTGGCGTGCCGATCAAGTTGGCTAACAGATCATTTCGCCGCAATACCCTGTACTGCAGGAGCGCCCGCTGGCCCATGGGCTGGCCAAGAATGTGCTGGCCGAGTATGAGTCGGATCGCCCGTCGGAAGTACCGAGTGCGACGCCACTATGGGGCGTCCGTTATGGCTATCGTGATGTAAGTGATATGTTTTGCTGCGGCGCCGATCGTCCTTGCCGGCCGTCAAACTATAGTGTACCTTCGTGGCTCTTGAGCGGGGCGATGCGCGAGCCAGCGTCTTGGTTACACCGGGTTCTGCGTGCATGGAGGGATTACAGCGCCGGTGAAATCAACGCGGATTTACCTTGCCTGGAAATTGCGCTCGTGGGCCATGGCGGTAGTTTGCGATCATGAGCGGGTGCTACGCGGCCTTTGCGCGCGGTGTTGAGCGCGATCATGAACCCAGGAACATGCTCGGGTGCTCTCGCAGACCTGCAGGTCACCTTTGAGTGTGTTGGAGCGGGATCTGGCGCAGATTCGTGGATATATCCGTGCGCGATGAGTTTGGGTGATCGCATGCCGGCGCTGCGTTTGCGCGCGGGGGCGACAGCAATTGCTGATATAGTCGCGCCTGCGGGGCGTGATCAACGCTTGCGCAGAACAGCTGTGTGATTACCCGACGGGGCTGGACGCCCCAATTGTGGCCGGGTGTAGAATATCGCTGATTGCCGAGAAGGGCGCGTGCAGCCTTCGCTTTCTGGTGATTAGGATGTAGTTGCTTGGCTGAAATCCGGAGATTTGCCGCTGGTGTGCGCAGGCACTGGCTGGACCGGCTGGATGCATTGGCCGCCAGCCGGTAAGCGACCGCCGCCAGCCAGTTTGCGCGTTGGCGGTGAAATTTGCTGGAGTATACCTGGCCATGGCGAAATACGTCCTGCTTGATGGCGGTTGGCTATGATCCGCTCCGCAGCGTCAGCAAGGTGCCACCTGGTACCGCCCTTGCTGGTGAGGTGGCGCTGGCGTCGCGGGCTCGCAGGTGCTGGCAATGCGCAAAGTCAGACGGATATCCGCCGCCCGCCGAGTATTCGAGCGCGCTCTGGTGAGGCAGATTGCTCTGGCGGCGAGAAAATGATCTGCGTTGCTGGAGCTGTGAGGGCCTAGAACATTGGCCTGGGAATTACCTGTCTCACGCTCGCTGCCACGGCCCTTTACGGATGCGAATGGGGTGCGCTACAGGCAACGGTAGAAAGAATGCAGTGGCGCTATTAACCTCATGACGTTGGCTGGAAGCGATGAGACCGAGCAGGGCTATTTTGCCCCCAGTTGTTTGACCGGGTAGGGTACCGAGAGCGGGGTAAACGAATGCCTCTGGCGCCCAGTTGGCCGTGGTCGGTGACTGATGATGAACCCGGAAACCGATGACCCCAGACTACCAATGCCTGGAACGATCCTCGCGGGTATTTACCGGGCGAATGCTGGTTCGCCGTCCGAGCTTTAATTCGGTACCGGCATGACCTCCAGTCGAAGCATGGCTGCAACTGGCATCCGCTATGTGAGGCTTAATCCGGGTCAGGCTAGCCCGGATAAGATCTTGAGCGCAGTTCTGAGCTGATTTGCAGATGTCTTTCAGTGGGCGGCCGGTTCGGAGCAGTCACCCTGTTTTAAATTGCGGCTGTGAAATCTGGTAGCCGAAGTTTTGGTGATGCGCGGCCTTCTTCAGTGTTCGCTGTGGAATGCGCCTAACGTTGTGGTGGTCCTTCGAGAACAAACGGCCTTCGAGCCTGACAATAACGGATCAAATTATGTGTGATAGTGCTCTTTTGCCGAAATCCCAATTGCCAGATCAGAGCGCGAATGCGTTGCTCTGGGTGGCGGCTCGATCGAGAAGGACAACTGCTGAGATGAAGGCAGGATAGCTCGGTGACTGCGCTGCGTTTGCGGGGAAACGTTTGCGGTCCTGGCCCCGCGATGGCGGTGGGCCTTTTTAATCGCTCTGATATGCCGGTCAACGTGCCGCTTCGATCCGTGCCGCTTTGCCCTAATGCCCGCGCTGGAAACCAGCTCAGTCAGGATCGAGCTGTTGCACTCTGCGTTCCCGGCCCACGCCGTGAGGATGGCGCTCGCGGCGGCGGTGTTGAGCAGGAGCACATGCAATGTCTGCAAGCGTTGTTCACGTGAGTCCGCTGGCGTGTGGAGGCGAATCTCTGCCCACTGGCTGTTATTTGCATGCTGCCGACAGCCCACAGAACCGGTGTTGCGTATCATTTCCTCGCCTGGCCAAGCCGCGACACCACAGGCGTTGGATCTACGCCTCGGATCCAGGAACCGCGTGATGAGGAGGGCAGTTTGTGGCCCTCTGGCTGAGCCCGGATGGCTAGATTTGCCAGAGACTTACGTGCAGGTAGAAGTCGCCAGTTTATCCGCGCAGAGACGCTGGGGCTGGCCGCTGTGATGTCGTCAGTAATTTCGCCCTATGAGTCGTCTGTCGATCTGCCGGACGTGCTGCGCAGAGTCATGGTGCCGGGCCGCCAGCGCTGAACTGTTAAGTGGCCCTTATGCGGTCACTGGCACTGCGCCCTGGCGCAGCGGGCAGCGATGATCGCCGCTGGCGTTGGTGGTGCTGGTTGCGCTGTGCAGATGAACCCTGGGAATGGGCCGCTTAATCCCGTGGAGCGGGACAGGGCTGGCGGAAGGGATCCATTACTTATTCGAGTCGCACTGCCGAACTAGATCGCCGGTGGAGTGCCCCGACAGTTCCAGCGGTGATGCCGGGCAGCGCTAGCCAGGCGGTGGGGCAAGAGCAGCGAGGCGGTACTCTATGTATTGCTTCATGAGTATTTAAGGGACAGTGAACGGCGTCGCGCATCAAGACGTTCCGCATCACCCCCATTCGGGAGCTCCCGCTGCAGCTTGGAATTGGAACTGCAGCTCTAATTACATTTGCCGATCCTGGAGGCGTTGCGCACCGATGCTGTGACGACGGCAAGCCGGGACTCGCGAGAGCTCTGCAAGGCGCTGACAGCCGGCACCGAGGGTGTGACTGCGGTTGACAATTTTCCAGGAAGAGTCCATGAGTAGCTGGTGGGCGGGCCGGCTCCGGCGTGAACGCTCTTGCTGATGGCGGGAATGGTATTGGCGTCCCTGCCTGATGCGGGATCTGGCGATAACTCGAGCGCTCGCGGCAAGCGGCCACCTGCAGGCGGACAGTGGCTGCACTGGGCGCCGACCATCGACTGGATGCAGCAGGTGCTCCGGAAGTTTGGCCGCAGAGCGCATCCAGTCGAGCAGCAGTCGTGCGCCGACGGGAAGTGGGTCGGTACATCCTGACTCCTGTTGAGGGTGTCGGCCAATGCTCTGGACGCGCTTCTTCCCATGGAGCGCATCCAGCCCCGGAAGTCACGAGGCGTCAAACGTCTGTGGTTTCGTATCGGTTCCTTTGACGCACTGATGGCCTGGCTTGGCGAGTTGGGAAAAGCGCCAGGGCCTGCAGATCAAGTCCCCAATTTGGCCTGTCGACGCAGGGACAGATGCCGGGTCGGTTATTCGCCTCGAGTGCGGTGGAGTCGCCGCTGAATGAAATAGAATGCCGCGCATGAGGTTTGATTTGCTGGTGTACTGTTGTACCTGGGTAGTCTGATCTGGTTTCCTGCATCCTCTCTTGTCTGAAGCAAGATACTATGACCAGTTACGGACGCAGAGTAAGCTTGAAGGCTTTACCGGCACCTTGTGGTCCGGACATGTCAGTCGCATGCAGGTCCAGGGCGTTGATTAGGGAGCCCTCAGTGGATTTGGCACCTTCAGGCTGCCCTAAGAGGCAGATCAGCCTGGATATGTTCTGCCGCAACCGGCCGACAATGGTCAGGTTTGCCGCGCGCTGGATGTCGCCTGAAGCCTGCAGACTGAAAAACGTGGATGGACGTCTGATAGCTGCCAGCATGGCAGCCGTCACAAGGCGCCCTTTGGTCGGCTGGCCACTGGTTTCTTATTGTGCCCCTGCCTGGAGCTGAACGACTGGTCAATATTGTCGGCAAGCGACGGCCAACTGATTTGTGGAAAATGCGGCTGGCGCTTGCCCCACGCTTGCCCGGGCCCTTGATGCGAGCTTAGGCGTGATGAGGTTTGGTTGTGTTCGTTCTGAGTGATCGCGAGGGGCCCTTGGGGCTGCGTAGACGGCCGGTGGCGTCCAGGAACCAAGGCCTGCCTGGAATACCGCAAAATGCACAGCGCGGGCGGACCTGATGCCTGCCCTGTGTGGTGGGCTGGACTGCTTGCGGCCCCAGATGCCCAAGGCTGATACACTGGCGGTCAATCTGCCAATGAACCATATACCTTGACACATGAAATCTGGAGTGCACATGCGAATAATTCTGCCTCGTTGGCCTGATAACAGTTCTTGGCTGGCTGCGACGACGACCAGCACCGCTCGCCTCGCACGCTAGACGTAGATAACGCTGCAAACTGTCGATGCCGGGCCAATGTGGGGTCGGACGCTGTAGCCTGAGCTGGGCCATACGAGAATCCTCCTGCGGTAGGAATGCGGGTCTGGAGCAGGAAGCGCTTATAACCTCTGCACAGGGCAGTCGTGCGGTGAAGCGCCTGTTGGCTGACTTCAGCACTCCCCCCAAAATCAACCAATCAAGGATTACTCCCGTATCTTCGCTTGGCAAATTTATCCGCTTATGAATGGCGGGCGATGCTCAGTAACAGACTGGCCCTGGGCAGCCAGCGCGACGGACTGGCTGGTGGCCTTTGTCCGGCAGTATCCAGACTCCGCATAAATCCGTCAGGAAGTAGCGCCAGGCTGGAAGATTTGCACGAGGCATGGCGAGCGCAGAGTACGGGTTGGCCATTTACGGATAATCGCAACGGGTTCGTCGCGAGTGGGTGCCTGCTCGATTGCGCTATGTGGTAGAGCAATATCGCGCAGTGACGCTGCGTCCCTGCCGCGGCCGCTGGCTGGAAAAAAAAACGCTGTGCCGTTCCTGACTAGGAGTCCTAGGTCGGTACTGTCGAGGCCCCTTCGGCTGCTGTCCTTTTCAGTGCAATCCATGGGCATTGGAAATAGCACTTCGTTGACTTGTGCACAGTTGCGAGCGTCCTTGTCAACAGGACGTTCAGAACCGCCTGTAACCGTGATATGCTTGATTCGATTATAAGCTATTGAATTTTAATAGAAAATAATTCGTTCATAAAAATGATCATTCTTAAGCATCAACCCGCAGGCTCAGTTCAGTAAGGTGTTTGAGCTAGCTATCGCACAAAGTTTCCACCAGATATTTTAGTATATACGGGATGCACGATGTCTAGATGGAGCTCAATTGCCTTGCCGTAGCTTCCTCGCCACCAAGTGCCGCCGTCAACGACTGGGATAGTGTCTGACAGCGCCTTAGACATGAATGGATGAGCTGGACATCCAGTGTGTGCGC
>Ga0163217_1042535_pt1 | contig 13349 bp, 13 predicted proteins | sample SynspAceP_FD_185933 | JGI IMG/M metagenome (GOLD analysis project Ga0163217, IMG submission 185933) | Saline lake microbial communities from Ace Lake in Antarctica - Synechococcus sp. Ace-P (PacBio error correction) | ecosystem: Environmental > Aquatic > Non-marine Saline and Alkaline > Saline ...
TTTCGTGTTATCTAGCTAAGAAGCTCCGAATTTATTCAAGACCTCTGACTCAGTGCTCTGCAATTTTTTCTCTTTTTAGGCACCATGCTAATGATTTGGCCTCCTGCTCCTAGGCGACCTTCGGTGAGTGTTAGCCAACCTCCAAGCTGTAATCTAATGGAACTGGGTCTTCGAACTTTTTAATGCTGCGCGTCTGTGTTGAGCTACTCACAAAATTCCTAAGCGTCCGCCTTGATGCCTGGCTAAACATTGATTGACGCAATTGAACCGCCACGCCTACGCCAATGACCTTGATAATGGGATTTCGAATTTTTTTGGAAAGATCGAATTCGTGTATCTTTCATGTTATACTGACATATTTTTATTGATTGGTGAAAATGCGAGTTCAGGCTCTTATTCGGAAAGGGATCTTGCGAATAAGATAGGAGAGATATTCTATACCGCGCAAGGGCATTGAAACCTCCCCATCATAAGCCCCTGTAATTGTACTCCGAATCATTCACTGTGAGTGTAATACCTTTATTAATTGTCTTCTTTCTTTGGATACTAGGTTAAAATACTCTTTCGAGAATAGCTCACGAGTTTTTTTCGGCTTGTGGTAGGTTGACCCATTCGCAACGCGCTCTTTGACTTTTTCATCCCGAATCACTTCCTCTATCTTCAATACCTGGCAAGCCAACTAAAGCCTAACCGAAAGTTACGCGAGCTCATTCGGACCTTTTGACCTCTTCGATCACTGAATTTGCCAAGATGCTCGTTGGGCATAGCCAATCGCGTATCCAAAACCAGTTCCATGTATTCAAAGACTCTGAGAGATAACTTATTGCAGAACTTGACCACCGCCTTGTCAAGACAATGCCCGCCAGCCACTTCCTTATAGTGGCCACTTGCATAATCTTCATTTCTGGCACCGAATCTCGCATAATTTCTTCCATTCTCGCCTGATAATAGAAGCTAGATTTTCGGATGGAAAATCCTTTGGAGGTCCTTTTTTCCTCAAGCCCGGAATAGATTCTACGATTTTCATTTGGGGTTTGCCTCCTCAGCGATGGCTTTTGCCAAAGCCGAGTCTTGAGTAATTCTGCCTGATTCTGCAATCACCAATGCAATTCCTTCTTTGAATGTCCTTTTGGTAATGATTTGCCTCCAAGAGGAATCACAGCGCGGTATGCGCCGATGAATATAATTTTTTCATAGAAACATCCGCAAATATCTGTTGGTGCCTCCTCCGTATCTTCAGGCAAACGCCGCTTCCCTTCTCGGTCATCACCTTAGGGACCGAAAGCGAAACTTCGACAATATTGGGCTCAAGCCATCAGTTGCCGAAACTAAATTTTTGCCCGCCGTACGTCAATGGTTGAATGGTATTGATGGCAGAGATTGTGCGGTGACTGAAGGAAATCCGCTCCAGGCCGTGCTGCCTGACCATGGCCACAGGATCTTTGCTGACCTTCGATATATCGACGGTTAAGTCCCTTGAGATGCATAACGTGAATACTCATTAAGCTTGCTCTGGGTGTTTTCCCGTGTAGCGCCAAAGTAATACTTTTTCCATTTCACTGAAAGTCAGCGTACGATCTTCGCAGTGATCTCATCATCGAGGCTGCACGCATGATGCTTCCACTGCTTGAGTCTGTGCTCTGAATATGCGTGTCCCGGCGATCCTACGATCTCGCCGATATTGTACGTCCCGTGCGCCATATATTATTCTACGTGAGCATTCTTTATTGCTTTCTCGATCGCATGACAGTTTTTTGTCAAATTGGTGACCACCACCACGATCAACGCGTCAGAGACCGCCCTTGCCCATGCCGAGCACTTCCATTTTTCCATACTCATTTTGCGACCGACCAATCACACCAGATCTTTGTGGTTCCGATGTCCTGCTACAATTAACTTATTTTCCATATCCAAAGCTTTATTCACAGACGATTTGAATCTTATATTTACAACTGACCCTAGCATAGGTATTCCAGCCTTTCTGGTAAAATTTCTTTGTAGAAGACCAAAATTCGGTCAACTTAACTCCTCAAATGTTTCGCATCAACGCCAAACTCATTAGTCTGATTACCGACCTGCTGAAAAGCTGTAATATTCGTCAGCCGATTCCACTACTAGTTCGGTGATCTGCGCAATCCAAATTTAATCTTGGTGATGAATTAATAAGCCCCATCAATTCAGGCATCCATCCATACAATTTCCCTGATCATCATCGCGCTCGCAAACTCCCCTCGATAATCAAAAAACCCGACTTGTATGATTAGAGGTAGGAAATCACCTTGCTTCGCTGGTGATGTAGCCATCTGCCCATAAGGCTGCTGCAATTCGGCGATCGGTCTGAATGCTGTTGGAATTCTAAGATCAGAAAACGTTCTGACCGATCAATTGCTCACGTTTGACAAATGGATGTCCACTGATTCGAGACTCGATTTCATTCATTGAACTTCTCCAGGAGGAGTCCGACTTTCATCAGGGAAAGCCTGATTGAGAATCTGGGTGATTTGCTTCCCTCTACACGAAATAGACCCCGCTCAATCCATAATAGAAATCTCCGCTCCCTGATAGGTTTTATAGAGCGTTGCTTCTCCACAAATCCGATAGAAGCCAACAACGGTCCAAGCTGAGAACCTACAAGGATTGACTTTTTTAGATTGACTTTGTTCATGAGTGCAAGTCGTTTTACTCGTTCCCTTTCCATTCTGCAAAGGCGGCCACCGAGTCGATCATTCCCGCACCCAATGTGACAATACTTCGAGTGATTGTTTCTAAATAAATTGAAAAGCTCTGCTTTTTAACAAAGGATTTCTTGGTTGAAGAGATAGTCCCATTTTCAATAACATCGCTGATTCCACTCCAAGGATTGGCAGTTCCAACGAGCTGGCATAAGATATCCATAAGATTACCTTCATTGCCAAGACAGGCTTTCAGAAAATCCCGCTCGCAAAATCACGCGTTCCGCGGTAAATAAGTGCGGCTGAAAATCACTGTAATTTTTTCTCATCGGGACAATTGCCGAACGGAGCTCAAAACTAGCCCTGTCTCTTCCGGATGATGTGCATAAGTCATGCGGTAAAGACCAGGTTCTCTGTATCGATGGTGAATCTCAATCTTCGCTTAACCCCTTTAAAAGAGTGCCAAACCTTTTTCCGGATCTGGTCTTCCGTGTCCAGCTATGACGCTAGGGCAAACACCAATAGCCTCCAATGGCATTTTTCCACATTATGGAAACCGGGAAACAAAAAGCTCATACATCTAGTGATCGTCTTGCTCAGTCACATATCAAAAATGAATGATCCCCTCTTTGCCTGATATTCTGAGCGGAAATACACAGCAAGATCCAAGCCCGTTAATTTTTGTCTTTACTTTTGGCATTCCTACTTCCTTCAGCTAAGTGCTGCTTCTTTCTGGGATATATGAGTTCTTCCTAGTATCATCAGCTTCGAGGAATTCGCTGAAAAACCCTGGAGAATCGAAGATTCATCACCATAAATAAAGTGATCGGATCAGCACTTGTGACGATGGCTTCGTTTTGGATGTATCGGCAAAAATGAATCGATCAAAATTCACTGTCTTCAACTAACGACAAGTTTGCTTCTTTCGAATTCTTATCTCACAGCAATCAGATTGCCTGATAGTGTTGGGTGATCCCTCCCAGGAATGCTGCGACTGGCTTTCCCGCTGCCTTCAAAGCAAATGCGCAAGAAGGAAGAAGTAGGTGGTTTTTGCCGTGAGTTTCCTGCCACCGCTATGGTGTAGAAATGCTGGTACACTAACCCAAAATCTCCGATTCGCTTTCTCCAACTGATAGCCCTTGCTCTCGGAAATAATTCCACATGAGCACTATCGCAAGGCAATTGCCTGGCGTCCCAGATGATCAGGTGATTGGCTAGGATAGAATTTTGAATGGACTCAGGTAAAGCATGCCAATTCATCTCACATTCACCGTCATTCCCTCCGTGATAAGCTGATCTGTCCATGGAGATGGTGTTTCGATCATAGCCGGACCAGCCATTCCCTCATGCTGGGACCAGCGTGCAAAGCACTCAACCGACTCCTACCGATGCCTAGGAATAAATGCGTTATGTAATCCCTCGAAGCTCATCCGATGATTACTTCTAATCTTCTACAATGCGGTTGCCGCCATTTGGCTTGCCAATTCTTTTATTTTCAATCAACTCTGCATTTGATTGCATCACTCGAGTATTTTCATCTACTTAAGATTTTCCAATGACCCACTGTGCCATCTTTGCCCCAAAAATCCCCCCTTCCCAAAGCTCAACCAAGCTCCCTGAAATGTTGACAAAGTCATTGCACTTTTTTGTCGGCTGATCTCTCTGTCCACATTTGGGGAAGGATAAAATCACCGCTTACCAACAATCGAAAGTAGATACTGAAAGCTGCACCTGCCCCTGGGACACAACTCACATCTCCACAGCAATAGGCCTAGATCCATTCCCGGATAAAGCCGAAGGTGAATTCGCCTTCAACGCTGCCTCTTCACTTTCCTTGAAGCATGTGCTTTGAAATAAATTTACCACACTGCCAAGAGCACTTGCTAGCCCGCTATGTCCCTAGCTGCTTCATGTCTTTCAAAAGACTGCTTGATTCAGTTCCGGCGCCTAACGAACCTCCTAAATACTCCAGAATAAGGCTCTTGTCTGAATCAATTTGAAATGAGCAAACCATTTCAAAACGCTTATCATCCAGTTTAAAATATCCTTTCCTTACAGGATTTCCGGTATACAGCTATTCGGTCCCGAATGGAAAAATTTGTCCATATCCCGGATAAGCCACACAGATTTTATGAGCTTCTGGAAGAATCTTTATTGTCAAATCCGCATAAGAATTTGCTCTTGAACCAAAGTTTGGAATGCCTTTCGCGCGCGGCATAACTGAGCACTGGACCACTTGCGTATCCGCCTCTCCCATACTGCATCGGACTTGAAAATCACTTAACAATCTTTGAGGCTTGTCTCACAACCTTCGCAAGAAGTTTCATCGGAAACTTAGATTATCGAATGTCACACCTAACCTCCGCTGAATTCCCTGCCCCTGCAATCCGATATCTGATAGCCAGCCCAGGCACTTTCTGCAATTCATTTTACCGTAAAGCCCCCTACAACACAGCCACTTTCTGGATTTTTTTCCACCCAAGCATTCGCAAGAGCGATCGCCGGATAGATGTCCTCCGGTACCTCCACCACTGACAAAAAAGCGATATGTGCGCTGCGCGTCTTCGATGATTAGCCTGTTTTAAAGTCTTTGTCTATTTCTGGCCGTATTGGGCCAATTTCCCTTCTTCTTGATGATCTCCGTCGGCTTTACCGAAAGAAAATCCCAGGGAGTTCCGTAAATACCAATGAGGTTCCCCCATACTCAATATTGGCAGGCAATCCCGTATCGGACCAAGGCCTACCTACAGCCTTGACCAAGGCTTGAATCACCACGCGAAACTCAGTTCCGCAGAGAGACAATCCACCAAAAGCCGTCATTGGAATCGGCTACAATACGCATTCCCTCGATATAGGCAAAGCGAGGTATTAGGAAAAGCACTCCAAAACCACCTACCATTTCCATACTCTTCGATGATGATGGCGAATAAATCTGAATAAGGATGTAGGCAAGAGAATTTCGCTGCTCGCTATTTTCGCTGGACCTTTGCCAAGTCACTCCTCCTGTGGCCAATTGCAATGAATGATGCCGCTTGGAAGGAATTCATCGCTTGTTCCATAACATGCCTCATCGAGAGATCAAAAGTTGCCCCAACGCTTGACCTATAAAACCTGCCAGCGGTCAAGCCTAAAGACCCCGACGAAGCACAATATTGCCAATATTTACCGGACTCTACCGATAAACTGACAAAAGACAATTCATCAACAGAAGAATCGCACGTGGAAAAATTACGCCATCGAATCAATACACAGATCAATCCATCTGCAATAATGATCGGCACAAAAGGTTGCTCTTCGAAATCTTGATTTTTGACGTTGGCCAGCACCTGAATGGCTGCGATCAAGCCAACTTTGCCAATCAAATGGCTGAAAAGCTTGAATTGATGACAGCGTTATCTGTGATCCAACGATTCTCATGATATTGGAGCCAATAGATAGGTACCATCAAAAGCGGAATCGACAGCAATGAACACCTACCTACAACACTCATACTTTCGGTAAGGAATTCGTGTGCAGCCACAATCACGGCACGCCCAAAGAACGAAATGAGCATGGAGTGCTTGAAACAGATACAATTCTGTTTGCCTCCTGCAAGACTATAGCTAGTGAATCCGTCCGCAGAATACACTACCAGAAATACTGCAGAATAATGAGAGTAGAAATCACGATCCCCAGATGATAGGATCACACCTTGAATATGTCTCATCGATCCATGATTTTGAATTGGCTCAATGCCCGATGGCTTGGTTTAGGTTTAACTACGTTTCTGGAAATTGATTTCCGCGATTCCTCCGAGTTTTTGAAAAAGGTAAAGAAAGCTGGGCGCAAGCCGGAAGAGTAATACCACGTCTCCAGATCACCAGTGATTACCCCAATTGACTGCTTCTTCAAGTCGATTCTGTCTTTTCTCCTCTCTCTGATCTTTCGGATAGAAGTAGCAAATGCTGCCATTCAGACTTCGCAATTCTCTTTTCCTTAGGCAAACAACGCTTTGATTCCTGAGGTATATTTGAAGCAGTTCCCGTAATTATCTCCCTTATCTACTAACCCCGCCTGCGATCCAAATAATAGGATTGGAATAGACGCTAAGGCTAAGGCAGTAGATTCCACATTCGTTCCTTGCTATCATTTGACAAAAAGCTGACTCCTGCCAATTAAGAACTCCTCCATTCGATGCGGGTGCATTTTTGAGGTTTTAATGACTAATTAGGCTCCTCCTCGAAACATTTTTGCTCGGGTAGCTGCCATTATTGTCACAAAGGCATTCAATTAAATATGCCTCCCCAAGAAATGGAAAGAGCGGTGTACAGGAGAAGCTGAGCTTTTGCTCTTTAAACACCGATCTCTAGATTTCGAACTTCTAAATAGCCTCCTACCTTGTTTTCTTTTAGCGAAAACCAATGCTTATCAGCCTCTAGTCCTTAATTTGTGGCAATACCTTGACAGAATTGTATCTAACAGCATGACAATCAAACAATTGTTGGATGCCATGTTTTGAAAAGTCCGCAGCTTCGAATTCAAATAGTTTTTCGAATTTGTAAATCGTAACGAATCCAATGTATCAGGTGTGATAATTGGGTCAAAACCCCCCCCCAAGCAATACTCGGCTTGAATAAAAAAAGGAATCCGAATCAATCTGAATAGCTACTGCATTGATCAGATCACCGCACCATTCATGATCCGTCTCGATCAACTGAGCGGCCCCATTTTGCCACATTTCCCGCTCCACATCGTAACCGCCTCTTTGAGAAGGTGGTAAGTCAAAAGTGTTGGTGGTGGTTTTCCCGTTGGTTCCTGTTGATGGCAATCACTCGCCCAGCACTTTGTGAATCGGTAGGCAATGTCCCAATTCATCCACCAACAGCGATTCCTTTCTTCCAACTTGCTTTCTGACTACCGGATATCTAGGAGAGATTCCCGGACTCTTGTAATCATGTCAGCCTTGGAGGAAGATTTTTCGGAATGTCCGCCTTCTTCAAACTCAATCACCTGCCATGGTCAACTTAGCGTTTATTGGATCTGAAATTTTTGACGCAAACTAGATACAAAAACAGCAATGCCCTTCACCTTGGGCTAAGCATTGCTGCCTCTCCTATTCGCTTTTCCGCTCCAAAGATGGCTTATCAAGTTTTCATTTATTATCTAAAGTTTTAAGTCGCAAGTGTGATCACAGCAAGAAGAGATCCCTACGATCCAAAATCGAGTGTACAAATACTTCGCCTCCGGAAATATTTGTCTTTGGTAATGATCCGTATGAATCTGTGACCTTCAGGAATACTCTTTTTGCCTCACCGTAATCCCTCTTTTTGTGTGTATTTGGAAGTAGGCGTCACCTGAACTAATGGACCGAGAAGTCGTCGTCTATCCAGGATAGATTCCGCACATCAGCGGTAGAAGCCAAGCTCTTTGGCCGAGCGTCAGAGCATAAACGGCAAATCACCTCACCCAGCATCAGGCTACTCTGTATCACCCAATGAAAAACCTTTGGGCAGTGACACGCATTGTACCAAAGGAATTCCGAGCAGGCCGCCCGTAAACGCTGAAGTCGAAAATCACAAGCCTCCCCGAGAATTGGATATACACACATTGAGGTACTGCGAGCAAAATGCATTACCCGCGATTGTAGTGCAAAAAAGGCGATGGTTCAAGCGGATAATGGCTGAACGTTCCTGGCTGCCGAAAGCCGTCAATTCCATCGGTAATGTTTCGCCATTGGAAACTGCCGTCATGATTAAAAGTCACATACAAAAATGTACATAGACGGTGTCAATCGCCTCTCAGAGGAAACTAGCACGCTCTCCGTAATTCACTCCTTTTTTTGGGTAAAAGGTATCGTCGTCGTTAGCCACTTTGACATCCTGAAAGAGGGTTTCCTCCAACTACTCTTCATCATCATACCGGATGGTAAATTCCGGATCACTACAACCTCAGTGAAAATAGAGCGTCGATCCGACGAATGATTTCCCAATCCCGATTTGACCTACATCTTGAATCGACTTTCAATCCTTCCTTATCTTTTGATACTTTGATGTGAATCATCACGAAACCAATGGCTCCAACTGTCTACCCCAACCGTGGTGATCAGCAAAAGGATAATATAAAATGTTGTTCAGATTTGGCAAAGAGAGCAATAGTAAGGAATCAGGACGCCTGCAATGATGCATCAGTCCTCCCTCGAGGGTTACTTTCTTCTGAGCCTGTCCTGCAGTCCGAATCAACGGAACGGTCTCACGATCTGCTTTTTTTGGATCCAATTGATAATGCGCGTGGCCCAAAAGTGATGGTGGAGTTCAACAAAGAAAATACCGCTTGCCATAGTGCACGGAACGAATGTACCGAAATACAACCTTGTGCGCCAAGGGAATCCAGATACGCGGTCCGAATAGTACAAATATTGGTAATAACATCTTAATTTTTTTGGTAATTGTATGTTAGGATTCTATTTACCTTACTTCTGCATCATCAAAATGATGCTTCACTTGCCTTCTTATTTTTGAATAATCCTCATGGCCGTTGCCAGCAATCAGGATGATATCTCCTTTTTCGAAAGGCATACATGGCTGTTTTGAATGGCTCTCTTCGATCAAGAGATTGTAGCATTTTTTCGGATTTCAGTTGGTCGAGCGCGTACCTGCTTGCATATCCTTCAGGATATTTTCTGCCTCCTCAATCGTGGAATTGTCCCTGAAGTCAAAATTACTTTATCACTTTCCTGGACCGCGATTTTCGCCATAATCGGGCCGCTTGGTCTTGATCCCGATTTTATCCTCCGCAGCCCACGTCCGTGATCAATTTGCCGTGCGAGGCCCGTCCGCACTCGCATAAAGAAGTCTTCAGTACATTCTCTAGAAGGCATCAGTGGGTATGTGCATTATCCACTAATGGCGATTAATGTCCTCCTATTTGTCAATTCGACAAATCTGCTTCTTGTCCACGGATCGCTGATTAGTCCCGAAGGACTTGCATCTTCCTCTCGCCCATGCAGAAAACTGCACTGCCATGCACGTGCAACCAGGTTGTAAGCATTGATATAACCGATCATTCTGAACCATGTAACTTCCCAGTGATAATCGGTTCAATCCTTCAAGGGTATTGGAAATGATCTTTCTGTTGAATTCTGCGGGTGATCTTTAGGCAGAAAAAGTCTGATGTGTTTGCTTAACAATTTCTGACAGCATCATCTTGACCTCGCTATCGTCGTTTATTGTTATTATTTCAATGCAAAAGCGATCTTTTTGGCAAATCATAAATTAGCTTTTTCTTCGCCTTGATGTATTCATGCAAAAGTGCCGTGATAGTCTAAGTGATCAATTGGTGAAATATTAGTGGATTACGGCCCTTCACAAGTTTCAATCAGGCGATTCCGCTCTGGACGATTGCCATGAGACTACAGCCTCCTAAAGCATGTAGGTGCAGCTCCTCTCATCTACCATTTGCCTCAGCAGCGCTGTTGTACGCTGATGGCATCTGGAGTGGTAGTGGTGTGAAGGGTATTACTCGTTGATTGTTGATTTTATTTTTCCAACCTGTCGATAGCAAGCCGGTACTGTCCCCAAAATGGTCGTAATAAAAAGCTGGTTGGAGGCAAATTGGCTGTTAGTTTGGTGTTTTCCGTTTTGTACGCGGTTTCATTGCTAACGACCTTGATATTCTCTGGAAGGGTTTCCCAAAGACATTAATTGCCAAAATATCCCTAAACCTTGGCAGTAATTCGCTGGACTTCGACATAACGTTATCCTGGCTGCATCCGAAGCAGGCAAGCTGCTTCACATAGCACTTAGCCGATGGCGCCTGACTCATGGCCCTTTTTTTCCCGATGTTAGTCGTGTACTAATCCCACTTGGTTCCCTTATTGGCAAACAAAGACTGGTCCCTCCTCCTTGAACCCTGTCGACTAATTCAAGGCAAGTGCATATTCCCCTACTTGACTTCCATGTTCCCACAGTAGAACGTCAGCGACACTTTATATATTTCTCTTAAATATCTGCATCAGCCTAAGACAAGATTTATAGTAGCATTCGGCTTAGTTTTTTGTTCCGGAGACACAAGCGCTGTGCTTTCACAACACGGCCTTTTCCCTTGAAATTGACTTGCACACCTTTATTTTCTAAAATGAATGAAGTGCATCCCGAAGTGGAAAGACCGAGATACATCCGGAACGAATGCCTTATCGTATCGTTTGATCTGAAGCTGACACTTGTATTGAGGCGACCGTCCGTTCACCCACTCTCAGAATTCATGGTATTGTTGACATCAGTCCAAACTCATCAAAAAATGCTCTTGAGTGCTCCTCCGACTTCCTGCTTGGAATGTATCGGAAGAGGTCCTTCGTATCCTTCAGCTGGCCGGCGACCATGGTTTGCTTACTACCCCGGATTTATTCTAAATATCCAAGTGATAGATTCGACATCGGCGATTTTCTTTGAATAACGGGGCGGAAACATCGTACCGCCATTAAAGCGCAAACCATTTGGACTGTCGACAACAATGTATCATCGAATAACTCGACGATCAGCAAGGAAAGTAGCGCGCAAAGAAGCTTGTGTGTGGTACTTTTTGGTGTATTGCTCCATTGATCAATGCTTTTTGACTGTCTCCTGTTTTATCTGCTATTTATAACAGCAATGGAGATATTTCTGCTTTCCATGGCTTACCACACCTTCTAACAATTCTTGGTTGCTTAATGGTCTTTTCTGAAGCGATCTGATATTTTGCCAGAACCTCGGGCCTGGAACTTTCCTGAATTTGTTTCCTTTGGAAATCCTCCGTATGAAGTATACGGCTCACCATTTTCCATTTTCGCTACTGCAATTATATAGCGCGGGGTATGAAAGCGGATTGCATTTGGACTCGTAGCCGATGCGAAATCCAGGGCAAGGGAGGTTCCAGTACCAAGTTCTTCGTTCCGGGCTTTTTTTGATAAAAGGCTTGCCTTCACCTGACAAGTTGGAAAGTCAAATGGGCTTTCCTTTAATCCTTGCTCTCAATGTAGGCAACTGGAATTGGGAAAGGCTAGGATCGAAGTATCGATCGGACCAGTTTGAGATGGCGTATCATTGAAGACTTTTCAAAAGCCCTTCCCGAACGGTGATTGGGCCCATAGCCATCCATTTTTTAGCATCAGCTTGCTCTGTTATAGAACATGTGGACACAAATTCCCGTTCTCGACCTTGTCATTGAAGGCTGATATTATTTTCCGTTCGCAGCAAGCAAGGCATGGAAGGTAAATTTGAATGGTGGACCCTGGCTCTGTTATTTCCTTGATGCCCCAATCGCAAATTGTAATTTTGCTCCGTAGCGTTTCCCACTTTTATTACGCTGAAGATTAGAGATTGCCTAATTCTCGGCCAGTCTTCACTTCCATCCACGATGAACGCTGAGCCAAACTCAGCCTCACGATCAATCAACTGCCGAGAGCAAAGCCGTCTCCGCCACATTCTTGAATATTTGAGCTCTTAACGTGGTGTATGACATCCAACCGTTTTCCAAGGCTTGACAATCTTTTCTGCATCAAAAACTGGCTTCCAACTCCCACAGCTAAGCGCTGAAAGAGGCTTTCCCCATCTTTTCCTTTAGCTGAGAATTAAAACTGTACCTCAATTCTGCACGTAGTCTTTGCATTAATGATCAATCACGTACGGCTAGCCAATGACTTGAAGGCTGATTAGCGCTTTTTCTACTTTCTTTTCCAGAAATTACTCCTCCACCTAGTCTGTCCAGCCTCTAAAAACGGCCCCAATTTGGACCTTTCTGCAATGCCCTGATATCCGATGTTTTCTATTCACCAACAGATAGCGCTTGTTACTTCCAGACGGGCTCATGCTTGGATCATTCGCTTGTTAAGTCTTGACGGACGATTTAATCCTTTGTTAAAAAGCTGAAAAGCTTTTTGGATAGGAATTCCAAACCGTGCGTATTAAAAGATGTTTCTTTTGCAATAGTTGGGTCGATCTGCCACTCGTATGAAAGGTAGGAACGTTGTAGCCAAAGGCTTCCAGTCTCCTGCCAGTAAATGGTTGACCACCCTCGAGTAGCAGAACCTCTCGAATATGGAAGTTCAATGGGTCTCCGCTTTCTTAACGGGCCATTGATCTCAGCCCTCCTGGAACTGCACTTCTGCCCGATTCGATATGGGAGGCTGCAGCCGCAAGAAGGCGATTAGGATTGAAAACCACCCGTACTCGGATCAATACTGGATTGCTTTACGTTTCAGTGGGTACTTCGTCCCATTTTGAATAGAGGTGAATTTAATTTCTTCCATCCCTTGCGCAGCTACACGCTTGCCACTGTCTGACTGCATTTGCTGTCTGAGTCAATATATCTGCTCCAGCGTGGTCACATCGCGCGAAGGGTCTTCTACTTTCTTTGTTGGTGCTTTCTCTCGATTTTCCGGACCATATTTCTCTGCCCGGTGATTTCCCCTCAGATGATATGATCAGCGCCAGTAGTCGTGAGTAAATCCATTGGCGAACCAATTGAACTGGTACTCCTTCACCCAGAATTCCCGGTCAGGTCGCTTTCCGTCGTACCAAGTGAAATCGTTTCGTACTTCCTGTTCTTCGAGGTGTTTCCTGACGGTTAATTTCCTTTCTGAATGTAGTTTGACTCATATCTCAGTTCGTTTAGCTATTCTGGAAGTTTCTGCACTTGTCTCGCTCTTGGTTCCTTTTCCACTTC
>Ga0163217_1066442_pt1 | contig 13349 bp, 16 predicted proteins | sample SynspAceP_FD_185933 | JGI IMG/M metagenome (GOLD analysis project Ga0163217, IMG submission 185933) | Saline lake microbial communities from Ace Lake in Antarctica - Synechococcus sp. Ace-P (PacBio error correction) | ecosystem: Environmental > Aquatic > Non-marine Saline and Alkaline > Saline ...
TACAGGGACCAAACAGGTTGCCCGGCGCCCAGTCTGGCCGGCGGACGCGCCTTTCACCGGCAACTGATTGCTCGCGCAGGCATGCTCGCTGTCCTCTGGTTTGAGTAATGCGCACCGCCGTCCAGTTAGACCTTCGTTCAGCACAATGCGCGCAAGCGACAGTAATCATGCCATGTCCGGGACCAGGCGCCGCCGCCGTCTAAGGAGCGTCGCCTTGGCAACCAGGGCTGATTCGGGAAGGCTTGCACATGACCGGTCATCAGGCATCGGTAACTAAGACACGGCCAGGCGTGCTGCTGATCTTCCGGCCACATGGAAGCCGGTATCGACCATCTGCAAGGGTGTGAATAACGCCCTGAAGAAGGTGTCGAAGGGCATGCCTGACAATGACCTCTACCAGGCGCGCCTGGGATATCCCGCACGCTGTCATGGCCACTGGTACCTCGGCTGTATTGGCGCGGGGCAGTCGTACCGAAGCTTGGGTGACGCATAATCCGCAGGTGTGCTGTTCGCTGTCCTGATGTCTCTAAGCTAACGTAATCAGCGCATCGACCTGAGACTCGGAGACATCGGCGCGTAGGTGAAAGCCGCGGTATGGCGTCATCAGCTCGCGAATGGCTGATGGGGTGATCCGCGGGTGCGTCCGGGCTGCATCAGGGCCGTCAGCGACGGCGAGACACGCAGGCTTATCACATTCGGCAGGTATTTGTCGACCGGAGATGCAGCTGAGAACGCCCTCCTTCGTGCAAGCATCAACACCGCGTGCCGGTAATCGGTTTTGGTCAGCGGAAAATCTTGTAGATGCTGATCCTGGACAACGGGCTTCTTGTTTCAGGTTTGATAGCCGATCTGCTGACGATGGACAAATCTTGCCATCTCTGCCAGACCCCAGCGTTGCCACGCGGCGAGCTTTTTTTGCCCGTTACCTGCGCCTGCATGGCTGGCCCAGCGGTCCTGCAATCGGGGCTCGGAGATACGGTAAAAGGTTTCTGCTCCTGCGCATAGCCGAATGCTGCTGGCTGCGCCAAGCATCACCGCCAGGCCCAGCTCAGCCCGGTCTTCAGGCCTGCTCTCTTGTTCATCTTGCCACCCTGTCTTGTTATTCGTTGCGTGAGAGAAATCCAGCGCGGGAAAGCATACCCTGTGATTGCCGATTTTTGCATAGCGGCTAAATAAACGGATCGCTCACACGTCTGAACGATGTGGACGAGTAAATTTTCCACCAAAGGCATAGTCTTATCAGTAGCAAACTAGCAAATCAACAGGACCGTCTAACAGGAACACCCTATGAAACCGCAGAATCGCTTCTCTCGCCGGCTTTTATCGCCTTCCCGCGTGCCGTTGATCAGCCGCACGGGGCTTGGCAGATACTCTTTCACATGAGGTTGCATGAGCTTTACAACCCCTGGATCATCCCACAGTTACTGGGCAGGACAAGGTCTCCGCGAAAGCCTTGACCGTGTGTTCGAAGAGGCGACCGAACGCCCGGCGTAGCCCTCTGGATCAGATCTGACGAATCCAGCAACCTACGTCTGCGCAGCCTGTTACCCTGACGTTATTCCCAGCGGTCAAAATTCGACAGCGCACTCGGATGGGCCATAGCTTTACCTCAGCCAATCGAAGGCAATAGGGCACCAAAGCAGGACTTCAAAGGCTTGATCTGGCCCCGCACTGAATACACTGCGCGCGAGATAGCGTGTGGGCCGAAATCAAGGGCAATGTATTAAGCAAGCGGAGTCGCCCGAGCCCACCGGCGACCGTTGGTGCATAACGGGGTAGCGCTGAGTTCGTATAGAAAAATAAGCACTGCCGAGCGCAGCATGGAATGAAAAGTAGCGTCACTTGGCTGCCCGCCCCACATTGGGCCTGTTTCAGCATAGCCGTCGGCGCAAACCTTTCGGGAGGGCCGAGCGGCTCGCGGAAGATGGCGGTGTTTGGCGCGGGCTGTTTCCGGTGCACCCGAATCTGACTTCGACAAGATGCCCGGTGTGGTTGATACCGTAATCCGGCTAGATATCGGTGGCGATGCAGCCACGCGATTACGCGCAGGTATCCTCGGGCAAACTGAGCATATTGAAGCCGTTGCGCGGTGTTATCTTATACTCCGGACAAGACCAGCTTCACAAAAATTCGCGAAGCCCTTTGGCCCGCACCATAGAACACGCCGTCACCGCAATGCGCAATTCTGGCGAGCCCATGCTTAGCGGCCGGCAGTAACCGCCTAGCAGCGCGCTTGTCTCTAACGCCAACGACGAACAGAAGCAAATATGGGGGATTTTAGCCGTCCAGAAAGGCGCTGCAGATCCGGCAACTGATCAAGACGGATCGGCTTACACGCGTGAGATCATTCCCGCAGGTGAATTTTAACCGGCAAGGATACACCAGGAATTAACTACAGCAAGAATCCAGTTCGCTACAATTATACCCGTGTCGACTCCGCGGACGTGAACCAGCGCGTGGAAGAAGACTATGGGGTAATAAAAATAAGACGACTGTTTCCACCATGGAAATTATCGCTCGGGGCTGATAATGCACGCCAACTTATTGAGGCCTCAAGCGGAACCATCAACGCGATGCAGATCAAGCAATAACAGCGGTAGTCCAGTTTTTCAATTACATCCTTTTGCTGATGCCAATGGCGAGAATTCGAAAGTTCGCACAACGCACATCCATCCTGTACCTGCATGGCCAGACCTGGCTTGATTCGAACCGGTCTGGTTGAAGCCCTTGAAAGGCCATCAGGCTGGTCGAAGCTTCAGCGTCACCCTGACGCGGGGCGATAAGCCAACTGGTGCCCCGTCTGTGATGAATAGCGATTTGCGAGAAGGTGCAGGTCCAAGCGTTTTTTGCAGGGCGCCAAGAAATGGAAGCCCCGGCAATGATCGCGGTGATTGGAGACGAACAGGGCCGCGTCAGGTCACTATCGTGAAAGCGGGCCTGTCCCAGGCGAGGTTGACTCCAACCCACCCCCTTGGCCGGCAAGGCCTTACCTTCGCTATCGGGTTCTTGGTGTCAGAGAGGCCACTGAGGAAGAATTGGCCCACGGCATGCCATGGTGCTGGCGGCCATCACCATTCTGATCAGACCTGTTGGTTAAACCCCTCAGGGCAGCCTGTAATAGCGCGGTCATGCCGGCTCATTGGCGGCGGCTCTATATCAATTGGTTTGAGATTGCACAAAAAGTGTAGAATAAGTTGCTACTTTGACAGCAGCGCCAGGAGTGAAACACATGCTCAGCAAAAACCAGCCCCAAGCACACGCAAGCCGCGCAGCCGTCGCCACCATCATCTATCATAATCAGATTGGATGCTTTCATCGCCTCCTGGCGGTGAATTCAGACAAATCCCCTAACGGCAGAGTGGTTCAGGTCTACGGCGCCCCGCGCGCCCGGTGTCCGGCCAAGTAGCTTCAAGCACGTCCCGGCAGACTGGCCTGGTATATGGCCACGCTGCATAACGGACGGACTCAAAAACAGTTTCCCCTACGTCGGTTATACCCCAGCGAATTCAGCTCGTCGGTCATGCCAGGCTGAACCAGTAACGCAGTAACCATCGCCCGCTACGCGAAAACGGCACCCCACAGCGCCGCTTACTCTTCCAGTAATCGCCGCATTCCTCCTGAAGAAAAAGCCGTTAGGCCGGCCCCAATGCGAACCGACTGCCCTGTTGGCGTAATGCGTATGCTTACCTGCCCGGCTCCGTGTCGTTGTATTTCGAGATCTGACAAAGCGCGCGGCGCCCGCCTCGCCACTGACAGCAACGTGCGAAAATTCGAACTGCTCCGCTGCTGTCCTGTGTCTGTAAGGTCAATCTGCGTCTTTCCTTATCCATCGCTGTTGAGGTTGTAGAGGCTCAGTCGCCGATGTAATCCACCCCTGCATCAGTGGATGCGCGGGAATCAACAGGCGCCAGCTGCCAGCAATACCCACTGGCCTTTCACGCCGAGTGCGCTCATGGGCGGAAATACCTACTGCACGCAACCGCCCATCAACAGACCCAAGCGCGAGTTAGATAGCGGCAGCGCTGCGTTAGTTTCATGCCACACCTTCCACAGCGTTTTGCGCGCACGCCATAGTCTGATGCAGCAAGACTCCTTCCGCTGCACAGAGCAAGCAATGATTTGTGCAGCAGGGAAATGTGCACGCTGTAATAAAAGGCCCCAGGTAAAACAGCGCAAAGCCGGGAATCAGCAAACACCAGGTACGGCTACGTGGCCCGAAAGGAGCCCAAGCCCAGGGCTTGCAACTGATAACCAATCCGGGCCTGATTAATGTCCGAGCAACACCAGCACTGTCCCGGTGCTTGTTCAGGCAATGCAAGTCGGCATAGCGACGCGCGTCACAACGGGCCTTTTGATCAACAGCCAGGCTATCTTGTCAAGGAGCAACAGGAGTGCTGGCCCTGCGCGTAATTAGTCAGCAGCATCAGCCAAAGGGAGCATGGGGGTGGCCCAGGGGGTAGTGCGTGGTGACTTTAATCCAGCCATGCCAGTCTTGGCCTGATGGCAAGGGGTCGGAGGCATCACGCCGAGAGCGTGGCCGCATCTGTCAGCGCGCGCACACGCAAGGGGCGTGCCCGCTGGAGCAGCCCAGCGATCACGTGTGAGCCAGGCCGTAGTGGCCGCGCAGGCCAGCATCACCATAAACAGCCAATGCCGGTCCGTTTATCAAGCAAGAAAGCCACGCTACCCAGCAAGCAACAGAGCGCAAGAAGTCGATAGAGTCATTGAGGATGCTGGACCAGCAGCAAAACCACGCAGACAGCAGCAAGGCATCACCAGCGCCGCCCGGACGAGAACCGTCCGCCCAGATCGGTTGACTCCGAGTCTGCACTGGCAAACATCTCAACAGAGCCTCGACCCGCCAAGGCAAAAGGCCAAACCCATCTGTCGCGAAACACATTCGGTGTGCGTCTGAAAACCACAGGCCTCCAACACCACATTATCACGCAAGCCAACCTATACCTATAGGCCCTCTTTCAATCAACCAGCATCCAGGGGTCCGAAAGAGTAGGGCGAATCAAAAACAGCGAAGCGATCCACGCCGCGAGCCCGCAGTACAGCGGACAGCCCCAGGTGCGAGTCGTGCCCTGTGAGCAGTTCTCTATATCGCTGCTGAGCTCCGTAAGCGCTGCCAGAACGTTTTAATTTGATTCCGAGTATAGTTGGGGCAGTTTGAGTCCCGTTCATTCAACGGGCACTATCCGGTAAGATTTAGTTGTGCAGCCAGAGCGATCGCGCCAGGGCGCCGCCATGACCGAGGGCTACGAACATGTGTCAGCGGCAAGCGAGGCCAAATAGCAGTGACAGGCGAAGGAACCTTCATGCTCCATCCAGCACCTTGAACATCTCCCGCCGGAACCTAATGCGATAAGCTTCTAAAAATATAGCAGCACGCCAGAATCGGCAAAATTCAAGCCAGCGCAGCGTACAGGGGTACCCGAGCAGAACAGCTATGCGCAAAACCGATCAGCAGGCGGCCTCGAACGTGCCGCCCTGCCGACGCGGCAAGCCGATCAATGCAACATCTGAGCGCGCTGGGGTTTGTTCGAGCTACCACGCCCCAGCACGCAAGGGCAGAGCTGTCGGGGACTGAGCTGGGCGCCGGTCACCCGCGGGGCAGGGGTCTGCAAGGCTTGCGCGCTGGCCGGCCTTGACAGCTCTGCTGCTGGGGCATGATCGGCTGGGCAGGCGCCGTTCGAGCCGCTGGCGAACGTTTTGCGCTAGGCTTGTTCGCTCGAGTACCCCTGTCCGCTGGCGGCGGCTTGATTTGCCGATTCTGGCCTTGCTAGCTATTTCCTACGCATTGGCTTCGGCGGAGTGTTTCAAGTTGCTGAGAGCATGAAGGTTCTTCGCCTTCATGCTATAGCTGTCGTGGTGGTTCAGCAGCGCCCTGGCCGTCGCTCTGGCTGCACCGCAATCTACCGGAGTGCCCGTGAATGAAACGGGACTCAACGCACCACTTACTGGATCAAATACAACTTCTGCAAGCCTTACGAGCAGCAGCGTGAGCAACTGCTCAGGCACGGACTCGCCCCGGTGGGCTGTTCCGTGTTACTCGGGCTCGCGGCCTGGACGCTTCGCTGTTTTTGGATCGCCTCTCTGTTCGGACGCCTGATGCTCGTTTGATTGAAGGGCCTATAGTATGGGTTGGCTGGCTGATAAATGCTGGTTGGAAGGCCTGTGGTTAATTCAGACGCCCCGGAATGTGGTTTCGCGATCAGATGGTTTGGCCTTTGCCCTGGGCGGTCAGGGTCTGTTGGTTGTTTGCCGAGCGGAGTCAACGATCTGGGCGAACAGGTTCTCGTCCGGCGGCGCGCTGGTAATGCCTGCTCTGTCTGCGGTTTGCTGCTGGTTCGCAGCACCAATGCTCTATCCGCCACTCTGCGCTCTGTTGGCGCTGGGTAAGCGTGGGCTTTCTTGCTGATTAACGGACCGGCAATTGGCTGTTTAGGTTGAAAATGCTGGCCTGCGCGGACCACTACGCCTGGCTCACACGTGATCGCTGGCTCTCAGCGGGCACGCCCTGCGTTTGCGCGAGCCTGACAAGATGCGGCCACGGCTGATGGCGTTGCTGCTCGCCCTGTTTTGGCCATGCAGGGCCAACCTGGATGGCTTGGATAAATGTCACCACGCACTACCTGGCCACCCCATTGCATCCTTTGGCTGATGCTGCTGATTTACGCAGGGCAGCCACTCCCTGTTGCTCCTGACAATAGCCTGGCTGTGATCAAAGCGCCGTTGATGAACGCGCGTCGCTGCCTTGATTGCTGCGGAAGTGCTGGGTGTTTGCTGAATATCAGGCCCGCGGGTTTGTTTGATCAGTTTGCAAGCCTGGCTTGGCTGCCTTTCGGCCAGTAGCCGTAACCTGTGTTTTGCCTGATCCGGCTTTTGCGCTGTTTTACTGGGCGCTTTTATTACAGCTTGCAACATTTCCTGCTGCACAAATATATGCTGCTCTGTGCCAGCGGAAATAAGTCTGCTGGGCAATCAAGATATGGCGTGCGCAAAAACGCTGTGGAGGTGGGCATGAAACTAACGCAGCGCTGGCCGCTTTCTGCTCGCCGCTTGGGTGCTGGTGATGGCGGTTTGCTGCAGTAGGTATTTCCGCTCAATGAGCGCACTCTTTGGCGGAAGGCCAGTGGGGTATGCTGGAAGCTTGGCGCCTGTTGAAATCCGCGATCACTGATGCAGGGTGATACAGAAATGGCACTGAAGCTTCAACCCTCAAACAGCGAGGTGGAAAAGCGCAGATGACCTTAACAGTGAAAATGGACAGCGGTGAGCCAGTCGGATTTCGCACTGCTGTCAAAGTGGACGAGGCGGGCCGCGCAAGCTTTGTCAGTCTGGAAAATACAAGCGATCACGGAGCCGGCAGGTAGCACGCATACGCCAACACGGGCAAGTTCGGTTCAGCTGGGGCCTAAACGGCTTTTTCTTTCAGAAGGTAATGCGGCGATTTACGAAAAGCGCGCTGGTGGTTTTCGGGGTAGCGGGCCGAATGGTAACTGCGTTACGGGTCGAGCCTGCTATGACACGAGCTGAATTCTGCTGGGGTAATAACCGACGTTAGGGAACTGTTTGAAGTCGTTTCCGTTATGCATGCGTGGCTATACTACCAGGCCAGGTCTGCCGGACAGTTGCTTGAAGCCTTACTTGGCCGGAACGACCCGGGGCGGCGGGGCGCCCGTAGACCTGACCACTCTTTGCCGTTAGGAGGGGGATTTTCTGATATTTTTTTCAATCATTCACCGTGTGACGTGCAGAGGCGATGAAAGCATCAATTCTGATTAATCGATAGATTGACTGGGTGGCGAACGCTGCGTCCGGCCTTGCGTTGCTTGGTGGCGGTTTTTTGCGACCATGTCACCTGCCTGAGTAAGAAGTAGGCAAATTATTCTACACTTTTTTGTTGCATTTCTAAACCTTGATTAGGCCGCCCTGCAATGAGCCGATGATCCGGCATTACAGGCTGCCTGAAGGGTTTCAACCACAGGTCTGATCAGTGGTGATGCCGCCAGCACCATGGGCATGCCGTGGGCCATTCTCCTCAAGTGCCTCTCTGACATCCAGAACCTCGATAGCGGAAGGTAAGGTCCTTGCCGGCAAGGGGTGGTTGGAGTCAACTCGGCGCTGGGGGAACCCGGCCCCCCCGAAAAAAACTTTCACGATAGTGACCTGACGCGGGCCCTGTCGGTCTCAATCTCGCGATCATTGCCGGGGCTTCCCATTTCTTGGCGCCCTGCAAACGCTTGAACTGCCAACTTCTGAATCGCATCATCAGACGGGAACCAAGGCCTTATCGGCGGTCAGGTGACGCTGAAGCTGTCCACCAGCCTGATGGCCTTCAGGGCTTCAACCAGACCGTCGATCAAGCCAGGCTTGGCCATGCAGTACAGGATGTGGATCTGTGCTTGTGCGAACTTTCGATCTCGCCATTGCATCGAAAGGATGTAATGAAACTGGACTACGCGTTATTGCTGAATCTGCATGTGATGGGTTTCCGCTTAGGCTCAATAAGTTGGGTGGCATATCAGGCCCCGAGCGATAATTTTTCCATGTTGAAACATCGTCTTATTTTTTACCCCCATAGTTTCTTCCAGGCGCTTGTCACGTCCGCAGCGGGGTGCGGGTTAGTAATTGTAGCGAAATGGATTCTTGCTGTAGTAACCTGGTGGTAATCCTCTGCCGGGTAAAATTCACCTTGCGGCAAGATCTCGGTAACGATTCGTTTTGTCAGTTTGCCGGAATCTGCAGCGCCTGTCGGACGCTTCAAATATTTGCTTCTGTTTCGTCGTTGGCGTAGAACAGCGCGATGCGGTACTGCGGCCGCGGTCGCAGAATTGCGCATTGGCGTGACGGGTCTATGGCGGCCAGAAGGCTTCGCCAATTTTTGTGAAGCTGGTCTTGTCCGGGTCATAGACACCGCACGGCTTCAATATGCTCGTTTCCCGAGGATACTGCGCGTAAATCCGCAGTGGCTGCATCGCACGATATACCGGAATACGGTATCAAACACAACCGGGCATCTTGTCGAGTCGATTCGGTGCACCAGAAACAGCCCCCCGGCAAACACCGCCCTCTCCGAGCCGCTGCGGCCCTTCTCCAAAGGTTGATTTGCCGCTTTTGTGACGCTATGCTGAACAGGCCCAATGTGATTAAAGGGCGGCAAGCCAATGACGTATTTTCATCCTCTGAGCTCCGGCAGTGCCTTCATTTTCTTTTACGAACTTCAGCGCTACCCCGTTATGCACCAACGTCGCCGGTGGGCTCGGGGCCATCCTTGATACATGGCCCTGATGCCCACCCAACCGCGCGCAGTGGTATTCAGTGCGCGCCAGATCAGCTTTGAATCTGCTTGGTGCCCATATTGCCTTCGATTGGCTGGGTTAAAAGCTTGGCCATCCAGTTGCCGCTTGTCGAAATTTTGACTCGCTGGGTGAATAACGGCAGGTAACAGGCTGCGCAGACGTAGGTGGCCTGGATTCCGTAGATCTGACCCAGAGGGCTTAACCTGCCGGGGCGTTCGGTCGCCTCTTCGAACAGCACGTCAAAGGCTTCGGCGGGAAGACCTGTCCTGCCAGTAACTGTGGGGGATATCCAGGGTGGTAAAAGCTCATGGCAACCTCATGTGAAAGAGTAAATCTGCCCAGCCCCGTGCGGCTGATCAGACGCAACGCGGGAAGGGCGATAAAGCCGGCGAGAAAGCGTTCTGCGGTTCATAGGGGTGTCCTGTAGACGGTCCTGTTGGATTTGCTGTTTGCTACTGATAAGACTATGCCTATTGGGTGAAAATACATCGTCACATCGTTCAAACGTGTGAGCGATCCGTTATATTTAGCCCTATGCAAAATCGGCAATCACAGGTAAATGGCTTTCCCGCGCTGGATTTCTCTCAACGCAACGAATAAACCAGACCAGAGGTGGCAAGGATGAACAAGAGAGCAGGCTGAAGACCGGGCTGAGCTGGGGGCGCTGGCGGTGGATGCTTGGCGCAGCAGCAGCATCGGGCCCCCCCCCCCCCCCCCCCCCCCCCCCTATCCGCAGGAAGCAGAAACCTACGTATCCCGAGCCCCGATTGCAAGACGCTGGGCCCCAGCCATGCAGGCGCAAGGTAAACGGGCCAAAAGCTCGCCGCGTGGCAACGCTGGTCTGGCAGGAGGCAAGATTGTCATCGTCAGCAGACCGGCTATCATGAACTGGGAAGACAAGGAAGCCGTTGACCAAGGACAGGCATCTACAAGATTTTTTCTCGCTGACCAAACCGATTAACCGGACGGCGTTGTTGATGCTGCACGAAGAGGGCAAGTTTCAGCTGGATGAATCCGGTCGAGCAATACCTGCCGATTGAAAGGCTGCGTGTCGCTGTCGCTGACGCCCTGATGGGCAGCCGAGAACGCACCCGCGATCACCCCATCACATTCGCGAGCTGATGACCCCATATCCGCCGGTTTCACCTAACGGCCGATTTCTCCGAGTCTCAGGTCGATGCGCTGTACGGTTAGCGAGAACATTCATGGACAGCGACAGCCAACCCTGGCGGATATGGTCACAAGTGGTACGCTGCCCCTGCCGCCAACAGCCTGGGTACCAGTGGCATTTACAGCGTGGCGGTGGATATCCAGGGCGCGCCCTGGTAAAGGTCATTGTCAGGCAATGCCCTCCGACCCTTTTCTCAGGAGCGTATATTCACACCCCTTGCCAGATGGTCGATTAAACCGGCTTCCATGTGCCGAAGATCAGCAGCACCGCCTGGCGCGCGTGTCTTATACCCCGGATCCTGATGCCGGTCTGCAAGCCTTTCCGAATCCAGCCCTGGTTGACCAAAGCCGACCTTCCTTAACGGCGGCGTGCGGCCTGGTCTCGACCATGGATGATTACCTGCGCTTTGCGCGCATGTTGCTGAACGAGAGGCGAACTGGAAGGCGTGCGCATACTCAAAACCAGAGACAGTGCAAAGATGATGCGGCAGCCAATTCAGTTGCCTGAAGGCGTCGCGGGCCCGGACCATGGGGCCGGGTCAACCTGTTTGTCTGAATGTAGCGGTGGTCACCGACTCCGAGGCCGCAAGGCTATCTACAGAGGATGTGTACTGGTGTGGGGCATTCACTGGGGCCCGTGGATTGTGGGTCGACCCGGCCACCAGATTAATTGTGCCTGGGTATGATGCAGACACACCCGACTATCGCCACCTCGCGTGGTGCCATGGCACGGTCAGTCAGATTCTTTATCGGCCGGCCCATGCGGGGCGGCAGGCCAGCCTAAATCCTCAGCTCCGATGCGGTGCTGGCGCTGGGTATCCAGCCAACCTGTTTCGAGCGGGGAGCTGGGCATGCAGATTCCCCACGTCGCTGGCCCCTGGGCAGCAAACACCACCAGGTGGTTCCCTGCGGCGATGCGTATCCCAGGGATTCGCCCCAGGGCAAAGATCAATCGTGGCTGGGGAAATCGTAGTCGCAGCCAACTGGCCAGTCGCTAGCTGCAGCCCGGTACAGCGTCGCTGGCACCGAGAAACGTTTTTTGCCGAGATGGTGGCGCCAGGCTGGCTGTGCTGCTTCGCCAACGATGTCGTCCCGGCGCAACACGTACATCCACCGCGCTGGCCGGGGGTAGCTTGATAGGCCGCGTTACCGCGAATCAACGCCCAAGCTCGGTTTGTACGGTTTGGTCGGGCGATATCAACTGACCGCGAATAACAATAGCCCCTGGCCGATAAAAGCTGGCGACTAAGGGCGTCGCCGGCTCGTGGTACAGATTGTAAGGCGTATCCCACTGTTGCAAATGACCTTCCCTTGAGCACCCCGACATGATCGCTGACGGCAAAGGCCTCGTTCTGGTCGTGGGTTGACCAGCATGGGCTGGTGGCCGCCGCAGCTTGAAGGATATCCCCGGACTTCACCGGACAACCGGCGGCGCAGTTTTCCCCGTTCGAGGTTGGAGAAGGGTTTTCATCCAGTAAACAGCAAACTTGGGGTCGGGCGCGAGTGCTCTGGCCCCAGAGCAATCCGCTGCTGCTGGCCGCCAGAACAGCTCGGTGGCGTGCGCCTTGCCGAGTTGGCTGAGCTTGACCAGTTCCAGCAGCTCAGGCCACTTTTTGCCTGCGCTCGGTGCTTGCTGATGCAAGGCGACATTGTCCTGCACCGTCAGGTGCGGGAACAGGGCGAAGTCCTGAAACACCATGCCAATGCGGCGCCTGTTTCCGGTGGAGACGCGCTGGTGGGTGTTTGAAAGACTTTGGCCATCCAGGCGGAATTTTCTCACCCCGGGTAATGGGTTCGAAGCCGGCAATCGCCGGCGCAGGGGGTGGTTTTGCCGCAGCCGAAGGACCAGCAAGCAACCGATATCAACCGGCGCGCAGATGAATGTTCAGGTCGGAACACCACCGGGTGGCCAGCGTAACCGTTCAGGCCGAGTTGGTTCAGTTCAGAACAATGCCGTGGCATCAGGCATGGGGTACCCGTGGTGTAGCGTGCGAAAGATTACTCGACCAGCGGAACTCGACCAGCGCTTTTTGCGGCATGCAGGCGCAATTTTCAGCCTGGTCGACCATACTACGAACGCGGATCATCCAATCAGCTCGCTGCTGACCTCTCACCCCGGTGGGCCGCAAGGCAGTGCATGAACAGCAAAACGGACTCGTCAGCCAGATCCAGCATGGCTGGCGTGACCTGAAATAGGGCGCGAAGCGCTTCATGCGTGCTTCGGCCTCATGCTTCCTGACCCATGGAGGCCCAGACATCGTGTTGGATCAGATGCGCTCCGCGTACCGCTTCCTGCGGATCGCGCATCAACGCTGACCCCGATCGCCAGCATGGCAGGAATTGGGGGTCCGGCTCGTAACCTTCGGGGCAGGCGTGCGCGTTTGGAAATCGAATTGCATGGGCCGCCTGGATAAAGGTGTTGCACATGTTATGCCATCTCCGATCCAGGCAACGGTCTTGCCCTGAATGTGCCGACGATGCTGCCAGATTAGTCTGCATGTCGGCCAGAAGTTGGCAGGGGTGCAGGTCGTCCGCTCAGCCCGTTTGAATCATCCGCTACGCCGGAATAACGCGCGAAGGTCTCCAGGTCCCGCAGTGGTCGAAGGTGGCGAATCATTACGGCTCGCACATGCTCGACAGTACCCGGGCGCTGTCTTCCGATGGCTCGCCGGCGGCCAATGATGCCGTGTCCGAGCGGAAGACAGAATATAGCCGGCCGCCCAACCTGGATCATGCCTTGCTTCAAAGGACACACGCGTACGGTGGACGCCTTTTTCGAAGATCAATTGCCAGCTACGGCGGTTTCTTCAAACCGGCTCGTCAGATGAAAACGCCCTGGGCGTGCAGCCGATTTTCAGCTCAATGCAGCTT
>Ga0163217_1007777_pt1 | contig 13348 bp, 6 predicted proteins | sample SynspAceP_FD_185933 | JGI IMG/M metagenome (GOLD analysis project Ga0163217, IMG submission 185933) | Saline lake microbial communities from Ace Lake in Antarctica - Synechococcus sp. Ace-P (PacBio error correction) | ecosystem: Environmental > Aquatic > Non-marine Saline and Alkaline > Saline ...
ATTCAAAAAGAGAAGAGAAATTAAAGGCGCCTTCCTACAAAAGATTTTAATAGGTAAAATTAGTTTTTTAATATTCCAGTCTGCAAAAAATGGGTAAGTTTTTTTAACTAGTTTTTGCCTGCCTTTTCAAAAAAAGAATGAAAACTCCATTTTTTTTCATAACATGGCATTTATCGATAATCGATTGGCCCCTTTTTCAACTAAACTATTTCGCTAATCGCCTGGTCATGTTTTTTTTGATTTTTGCCAGCCGGCAAGTACCTTTGCTAAAATTTCTGCTAAACTGGGCGCACATCTAACCATCACCCGCGCGGATTAATCGGGGCTTGGATTTGGATCAAAGTAATTCGATTCAGATTAAATTCGGCTGTGGTTCCGGAAGGCCTTCCTTTTTTACACTTCGGCCCAGAACCAGCTATGGCAAACCTCTTTGCAACTTGATGGTAAATTAACAACTTGGTCACTTTTTTACTTTCATCGCGTAAGTAGTTGCGAGCTTGAATAGTTACGTATGCAGTCCCAGTGTTTTTCAGTCTGGTGTGGGCTTACTCGCTAAGTCATCGATGCTAAAGGCGTCGGGTCTTCAAGATTTAAATAACCAATAATTTCCATCGTAAACATACCTGTAAACAGTCTTATTTTTTCAGGGTAATCTGGATACGATGCTATTCAATAAGTGGTTGTTTTTAAGGGCTTTTTTTGAATAAAGTTGGTTCAATTGGCCTGGCACTGAGCTAACTAAAAATTTTTGTTTTATCGTTGGGCCTCACTTATGTCCATCTTGTACCAACTTAGTAATACCTGAGAAAGGCTTGGCCCGAGTGGCAGCTGATTACATGTCTAGACCGTCAGTTTCAGATACGCCAATAAATTGTTTTGGCATTAAGTTTCATGCGATTTGAAAACTGCCTAAAATAGTGGTTTTTGATCATCCAGGCAACACTGTCATGCTATTGTACTTGCTTGAGGCAAATTAAGAAAGCGGCTGCTCATGGCATGTGATATGATGGCGAGGCTCCAACACAGCACAAAGGTTCGATAAAGGCGCAATCAGCATTGGCAATGCTTTTAGTGGCATTGGCTGAAACTGCACTAACTAGGGCTTCTCACCAAAAGTATACACTGCCCGCTGCTTACATCGGCTCGCAACTTCGGGTTGCTGGCCACCTTAAATTCATGGACTAATTTACCGCTGATTGCTTTGGTCTGTTGATTAATAGGTATTGTTGGAAACGCCCATCGTTATCAATTAAACAAATACATAAGTTTGCTCTGTGACTGGTAACAATGCATACACCATAGGGGTCGTCTAAAATCTGTTGAATAATCACGTTAAACCAATCTATCCTACCGGTAGTGGGTCAATGGTAAATGAGTCTGATGCTTCTATTGCTGCGATTTGGCTGGCTGGCGGCAAGTACAATGGTTTGGCCATTAAGCGAAAACATAACGCACATCAATATTATTTGACGCGGCCTATATCGATTGCTGGATGCGTCACTTTTCCTTGTAAATCAATGTCCATCTAACGCTACGTTTTTTTGTGGTAGCGAGTATGACGACCTTTGCTCTGGTTTTGCCTGTTTAAACCACATTTTGCAGGGTCATTCTGCAGGCATTCACCTAGTGTAGGGACTGGTCTTGTCCTCAGCGGTGGGCGTCAGTTATTTGAGCAACTAGGTTTTTTTTGTATGGTTTTTTTGGTGGCCAATGTGAGTAGGGAGTCGAGGTACTCGTAGTTAGCCAACGGTTTCGATTCATAATAAGCGCTGTAAACTTTTATCCATGCGGCAGTTACTTAGGGGCGACAGACTTTTTAACTGCTTGGCTGGTTTAAGAGCTGTGAAGCTTATAGTTTGGACTCGCTCATGGGCTATCAGCCACAAAGGCCGTGTTTGTCAGGTGGTGCTGAACGAGCAGCGTTACTATTCGCTAATACGTTGACTGAGGTGATTTCACCATCTAGCTCACCAAAATCAACCGCTGCGTGCAGATAATTCGACGTGTGTAGGCGTCATTCGAGGATTCAGCAGAATCGCCACATCGCCAAGTTTGCTTTCATCTAGTTAAAGGCATCTGCGCTTAGTCATCAACAGCGGCGAAGAATTTTTAACTGTTCGGGGACTCCCGGACAAAATCTGCGTCGAATACCTACGTTCACTGGATAAGTTGTTTTGATTAAGTCTACCACAATTGCGTTGGCTTAGCGTACCGTCGGTCGGTACGGCCATAAACGGCTAGTAGTGGCTTGGGGCAGTGGTGTATCCAAGCATAAGGTCTCGATAGCAGCGTTGGGTGTTTATTGGTTAATGAAGTAATCAAATTGTTGTTTGCCATAGTCTAAACCGAGAAATCAGCCTTGGCCCGTTTGTCTTTAATTTTAAGTGGCATTAAGCCAAAGTTTTTTGCCAATTAATGTTTACAGTTATCGCTGCCATCCAGTACTTTCCATAGAGCATGCAAAGTGGCTAGGGTTTTGGCTTGTTCATGGTTAGCAAATGCGTTGTTCTTCACATTAATAACAATAAGCTGTTGCTGAGCAGTCAATAGGAAAGGCGACTTGCTTTAATATTATAGTTAGTTGTAAAGAGGGGATGATATTAAGCGGCGTTTTTTTCAAGCTACTTTGGTGGCTTTTATTGTAAACAGACTGACATCCGGTTATTAGAGTGGCAGTAAAAAGCACGACCAGTAATTTTTTTTCAATGCTTAAATCTTAATTATTTCATAGTGATACAGCACTTTTCAGAAGCGCTGATAATTGAGTGAGTAAGCTATTTTGGTTGACGATACAGAGGTGAACCCGCTGTTTGATTGTGGCAAATTAGAGTGAATTCACGCTGGTAACTGGCGAACTAGATCTGGCCCTGAAATAAATGCGCTAGGCTGTAGTGCTGTGGTTGGTTATGCTGTAGGTCGGTTCGTGACTCTGCGAGTAGGCAGTCTACTTGGTGTTTTTCGAATTGGGTTAGCACTTGTCGAATATATCAGTTTCCCTAGTCCGGTTTACGCGCTCGTAATATAAGGTGATATGGCCATCTACTATCCTTTCCATTGTAGCGCTCAGATGTTCGCCAATGTATGTGTTAAGCAATAAGCAGTTGTTTAGCGCCATCTTGCTTTGTTTTAGCGTATTTTGCTTCATTTTATATTCGGTGGTTTAAAAGGGTTGGTATCTCGAAAAATCCATTTACAGCGTGTCTTTAGATTTTATCAGTTGCAAAGTTTTTTGCATATATAAGTGCGCGGGGCATATGTCCACGGCGACTGAATGTTGGAATGAGTCAATCGTGCGCTGCCAATATGCCGCGATAGTAGGATTTACCCAAGGTGGCATGATCCAATCTTCTAATAAGTGTGGCCCGTTTACCAATGTTTTCCAATATGAACTTTGCCAATAGGGAATCATCAATTCTGAGGCCACACCCATTGGAAGTAAAAGTTGTCACCTGCGTGTGGACAATAAAGTCGCCATCGAGTTGGTCACACGTGCGATGTCCATCCCCCTTGCCACTGTCGTTTGTTGATAATGCCATACGAACCCCAATCACCAAGGACAGAAATTTAAGACTGCTGGCAGGAGCGGTTAAGTTGGTGAAATTTTGCTGTTGTTCATATGGTGCCTCTCAGTAATGTTCTTGGGCAAAACTGAGCCCTATTATTAACAGTAACTTAATAATTAAACCGGCGGCAGGTAACCTAATGCGGGTAAAACATGGTGTTCTCCAGTTAGCTACAGCAGATTTAGCTTTGCACCATTAGTGCGCGGGTAACTAAGGGCCTGAGGCTTATTCTGTTGGGTTTACACAGCATAAACTAGGCGAGTGAGGGATGTCTAATTTCCAGTTTAAGAGGCTAATTCAAGGTGCGACCATAATTCTTCATATTGGTGATTAACGTGCTGCGCTGGTCGAAGTAGTGAATAATAAGGTTCATCATTGAGATTAATGGCATTGAAGTAGACATGCATATTGGCTTATTTGATTAAAGTACTCGGTAGCCTAGAATATCAATGCTGCTGCATGGGCATCTTCCATACGGATTAAGTCAACGCATCGGATTTTTCGATGGTTTTTTCGCTTATATAATCGAATGGTTTAAACGCAAACTCATTCTGTTTGGTTTTCGTAGCCTACGGTGATGATTTCCTATTGCTCTGATTGATTGGCAAGGTGGTTTCAAAGGTCGCTCACGCGAGCAAAGTGACCTTTTTGAGTCGAGCTAAATGTGCCGTTGGCATATTAAGTAGCTCAGCCATTAATCAAAGTGCTGTTTTACCTCATGCAATGTCAATACGACTCTTCACACTGGCTGACTCACAATTAATGGCTTGAGTGACTGTCTTCAAAACTTCCCATCCACTGGTAACACCCCTACATCGGCGTGATACAAAGTTGTCGATATTTCGTGAAAATGAACCGGCAGATAAGACACCAATATCAACGTGGTAGGATTCATAAGCGGCAAGTCATAGTTGTCAGATTCGTAAGGCCGGAGTTTTCGGGGTTACCGCTTCTGCTGACGTTCAGTGATAAATCCGCCGTCACTTCTTCTTCGGTTTAGTTTCGATAGTCTGATAAGCACCACGTCTTCAGAATTTAGGGCGAGAGAATGGTTTGGGTATAGAGAAATCGGGCGGATTGTAAGCTGTCGTTAAACTCGAGCTAAGTTTACGCTGGGTAATAATAATCGTGTCATGGGCATTTTGCAACGTCGGGTATTTACTACATCTTCGTACCTATTTGCTCGTCTTCAAATCCAGTTCACACGCATGCGATTTGTACTAAATACGTTTTTTTCATAACGTACACCAGCAACAATGCGTGGCGTCAATTAATCGATTTGCCCCATTTAAAATAGGCCAGTATGTCTTTCACTATTACTGGTAAGTGGCACATTTGATTCCAGTTCTGAATCAGAGCTCAATCTGATTCTAGCGTACTCGTGTGTTAGATCTAAGTAGTGTCCAGCATTTAGATTGTTTATTTAAACCTGACCAGAATTCACACCAATCCCAATTCAAGGCGTGGCTGCGGGCAATTGTGCTGGCTCGACTATCATCAAAATCGCGTCGTATAGTTCAGGTAATCGCGTTGTTTGAATTTTTCACACTACGGTATTCCCACCCCCTTTTGGCTTTAGTTGCATGTACTCTTGCCATTGCTAGATAGCGGGTTAAAGTCGATCTTAAGCTGCTTTCTGAATCTTTGCGTAGTGTTTGGCAATCATTTTATCATGCTTGATAGTTGTTTAAAGTCCATGGGCCTGCTGCTCTTGGTGAATCTCGTATTTATGTCCTCTGCATATCAGAACTAATGGCCATTTCTTTCACCAAATAAAGGTTAATTTACAGAGAGTCAGGCTCTTTTTCGTCGGCTTTGAATTAACCCAGTTTGGTAATTCAATCAACCAATCGTTAATTGTGTTTGCACTGCATTAAGCAGAAAACATAGGATTGGCTTTCGTAGCGTCTTTGCTGCTACGCTATTTCAGAAGTCATCGCCATCAAAGTGAAATGTATTGGCCATACGGTAAATTCGTCGTCAGTAAATTTGTGTATATAGCCTGGGCGGATATAATATTGGTTGTTGTAATCAGGGCGAAAATCGAGGTTGATAGCTGCGCCTACTCGGCGATTAATTGCTGTAGTACGTTGTTTCTTATTCTCGTCGCCATTTGATTCAATATTGTCAGAACCAAAATCACGGTTCAAAATACGAATAGCGGCGTGCAATACAAAAGTCCTTGTTAATGCCCTTGGTTGCCGCCTAAGCCGAATCCTTGTTGGGGCTGGTTTCACACTGCGTATTGGATTTTCCTAGCCTGGACTGTCAAGCTTGGCGGGTAGTGCCTTTGCGGTCAAAAGCGCTGAGGCTTTTGACTCTACTGAGCCACCAATGGCATCACCGTCATGTCGGGAGTGACGGACTTAGATATTTCTAAACTTCTGGAGTAAGTCTGTAAAGGATTACATCTAAAGCCACTGAGTCGCAGACACCGGGCCTCGGGTGAAGGTACATTTCAACCATTGATTGTCACAGTTATTTTAAATTAGGTAGTCGAGCCCGAATGCCTGACAAAACGGCCTTCACCCTGTCTCGTTCATATGGATAAACCGCGGTATTAACGTTGGTAGCTCGGCGGCGTTTTGATAGGAAACTGACCATCGCTCGGCCCGATACAACGATTTAATGCTGTCAGCATGCGCTGTTGGTTAATCGCACTGGCTTACCATCACGTTGACCATAACAATTAATTGTGATTGCTTGTGACAGTGAGCTAATACAAAGGCTTGTTTCAATGGGTTTGCCCCGCTTCGATAGTAATGCCGTTTCTTCGTGGGGGCGCGCGCCCAATCTGTGGATTCATTCTAAGGTGTATTGCCTTGGGGAATATGCCTCAATGACGAAAGATACGCATCACGAGTTTCGATACGCGTGTTAGGCCGGAGTTCTTTAATGGTGAATTTCTGGCCGCCGCAAAAGTAATGTTGTGAACTGTGGGTCGGGTGAGTTATAAGCCTTGTAGGGTTACTTGCGGCTGTCTGAGCGAACACGATGAGCTGACATTGCGGCTAAAACAGCTATCGCAAGTAGATTTTTTCTTGGTTAGTATTGTAACGCCTTGCAATTATATGTCTCCGTGCAAAATCATAGGGCTTTAATTGGTAGGCATGAAGTTGTTGTCGACCCGTCTAACGAACAGTAATGGACAGTTTTATACCTGAGATATTAATTAGGCACTGGAAGTCATAAAGCAGCAATATTAGGCGTTTTTTACACGTGTGCTTGAGCCATTTTGGACCTGCCTAGAAAGGCTTTTAATTTCGATTTCAGGCTTTTTTTATCGCCTTATGCCTTGTGCTGGTTTTCAATCATTTGTCATATTGTTTGAGCAATTTGAACCCTGTCATTTTAATCCTTAATGTCACGGATGCGGTTTTTGCTTATCTGAGAAATTATGGTCCATGAAATTTTTCATTTTGTGACACGTCATTCTAACCCTTAGTGTCCGTGGTGGTGGGCCTGTTTGTTGTATCGATAAGCTTAAGTTTTGTTTAGGCGACTTGAAAGTGTGTTGAAATCAGTGGTTTGGATATGTAGTGATAGGCAGTGTTACCTGTGTCATTAACTGTGGATTTTTTGTGCTGATTATCAGTTTCGTCCACCCGGTCGATAGTAACGACCAGGTTAGTACTATTGTTAGAGCTGCTTTTTATTTCGGCTTAAACCGACCTTATTTGAATGATTTGTGCATTACCAGCGCCGCTACTGGCCTAAGTGGTGATCTGAATCCATACCCGCTGCCTTGGCATTTATCATGAGTTATGCTTTTTGTACAGTGGCATCCAGAGCATTGGCTTTAAAATAAGCCAATTACAGCGTCGGAGTCGGGGCACGCCAGCATGCAAAATCGATTTAATACTCAGCTATATCGTGCGATTAAGCCGCGGCCAAATTGATATGGCAGTTTTACGCACCCAAGAGGGCTTAATCATTTTTTCTATTGTTGATGGTTGGACATCCGACAATTTTTGATGCCTTTAATCGATGTTCTGGCACTGAGATGGTGAACCGTTTATTGCGAGAATATCTGAGTTGAATTTTAATGACTTGCGTAAGCACTGACTTAGTCTGTCGTTATGGCCGGTGACCGCTTTATTTTTATGCTACCCCGATACGATCTGCTAAATCTTGGCAGTAAGAGCTGGGCAACACAGATAAAAGCGCTATTAGCCATCTTGCCTTTAAGCACAAACACACAATAGCGCGGTAAATCACACAGTTTTGTCTTATGCTGCTGAAACTGCGCGCCCAGGCGATGGTGGTGGATGCCATTATCGCTCGGGTTATCAACGTTTTGTTCCAATAAGCTAAGTAGCCTAAATGCCCTTACTCGCGCGATTCTTTTTTAAGCCTCGCGAAAAGTTTTTACCTGCCCATCAATTGCTGCGAGTTTGATTGATTCTGGCGATGTCCCGTGGGTAGATAGAAATCGTTTAATGCGCGAACACGGATTTTTTACTCAAGAGCAATAAAGCGGGCTCAACACAATTAAGCGCCGGAACAAGTTCTACTTTATGGATAACTAATCTTTGGTGGCCGGCTTTTGATTGTTCATTTCAATTAGGGCGGCGAGTAATTTCCGGGAACATGGGCGCTATTTCTAATGCTCTATTACTAGTCGGTTTACACGATGCCCTGCGCTTATTGAGTGTGTATGTCTCAGCATCTTTGTCATTATCACAGCTATGCCTACATGATGACAGCAATATATTTGTATTTTATGATGCATGGGCTGGCGGTAGCAATGGCAGTTTATTGGTAGAAACCTATTTTAGGCGCGTTCTCGGCAACAAACATTGTTTAGGGCAGGGTTTAACCGCTTTCCATTTTGATTTTCCTTTGCACGGCGCGTTTTATCCCAAGATATGAAACAATTTAGGTTTTAGACGAAACTTTTCGGCAATCACAGTTAACGCATCTCGTTTGACGTGAAGTGCTAACACAACTTTTGCCCATGCAAAGCTGCAGTTTAAATGCAAATGCCTTACACATATAAGCTGGCATAAGTTTCCTCGCAAGGCTTTATACAAGCATACGTAATAGCTTGCGCCATGCGTGCTCAAACTTTTGGCAACAAACCGCAGCTACTCTTTGCTATGAGTCGGACCACATTTAAACGTAAATTTTAGCCATGGGTGTAGTTACGTTTAGGGCAATTGCAGATGAATGGGTAAGCAGGCAGCATCTACTTACGGCAAGTACAAGCTGAATAATGAGAAGTGCCAGCATGATGGCCTTTTCAGATATTCCTGAATTTTCGTCGCCGAGCAGAGGACAACCGGGTGGGAACCGGTTTTACCCCTAATCAGTTACGTATTGGTTTGCTTAATCTCAGTAATAGATTCGTCTTTCTTGATTTTTACTTCATCACGTTTCTTCTTGAAGACTCAAGATTAAATTCTGTGATTTTTTAGTGACTTAGATTTTGTTGACTAAGCGAAAATTGCATCTCGTTTTAAAGCTCATAATATCTGTATATAATTAAGTATTATAGTGCTTTATGAATTCCAATACTGTGACATCTTAAAATAAACCTTGTTTGGCAGGCTAATTCACACTAGCCAAATGCGTGTGCCTAATAGCAACGGTTTTAAAGAGCTAGAATCAGCAATTCATAGGTGGGTTTTTCCGCAAAGTGGGTGATGGATATCGGACAGCTCTATTGGTATTGGTGAAATTAATTTATTGCTACTGATTTATACCATCACTAGGCACAAGGCGATAGATTGTGGGTGTTATTGCCCACAATGAGATAAATAGTGGAAGATGTTATGCTGATTTGGTTTTGAACTGCAACGGTGTTAGTGCTGCAAGTAGAGTCGAGCAAACAAGCGTATTGGTGGCGCAGAGAATGGCCTTGCCAGTGGTGTTGTTATGGAAGTGGTGGTTGGTGGCAGCAACACATAGAAATAAATCAGGTAAACGTTTGCAATTGCGCGGGTAAGGGCGATGCTTACTCACAATGTACGCCGAAAAGTCTGTTCATCTTGCTTACGGCCGTGTCATAGCCATGCGTTTACGCATCTACCACAAGGTTTGCAATATTGAGGGTGACCAAGCGCAAGGGGGGTGGCTAGTGCGCTTTTGTGTGAAATATGAGTGATGGGTTGCTGAACTCAATAGCCAGCCGTGCAGATAATATTTTCATTTCCTGTTCGACTTATCAACAGCGCCTAGCGTTAGGCAAACCATGTTGTGGTTGTATCTGCAATTTCCCCAATCTACAATTAGATGCTCTTACTTTGTCAGGCGTCAGGTGAGGAGATTGCTCCCTTAGTGATCCTTGATTCAACATACGCCACAATATGTGCAACATTGAGTGCAAAAGCGGCGGCACCTGGATCATCTTTAAAATATGCTTAGCCCGCGCAAGCAACTATGCTCAAGATTGCAAGTGCTGCCTCATTGTGCGCGCATTACTGAAGATAAACTGCATGAAATTGCTGAGTCATATATCTAAGTACCAGGGACATTAGCTTTTTTTGCGCCACAAGGGCTACTGCTTAGAATTTCACAATTGTTAAGGCTTTACGGGTGATTTAAGCTCCTAGCTGGCAGTGCTTTAAAAAATCAATTAGCCCCGCTAAAACTTCCTATCCTCATGCCGGGGCACTCACCTTTGCGCCAATATATTGCCAAAAAGGCGGAAATACCATCATTGATGATCTTGAGTTTGTTACGTGCGTACATTGCGCAATGCCAACTGAGTGAAACGGATATTGGCGCCAAAAACCACAACAATTAATGCGTGTCGGCGTGCGTAACTGTACAAGATTTGATTACGTATTTCATTGCTGATTATGGCGCAAACGATTTTGATATTAGTTTGTTATTACCTCGGTAGATTAAGCGGGCGAATTTAAACAATCTATTTGAATTTTATCATCCACGTGGGTGTTTAAACGTTATATGGAACTATTGTTTGATGTTGATAAATAGTCTGTTTTACAAGGTCCTTTATGGCCTGAATTACAGGTATTAGACGCAATTTTTAAAGCTGCGCGAGCTCGCTTACTCAGAGCCTTATAATTCATTTTATCAGCGTGATTCATGAAGCCTATCGAATGGACGGCCCGGTTTTGCGAACAAGGTGAGTATTTAGCGAGTCGTTGCATGGGTTATGCGAATTAAACTAAGCAGTTGAATTAGATTCTGACCGTGTTGCCATTAGTTTAACCACCGGTAAACTCAATAGAAGCCCTGGACAAAGGTGATTTGTTCAGTGATAAAAAAGGCAGCTTGTCAGCGTTTTTGCATTGGTTTCTTTTGCGCAGTAAGTTAGGAGATGCAGGCGGTGTGAGCCCTTGCAATCTAATAATGATTTTCGTCCGAGCACGCTGCCAGTTTATTATTCTCCAGCAGTGGCGAAAAGAGTTAAACACGAATGCGCCTAATGTTAACAGGCTATGCGGCCGGTTTTTTTATTAAGCCCGCACAACCTTTACGGGAAAAAGGTCCACTTGTTTTAATTTATTGGCGCTGACGGCTCAATACCAGCTGTGGGATAGTCGTCGTAATACAGCGATTATTTATTGCGCAAATGAGCAAGGGCAGTGGTAATTGGGTGTTTAAAGGCCAGATGGCAATTGGCATAATTTTTTTTTTTTTTTTTTTTTTTTTTTTTTTTTTTTTTTTTTTTTTTTTTTTTTTTTTTTTTTTTTTTTTTTTTTTTTTTTTTTTTTTTTTTTTTTTTTTTTTTTCATTACAGGGGTTTTTTAGTTATGAGTTTGGCTGGCTATGCTGACTTTTTTGCCAAAGTATTTTTCCTTTTTTGCAGAGGCGCAATCGCACCCCGCAAGAGCTAGTACAAGCGTGGCTGATTTCGGCTACAAGCATCGCCATTACTGATGAATGTTCAGTAGCTGGCGTAGTAAGAGCCTATAAGCGATTTAAAAGATCAGCACGAGTATTAAAATTAATCGTCGTAGTCATCTTAAATTTTGGGAATTGACGAAAATTTAGTGTGATATTACTTTGCCCATCGGCAAGCCTAACGCCAGAGTTATGCCGAATCATCACTAATGCAGACGGCGAGTGCAGTGAAAGTCAGTACCCCGTTAGAAAAGTGGGTATCTTAAAGCAGTCACATTGTTTTGCTTGTGGTTACCCAGCGGGGCAAGTGGATAAGGACCACGGGGCGCCCAAACAATTAACAATGCGATTTTAAACAGCGTTCTTGGATTGGTGTGCAACGACAACTCAACAGCAAATGAACATCGCTATATCCAGCGAATTGTCGTTACTTTACAGCAGCAATACACTAACCCCCTATTACTGCTTGTGGTGGCGTACTGATGCATGATTCAGGAGCGCTTGAACTGTGCGCATGCGCTAAGCGCAATAGCGGCAGGGTAAAACATTGCCAGTTTGGGGCGAGAGCTATTATCTAATCAGTGAGCGGCTTCATTGCGTTGTTTTAGAAAAAATAATCGTTATATAATCCACGGCATGGCTGCAACGAGTCGGTGGAAATTGCGCGGCGCTGTACCCCTTTGATATGAGCGAATTACGCTACGACTATCCAGCAGAACTGGTGCCACAAAGGTAAAACGGTACTCAGTATTACGAGGTGTATTTAGTGGGTATGCATAAGCGCTTGCCGGGACGGAAACTGGCTTTTGCGATTAAGCCGGATCATCGTCCAAGAGCTTCAAACTTATCAGAGAGATGCAAGTATGAGTATTTTTTTAAACCATTTATGAACATCGTACAGTTTGCCAATTGAAACAACACTTTCTGTACCAGCGGTAGAGGCTCTGCCTGCTGCCAATTCTTCTGTGTGTGTTTGCTTGAAATTACCGAGGTTGATCACGTCAGAATAGATTCGTTGTTGTTGAGCGTGTTTTCTCTAAAGAACGTCAAGAAGAACCGGATATTGGTGTGGATTTGACCACATCAGCGCCGTGAAGAAAATTATGCATATATTTATCAAGTATGGGACGTTGAGCGCACCGCACATTCTTGCGGCTACCTGGTCACCTAATCGGCAGAAAAAAGTGGTCCCGCGTAATAGGGAAGCCATGGGAAATTGATGAAAGTCAGCTGCTTTTTTATTAACAAATAGTTGACTCGGCGTATGTGCAAGTGGTTTGGCAAGCGCAAATTGCGGAAAACCTAGGCTTTGCGCTGAATCGCAGCAAGGTAAACAATTTGTTTTATTTTATAGTGAATGAATTAAGGGGCTTTCCGCGTGGCATTCTATCATTCACAGCAATGTGGGTGTTAAATCATCTTCTACTGCGGCCAATGTAAATCATCTCGTACCATATGAGTAATGCGGCGACTGAGGCACAACGCGCAGTATTATTCAGTGGGGATAAAGAGACGATCTTGGCAATTTAAGGTTTACTCAAGAGTACGATATACATTCAGCTCTGGGGAATGTGAGCGCGATTTCGCAAGGCTTTTGACTTGGTTACACCTCACATATCAGGCACGATGGAGATCTGCCAAAATAACGAAGTTAGGTGATGACCCTCCCCCTCAGTATTTTAAGATGATCCAAGCTAAGCCTGACACGTGGCGTGTTTCAGTTCCAATCGAATCACGAGCGCAAATGAGTATGCTATCCACGCCTTAAACCTAAGTGTTATTACACTTAGTAGTAGCAAATTGCCATTGTTAGGCCCGGGCCGTAACAGGGCGCATATGGTCCTACCCTTAATTTAAAAAGACGTGAATGGTGTTGAGAAAGTTTGATCATCCTTCTAAAGCGGTTTGAGGCGCGTATTAAAAACGCAACTAATGGCGTACCGATTTTTCAAGAGCAGGTGATTAAAATG
>Ga0163217_1058271_pt1 | contig 13347 bp, 10 predicted proteins | sample SynspAceP_FD_185933 | JGI IMG/M metagenome (GOLD analysis project Ga0163217, IMG submission 185933) | Saline lake microbial communities from Ace Lake in Antarctica - Synechococcus sp. Ace-P (PacBio error correction) | ecosystem: Environmental > Aquatic > Non-marine Saline and Alkaline > Saline ...
TGTGCTGTCGCACCCAGAGAAATTTTTTCTTTTTAATAAAAGGGGGGTACATTGGCCCAATAGTTTTTTTTTAAATTAGGTTGAAAGAAAATCCCCAGTTGTTAATTATAGCCCGGTAACCGTACCCGATTGAAAAACCGTGGGGGTATCAATACATCCCTGCTATACTGCCAATCCAAAGATCTATTTGGGAATTTTCCTCTAAAATGGCATATTTTTTAAAATAGCAAGCAATCCGTTGATTTACGTCCCGTGTTGTGTCACCAACACTTCCCCCGCAATAATTACCGCTGGTCGTCATAACATCCCAAGTCTGCTCCAATTTGGCAGAGAAAACCAACTACGCAGAGGTCCAAATATCTTGGCCCATGCCTCAATACAAGCAAAGGAAATATTCCCCTCATTGGTTAAGCAGGCTGTCTGTTTTTCTCCCCCACCAAACATCCCTGAAAAGGCTTTAAATAAAAGGTATGGCCTCCATAAGCGTAAGCCGTTGTGCATTTAATCTAAACGGGGTTTGAACGCCAAAAACCGAGCCTCGGTATCACGGCAATTGAGACCACCAAAACCATGACGCAATTCGGTTTCGAGGTTCTAATCTTCCGTCCAAGGAAAAAACTGCGCATTCAATAATGGCCCAACATAGGCCTATAAACGGTAAATAATAGATATTGTCTTTTTCAAATCTGTAAATTTGTAATTGTTTTGTTTAGTGTCATGATGTAATTCGCCATAAACACTCGGTTTATAAAAAAAATCAGGCTTATTTCATGTTTTAATCAGTGTTTACGATAAGTTAGTATTGTAATAATGATCGTTCCTCAATTCGATTTGAATTTTTATAAATTGGGGTTTCTTTGTGATAGAACCTTAAAGTGAGTTTTCCCAACTTGAATATTTGTACCTATTTGTCCACCCGGATAATAAAAGTTCTCCCTTGGTTCCCGGGAATGCGGCTTTTTCTTGCGGCGCGTAGCAAACCTGATGCTAGTGATCAGTAAACCGCTGCACATACTACGAATCCCTCAATAATAAAATTCCATTTGAACGGCTTGAAGCTGCTGCTGAGTTGGGCTGACTTCACTGCTGGTTTCGCCTAATTGGCTTTCGCTTGCTAATGGCGGCACTTCTGCCACTGCCGATTTGGATTGTTAATAACATAAGCAGCAAAAAATGCACCCACATTCCACAGCACCGACAATTCAGAAATAGAGCCTAATCGCTTTTTTATTTATAAATGGGACTACCGAAAAGTAGCGCCTTCCCCGCCATTTGAAAGTGACAGACAAAGGCAATCAAAATATCATTCCGATACCACAGTGGTTACAGAAAATACAGAGAGCCATAATACCTTCGGCGCCAATACAAGGCAAGGAAAAAAATTAACCCTGCCGCCTTCGGCACGGGAACTTCCGAACAGATTCCCGAAATAGCCCACCCCAATGTTTTCTTGCAAATATGTTCATTAGGAGCAAAGGACATACAAATTTCCCTGCGGTAGACCTAACAGGCCAAACTATTCTGAAGATAGTCATACCATAGTACCATATACCGTCAAGCTTATTACCAAAACAAGCTGCATATACCAAAACAAAAATCCAAACCATAGTTCCTTTAAGGTGCTAAGGAAAGACAACTTCATCTTTCTTAAACGCGGGCATTTTCCTTCTTTCCTTAAAGTCTTTAAAATTGCCTTCGGGGGTGTCTTTTTGTAAAGAAGAATATATGCCCATTGCAAGCAAAATAACTCCAGAATTACGCATGGAAATATCTCCAAGCTATTTCCTTCTGAATTCCAAAGCTAATACCTCCGCCGCAATCAACGGCAATGCCCCAGCGATTGGCTCCTTCAACAAGATTACCCCAACCGGCTGAAGTGGCATTGGCTGTGCCCACAATATTTGGGGCAAACATTATAGATAGTATGGAATTGGGTTTTATTACGAAAGAGACTATAAACCAATAAATAACCTACATATTAGAAATTGAAGCGGTGTTTGTACAAAACCCCAGCAAGTATCACCGGAATGGAACAAATTATAAACTAGTGTAACATAATTAGACCGGTATTTCACATAATTTGGCCACTTAATAGTTCTAGCAAATACGGTTCGCGAAACTGCTAAAATAATGGAGTCATTTTTGGGTGGGGTCGCCCCAGCTTTAACTAAGATCTGCAAAAAAAGGACAATACCAACCATGCCAAAGAAACAAAATGAAAATGCTATATCGAGGTAATCAAAATGTACGTATAGGAACACTCTGAATTTAAAAGTTCTAAGTGTAGCTTTGTGAGTCAATTCTTTCATTAACTGAATTGTTTTTTAGAGATAGTTATTTAATTAAACATTCAAAATTACGTATATTCTACGTATATTAAACTTATTATTATTACGTAAATTATGGGTAGTGAAGTTCTAATTTTTATGAAGGTGGAAAAATATGGAGGACGTGATAGAAATCAAAAGAATATGATAGATTAATTTAATTATATCGTAAATATTCGCTTGTAAGTTGTCCTATAGTTGGACACCCTTTGAATCTCTCTTCAAAAAAATGATGGTGTTCTGCTAACAACTCCCCAATTACTATATACGACTGGCTGTGATTTATTTTTGGGTCCACTACTGATGAGCATCCTTAAAGTATTCCTGTAACAGGATCGTTTTGGTTGTCCAATTTTTGTATACATGGCGAAAAGAATCGATTTTTTCTATATAGTGGGAATACTTTATTTGCGATTTCCAAAAATCCACGTATTCCATAGTATGATGCATGTAGCCGATGACTGGGGCAAGTTCCAGGTCTTCGAAAATGAACCATCTCGTTCGTGGCCGTCAATTACCAAAGCTACTGTTATTCGCTCGCGTTACGTAACCCTGACTTGCCGCACGGCTATGGTACTTGTAACCCCTGGAACCATCCAGATGGGATTCCAAAAGATTCCACATATTCCAATTCTTCGCTTGCCCTTCCAAAAACAAAGGGTCACCACCCTTTAACGTACTACATGCCGTATTTCAAAGGCTTTTCCACGATTAATCTATTAATGTCTCCTGGAAAAGGAATCTCCCAATCTTTTCCTAAATATATTTTGGAAATGTTGGGATTGTCATCAAGCATTCATACTGACAAGCAAATATAGACTACGGTCATCTTCCAATGCTTTATATCCCTTATGGTGAAAGGTCGCTACTCCAGGACCTGCATACTAGACTACTTTTTGGGGCTTTGGATTATGCTCATAATCTATAGATTTTAAGGTATCGATTATAGAATTTCGCAACAAAACTAACGTATTTACTTTTCATAAAAACACATTATTATTACGTAATAATACGTAATATTGCTACGTAATATTTAAATATATACGTAGAAGACACGTAAATGTAGTTGGGAAATGGAATGGGTTTGATATAAACCTGTGAGAAAGTTTGTCGCCAAGGTAGACCAGGACTCCTTTAAACTAATTGTTTTCGGAGAAGAGCCAAGAGTTGCCTATGATAGGGTCATTTAAGTGAATATTTTGAAATGGCTAGAAGCAGAAACGTTATCCATGGTCCTCGTGAATGGTACCGAAGAGAATAATATTGAGCTTTTTTACAAACGAGAGAGTTACAGACATTCAACGAAAATTCCGAAAACCAAACAAACCCTAAGCGAAAAACCTTCAATTATGATTACTAGTGTTGGCACAGGACTAGTCCTTGTGCACAGATAAATGGAGTAGATAAGGATGCTATTTGTGTACAGTACCATAAGGATTTGGAAGAAACTCTGGCCCTATGCGGAAAAAAATAAAAACAGACCGTTCAAAAACCAAAGCTGCTATTCTAGTGGTGGAACTATTGGTCTGGAGGCTGCAAGGCGTTGATATGGGTAATGGAACTTCATGTGGTAGAATTTGCCGCGCAAAATTAATGCCTAGGCAAGTTAGACCACAGAAGTAGTAAGGTGCTACAGGTAAATGAATTATGGTAATAATATCCATTTGGCAAAAGCAACAATCAAATCTTGGGGAAATGGCCATGTAATACGCCTAGATAGAGACGAACCGACACCTTAAGTGTAGACATGTTGGTGGATTTTCAGCGGGAAAAGACCGCGGGATGAATTGGGAAAAAGCTGTGTCTAAAAAAATGTGGCAAGAGCGTGGAATTGTGGTGGGCTAGATACAATGAAAAACCTCCAAGACCAAGTATTTTTGCTATCCGGGGAATAGGCAAACTATTATCACATAGAGCACACACAAGAGTTTGCTGGCACATGGTTATGGAAATGGCTGGGGGCGTTTGCCCGATCAACGACTATAAATCACACACGCTCTCGAAGCAACTACCCCAGGACAGACAGAAATAGATATGTCTACCAAATTGAAATAATAGGCGTTGATTGGCCAAGTTGGAACCCGTTTATCGCACCAGAAAAGGTCATTCCATATTTTTTGAAAATACACAAGTCCTATATAAAAGATATAATGTACGTTACATGAGGGAAAAGACGTTTAAGGGGGTTATTCTACGTTGCGAATGACGCTAAGGATTACAAATAATGCCTATTGCGCTGTATCTTAATGAAATGCCACACACCACAAAAAAACCCGGAGAATCCTAATATTAGGAAGACAGATGGCGAGGGATGTTTTCCCTTTGGAAGCGCACCGATATCCACGGGAGTATGGTTCTTGTGACGACTACCGGCATACATAGCTGTTCTGTAAAAAGACGACCGGTAATCCGAAAAGTGGAAGCATAATAGCTAAGGGCCACTAAAGCCTACCACTGGTTGCGGTTGGTTTTGCAAACCTATGGTAGATTGATTTTGGTAAAAGAAACTTAAAACGCTCGAAAGTAGTTAGGATCACTTTTGCGAACATTTTGAATTTCTAGACAGGAACTATAATGATATTGTAAAATCAGGACAATTGAAGATTATGACTCTTATTTGGAACGAGGTTGGAAAAGGTCAATGGATGTAGGTTGAAGCTGCAGTGGCTTCGATATTTGCCAGTATTTAATAAATGAAACTGCTAATAAGCAAGAAACTATTCAGGGACCACCAACGATCGTAATTGCAAATTCAACAGAAATGGCACCTATTCTGTGTCCGAGGGGTAGCGGCTGGTGAAGATACCCCAAAACAGTTTTTAGCTATGTAAATAGCCCAAAGTATGATTTGTATACCAAAATTACAGGGGGTCAGCGTATCGAATGTTTGGAGCCCAATTGCATGAATTAACCTGCTTATTATGGGAGGAACTGATTGCTGAAGGGTTTTTTGAAACGGGTCAAGCCTACGTAAATCGTTACGTACCGTTTAAAGTGTGTGGGCTCAAACATGGTGTAGAAGGGATTGGATGAACGTGTGACTTTTGCCATTGATATAGACAAACCGCTATAAAGGAATCCGTTCCCACATAAAATAAAAAAGGTGGTGTATCAGGTTGTATTAGGGATGTCTGAGTGCCAGGAATAGGATTCGGTTTAATTGCCGTGAAGGTGGGTTGGAATTTTACATATTGGAAATGGGGTGCCAATCCACAACACGCGCAGTTGTTGGTGAAAAGGTCGACAAAGCAACACTACAAATACGGGACCGATTTTTAATGTACTACTACAACTGCCCCCCCTACCGTACGCTGCTTGGTTGGAACAGAAACTAGAAGGAGGCATAGATTATGTGAAGATGTGTTATATAACGATGTCTTGGGTATTGCCGACCAACTGACCTGGAAATGCAGGTATTTAGTGGATACCACAAATTTGAGTGGGAAAGAGGCCGTGAAATGCCTGAAATAAGAGCAAAACTACACCCATTTGTAATGCCGTGAAACAAAGATGATACCATTTGATTTGTTTTTTTCTTAAGGGAACAAAAAAATGTCCTAAGGCCGGTGTATTGTCACAGGAAGTAAGCCAAACAAAACATGTTGAACAAATAGGCACAATATATAGTGTCATTTTTAAAAATAATGAGATGATATCTAATTTAAGTACATCCCGAAAGTTGTAGAATCTGAAATGTTCGAATTTGGTTCAAAGCGCAGCTGTGGCTAAATTTCCAAAAAATGGGGTGCTTTGTGTAAATAACAAGGATAAGCAACATGCAGTTTTCCATTTTAGCCGAGAATCCACTTGGTAACGCTGCAGAATTATGTACCCACAAGATGGAAAGGTCTATCCAGAGGAAAATGATTGGAGAAGAATCATGGGGAAACCCAAAGTAGCCTGCCACTACATAAAATTCCTTTCTTAAAAACGGGAAAAACACATAATGGTGACTAGACCATAATTTGCACACCATATCCGGTTAAAATTGAGGATGGCTTTGTTTATTTGGTTTTTCTGAATAGCTTTGGAAAAACAAGATAAAATATGGCTCAGAAAAACCTTAATGAATGCCTCCGATTTTCGACGAGGCAATAGAAATGACCTAATAAGAGAAGTGGAAGGGTAAGGAATTCAAAGGAGCTATTTATACGCTATGAGGGATGCTGAGGGATAAATTAAGACTTTTGCCTGAGCCTCCGATCGCTTCAACTTACCCGCAAGGTGCAGCATATAGAAGATGGAAATCCTAGGGAAGTCTAGAAATGACAAGGACTGGTTATTAAAATGGAGACAGGACTTAGACCTTTCATGCGGAAAGGCCGGACCATCCTTAAGGAGGTGGGATATGATCAAGAAATGAAAATCAAGTGACTTCTTATTGAAAAGAAACAGCTTAAAGAATGCTGAAACCGCAGACCTTGGAGATTTTATTTGTCTCGTAATTTTAGATTTTAATTTTGAATCGTTTCCATAAGTACACCAGAAAAAAACTAATGGATATCCTTCAGAAACATTGGCGTAAAATGTCTGATTAAAGGCCATGAAAGCTGCAATGAAAGCTCTTTGTCCCACAGACTCCATAAACCTAATAACCAAAGCATAAAAGGGTAAATCTATTTAACAAAGAATTGGGAAATGAAGGCCGATAAATTACTTAACCTTGGACATTCAAACTTTTTAAGGTCCGTAAATGGTATTTAGTTTGCGTTTGGCCACAAATTGCCTTAAGCAGTAATCTTTGCCCAAATTCTGATCCAAGCATCAATTTTACATTCGCATATTGGATGATTCCAAAGTAATTAATTAGCGGGTAACAAAGGGCCTATAGTCAGAAAATTGAACCACAGAAGTTTTTATTGCTAAAGGAAAGTAGATGGCAAGTACAGCGGTCCAGTGTAATTACCTTACTAACGAAAACGTTTTATCGGTATGGAAAAACGCCCATCAACATTAGCCAATTTGGTGAATGGCCATGGGATTTCAAAGCGGAAACGAAGAAATTAAGTTCTTTTTAAAATATAACCCACATTGATATGCCATGGTAGGTGCTGTGGAGAATATTTGAATGATTAATGGAAAAATGGAATTCTTTTCCAATCAGTCCGCGGATATAGATATGTCTGGAAACGAAAGTGCTTTGTTGCGATGATGGAATACCATCGTTAATAGAATATGATCCTTTAGCAAAACCCATCTGCAAAATTTAAAGTTCAAGGAATTACCTTTTGTTGGCAATTTCATTCTGATTCAAGACTCGTGGACGATATTTTTCATCTTTTCGACCGTTTGGTCCGTTCAAATTAGAAATACCAAAGAAATTTGATGAATCACCCAAAAAGAATCGTGAGGGAAAGTACAGGAAATCAAAACACACACTTTCCAAGAAATGAAAAATCATTACACGACTTACAGGAGGCTTAATTTTGTAAATCCGACCAAATGCTGCCTTTTGCAAGCGCAACAAGAATGGTCATGTTGTCTTAATCAGTAAAAAGTTCAAAGGAATTCTTGAGCCGCAATGATAGTGATGCCTAAATAAAGCTTTTATACGAATATGACTCGATGAAGGCCAGCACAATATCTGATGGAGTCTTAAAAAGCACTCGAAAATATAAGGACTGAAGAAATAAAGTCAAAAACAATTCAAAAGGTGAATGCCTTATGGTTGGATATGTCCATTATTTCAATGCATCAATCTAGGTGCCACAGTCTATTTTAATCTTGTGTTGCCGATATACTTGAAACCGGAAAAAAAATCAATTAAGGTGCCGCAGTTTTTGACGAAAGAAAATTATGAGGAGACCATATGAAGGCAAAAGCCAGTTGCAGGCGGCGAGCCAGATTGTTGAAGGTTCAGAGGAGGAGCGCAACGACTAGCCAAGGATTATACATGATGGTATTGGCAGATGCTAACCGCCCTTAAGTTTAACATAGAATCCATTAATTTATCCAATTTTGGAGAAAACGGGCCGAAAAAATCGAAATATATAAAAGCGCTTTCCCAGTGACTTGATCAAAAGGGTTAGGACTGCTCTATTTCAATTTAACCCCGCCAGAGCTTAGGATCCATGGTACATTTCCGGCATTTCAGAAAATGACCAATGAACTGTCTAAGCTTACGAAAAACAATTGTTTTCGAAAACAAACCGAGGAGAATAATTAGTTTAATTCGTTGGCAGAAACCAAATTTATAGGGTAGTACAGAAGCTGTAAACAGCCATAAAAATGCAGAAAGCTATTTATTCTAGTAACCCTTAATTTTTAATGATGATATTCCTAAGTGCCGTTATCGACGATGATGGAAAGGTTTTGAGAACTCCATTTGGGAAAGGTACGTAAAAATAATAGTGAGGAGGAAGGGGCTATTCTTTATGAAAGAAGAATGAATTATACTTTTAATGACCGTCTTTTTATCAATTCGATTAAAGGAAAGGGAACTCGGTTAACTATCCCTATAGATGGATAAAACTGGAATTGAGTAAAAATGAGAATAAATAGGGTTCAATTCATATTTAGTTGGTTATGAAAGCCTCTAAAATAATCTAACCAAGAGCAAATAACCACTATGAAAAGCGGTAAATTCGTTTTAATGAAAGGAATATGAAAATAAGAATTAAAGGAAACTCAATACGATAAATGGCTTACCAAGCCAGAAAGTGGACCTTTTGTGGGGAAGGTTAGTTTATGGAAGAACAGAATTTAAAAAATTCAGATTTTTAAAATATGAATTAAGGAGTCTCGACAAATTTCAATCTAGATGCCGATTTTAAAAGTCGATACGATTATCATGTATCCCTCCCAGAACAGGATAAAAAAGATTGGCCATCAGCAATCGCAGTTGTTATCAACATAATATTTCCTTAGCAAATGTAAGGAAGAAATTTTTACTTTTTGGAAGAAAAGATTTTCGTTTGTATGGAATGAAGACAATAGAAGATATCGATATTATCCCAAATCCGTTATGATAAATTGCAGTAATCTTAGGGGTCACTAAAATATTTGGAGAGCAATGGATTGGCTATTGGAGTAGGAATTTTTTCTAGTTCATTTGGTAGGGTTTGGAATTTAAAATTTAATTTTTCCTATTTAAACTTCGCATAATGTCTTATTCCAATTGTGCTATAGTATCTCAAACATTTAATCATGCCTTACCAACGTAGACTTATTTCATCACCCATTAGGAATAGAGTATTTCCCCCACTTATTCAAAAGCTGCACAACTGTTTGAAATAAGTATTTTACATTAAATAATTGCATAAATCCTGCACCGTGAGGTAGTATTGGAGGACATCCCTGAGTAAACTATTTCTTTTAATCACCCAATTTCACCTACCGTTGCTTTACCATATGCATCCTCGCCTTAAAGTTGGGATTACACAACTTTTTAGATATTTTATTCTTTTTTTCTTGGATCTTGCTTTCAATTCGAAAAAGGCTAGCCAAACAAATTATTGTTTTTTTAGACTTTTCTTTTGGCCAGGTGATTACTACTTCAATCACCGACATATTGATAGATTTCCCCTGAACTTTCTATAATCGGTGTGCTTATATCATAGGTAGATTCTTTAGTATTTCAAAAAAAACAATTTTGCTTTCCATCTTTTCTCCGCAAGGAGTAGCTCTTTTAAAATCAAGAACATAAAAATAACGTTTACTTCTCAGGTTTTGTATTTACTATAATAAACCTCCCAAAGTAACCTTGACAATTTATTATTTAATTCGAACATAAATTGAAGGTCAACCGTAACCAAATGCCCATAGAATTAATTGGAAATAAAAAAAGAGGGCGCTTTTTAATTTTTGGGTTTAAGGTACTAATGATATTATAAGAAATGCTTATCAAATTCCACATTGAACAAGAGAATAAATATTAAAAGTAGCAAGAAATACACAGGTTACAATGTTAAATAGGAAAACAAAAACAAATAAACCCCATATCCCAATAACTGCCAGAATATTCAAAAAAATTTTTTGTTTGAATTATATGGTAGTTTCACACTAAGACATATGCGCCGAATATCCACTTAAGTATTTATGAGTAAAGAGTTCAAAGTCCAGACAGAATTCGTAAGCTGCCGGAAGCTTTTTCATTTGATTAATTCATTAACATAGCCGTATTTCTATGAATAAAAAAAATAACTTGAATTAGCATCCAACACAAAACAATAGTCAGAATCTTGTGCATGCCAAATTATATTGGGATTACATAATTGAGTTTATTTAGCACTTTTCATTTACTTAGTAGTTTTTATGGATTATTTATAAATCCGCCTGCCTTGTCATTAAAGTTTAATATTGGGGGGAGCTAATTAATCCACTAAAAAGCTTAAATGGAAGTTATAGCAGTTCTTTAAGGAATTCGAGAGACTCAGACGCATGGAATTCTTTGCTATTTCTTTGAATGGGTGAAATGGGGCATTCTTCAGGATTCGGATCATTCTAGTAGTGTACAAAAATGTTTTCATGATAGCCATTATTTATAACAAAGTAAAATACTGTTGTTAGCATTTCACGAATCACATAACTATGTGAATAATTAGCTATGTAGTTTTGTAAGTAACATAAGGTGGTCGCAATAAAATAAGCAAAATGATTGAACGAACCCCAACCCCCAAATATTTTTAATTTGTTTGTTTCGAAGAGAATTGATTTCCATAAGACACTAAAATTTAATAGGTATGAGATAAACCAGACATATCCTATTCGTGATAATAGACCACAGGGAACAATTATGTGTTTAAAGTTCATTGTTATAGATAAGGCATACTAGTACATTTATCCCTAGGCCTATTTTTGAATCCTACAGAAATAATCAAAGGGCTGAAAGGTTGTATACGAAGATTTTTACGAACTGGGATTTTTTATTTAAGCACTATTATTAACTCCGTCTATATTCAAATTATAGGCAAGGACTATTAAGATGTCCTCACTTCAATTTTAGTTATGAATGCCGCTCGGAGGTAATAAAAATTTGTCGCCTCTTTTGATCATGCAATTAATGGGCGTTTTTAGGAAAGGCCTACTCAACTACTTTTTTTATAGTAGCAAAAACTTCCGAACGCTACAAAATCTCCTCTGATTGTTTAGGATTTCAGAAAACAGCAATCTGTTGGCGATAACTTTTCGCCTTCTTCGGGATGGCCACAACTAAACCATTATAGCGCAGACAGAGAGGGTGGTTCCTTGAAATAAAAATAGAAGTTATCGAAATAAAGAAAACAATATTAAAAATCATGTTTTTGCTTTGTCTATTACGGCCAAAAGTCCTGGAAATGGTAGCAATATACAATTGGGACAGCTCACCGCGTAACCCACCCCTGAATATTAAAAACGTCTTTCTCATTTCATTTTGAAAAAGACGAGCCTTAGAATGACATACTGATCCGGACGGGCTACATGATGAGGAAATATTGAAATAAGTAATACCTACGCCCATAAGCGGGATGTTTGGGAAGGAAACACCAATAATCCTAAAGTAGGAAAAGTTACAATTTGCATCAACCAGGCCAACCATCAAACATTTTTAAATTGTCCTTCTTATGATCAAATCTTGGATTCCTAGATTACACCCACAGATATAGATGGAGAGAAAAACCATTTGCACAACAAAATCTGTCCGCTGAAAATGTTACAAAAACATTAGGGAATTAACCAATACAGGATATAAGTCCCTCACAGTCGAGCTTATTTTATGATTATATATTTACTAAGTTTTTCCAATCCAAACTCCGCGCCTCCGCCAAAAATCATTGTGTTTTTAAAAAGAATGGTATAATGGAAAAAATACTCTGATCTTGGTAGACAACCAAGGACAAAAAGGCAAGGGTAACACATATGCATTGGGTCGTTACTACGATTTCCAATTCCAAAGGTTGGTCTCAGGGTTCGTTTTAAGGCTAGACTTTTATCGCAAAGATTGAAATACGGCGGCTGCATCTGTGGGAGGAAACAATGGAACCCAATAGCATACTTTGTAATGGTGAAGTCGGTTTATCACCAAACAAAGGAGCCATTGGTTAAGGCGGTTAGTAGGACTCCCAAGGTACTCAATGACAAAGGCCTCTTAAAATTGGTTAACGTACTCGAATGTGGGGTATCAAGACCTCCCGAGAACAAGATAATAAGTGATACGAGTCCAATAATTGGCAATTGTTAGGGTCGTTGAATCGGATTCCTCCAATACCCTTCCCGAACGCCGCTAATTCAATTCCCAAAAAGAGCAATAAGGTAGGTAACTCCAAATTTATATGAAGTTTAACCAACAACTATACTTATAAAAATGTTAGTAATTGAACGACAAGGAGTGATATTTCAGATCGTTAAATTGCATTTCGCGAAACTACTATAGGTTTCTTCAAGAATAAAGGTTCTTTTAATTAATTTTAATTAAAAGAATACTATGATTCGGCTAAATGATAAAATATACGCTCCAAAACATATTTCCGGTTAAAGCATTTTACTTTCATAAATACATTTTATTGGCTCCCCTACCACTCTAAACTATCCTTAGTATGGTCTGGTACGGCCTTTAAATCATGGGCTCTTTCATCGTGTCCCTAAGTATTGCAACAACTTTCGCTTTTGGATGTTTTACAATCCAAACGGTGGTGATATTTTCTTCACGCTGATTTAACCCTTTTCGACTTACTGCCAAACTTCTTGTCTGCTCTGGAGTCTTTTTCCAACGGTATAATTCCGTGAACAATCTGGACAATTTTGAGGGAACCCTTCATAATAGGATGATTGGCTTTTAGTACTCTCACTTCAATTCTTGAAGATACTCATGAGAACTAGAACACCACTACTCAGTGTTTTGTTATACATCGGGCCAATCCTCCCAATTGGTACGCAAGTGCTGGGATGGTTGATGACATATTCTCCTCGCCTGCTGTTTACACCGACATGAATGGCAGATTTTTGGTGTTTCTTATCCAAAGGTTTGTTATTGCTTAGGAAAAGTACTCTGTAGGATGGCACCAGATACCCAGTTTCCATAGGGTCTCTGTGGTAGATAACC
>Ga0163217_1104734_pt1 | contig 13347 bp, 8 predicted proteins | sample SynspAceP_FD_185933 | JGI IMG/M metagenome (GOLD analysis project Ga0163217, IMG submission 185933) | Saline lake microbial communities from Ace Lake in Antarctica - Synechococcus sp. Ace-P (PacBio error correction) | ecosystem: Environmental > Aquatic > Non-marine Saline and Alkaline > Saline ...
TACAGGATAGTAAGGTGTACTTCTCATTAGCTCCTTGTTTCACCCCAAAAAAAGCTTCCCAATCACTAAATAGATCTGCCATTGGCCACCAAATCTCCTGATTGATGATAAAACGTGGTTAGTTTCCATAAATTTTGGCCACTATTTTCCCGCCATGTAGGCATCGTGCCTGTTTCTGGAGTCCCCGGTTAACCGCAAAATAAAAGGGCATTAATTTTATGCCGGATAGGTGTCAATGGTAACCTTTACCGTTCATCAGAACCATCAATTAAGAGTACATCATACTTTATATTCGGTATATGGTCTCCAACCCTCCTAAATGAATTTATGGTGCTTACTACTCCCTAATTGTTTAACGTGCCAATCTTATCGTAAATTGTTGGACCACTTTCTAAAGTAAGAACCAAGCATACAGTATGCACCTTTGGTCCCCATTTGCTGAATATATGGAGCCAAAGGCAATTTTAATCTTTTTCTTGTGAAACACCCTATGAAACTGATAAATATAAAGAGATAAAGAAAAATACTTTTTTGGCATGAATTTTAAAAATTTAAAGTTCGGGACTTTTTAAATCCGATGTTTTGAAAAAAAATATAGTAAATAATCCCCGGGGCAAGCCCAACGGGGCATATTCCTATTTTTCAAAATAATCTCATTGACCTCTCTAAATGTTTAAAACTTCATATTCCTTTTCTTTCCTTGGTTCTTCACGTACTCCGCAATAGTCTTTTCATTACCATAGCGACCTGACTGAGTTGTATAAAAATCCACTGCCCCAAAAAGAACCTCCCCATAATGCCCTTTTTAACTCCTGGGGCATGTAAGAATATCTCAACGAGCAATAAGACTCTTTACCGTCTTGCTATTTTGTCGGACTGTTACGTAGGAACAACTCCTGTAATCAAAAAATGAACATGAATCCTTGTCCGTTCCTTCTCCAAAAATGGATCTCATACCTGTACTGAATAATCTAGACACGTAATGAATACAGAAATCCTTTCAACTTTAGGACTTAGTACCAAATCGAGGTATTTGGTCCGAACAAAACCAAATGATAGAGATAAACAACGAACGTTGTGGCTCTTATTGTATATGGGTGCTTGAGCTCACGCTCAAGTTTACTGCTTTTTTTCCGTGCGAGGCAAGGCCTCGGGGTATTACCACCTCTAGAATAAAAAGAAGGCAGTCCTTACGGATGCCTCCTTTAAAATAGCTGCTAAACTAACTCAAAAATAATTACTGTTAAATTACGGTTTTTCCTGTACCTTGTAATAACCAACATTTTGGACCATGCACTATTTATTACTGGTATCTTCTCCCTTTTAAATGTAGTGGTTTCCTAATTTCTGATGGCCGCATCGGCATTTCAGAATTGGTATTGCAGTTTCAATTTATATGATAGTAAAAACCCCTGCAATGGCAATGCAATCGCGTTTTGGAAGCCTGTCCAGTTTGCAAATTAAGGAGGCCCGGGTCTTCTATAATCAAACCAAGCTTCAGTAGTGCAACCAACTAGCTATCCATTTTTGTTCTAAATGATATCTTCCATCCACCACTAGGCAGCTCCGCTATGTAAAGCTGTCATATCTGTCCCCACCAAACACCCCAAGTTTCCAGGACTGCTTAATAACCTTGGTTATAGTGGGCCTTCTGGGACCACCTGCTCACCCATCCTTTGAGTGCTGCTTCCGCCCATAATAAAATGAACCTCGGCCGCAGAAATAAATCGAGCTTTTAATAAAGGGCCCGCTAGCGGCTTTTATAAATATCATTTAACTGTGAACACATAGGGTATAAGACCCTTGTTTAAAATCCCCTCCTTTAAATTAAATAATGCTGGTACCCAATGTATTGCTGTTTGGCAAGCCAATATTAAATCCTTGGAGTAGTTTGAACAGGAACCTTAAACAATTGCTTCATAAGGCATCCACGATATCTTGGAACATGTCGCTTCCCCCATTCACATATAATCGGTGCCAATTTGAAAGCCCCCTACATCCAAAACCAGGGTTCCCAACTTTGTGGCCACAGTACACCAAACGGGGAATCATCTACTCCTTTAATACATCAATAAAGTTTCTGCCAATTTTTATTCTGAATACGATCCCCTTGAATCTGTGTCGAATTTGGTATTAGTAAGGCCAGGAATCGTTCCTGTATTAACCTACATAGGCCATGGCGCATCGTCCGCTGCTTCAAATCAATAGGATATTGTTCCGGCATTGGAATGTGATTCTTCTAATGCCTTCTTCGGCCAATCCAGGTTCTTTTGAAAGATTACGCATATAATACCTCAGCGCCCAATGAATTGGCGAATTTCTCCATTTGAAACATTTCCTCCTAAGCACGTCTTGATTTGGTTGAATACTGAAATTAATGGCGCTCTGGCTCTTTGGATAAAAGAGTATTAGCCTCACTTAAATCGCCAAAATACCCAAATAAATATCTCTTTGATTATCAAAGGCAGCGTCAAAAACTCTGCACCTTCATCCTCCCCTTAGGGCCTCGAATAGGGAGCATCTCCCCATAAAAATCGTAAATCATCCCAAAAAATAGGCTTTCATATACCAAACAACTCCCTTTGAAATTCCAAATTATCGCTTCCGGCTTTTTCTATTAGGGGTCGGCTGGGTGTATCCATTCCAACTGGTGGGAAATCAATTGCTCCAGTCTGGCATTATGTCCACCGGACCAACCATCTATTTTGTTGCTGCTACTCCGGATTCCCAAGCCCTTCCCGTATTTTGGCAGCTCCCTGATTACCGGGCACCAACAGGTTGGGATCTACATTTTCTGAGCCAATCTGATTTGGGGTTTTCATTTAAGTCCTCCAGACCGTGGCAAAAACCAAAAACGGTGGAGTCCAAAACCAATATGGCAATTACTTTTATTTGATACTCATGATCTTAAGTTTTTTTTTAATTAAAAATGTATAGCCCCAATTTTAAAACCTACTGGACAACCCATGATCTCATTTGTAGCGCTCTATACCCTGCTTGAATTGTGTACCCCGCTTATCTTGTCCAGAATTCTGCCTGATACGCCCTTTCCGGATCTACTCCAAAAGCGGAATCCTTGGTCCATAACATAATGGTTCCTACTAACACAGATAAGTTTACATTATCCAAAACCTGCCCTTTCACAAACTTACGTGGCAAAGTTCGAATCCATAGTGATATCTCCCCTTAATTTTATATAGCGGCATCAAACATATGGGGCGTTCCAAAATCCCATGCATTAGCCACCGTGAAAAACGGAAAATAAAATTTGTGCCATCCAGACCCTAAATTTCATTTTCCAAGATAAAATTGACCATTTTCATCATGAAAAACCCACTACAACCAGCATTGAAAACACCGTCATAAACAACGCTTACCTCCAATGCTTCTGGAACATCCACCCATCACCTGGTAGGCCACCGATAGAGATAAAATTTTCACCTGAAAATTTAAAAGATCTGCATTGTCCAGGCACACCATATGTTTCAATTCTGGACCAGTTTGGCCAATTCCTGGATTAAATCAAATTAATCCAGCAATTGTTGACTATATCCCATCTTCCGTCCATATATCTGGAGTTTGGTGACATATATTGCCCACCAGAACGCCAGTCCGAAGGTCCATGTTCAAGGAAAAATTCTTGTAGAGAAAACTTAGAAACTGTACCCCATTAACAAAATCTGGATTAGAGTTACGACGTTTCACTTTTACCCCTTCATCCTCGCCAACCATTTCTGCATCCTCACCTTCACCCCAATAAAGGATATCCAAAATAAGGTGAAACCTGGTATCGGTAACCCTTTGATCTTAGGAGAATATAGTTTCCTACCAACCAATCTTCCCCAGTGGCCGCATTTGGCTACGTAAGCCTCTAGAAACTACTTTTGTTCTCGCTCCAAAACTCAATTAATCCACACCGTCGGCAAGGGCCTTTATTCTGAGATTCATTGGTTGTGTAATTAGATTTTAAACCCAGTTCCAATTTTCAGTTCTAATCGTGTAATCCTAAGGAAAGTTCATAAACCTTACTTTCCAAGACTTCCGGCATTTTATACTACGCTGCTATAAACCAGATGATCCTGGGATAGGTACGCTTGGTAAACAGATTTGATTTTTATTTTCCACGGGTGTAATAAGTTCCCTCAAACGGAACCTATTGTTAAACAGGTTAGAAATCCACCCCAAGATTCTTTTGAAGGTAGCCTCTTCCAGGCTCCAAGCCGTTGTGAGTACTTAAACCTCCAAGATTGCACTGTAAAGGATAGCATTATTCCATTGCCTCTGCGTTATTATATATAGTAAGCCCCTAACTGATATGGATCTGTGGTGTCGTTACCACTCTGGCCCAACCACCCCTAAGCTTAAATAGTCGACCCTTAGGTTATATTCCAACATTTCACTTAACAAAAAAAAGCTCAAGGAAGCGATGGATAAAAATACGATCGATTATCTATGGGTCAAGGTAACATGGACCAATCGTTCCTGGCAGTAACATCCAATACAGCAATATCCTTAAAGTCCAAAAATAGCAAGACCATAACAACTATTAATAGCTCTTTCACTTAGGTAACTGACCCTATCACTAAAGACGTTGGACAATATTAGCCACCGTAAAAAGATCTGGCACCACTAGACCCACCCTTGATGCGCGGGAATTGGCTTATACGGAACCTTTTTTGGTAACATTACAAAAAAATTTACCACCTCCTGAATGGACATATCAAAACACCCAATTCCCTTTTTAAAAGGTCGCCAAATAAATCCACGTTGTCTCTCCCCCGTCTGTTTTTGGATATACCATATGTACCATTATTAGGCTCCCCATTATAAACCGGAGACATTTGGTTTTCCTGGGTCTGATTGGAACTATTTTAGATTATACTTGTCTATGTTGAATGAAGGGAGAAATTTTCCAATCCAAGCCATATTGGCCGAAAACTCATATCTGGATAAACCTTTATTTATTTTCATTGGCCAAAAGTATGGGTTATTTTTATAATCCTTCCGAAATACTTAAACAACATCGGTACCCTGGTAAATCGTATCCTATATTTTTCAAAGATATCAATATTCGCAGGCATGGCATAAGCCATTGTAAAAGGATTGGCACCCCTATTGAAGCCGGTCTGTTGTCTGCAAACTATGCACCAACATTTACATTGGTACTATCTCCAATTTGTCATTTAAAGTTGGAGGAAGCACGACAAGCGAAAAACTGTTTCTATTTAACATCAAGAGTGGGAACGCAAACCTGTAATTTCCAATATTGGTTACTCCTAAACCTATAAATTTTTAATGCTTTTTACTATTGGTCCACCGTTAACTATTGGTAGTAGTATAACCGGTCCCTGCACAAAAATTCTTGATGTATTAGGATACGATTTTAGTTCAGTAGGGATAGGCGTGCCATTGGATCCAAGGGCGCGTTCCATTGCAACCGCAAAATACCCTCCGATCACAATTCCAGGTCCCTGAATTTCCTCCAGAATAGAGCAACTGGCGGCATAAATATTACTACCACCTTGGGAATTCAAGGAGAAAATGAAAAATAACCGGAGCAAAACGTGTTGTTGCTCCAAAAGAATTTATAAGGAACATTCAAAAGCCGTATTGGACGTGAAGGAGACTTTCATCTTTCCTTTCCTCGTTGCCTTTTTTGTAGTAAATCAATACTACCCCGTACCAGCTCGCGAGCCATACAAAGCAGCTGCACTTGGTCCTTTAAGGATACTTACATTTTCTAATGCTCTCGGGATCTAAATCCGAAATAGCATTTCCATATAATCACAGCGGTTATCCCTACCAAAACCGCCAACGGTGTTTTAACCGAGTTGGCTATGGGCACCCCATCTACAAACAACACAAAAAGGTTGGTTGTCAGAACCTCAATGAGATTGCTCCCACTAATAACCAATACTAACGAAGAAACCAGTTCCTCTGTAGAGTTAGGTAACACCCGCCTACTTACACGGACAACGAATTTAAGACGTTCCTCCTTGGGCAACCTAGTAAGTTCTTCACCTCCTACATTTTCTACAGAATAACCCCAAAGATTTGTCGCCCGCTAATTCCCAAAGGCAGTAACCACAACTTCATCCAAGGCCTCTGCCTTGATCCATGACAATATTTAATGGAAGTTCTTCCATTAACCGCCGCCTCATTGGGCTCAAAACCTATATAAGTAAACACCAATACCCCCAATTTCCATTGGGGACATTAATGACTATAGTTCCATCAAAATCAGAAGAACACCCTGAGTGGTTCCTTTTAAAACGATACTGACCCCTGTAAAGGCATACCATCTTCCGGAGATTTAAATTAACCCGATACCGTAATGTTGTACGGATTGAGGAGCCATTACAGAGGTTGTATCAATCAACTAGCAATCAGCAAGAGACATTGCCCAACTCTCTGTATTGTATTTTTAAAATATGTGTTCATAGAAATTATTTTAGTTAGTTATTTTTTTTGATTGAATTTCCACATAACTGCTTATTGCACGACCTCAAAAAAGTAGTAACAAGAGCAATGGGTATTAAAGCGGGGCATAATCAGGAGAGGCAATATAAACATGATTGGCCTTCATTGTATTATCCTTAACTTCTTAATAATCACCCTTACTCTCATAAATCTATCATTCAAAAAAACATGTCTCCTGAAAATTCCCAATGTATAACCCCACTATAGGTCCAATAGCCCCGCCGGGGCCATATACAGATGACACCGTTAAAATCCGCACTTCCTCATAGGTGATAAGTTGATATTTGGCTCGGGGTAAAGAATCCGTAGCATAAAGCCCAAAAATCTTGGTTCGAACTAGGATTTTTAATTCCGCCACCAACCTGTGGTCAAAAATTGATAGACGCCAGACACCTAAATGCAAGCCCCATCCTTTTATATCCATGGAATAACTCCCATCAAAATGAAAAGTATATTCATTCGCTGTAAACTTCACCCAATCCTAAACCTGCTCCCAATATGCCCAGCTGGAAGTGGTGTGGGAGCTGGCAGCAATAAGCGGTTAGAACCTGCATCTGCAATTGGCAAAATAATCACCAAATCTGAATGTCCACTAATATTCTCCATGTTTTTACCATTGGTAGCCGTGGCCTCCAGTAAGTAATATAAGGTGTTAAATCTACCGCCAGAACTAATTCCTTTGCTTACAGAATTCCATTGCAGCAGTAGCTGTCAAATTCGCGGTTGTAAATTATCCTCACTTCTGTGAAGACATGTAACCGGGTTCTTTTCTGTAACTTGTAACCCCCATCACTTCACCCAAAAATCCCACAAACCAAGAAGTCGCGTTATTGGTCAACCCTTGGAAGGCTACTTTCTTTCCTCCGTTACTCTGAAAATATCAGCGGAAAGTGGAATAAGTTTCGAACTGACACTATCATCTGAACTACAAGAAAGATCAGGACAGCATCATTGGAAAAACAAAACTCCATACAAGCAGTATTAGTATTTTTTTTAAGTCATAAATAATAGTTTAAGTTAGTTTTTTTATGTAATCAAGGTTATAATATTAGCTAATTACCTGAATCTTGTTCCCAACTGAATGACCCCAGTTAAACATACGTTTATATATTAGACCAATTTAATTACACCTTTTTATCAAAATATATTTAAAATTTTTCATACAATTCAGAATAATATTATTAATATGCATTAAATATTAAACCCTTTGATTTAATAAATTAAATATATATTTTGTGAAAATAAGTCAAATATTGCTTAATTATCTTTTATGCATGCATAATAAGAGCATTTTAACATTTAAATGTGAAAGATTTATGAAAAAAAAAATCTTACGTCTTATGAAAGGACGAAATTGATAATTTTTACTTATTCCATTTTCTTTCTAGTTTCCCAAAATGTCCATTCACACAACTAAAGGTGGGTGCAGCCAAAACGTATAATTAACTCCCAACCCATTAATTTCGTTTCTGGCGGTGTAGACTCCAAAAACCTGCTATCGGAAAAAATAAGGAAGAACTATACGTTAGGGCCATAGGTGTAAGAAAAGGGGGAAAAAAAAAAATAGCGATTGTTAATATCGACAATTTGGATGGCCAGCAGCGCTTGGAAATAAATCAGCGAAAATTGATGCAAGGACATACCTTTCAATAAATATATTAATAGGAGCAACACATACCGCCATAGCGCTCCAATGCCTATGCTTTTATCCGGACGAAAAAAGGCAAATTTTGCAAGCAGATTTAGAATACCTTGATTGGTGCGTAAACCAAATGCAGAAAAGCGGTGGAATGAATGCTTCAAAAAATTTAGAACCCGCCAGCCTAAAAAATAGCAGTTGGGGAAGCCAAGGGCAAATAGCCTACAATTATTACGCTCCCAAGAATTATAACGATCCAAGATTGTGGGGTAATACAAGCCTTGGGTACCAGAGGAAAAAAATAAAGACCAGCCAATGTTACTCCTTAAACTATGCCATACATCCGGAAGTAATAGGCAGCGATCGTGGAATTTTGAGCCCTATCTTATGGACTCACTATAGAATAGAATTGAGGCCAAAGACCGGCGGGATGGCAGTTTTATGAAATAGTGCCCAGGGAGGAATGGTCCACGTGCAGAATAGCGTGGAACAATCAATGCTGAGGCCTATGATTGGGAAGAATGCAACGCATCGGAAATTTGTTGGGCAGATGAGGCCTTAAAGAACTTTATCAGCTGCCAATATCCAGAGAGAATCCTGAACTTACTGCACCTCCAAACAGGCCGAATTCCCTATAGAGATCCGAAACGATGCGAATACATTTAATAAATTCGCACTTTAAAAATGGGAATTCTGAGAGTAGTATTAAGTACCACCACTTAACCTTATAAATATGGATCGTGGCCCAAATACTGACCATTCCCGGGGAAGCCCTACCCAATATAGGATATTATTTAAACGAAATATGCCTACAGAACATGCCTTTCTTTTGGATTTGACCAACGATGCTTTGGTAATATATTGACCAAAGGAAGATTTCAACAGTTTTTAAAAAGATATGAATATGTAAGTCGCACAGCCTAGGGGAAAAAACAGGAGAAATCCTCATCAAATGAACTTTTAACCCATAATTAAAAACAATCCAAAACCCAAGAGTAAAATAATTGCTAATCCTAAAACAAAAATAACTTTAAATGAAAAAAATGCTTTCTCTTTTGTATCGATGTCCTTATTAATGTAATAACCTCCTGAAGGACATGTCCAAAAAAAAAAAATAGTGGAAAATGTTGTCCCAACTGAAGCGATAGACTCCCGAAAATAGCACTGCAGAGATTACCTAAAAAAAAGAACCCGACCCAACCTTTAAAGTGGAACTCAAAGAGAATTACCCCATAGGAAGATGTTAACCGCCCATACGAACTCTTACTGAACCTCCCAGAAATGGAGAGAGCATGTCTGGGAGCAGCATGAACTCACGGTAATTGGTACCGACGGGCAAGAGAGTTCAGATGAGAGCGGGAGGCCTCTATTTATGAATTACCGGGGGAGAGAGCGGTGAGAGAGAGAGGTATGCCCAATTGGTCTTCTAATGAAGGAGACATAAATCGATTAGTTTTGCGAAGGTACCGAAAAGAATAAGCATAGTGGCTATCGTAAGACAGGTCCAATCAAACCCTAATAATGACGGTTTAAAAAACGGAAGACGAGCTTATTTCTTTTAACCCTTCACAATTAATAAAAATGATAAAAGAACCCAACATGGCCTTTACTTTTCCCCATGGTAAAAAAGTGTGCGTTAGGGCTATGGATGCAGTTCAAAATTCAGCAATAAAAACCTAACAAAAGGATATTACACGCTTTACCGGTAAACAAGGAGCTTCCAAGAGAGGCTGGACCACTTGGCTAACAGGTGCGAAACGACAAGAGGGTCGAGCCTTAGCGCCAATGGTAATAGATGTTTTAAATATGCCCGTTGTTTGGATTACCAAATTACAGCTTGGAACGAGTAATAGCATCTACAAATCAACGACTACATTAATTGGAAATCCCGCAATACCGGTCGGACCGAAGATGGTAAAGCGTTAACCAATGGTGACCCCTAAATCCCTATAGGGCCCCATTTGACCATGCAAAATTAATCTTATTGGCACCAATGATGAATGATTGGCCCGTAGATGCCATTAAGAATTACATTAACGATATCCCTGTGAAAATTACATTCACTATGTCAATGCCGGTCATGATCTGGGTGGTGGCGAACAGGCTGTGAAGCCCTGAGTGCCTTTTGGGGGAAATCACTAAAAAAAGACACCTCAGAGTCCCTTAAGTTTTAACGATCTTAAAACGGATAAAACCTCTGGCTGACCTTAAACGGTCAAAACTACTTCCGATGAGCTTCAAAATGCCGTATATATGGTCTGCAGATTCATCTGACAAGAGACTTTAGGGCGAAAAATGACCTCAAAACAAATAGATTCAAAAAGATCATGAACATATTTTCAGCAGGTAAAATTCCCAAAAGTGGCTTCAAGGCTTTTTATAATAGATTTAGAAATAACGCCGATCCCAATGGTGAAAATACACCAAGAGCACTAAGAATGTATGTAGCTGACGACGATGAAATCCTTTTTAGTAAAAAACAGGCAATATTGGTTTTTTAGGAATTATCAACCATTCTTTGCTGCTGGCCTCTACCTTCATTTCGCAAGTGATACCAGCCGAAAACCTCCTGTGAGTGGTATTCGGTTATGACAAGCCATACCACTTAGGATCCATAACGCTATTGAAGGATCTACAGACATACCCTTTTTCATGTTTCCTACTGACAGTGTGCACGACAAAAAAAGTGACCCGTTATTAAGTCTGCCTAAAATCAGGCACCTTTCTCCCCTACCCGTAATTATTTTATATGCACGGTTTGGGAGACAACAAGAGTGTGGATATGTATCCTATGGTACGAACTTTCCTGAACGGCTATGCTCGTATTACGGATTCGATTTTGTCAAGCACGGGCGAACGGAGAATGATGTTTATGATTTTATCTGACCGGGAATTATAACACCTGGAGCAGGACATCATTAGTCAGACCGTATTGACCTAAAGAACGGGCAGTCGATTTATTGAGACCCGCAAGGAATTGGATGCCCAAAGAATAGGATATTACGGGCATTAAGGCCTTGGTGGAATTACCGGCACTGTTTTTTTGCGGTTGAAAGCCGTGTGAAGGTTTCCAATAGTGGCTTTGGCAGGTGGACAATTGAATTTGTTGTACGGAAAAAGAAAAGCCCTCTCCAAAGGGCAAAAAATTTTGTTAGCATCATAGAGCCTTTAAACTTTGTAAAACACAATTGCTCCCCTCCGTCCTAATGTAAATGCAAAATGATGAAATAAGTAACCTCCGCTTAATGAGCACCTTACTTTTTAAAGGAGCTAAGAACCTAAGGAAATTATGGTACGATGCCAAACAAGGGAATGCCCCGTTGGACATAATTTTCGGGGACGGGCTCAACTGGTTAAAAAATATTTATAATCTATACATTCAAAAAAAAATAATTAAATGAAAAAGTCATATCACATCACCTTTGTACATGGTCCTTTGGTTATGGCCCTGCTACTAATTAGTTGTGGTGAAAAGAAAAAAAAATAACTGATAAGCCACAAATTCCCGAATCTACAGAACAAAAGGGCATCGGCCGAGATTAAAACTTGGGCTGAAAAAATTAGGAATGGCCTGCCGCAAAAAAGGTAAATAATGCTTCATCGCCGATGACATCGGGATGTTCCAGAGGCAAAATGGCCGCTGATGCATTATTGACAAAAACGGGCAATATCAATCTGCTGGCAGTAATGATACCAATGTCCCAATGCCGAGAAGAATTCATCACTTGGCCAAAGAAACATCCCAATATGTGATATAGGGCTAACACCTAAACCCTTACAAAGTGATATGGAAAAATCACATCGTGGGGCCCAATAACTCCAAGAGGTACACACGCCCCAGGACTATTGGACCCGGAACAAACTATGCGGAGCGTACCTGAAAGTATCCCAACATGTCGACTTGCAGAGGAGTTTGAAAAGGAAATAAGGCCCAAATAGAACAATCTATAGCATGGGGTATAGACCAGATCAATATTGACACCCACATGGGTACTTTATTCGCGACCTCCGTTATTAAAGGCATACATTAAAAGTGGCCCAGGAATACGGATATCCTGGCAATATTATTGATGCTTCTATTCCGTAGGGCAGAGTTCAAGGCCAAAGGGTATCCCAATGGAGATTCTGTCGTTAAAATGTCCGAAGCATATACCCTGCCTCAAATTGGGAATGACTGATTTTTATAAAGTGTCTATGGCGCCAAAGGCGGATTAACTTATGAAGAAAAGCTGGAAAGCTTAAAGAAATTGATAAAAATCCTTACAACCAGGTCTAACAAGAAAGTCATTTTCACGACCTTCCGTAGAAACCGTACTTAAGAAAGTATTTACGGATCATAGGCAACAAAGGGTTTGGGGAAACAGAAAATATTTGCCGACCAAGACCTAATAAATTTCTTTTAAAGGAAGAAGATATTATTTTTTAACGAATGGAAAAGAGATCATTGAGTCGGTTTCAATTTAATGTAAATAAAAAGATAATCCAGTTATTAAATATTCATCACCTAACATAAAAAGGAGTATTGGGCATTTCTTTCCACCACCAAGTATACAATGTTCGTAGCCAAGAATTTGCCCCAATTCTACTAACACTGATACTACTGTCCAAAGGCAATAGCTTATATATCTCTCTATAAACATCACAAAGATTCCAAAGGTCATATCATAGGCACTTCGCTTCCCGATAGCCCCGGTAGGATTGGGTGGTTTCGCATTCCATGGAACTCCTAGCTATCAGTATTGGATTTAGCAACGGGCCACTTTGGGGCCACTGCTAGTTCCCCGATGGTGATAGGCAACATCAAAGGCCTCAATCGCATCGTTTACCTTGTAACTGAGCCCAAACTGAAGCGCATTTTTTAATGATTGCGGTTCCGCAGGAGAGGACATTGAAACAAATTCTCCTGAATTGGGATTTTCACTGTAAGTATACCCTAGATCGCAAGGCAGTCTTTGAATACCCTTATACCTAAGACCCGTAGAGATGACAGAAAGATACTTTTGCCATCCGAATCTCCCTGTACTCACCTGTAGGAAATCTGCGTATCGCCAACTTTTGCTATTTGCCAAGCCCGACTTTCTAAAGCCATCCGTATTGTCATAGTGCAATGTAATCTTAATCCAGGCATAATCAAATCCAATTTAGAATATACCTAGTCCTAACCGAATAAATTGTGGGTAGTCCATATTAAAATCTACGCCAGGAGCCTCGGTTCCATCTAGATAACG
>Ga0163217_1101985_pt1 | contig 13345 bp, 22 predicted proteins | sample SynspAceP_FD_185933 | JGI IMG/M metagenome (GOLD analysis project Ga0163217, IMG submission 185933) | Saline lake microbial communities from Ace Lake in Antarctica - Synechococcus sp. Ace-P (PacBio error correction) | ecosystem: Environmental > Aquatic > Non-marine Saline and Alkaline > Saline ...
ACAAAAAAGAAAAGAAAAGGATCCCAACGGGGGGAAAAAAGGCCCCCCCCCCCTCCTGCTGTCCGCTTTGTGAATTTTTCCCCCGCCCCTTCCCGGAAGTTTGGGCGAATAAAAAATTTTGTCCGGATACACTCAAAACTATTAAACGCCCTTTTTAAACCTGGAATCCCAAACCAATCCGAGCGCAAAATTTTTTCAACGGTTTTCAGCGGTCCCAAAAGCCCCCCAGTTCAAACCGATGGAGATCTCCGCCCCGCTTTTCCCGACCTTGCTCGGCCCATCAGCTGGCCCAATCTCCGACCGTCCCCCCGACCTTCGCTTCTCTGGTGGTTTCCTCGCTGCCAGGGGGCGGAATGGCAAACCCGGCTTGATTCCCGGTCGGCCAAACTGGCCCCGCGAACGTACCGGCATCTGCCGGCCGTTGACGAGACCGCAAAGCCTGCAACTGCCCAGCGCCGGAGCGGCGTTGGCTGCCCTTGCGTCTAGGACCGACTGGCTGCCTGGGACCCTGCGGGTGGAAACAGCCCACTCCCTGGCCACCGAGCCCTGAGCGCCGCTCCTCCCGGCGTGCCGCACTGCCTGACCGAAACCCGCTGCCTTTGACCTCCGGACAATCAGCGCCCTGCAGGGTCAGCTGGAGGGCCAACCGGGATCTGCGGTTGCTCGTGCACCAGCTCCGCAATCCGCTGGCTGCCTTGCGCACTTCGGCCCACTGTTTGAAAGGCGACTGAACGTGATCCCGATAACCGTTCCCTCCGACGCCTGCTGGAGAAGCAACGCCAGCTGAATCGTTTACGTCGACGCATCGACAGCCTGGGAGCCGCCTGGAGCTGACTCGGTGAGCGCCGACCCCCACCCCCCTGCTGCTGCCCCCTCGGCGAGCTCCGGGCAAGCGCAGCCTCTTGCAGGAGCGCCTGGGACCGCCTTGCTGCAGCGGGCCGCCGCCACCGCGTCCTGCAGGACCGCGACTGGTTCGGCCCGGGTGGTCCCGACTGGAGCGGCGACACGCGGAGCCGTGGCTTGAAATCCGGCGAATCTGCTTGACATGCCTTCCCTACAGCCCGAAAGCGCGCCTTGGACTCCACCTGGCAGCCAGCCAGTCAGCCAGGAACGACAGCCAGCCCAGGCCAGCTCCCGTCTCACGGTCTTGGGGATGGGGGCCGGCGATCAGCCTCAACGAGCGAGAGGCGATCTTTTGAACGGGGGGCCGCGGCGCCACGTCGGAGGGCTCTCGGGAACGGGGTGGGCCTGCCTGGCCAGGCAGCTGGCCCCGCCAGCTTGGGTGGGAGCTGCAGCTGATCCAGCCCCCCCACCGTTGCTGCGACCTGCCCGGCCGAAGGGATGGCCTTCTGCCTCAGCCTCCTCAGTCAGCCACGCCCGCTGAGAATCACCAGGCCACAGCCAGCAGGCCAGGCCTGTCGGTCTCCACTCAACGCAGGCCCCATAGTCTGTCGCCGCTTTGGCCCGCCACCATGTCCGCCGGCCCAGCCAGAGCGCACACAAGCAGCGCCGGCAGCCAGCCCAGCCAGCCCCTGCCATAACCAGCCTGCCCCCCACGGCCCTGCAACCCCTGAGCGCCAGTGCGGCCATGCAAAGCAGTAACGAGGGACGCCAACTCCCGCCGAATTGCCGAGCCAAGTGGCGCCGAGAAAGCGCGGTGCCCGTCCTTGGCGCAGATAGGGAAAGCCCCAATCGCCACAGCGGCGCCATCCGTCCCCCCAGACACCCGCGACCAGATCAAACACCTCGCCAACCAACTGCCGCAGAGGGCGGCCGCCGCCAGGCTCAGCAGGGGGGCGGCCCGCAGCTAGTAGCAGCAGCGTGAAGCCAGCACACCACTGGCCCCCACCCGGATGGTCGTCCATCGCCTCAGCGAGCGCTCACCGGCAGCCAGACCATCGCGGTGTCATCACCCCATCGACATGAAGGCCGCCGTCTGAAGCCAGAAGTCCCAGGGCCCCAGCACCCCAAGGGCCACGCCGGCCTCCGCAGGCAGCCCAGAGGGCGGTGCCCCCCAGAGGCAGGGTCCTGCAAAGCCACCCGCACCTAAGCCCGATCCAGGCGCAAAAACGCGATGCCGCTCGAACCGCGCTGGCAGGCCTGGCCAGGGCGGGCATGCAACGCTGTAGAAGACCCGGCTTCCAGCAAGATCCCGCAGCCCATCCAAAAAGGGCGCGTGCAACGGCCGGAAGAGGGAGGCGTCACGGGCGGAGCGGAATCAACCGGCGGGCAAGGCGTGAAGGGGCCACCCGCTTAAGTTCAACCCACCTTGAGCGAACCCCAGGCCTTGTTCAACCCTGGGCAAGGGCCAGTCGATCCGGGAAACCCCCGGCCCCCCCCCAATTTTCCTTTCATTACAGCGCACCGCCTCCTGCCTCACAGCCCAGCCGCTGCGGCAGGTTCCCACACCCCCCACGGCGTGATCACGAACGCCACGCTTCATGCCGGTGGGCACCCGCGGCCACCCCGTCAAGGGGGTCAGCGCCGATCAATTAGCCACCACCGGCGGCCCAGAATGGTGCTGCCAACACCTATCACCCTGCACCTCCAAGCCGGCGAAGCGGTGGTGGCGGAAGCCGGCGGACTGCAACCGTTTCATGGGCTGGCCCGGGCCCCTGCTCACCTGCGACCTGGCGGAATCAGGTGTTCAGCCTGGGGCGCTTCAACGCATCGACGACCACGGCGTGTTTGTCTTACCCGCTCCCCCCGCGACGGCTGCCTCGATCACGCTGAACGCCGGCAGCGCTCCATGGAGATCAAGATGGCCCTGGGGGCCGATGTGGTGATGGCCTTTTGACCAGTGCCTCCTATGGGGCCAGCGATAGTCCGAAGTGGCCTGTGGCCTGCCGCGCACCCAGGACTGGCTGGAGCGCTGTGCGTCGTCCCACAACCGTGCCGACCAGGCCTGTTCGGCAATCGTCCAGGGCGTCCTATCCCCATTGCGGGAAACCAATCCGCAGGGCCGTGGCGCCATGGACCTGCCCGGCATCGCGGACGCGGGTCAGCGTCGTGAAGCCGTGAGGAAATCAACAGACGTCGCCCAGGTCACCCCGTTGCCTGCGGAGCAACAACACCTCGCTACTGATGGCACGGCAGCCTGCGCGAAATGGCGATCCGCCGTGGCCAGGATCGACCCTGTTCGACTTGCTCCGCCGACCCGACTGGACGCCACGGCAACCGCCTTAGTCCGGGCCGAACGCTGGAACCTCGCAATGCCCGCTTCGCACGACCACACCCCCTGAGCCAGCGCCCCTGCCTGCCTGCCAGAGCCACAGCCGCGCCTACCTCAGCCACCTGATTCGCAGCGATAAATGCTGGTACGCGCACCCTGCTGAACCTGCACCAACCTCACCCACCTGATCCGCTTCACCAACGCGATGGCCGCGCCATTGCCGACGTTGTTTTGGCAAAGAGGATTCGCTCCCTGGGAAGCCGGGGCTCTGCGGCGGCCCCACACGTTGTAGCGGTCCGATTGATCTTGTCTAGCCCAAATGGCCAGTATTTCAACTGGCCATGAGCTGTGTTGACGCTGGCCACGCTTCCTGAGCGTAACCAGGCCTTCGCCCCGCTGGCGACATCCTGCCGATCCATCTCAACCTTTTCTCCTGCTGTTGGCTTGCGTCTGGCAAGCCTCCGTCGCTTTCCGCTGAATCGCGATCAACGGCAGCTCCAGGCATCACCACGAGCTCAAGCAGCAGGTCTCAGCCACCGCGAGCACCCGCCCAGGCAAACCCGGGCAAGGGACAACATCCGCCGCACTAGCGGTGGGGTTCCTGATAGAGCCGGTACAACCATTCGATCTGCAGAGCTCCCCATCCAGGCGGGGTCTTTTTTTGTCCCTGCCCAGACATCGAAAACGGCCGCCCACCCCCAATCCCACAGGCCAGGCTGCCCCGACTGCAGCGTTGGTCCAGTTTCCTGCGTGGCACACCGAGGGCCTGCCAGCACCAGATCGGCTGGCAGCCAGCAAGGCCCTGCTCAATGGCTGCCATCTCCCTGCGCTTGGTGGTAGCCATCGCTGGCTGAACACCAGATCCAGGCCCGCCAGCCGCCGCGTGCAGCCGCTCCACCAGGTGCCGCCATTCACTCACCCGGTGGCTGGCCCCCGACAAGCGACGCGCCAGTGGCGCAGCAGCGGCAATGGCCCGAGCAAAACTTTGGGCCAGCTCGATTGCCGGGGCTGCCGGCGCACGCCGATCGCCTGCGGCCTAACGCCCAAACCACGCCAGCCCCATCGGATCACCTAGCTCGGCCGCCTCGATCACGGCTCGAGCTGGGGGGCCTCCACGCCGCCATTGTCATCTCGCGTTGAAGCGTGACTGATCTGACCGCCCGCCCCTGGCTGCAGGGCGAGCAAGCCTCGAACATTCGGGCCAGACATGCACTGGAACGCCCAGCACCCGGCTTCTAGTGCGGATGCCTGAAACCGATTCCGTCGCCATCCGCTGCCTGAGGGCCGCGTTACGGCAGGGAAATCTACGGGACTACCGGCCGACATCCGCTAGCCCGGCAAACCCATCGATCCAGGAGTTCAGCGGCAGGATGGCAGAACCCACGGCAGCGGCAACGATCAGGCCGCAGGGTCTGGCCGATGCCTCGCAGCCCAGGCGATGCTTCAGCTCCTCGATGGCCAGAAAATCGAGCGGAGCCGTGCTGTGCGTCAACACCCGAGTCAGTCGGCCTGCTGCCGGCCAGCCACCGCCAACAACCGTCCATGCAAACTACGGGCCGAGCCTGTCCGCGACGCGTGTACTCCATTCAATGCGTCCTGGGGGGCTGGCGCTGGCGCACCGCCGCCTCAAACGGAGCCCAGCCACGGGGTTTGTTTGAGCTGGAGCACGGTCTTGAATGCTGAATGCCGGCCTGCTGGTGGCGATGCGTGCGCCAGGCCGACCAAGGTGGAGCGCTCAAAAACAAGCCTCAACCCGCGGCGATGCACTCCACGCCAAAAATCGACACGTCCCCCGCGTGAAGCCGGTGGTGCCGATGACGGCTGGGGGCATCTGCAGCTCGATGCCACGGCGCTCTATCTGCTCCAGCTCGCCCAGCTCACCAAGGGCGGCCTGGTCGTGGTTCAGAGCCACACACGAAACGGGATTTTCTGCAGAACCTGGTGTATTACGTGGCCCGGGCCCTAACTCGGTGCCGATACGTGCATCTGGGAGCGGGGTGACCAAGCAACCATGGCGAGCCGGAGCGCAACGCCAGCTCGACGCCTGGTCAAGGCGCGCCCTGAGGCCCTCGATGGGCTCGACCTCTATGGCCCCCACGGGCGACGGCAGCTCTGTCTGCACATCCCCCAGCCGCCGTGAGCCACGCCTGCGCCGCGCCCCCAGGCCCCTGCTGCCGCGGAGTCCCGGCGAGCAAGGGGTGGACAGTGCCCTGCCCTAATCGGTGACCGGGCTACCCCGCTGGGCCGTGGGAAATCCCCGCTTTGTCGAACGCACCCAGGGACAAGATCCGGCGCGAGCTCGGCGGCCGGTACGGCTACAAACGCTTTTCGTTCGCGAATGGCCACCAACCGGTGGTGGAAGACACACCATCGCCTCCACTACGAGCGGCGAAGAACTGCCCAGTTCGAAGCATCGAGTGCGAATGGCCGCGTTCTTCGCCTATGAGCTGTCACAGCCCCTGCTGCGAAGCGCGCCTGGGAGAACCTGGGGCCTGCGGCGGCGGCTGGAGCGGTGAGCCCTGAAGTGGACGCCTGCCGCCCTTCCCGAGCTCTACCTGGTGCCGCAGGAGGCGATCGAGGCGGAACGCTCCAGCCCGGCAGCCCAGGCGCGGATCGCCAATGCCAACGTTTTCCGCTCTGCCTCTGGACCCAGAGCCTCACCTGGCTGGGTGACTGCGCTCAATGGGCGCTGATCAAACCCGAAGACATCGATCCCATTGGCCGTCCCACCCGAGCCAGCCGGGGCCCCGCCGACAGTGCTTGTCGCCCCTGGCACGCGCCAATCCCTCGATCGCCGCAAGCTGCACTGGAAGCGCGGGCCTGCGGTGAAGCGCGCAGACAGCTGGACGGAGGATGACTGGGCGTGGGGCCAGCGCCGGTGCGGCTGGCGGTGCTTCCCGGGATCTGGCCGCCCGCATGCCGAGGGGGCGCCAACGCAAAGCTCGGCCATCAGCGGCATCCGCCCGTCGCATGGAAGAACCATGTGCCACCGCCCGGTCTTAACCGAGACATGCGCCGCCGACGCCTTCCTGCCGGCGGTGCTGGAAGGAAGGCCCTTCTCCCTCGTCGATGACCCCGAACAGCTCGGTGACCTACCGGATCGTGAAACTGCGCCGCCCTCCAGCGCCCAACTGGCGCGTAATCCGGCCAGCCGCTTGCTGTCATCCTGGGCCCGGGGCGCCGGCCGTTCCAGCGCGATCCAGACGCCATCCCTTTCGCCTCGCCACGCCCTGTGCCAGCGCTGCCTCGAGGGGAGCCGTGCGCCTGGATCGGCTCGACAGCGCCAGTCGCTGGGCCTGCCTGTGGACACCGCCCAGGCCGACGCAGCTCCGCAGCCTCGATCGCCGCCAACCACCGATGCTGCCGAGCAGTCAAGCCACCACCCGCTCGAACCATCGAGCGTGAGCAGGAGCTCGAAGAGATTCCCCATCGCCGACACTGGCGAGCGGTCTGGGAGCACCTCCTTGTACGAGCAGGCCGGAGCTGCTCGAAAACAGCTGTGCCACGCCTCGGTCAGAACGCGATTCCCTGCAGGGACCATCGCGGAGGAACCGTCGGTTGCAGGCCCTGTGGAGGAAGATCTAACCGCCGCAGCCTGGGCGAATCCGACTGGTCGGTGGTGCGCCGCTGCGCCGCCTGATCGACCTGGTCCACCCCCAGCTCGAAGATCCATGACCGACTGCGGTGCGCCCAGAAACAAATTGGTGGTGGGCCGCAACTACACCCACACTCGCTGAATCACCCGCCCAGGCAGCGCGACGATCGCCGCCATGATCCGCCGCTTCAGCGCGAAGACGTAGGGCGCGAATGAGCTGCAACAGGAGCTCTGCTGGCGCTTGGAACGCCCTGGCTCGGCTGGAACCTGCCCTGCCAGCGGCAGCCTCACCCTGCCATGGGTCAGTTGCTAAACGCTGCTCACCCGGTGAATGGCCGCCGAGCAGGACCTCCAGCCCCGGCGACGCCCTTCGAAGCGCTGTGCAGCCTGCCCCCGCACGCGATCCGTCGCCGCCTCCGGGCCGCTGGCCGATGTACCAATGCCCGCGATCCTGCGGCCAAGAACAGCTCCACCCACGCCGGTCCCTGGCGTACCGGTGCACTCAAACCACGCCAAGCGGGGAAAAGCCGCTGCTGCAAGCCACCCGCAGCGCTCGGGGCCCTGCAACGTCCCCGCGATTTCAACATGCCGGGTCTGATCGCTCCACCACTGCGCGGCCTGGTGCATCGCGACAAACGGAACGCCGTAAACGGCTAGAGAGCGCCCCCTCTTGATCCCGAGAAAACCCCCGGTGAGCGCCAACTTCGCCGCCCTGTGACATCTGCTCACAAGATCGAAGCCCGCGAAATATCGGCGGCTCTGCTGCGAGAACTCCTGCTTTCCTGGTGGCCTTCGTGGGGCCAATCCTGAGTTTTCGCTTCGAACAACCTGGCCCTTGACGTGTGATCGGCCCCACGCCGTCCGCGTCGGTGGCAGCAGGACCACGGCACAGCAGCGGCCGAAGCCTACGACTGCACAAAGCGTAGGCCTGACATGCTTCTACCTGCGCCTCACCGGCCAGCCTGCCGCCGCTGCAGATCCTGGCCCTGCGGTGATCTCACCAAGGGAATCGAATCAGGCCCCCGTTCAGATCGGGCGTCAATCGCAATGCAGAGCGAGGCTGATCGACGTGCCTGCTCGATCAAAGTGGCCAGCAACAGGCCCTGGAGCCTGCGCCATTCACGCGCCGGAACTCGCAGCCCGCTACGCATTGCAGGAAGTCTCCAGCTCGGCATAGGGGTCGATCGAGGTGTGCCAACCTCTTCGATGAACCGTCTTGCCGGTAAGGAAGATCGCCGTGGTCCGCCAGACACCGTTTTCGGGGTGCGGCGATGAATATGGAGGCTGCGGTTAGGAAATCGGTTTCCACCAGGCCCTGGCCCGGCAGTGGGCCCGCTGAAAGGCTGCGGATCTTGCGGTGAGCCATCTTGCTGGCCGTCACGGCCTGGCCACCACCACCGTTGTCGAAACCTAGAGAGGATTGACGTAGTCGAACATCGTGCCCTCGGCGGCTTGCGACGCACCGACCGCCCGCCAGCCGCCACCAGCCGAAGCTGGGCGAGCTTCGAGCACCAATCGATGTCATGGATCATCAGATCCAGCACCACCTTGACACCATCGTTTGGCGCGATCGCATGGGGCGTGCCGGCGTGCTCGAGCACCAACCACCTGCCTCATGGCGGCACCACCTGAAGCAACTCCCGGAAGGCGGTGATTGAAAGAGCTCGATGTGGCCCACCTGCCACTGCGCTGGCGACCTCGCAACGCCTGGATCAGCTCGGTGGCCTCCTCCTGGTTGGCGCGATCGGCTTTCGATCATTCACGTGCACTGCCGGCCCGCAGGCAGGCTCAGCGACCCGATGGTGCAACAGGGTCGAAACAGCGATGCACATCCTACCGCCACCGCCTGCGACAATGGCAAGAAGGGCTTCGAAAGTCGGAAAACCAGCGGCAGCCGACTGCTCGATGCCGCCAGTTGCCCGCGACGGCGTTGAGGTGGCAACACCGAACCGTTCGCCATCGCGCACAGGTCCAGGACGCGGCGTGGTGCCATGCCCCCATGTGCCGAATGCCGATGAACGCCCACCTTAGACCCGGTTCGATCGGAAACGGTGTCCATCGCATCCCACCAGCCACCGCGTCAACGCGACCATCCCTCACCTGAAGAGATCCATTACAATGATCAAAGGGATTGGGCTCGTGGCCGTCTCCTCGGCAGCCCCGCGGGTGATCACAACCCGCCGATTCCGGGGACCCATCCATAGACTGAATCTCGAAGTGATCGCCCTTCCAGCCATGCTCTCGGCCCCGTTCTGGAAAATGTGCTGCAAGCCGCTTCCAGCAGGAATCCCCAGCCAGGTGTGGTCCCTCGGCTTCGGCAGGCCGCAATCCCAGTTGACGGTTGAGTCGCCGACCTCGAGATCCCCAGCCGCACCAGCCAGCCTTCGCATCGATCTGCTTGACATCGCCACGCCTGACCTGACTGTTGTCCTCACGCCGACGTGATCTCAACCGTGAGATCGCCCCCCGTGACCAGGCCTCGTGCTTCCATTTCATCCACCACCAGCAGCACAGCGCTTGACCGCTGCGGATCAGGGGCAGCAGCTCCAGCAAGGAGGTCGTTTCCTGCACGCTTCGTCCACCGTGAGATGAAGGGGGCCATCCGGGGTTCCCTGCAGCAGGCCCCGGGCGATTTGGTTCGCCACCGCGCAGATCGAGCAGGCCGCGGACATCGTCGAGGGATCACCGATCACTGGAAAGCGGCTGATGGTGGCATGGACCGGCAATCCACAATCTCGGCGGAAGCAGGCATCGAGCGCAGGGTTACCAATGCCGGCAAACGGGCACCCATCACCTGGCGCACCGGTGTGTCGCGCAGGTGAGAACACCCCTCAAGAATGTTGCGTTCATCGGGCATTAACCGGTCACGCTGTTTGGGATTCGATCAGGGTTCGAGCTCCCCCGCTGAGAGGCCCCGGCCACCAAGGGCGTCCCAAGTGGCGCGCAGCCCCACAGCTTCACAGGCCACGGCCGGCGTTCAAGCACGAGAGCGGGCAGAGGGTGCGGTCGCCGACTCCAGCACCGGTGCCAGGCGCAGGCCGACACCTCCGGGTTGTGCACTCACCCAGGCTTGTACCAAAGCCGCCAGCAGGGTGGCCAGGCAGACCAGACCCAGAAAAACACCAATACATCGATCAGCCGCCCACATCGGGGATCCAGGCTGCGGACGGCCACCCACGGCCGGCCCAGCCCAGGGCCACCAGGGCCAGGCGGCCCCAAGCTGGGTGTAAGCAAGCCCAGCCGCAGACGCTTCGGTCACCCGTCGACCGGGGCGGCACCGGATGGCCTTCAGCAGCCAGCACCTGAACCCGCTCGGGCCGCAAGCCCGGATCATGGGCGAACTCAGCGGCGGCGAAAAGGCCAGCAGGCGATGCAACGCGGGCGAGAAGCGCGACACAGACGCATCAAAAGCTGCGGACAGGGGAAGACGGTCCACTCCATCCACGGTGACGCTCTTGGCCAGGTTGCTGCAGCTGACCATCGACATCAACCGACCCGCGAATGGGCCGCGAATGTGAATAGCTCAACACATTGCATCGGAACAACCGTCAGCAAAGGCGAGAGCAGCTCGTCCAACCCGCAGGCACCGGCCAAGCACAGAACATCGAACCAGCTCGGTGTCAAGGTCCGGCGGCGCCACACCGAATCAGCTGGGCATCGCGCCTTGCCTCCTGGGCATTGGAGAAGCACCTGTCGAAACGCTGCCGGGCATCGCGATCGACACCACCGTCAACTCCGGAATCGAGCAGGGCGATCCGGTCCGGTTTCATTCGCCGGCGGGTACCCCCTACCGCATGGATGTAGCTGATCTCCTTGAGTTTGAGCCCTCCAGGGCAATGGGGTAGTTGATTGCACTGCCCAGAAAATCACATCCTGGTATGCGGCAAACAATGGGCCAGCTCGGCGCAGCGGCGTCGTGATCGGCCACCAGCGCTTGAATCTGGCGGCAGGCCCGCAGCCCACACGCCAGGTCGACGCAGGTCGTCATAACTGCGCTGCTGCGCGCTCGGCGACGAAGAGGCAAGGCCGTAATGAAAGCCAACAGCCTGGCCCAGGAAAGGTCTTGGTGGCGGCCACCCCCACCTCGATGCGCAGCCGATATCAAAGGATGTGCGGCACCAGCCGACCAAGGAGCTTCGACCCGGTGGTGAATGCCCACTTGGTTGGAGGCGAAACGGGTCAGCGATCAAGGCGCATCGATCGCGCTCCATCACAGAGCGCAAGCGTGTCGCCGTTCCTCCCTGACTGGGTGAACCCCGATCGTTTAGCCACCGTTGGCACCCATCAGGGAGGGGGGCAATAGCGACTCCTGCGTGGAAACACCGCTGGTTGGGAATCCGGCCAGCTGCTCGAGCAGTAGCGCCCACCAGGGCGCAGGCGCCTGGTGCCGCAGGCCCCAGGATCTGGATCCGCTCGACCGATCAACACCTGATCGGCCAGGGGCATGGCCACCAAGGGACGAGGGGAGGCCCGCCGACGCCTGCCAGTATTCGGTCAGGTGACCGGCCACCCAGAAGCGCCGCCGTTCGCCTGCTCGGTGGATCTCCTTGTGCATGGAAAGTGGCGAAAGCATGCCCGCTGTCCCGCACGTGTTCGGTTCCCGTCAGCAGGCTGGGCTGCGCTGCACCCGCTCACGCCCTGGTGTAGGCTCGATGCCCAGCGGCGTCAGCAGCCACTTCGCCGTCCTCCATCGGCCAGGATCGCGGGGAAGCCGCCAGGGCGGGGGTGTCACTCGGCGCAGAGGATACTCCCTATCACCCAGACCGACAGCAAACGGTGCCCTGACGCCGTGCCACAGCAGGACACCAGGGCATTCGGTCCCAGACCAACATCCAGGGCGTAGCCCCCTGCAGAGGGGTAAAACGTCTTGGCAACCCGCTCGAGCACAGGCCGGCGCTGCAAGTTCCACCGGCGGCCGTCAAGCTCCCCAAGGCGCTGGCGATCGGTAGGAAATGACTTCCCGTAAATCGTTCGGACGGAAAACAACACCCCGGCCTCAGCCTGCTCACGCAGCTTGCCGGTGATTCTCGATGATGCCCGTCTGGACCACGGCCAGCCGCTTGGCCCCATCGAGAATGGCGTGGCATGCGTTCCTCCAGGCCCTTGCCATGGTGGCCCAGCGCGTAGGCCGATGCCGCACTGCCCCGCCAGCGCCGACTGGTCGAAGCGGGAGCTTGCCAGGTTGACCAACATTGCCCCGCCCGCAGACAGGTGAGCGCGCCGGCAGGACTGGCCGAGGCCTCCTGGCGCGAGGGCCTCGACCGTGGCGAGCCCGGCGGAGTCATAGCCCCGATACCCTCGAGTTGACAAGGCCTCGAGCAACAGGGGGGCAGCCTCCCGGAAACCGATCAATCACCGACGACGATGCCACACATGGCGATGGGCGCGGAATTGGGGCTGTTTCCTAAAGATTGGACCGGCGCCTGACCCATCGGACAGCAGAAGGGCCAGAAACTCATCAACCAAAAAAAAAACCGGCCCGAAAGCCGGTGGTCTGCAGGAACGGAGCCGGACTCATAAGGAAAGGCCCATGCCTGCGGCTGGTCTCGTCACCAGAGATAGACGCGAACACTGGAGAAGGAAGGTCATGGGGCACGCTGTCTCACAGCGCTTGCAACCGAATGCAGTCCCTTCGTGCGCGTGACGAGCATCTGGGACGCTTTTGCCAAGCACATCCCCGGGGACCATCTCCAACGGACATCGAGAGGGCAGGCCCCCGGACGCACTGGTGGCAACCGATGCAGGTGTCGTAGATCTTGACGGAATGGGACATGCCCTGCTGAGCGAAACGTCGTGGGGCAAAAGTACCCACAGCGAACGGTCCGCGGGCAAGCCCGCCGGGCCGTCACCCTTTTTCTATATCGGCCAAGCCTGAGACAGGGCGACCCCGTAGGAGTGCGGCCCTCTCCTTCATCGGTCATGTCACAGGAGCGATCTTCGCAGAAAGTGCGCTCGACTTGCCGGAGCAAGCTCAGGCGTCGACGCCGCTTGTAAGTGAAACAGCCGACATCGAATTTCCAAACGATCCGGCGCCGACTCTCTCGCAACCGTCGACTGGCCATGCCTGGTGGAAGAAGCCCCTTGACATCGAGATTCCCGATGAAATCCGCCGAGGCATTCACCACCTTGGGATGCCGTGAACGTACCCAGGACAAGCAGCCCTGAGGTTGTTGATGGTGGAGGGTCTCCGCCGCGTCGTCGCACAGGGCTGGCGCGTCCCACATCCGAACGCAAATCATATCCATTTAATTCTGTACTTTGGTCGAATTGTGTTCCCAATATTGGGAAGGTTAGCTACCGGGGTCGTAACGGCGTCGGGCGATCAACCCTGTTTGGATGCGTCCCCGCCCATGCCTGCCGCTTGCGGCCGAGTCCAAGGACTTTGATCCCATCGGCAGTATCAGAGCGCAAAACAGGCCAGCGCTGGGATCGCTTCTGCCAGTTTCGCCGTGGTGGCTTTGCCAAGCAGCGGTGGCAGGCGGGTCTGCGACGAAGAGGCCGCGCCCCCGAGCGGTGCGTGGCCATCGCTCCGCTGGTGCTGGTCGATGATGGAAACCAGCCATGTGCCTGGCTGATCG
>Ga0163217_1034120_pt1 | contig 13343 bp, 10 predicted proteins | sample SynspAceP_FD_185933 | JGI IMG/M metagenome (GOLD analysis project Ga0163217, IMG submission 185933) | Saline lake microbial communities from Ace Lake in Antarctica - Synechococcus sp. Ace-P (PacBio error correction) | ecosystem: Environmental > Aquatic > Non-marine Saline and Alkaline > Saline ...
GGGAGGAAGAGAAAAATTTGGGGGGGGCGGGCCCCTTTTTTTTCCCTTTTTTTTTTTTTTTTGACCTAATCCGGGATTTTTTTTTAAAATTGCTTAAAATTCAAAATGGAAAAGCCCCCTGGCGGCAAAACCTAAGTTCATGCAACATTCCTTTGGGCCAATGGGAAGGTTTTTTGGAGCTTATTCCTTAAAGGGTTAAATCTTTTTTTAAAATATTTTCGCCATAGCCTTTTTCCAATTGGTTTTGGGGTGGAAATTTTTTTTTGAAATAATTAAGGATGAAAAAAAAATAAACCTTCTGTTTAAAAAAGTATAGCGCGTATTTCCTTCCTTAAAATGTATAAAACATGTTTTGGTCTTAAACTAAATTTTACAAACTTAAAAACATAAATTAATAACTTATTTTAAAATAACAAAATATTGAAGTAGATTTATTAAAGCTATAGTTTTTAATAACTAAAAGTAGGATTAACATAGCTTGTTTTCAAAAATACATTTGCCGTTGGCCAAAAGGTGTCCTTTGGCGGGAATTAACGACTAACTTCTTTTTGAATCTGTGGTTGGGTAATTATTTTTTTAAATTTTTTTTCTGGTTTTGTAACGTGTTGTCTGGTGTTATGATCTGCTTTATCCAGTTTTGCCGGATTCATGACTGTCATATTGGTAAATAAATTCCTAATCGTTTGTTGACTTGCTTTTTGTGATTTTAAGGTGATCAGCATTCCTTGGAGGTTGTAGGTGTAAGACTATTGCTCTTCGCTGAAGTAAATGTTTTTTGAAATTTAACCATCAATTGTGAACTTTTTTTCGATATCCATTTGTTTATTGTTTGTTATACGGTTGTTCTACTAAGCGCTTTCCTGCGGTTGGTCGTTCAAAACATTCCTTCGTCAGAAATAATTGTGAACAGTAATTATCTTTCCTTTTGACTTTTGAAAGGTCTGATGGATTTGAAAACAATATCATTCAAGTAATAAGTCTCTGTAAATCGCCTTTATTTACTCATATTTTACGCTGTTTCATCAATGCGCGTCATTAGTTCCCGTTTATTGTTGAGAGTTTGCCGTCATCTCCGTAGTGATATTTCTATGATAAAATTCTTTGTTGTAAAAGAAACTATTTTTTTTCAGTATATTTTTTCCCGTCTACTGGTGTCCAGTTCATAGAATTGGCAATGGAAGTATTATTTAAACAAAATCCCCATCCCCGATAGTTTTTTCAAACGCGTTTTTTTCCACTAGTGCGCTTTCCATTTAGCTTATATAATGTAAGTCTAATCAAGTATGCTATAACGCGTAACTGCCTTGATTAAAAAATCCTCTTCGCTGAAGTCGTACTCTCCTTTCCGTAATTCGGTTGACACCAAACATGAATTTAACGGGCCTTTTAAGTCGAATTCTTAACTGTGAAAACTTTAATTTTCTTTGGGGCGAAAAGCCCTAATTGGAAAGTAAAATCCCAAAATGTTGGAAATACAAAATTAAAATGGTGACAGTGTAATTTTCATCATAACCTCCAAAATTAGTCCATATAAAAAGTCATAATAAACTAAAAACCAACATTGCCGAAAGCCTAGGATGGGTTACTTGTTGTTATTTTCTTCAAAATTGAATGTAATCCCATAGTAAGTAAGCCCGAGATTCAATGTTGAAGTTAAAAATCGTTTGAATTTTTTGGTTTTATTCATAAACGCCAATACGTCGGCTTAATCTTTTTTTTTTGAAAGATTCGTCCTATTGGCCTGCAATTTTTTCCAAATGACATAACCAATTAAAATGCCAAAGGGGTATTCAGATATCCAATGTACCTTGCTGCTTATCATTTTCAAAGCCATAATTCCCATTAAGGGAATAGCCAATCTGGTTTGATCCATCGTATTTCGGATAGTTTGTGGTTAATACTGTTATCGTCGCCATAAAAGGTGGCCAACGTGGTCCAGAAGGCATAGCATCATATTGGGGGTATTGTTTGGTATGCCTTAAAACTGGGGAAAGGAGTCCCAGTGCCCCCCCTGGGTGGCGGCACTCCATGGCTCTATTGGGCTTTTGTCTACCAGTTAACCTTTTTATGGTTTGTGTAACCAATTCCGACGATAATAACGAGACTTCAACCAATTCATTTTTGCCGTATTAAGTGCCGCTGTATTATTGGATAATTTCCCAAAAAACATAAAAACCACCGCTTAATAAAAGTTAGTTCCTCCATTGCCTACGTAATAAATGGCCGAGTTGATATCAATTGGGTAAAAACCCTAAAAACGCCAAATAATTTATTGTAAGATGATCTTCGTCCCCAATCCTATTGGCTTCTCCTAAATCTATACTTAAAATCTGTTATTTTCTGTCAATGGTGGTTATATACGCCGCGTAGATGCTATGGTGAGACCTGTCCATTTAGGTTTTTCCCTTTGTACAGTAAAACCAGGCCAAAATTGGACAATTCTTGGACAACCTTATCATATCAAAAAAATCAAGGCTTTTTAAAATATAAGGATGGGTTTCTGAAAATTGGGTAGTGCTGTTCCTCCTCTCTCTGTGTTGTGCGGTTTACAAACTGCGAGAAAAGCCAGTAAAATAATTATTTGTAGCTTTATAGAAACAAGGTTCAATCTGATAAGTTTAATAAATTGATAAATAAGTTTCTAATACTCCTAAGGCAAGATTTCCTTAATCCAGTAAATGAATTAAAGATGGGGCTGTCGGCGTCTAATAGAAAACTGTTTTGTTCTTTTGATCAGTATAGGTTGGTCTGTCTGTTGTGTTCTTATTTATTTTGTGCTTTGCATAATCTCTTCCCCCCCCCCGGAAAAACCCCTAAAAATTTTTTTTAAAACAATTTTTAGTAAATTAAGGCTAGCGGCAATGGGTTTGTTGAGGGAAATTGCACACGATCCCCTTCCCTTTGCTTGTATATAGCTAATCTTTCTCAAATTTTTTATGTCCAGTAGGGGGCATAGAAACGCTATATGATTTTTAATAGGCTGGCCGAAATCACCAATATTCCGTGGAATTTATAAGCTGGCATTTTGTAACTATCAGCTTTTCTGCCCCAGGAGCAGCTTTTTTATTTGCGCTCCTTAGTTCTTCAGAAACCTCTTGTACTCAAGAGGGGAAATGGCAATATAGGTGTTAAACATATTTTCGACTCCTTTGGATTTATGTCCATTCCTAAACCTGTTTTATGAATATTTTGTAAACTAATTTTCTGTAAACACTAAATTTCAACTATTGGATTAATTTGTGTAATTGATTAACTTTAAGAAATGTTTGTCATTTTTTAGAGATTCATTTGGATTGGGTTTCAAAGGATAACTGATCTCCCATGAATGCTAAAAACTTATCAATAAAACTTCCCAAAATAGTCGTCCCAAACATTCGGCCTTTTTCCATTTAATATTCCCTCCATTGAAAGACCATTTGAAATAATCCGGTCGGCCTCATTTTTGCTAATCGCGTTATTAGCAATAACATATGTTTGGCTGCCGGTTGCAGTATTTGCTACGCCACGGAGCATTATATCCGAAGCCCATTAAAAGGGTGTCCATTTCCAATGGGAGCGCTATGTGCATAAGTACGGTTTTATCTTCCGTAGAGAGGTTGTCACCTCCTGGAAACCTCTGACATTTTCATATTGGCCAAAAATTCGCCTCCAAAAAACGGATTTATAGAAAAATAAATGCTCTTCAAGCATTGCCAATCAAAATTTAAATAAGGAGTTACTTTCATGATATTGTTTTTGTAATCTGGTTAGTTCTAAGTACAAATACCTTCGATAAGTTTATTAATTTTGGCGAAACCTGTTGAATACAGTTACAGGAAAAAGAATTAAAACATTATTGTTACAAAAACAAAAAACTTCCCTAGATGTTTAGTTTTCGTTATGCAAGGGGTTTGGTGAAATCCATTACATCTGAATTACATTATCACTTTCTCTAAAATCCCTTACAGTAAGATTCAATCAAAATTGTTTTTATTAATTTTCAAAATACCAAGATTAATAATGGTATGTTTTTTTTAAAATATATGTGGTCTAATTAATAAAGATAATCCAATTATTAAAATGGAGGCTCCAAATGCATCAAATACAGAGGTTTTGATATAGTATTTAATTTTTTAATCAGGGTTAGGCTGTTAAGCCTTTAATATATCCTATAGACAGCATCGAAAAAAGTTCCCTTCAACCTGCTTAGATCAAAACTGTAAATTGTTTTGGCCTTGAGATATACAATCTGTTTGTAAAATTTAGGCCTAATTTGTGTTTTTTTAAAGTCTGTAAAAAAAATATTTTGCAGCCCATTTTAAGACCGTAATTTTTCTTCTTGCCCAGCTATAATTGGGCTGAGAGATTTTATTGCATTTAGGTTTATTTTTATTATAAAATACTGTATATTTGTTCCCTTATAAAATGCCAAACCTACCATAGGCATTAGAGTAATTGTTGTTTTTTGTTCCTTTAAGGGGCGAGAAAACCAGGACTGAACTTTGCTATTGGCCGTGGGTCTTACTTTAATGGTATATGGTGGTTTGTTATAAATTTCGAACCATGAAAAAACTAAATTAAAAATGCATTTTAATAGATGATTCCTCGTTCAACGCCGGGCGGTTTCCAAAATTATTTAAGGAACATTCCAAACTTGACTTAATTAACGAATTTGATAATGGCCTGGCCAGCCAAAGTGTTATTGACCAGCATACGTAACCTTGTTTTTAGATATCAGAAATGCCGGTTTGATGGTTGTCTTACTTGATCTTTGGAGATACAAACCACAGGTAATCTTTATTTCCGGTAACCCCTAATCACGCATGAAGGCAATTCCGACCACGAGTTACGATTATTTGCAGAAACCTTTGGATAAAAGTAGGTTTGATGTTTTCAATTAAAAAAGCGATTAATAAATTTAGCTTCAAAATGGCCAGCGGAGATTAAACCAAGAGTAATAATTTATGTTAATAGTACCCTGAAAAGGCTAAATTATTCATGAATGAATATAATTAATGGATAGAAGCATATGGTGATTATGTAAAGAATCATCACTAACGAGAAAAAAGACAATTGATTCTCTCTACCATGAAAGCGTTTTGCGAACAGTTTGCCCAAAGATAAATTTCTTAGGATCCACAAATCCTACACGGTAAATGCTGAAAAAGATTGAAACTTTAATTGGATCTACAGTGGAAATAAATGGACAAGGTTATTCCTTTAAGTAGGCATAAAAAAGAGGCCTTAATTGAAGCCTTGGTGGTAATAGAATAACAGTTTTTTTAATAAATAAGGCAGCAGATTTAGGTAAACTTCTAATTTTATTGAAAAGCCTTGGTCAAATTTCGACCACGTAGGTTCATTTTCCAATCCAAATCTCTTACATGTTTTTCTAAGTTTTTTGTAATCTATCTTCATTGCCTGAATTTGCCCCAGGTACTTTAGATCCATTATAGGTGTTATGCAAAACCTTAGACCCTTGTAAAGGTCGTAAAATTCCCTTGTTTGGAGCAGATACTTCCGGCTGAACCTTCCCTTTTCTCTACCCTTGTCCCTTGGTCATCCCAATATAGGCCGTAACGCCTTCAACAAATCGAATATGAAACTGCCGTTATTGAAAATGGCATCTTGTTGGGCAACCGAAAAGGATTTGATTATTTTTATGTTTTTTAGCTTGGACTTTTGGGCAATATGCTAATGAAGTATTTTTATTATAGTAACCAAAGCTTGGGCGCAGGTTAAAAATTACTTTATTAAGAAAAATTAATTTTAACTTTACAAATATAGATGAGTAAAATAATTTTTTGCAAGCGATATCACTCCTACTTCTAATCCAAAGTTTTAAACTTTGGATATGGTAGACGTTGCCCAAGTTGGATGATTTTTAAACGCACGCCCAATTTCATAGCAAAAATATGGGGATAATTTATTTTTGTGTTTATTTCCAAACACTATGGAGAGCTTAAAAAGCAACATGAATCTAGAAACATAGGGAAGTAACACAAGGATCATGACAAATTTGCCCTTTTCGATCATCAAACCTGTGTCTCTCTATTTCTCTACGGCCCTTTGTTCTGAACGGAGCTGATTTTACAGTGCCCCTAAAAATGCACAAGTGGCAGACACATCTTCAAACTTTTTTACCAAAGAGTCCTTACTACCTGATACAGAAAAATTCTGATATCTTCCAGCCTCCCCAAGGCCGCATAATTTCAATACTGATACAAATTATTATTTAACAACTGTTTTACAATGCTGAAAAATCTTTTTATTTAAGTAATTATGTTTATCCAATATTATACAATTTCAGTGTAAAGAATTAAAATATCTGTTCTTTGTTCACTCTATTCATTATAGGCTTTTGACTATTTTCCTTAACTCAAATACCAATCGAAGCCGTGCCGGACATTACCAATAATCAAGTACAGGTATTAACCACCTCGCAAAATTTTGTCGACCCGGATATGGAGCAATTCATAAACCCTATCCGTTGAGCTGGAATGGCAAATTTACCAGGAGTTGTTTGAAATACGGTCAGTTTTCTAAATTTGGGCTTTCAGTGGTTTACCATAGTCCTTTGAGGACAAAATGGGCACTATTTGGCAGACAGTTAATTGCCGTAAAAATTAATATCTGCTTTCAGAGAAGATTCCAGAAGGATTTGGTACTCCGCAAATGGACCAATAACGACAGTCTTGGTGAATTTATCATATATTCCTGAATACAAAGCCAGGTTAAAAGGACAAATACACTGCTATGGATCTCCGAACCATTCAGGAATTGGGTGGTTAAGAGGCAGCTTTCTGGAAATACCAGGTGTAGTGGAAGGTGAATACTTGGGGCGGTTTTTTAAAGCAATAATGAGGTAGCCATAAATACCCAAAAACTGCAATGCCAAATGAATCATTACCACTGCCGGGATATTTTTACGGCCTTGGAAAACAACAGCGTTTCGGGAGGTGGTTACATCGGAAAAAGTAAATCAGGCCTACTTTATCCGTGGGGAAGGACTTATTACTTCGCTTGAGGAATATTTGAAAATATTGCCTGTTAAAACCATAAACCAACCTCCTATTTATAAAAAGGATATTGCTAAAGGGTAGGATTTGGGTAGTGCTACCCGTTTTGGGCCATTAACCGGGAATGGTGAGGGAAAAGTTCCTATGGACAGGTAAATGATGCTGAAGGAGCCTAATTCCAAAGAAAGTCATGAAAGCCGTACATGAACGCATAGATGCCATTTCAAAGACCTTGCCCGAAGGTGTTTTATGCAATGGATTTTTTTAGAAGCGAAGTGAGCTTATAGCTAAAACAACCTTACTGTTTGCTGGAAAACCTAATTTTTAGGCTTGTTTGATTGTCATTTTTTGTGGTGGTTTTACTGCTTTTGGGAATCTTCGTTCAGGTTTGGTTGTGGCTTCGTAATTTTCCTCTTTGTCTATTATTTGCTCATTCCCATGATGTATATTTTTTGGGGTAGAAATGCCAACCTCCATGAGTTTAGGGGCTATAGATTTTTGTAAATTATAGATGGAGCGGTTTATTATAGTAGAATTCATAGCCTTTCAAATAACAGAAAAAAAAGGACAATACAAAGTGCTTGGGCTAAGGACCGGACAAGGTTTTGAAGAAATGAAAATTACATTTAATGGAGCTTCCAAGATGAATGAACTCGGCTATTTTTGGGCAGTTGATTATCCTCAATCGTATTTATCCCATTTTATCATTAAGTGGTGTAGAAGGGCAAAAATGTTTAAACCTATGGCCCTTACCTTCAGTTTTGCATAAATAGGTGCCAATGATTTTCTGGTTTCCACCTTATGTTCCGGTGGCGGCCTCACCGTTATCAAGCCTTCTACCGCTATCCCCAAAAAAATATTTCTGTTCGCCTAATGGGTTTTCTTAATAGATCCTATGGAACCCATTAATAGATGGGCATTGAAAAAGAAAGAAATTGGTTTAACTACAGCTGTCCTTTCTTTGGGCGGTTCCATTTATTTATTTTAACAACTAATGGGAGGCGAATTTGTACCTACCCTAGATGAGGGGGATTTTGTAATTCAACCCGTTTAAAAACGGGTACATCCTTGAGCCAGACTGGTTGAAAATTACACGAGGATAGAACAGAATTCCTTTTGGAATAATTTTCCGGAAGTAAAACAGGTTGGTTACTAGAATTGGTGCGGCAGAAAGTTCCTAACGGACCCCATGTCTATGGAAGAAAAGTGGATGTTATGATCATTCTGAGTCCAAAAAAAGAATGGGTTTCTGCAGAGAGTTAAAGATGACTAAGCCGATAATTCAAGGAAGCACTGGCGGTAAATCCCAGGAGGAAGGTAAGAATTCCACCCAGGCCTAATTGAGATGCGCTTTAATGAGCTTATTACTGGTGTCGTGCAGAATATTGCCGTTAAAAATTTTTGGTGAAGACTTGGAAATCCTTAATTTAAAAAAGGGAATGAAATAAGAAACCTGATTTAAGATGTAGAAATGGGGCTGCGGATATTATGGTCGAGAAAGTTGCCGGCCTTCCTCAAATGAACGTACAAATTTGACAGGGCAAGATTGCAAGGTATGGCCTTAATATTGCCGACTTTGAAATGGTCTGTCTCAATGGGTTTTTCGGGTACTAACTTGGGGAGTTGTTATTTGAGGGTGAAAAAACGAATTTGACTAACTTTAAGGTTGGACTCAAAGTAGTAGGCAAGACATCTCCAATTTTAAAAAACTTGTTATGTGGATACTCCTTTTCCTGGGTAAGATTCCTTTAGGCGAGTTGCCCAAATTTCCTATACTACTGGAGCAGCCAAGATCTCAAGGATGATACCAAGCGCAGGATTGTGGTTGGGATTAATGTGAGGAACAGAGACCTTCATCCGTTGTGGATGATGTCAAAGCCTCATAAAGGCAAATGTGAAGCTGCCCTACCGGCTATACAATTACTTACGGAGGGCAGTTCCGAAAATTCTGCAAAGTGCCAAGGACCGTTTAAAAATTGCGGTCCCAGTAGCGGTTGATCCTTATGCCTTATTATGCTCTATTTTGCATTCCGATTCTATTAGGAGCCCTGATTAATTTATTCCCGCAATTCCCGTTAGCTGCCGTAGGAGGCATCTATTGCTATTTGTCAGGGACATGCCGTTTAGTATTTCTGCAGGAGTAGGCTTTATGCACTTTTGTATTGCGTACTTAATGGAATCAGTATTATAGAACATTTTTAAGAACAGAACTTAAGGGGGTATGAAAAATTCTGACGAGTTATTATCCAAGGCTCAAAAGATCGTTTAAGAGCCGTTTTTACTTACTGCAATCCGCTGCCTCATTAGGATTTCTGCCAATGCTATTTCCACCAATGTTGGAGCAGAGGTCCCAAAAGGCCACTTGCCACCGTGGTTATCGGGGTCTCCATTAACTGCCACTATAACTTGACGTTAGTGTACTGCCTATCCTCTATCTCCATATTTCCGTTTGAATGATAAAGTCAGGAAGTGATCAAAACACCAAAGGGAAACTTCAAAATCCTAAGCGTGGTAATCCTATTTTTTGTTTTGTGCCACAGCAGTTCAGGCAGCAGGAGGAGGACTTAATTTATGATTGAAATTACGTACTTCTGGCCCTTAAGGTAAATTCCGGTTTAAGAGCTCAAGCCTGAGGTGGAATGAATCCAAGGCGCTACTGATCGGAGTGCTCAATTTTACAAGGGAAAAAAAAAAAAAACAGAAGCTCTACTACCATTACGTCAAAATAACTTAGCTTTTTAACGAACAAAACCTTTGGAGTATTCGGAGTACAGCAGAATTTTCCTTTTTCAACTGTATATTTTGCAGGAAAAGGTGTTAATAAGGCCCAATTATCATATAGAAAGTAGCCAACTCTGAGTTTAAAGAAAGCAAAATCTGCAACAGGCATTGGCATTCCAATTATCAATGAGCTGCAATATGGCAGGCAAAAGGAAAAGACCTATAGTGAAATTGAATTGCGCTATATGAAGGTTTTCCTACTCTGCACAAACAAGTTTGAGCTGGGCGAAAGTAATTCTTGGAGAAAATAACGGGCAAACAGGCCAAGCAAAATGGAGCTTCAGAACACTTTATAAAAAAGCTATTGGAAGATGCCAAACTGGCCCTATCATCAACTAATTAAGACGGTGCAGCCAGATTTCTGTTTATTATTGGTTAAACCCTGGCCAATGGAAAAACTTCGATTAATTGATATTAATTATTGAGGAAATGTTGGTTAATCACCTATGTTTTTGAAAACAGAATAAAAATGTTCGACTGCAAGAGTATTCTCGAACAACAGCATTTATTGCCGGATCTGAACTTCAATTATTACCAGGGCACCAATTCCACTTTTGGGGGACAATCTTTATGGCTTCCAGTGGGCATTAAAATTCATGTTTTTTTAGCGGGAATGCTACCAAAATAAAGGCCTGCTAAAATAGCCAAGGATGTTTTTTCTCCAGGCCGAACAACAGGATTATAGAAATACAAGCTTAGGTCTAAATACGAATCCCTTTATTGGGGCCAGTTAAAAAAATATCAAGAGTTCTTTCTTATTACGAGAACCGAGGGTCAAGGTCTTCCGATGAAATTAAATAAAACCGGCGACTCTAAAGTATCAGAGGGGGCGGGAAATAGACTTTTTTTCAGAATATATCCAGTATGGAAAAACGGGTTTTAATATTACCCTGTCCTATTTGGGAATCTAAATGTTATAAATCCAAACGGTCATTGCAATTAATTTTCATAACCTATAAAATAAAAATTATGTCACGTATACTATAATAATCCTCCTTTTTAAAAACAGTCCTCTTGTTTATGTTTCTGCCTGTGGAGATTCCAAACACTAAAATAATGTAACTGAAAGTGCGGAGAAAGTGCAAATGAAAAAATACCATAAAGGATTACAAAAGCCCAATTGAAGGTGAAAACAAAATGGAGTTGGGAAAGTCTAGTCACAAAATTTTCGCCGTAGTCATTGAGGTTTCGGGTAAACTATAGATGTCCCTCCCTCAAAACAAGGCGTAGTTAGTGCGCATGCTTGGTGGCTATATAAAAGACTCCTTTATTGAAGGAAACAAGGTGAAAAAGGGCAACCATTACTTACTTTGAAAATCCGGAATTTATTCAAATTCCAACAAGAATTTGGAGAACTTTGAACAACCTTAACTTCTTAAGTCCTGAAATTTGATACCGACAGAAAAGCCTGGTTCCGCTGGGATACTTCAACAAAAGAATTTTTTAAAGCAGAAGCGAAATACAAACGGAACTTGCAAGGTATAATGGTTTGAAAACAAAACTTATAATGCTTACATATTTCTCCAGAAATGTTGAAAAAGGAAATATTGGTATCGGAGCAACCATTTATGCGCCTATGATGGTAGTATTAACCAAAGGTGAACGGTTAGTAAAGGCATGTATGTCGCCTTCGGAATGAAAATTATGAAATTTCAATACCGATCATATTCATTTGGAATTATCCGTTTTCGAAAAGGATATTATGAAAATTAAAGAAAGTCAAAAAATACGATTTAGGAATTTCGAAGCCTCCGAGGAAATGTACGAAGGACGATGTGTATTTGGTTGGCACCTCCTTGATGCTAATAGCAGGACGGTAAAGGTCACGGTCATTTGCATGATGAAGAAAACCATAATTTTGTGTTGTTAATGGTTTGTAGAAGGCTGATATTATTACCGAAAATAAAAGTATTTTGGCCTTGCCCCAGCGAGAGCGTAGTTGGTCTGGATAACGGTCCAAAAATGTTTTAATTCTGTCTTCCGAAGGGAAAGAAGGTTATTCTTATGAAGACTAGGGCTGTAAAAGACAGGGGATACCTATAATGGGTATATTAGCCATAACAGATATGGGTGAATTAAAGGATAGTGATCAGGTAATTGTTAAGGGGCATTTAATCTATTGGGTGAGTCCTTCGGCTCATGATCACTAACCAAGTAGCTATCTTTAAATAGTTTGGATGTTTTATCTTAATTTGCATTCTAAACCTTATAATTCCAATCATGAAGGAGAATTGTACTTATGTCCGTTTTGTTCTGTTTAACAGCTTGTGGTAGCCCCTAACTTCCAGAGCAAGAAAGACTTGGCTGCAATAAAAAGCGTAATGGAGGTTTTCAGAAAAAGGCATGGTCCATTATGAATTTGGAACTTTTTATGGGGACCTATGTCAGTTCGGATTCCTTACGTTTTTTCAGTGTGGGTTCTGTAAACTAGGATGGCAATAGTACTTTGCCAAATTAATATAAAGAAGATATCCCACAGAGGAACATAACGGGTACTTTTGGATTTTTACACTCCATAATATTATCAAAGGTAAAATGAAGATGCCTATGGGTTATGGGTGAATAATCATTTAACAAAGAAACATAGGAAAATGCCAAAGGTCCTTTATGGTTATTTTAGAGAATTTATGGGGAATGGAAAATTGTGCGGATTCAATCATGTTGAGACCCTACGCCTGTGGTTCTACTATTAAATACTAGAATTTTCTATTTGGGAAAAGCCCAGCAATAATCCATAGTTTTTTGTTCGATAATTAATTTCCGAGACCAATTGTCCGTACAGGTCAAGACTCCCAGCCCATTCATGGCATGTCCTGTTGGCAAAATGGTTTAAATTTTTAAGGAGGGCATTTTGCCATGTATGGTAAGCCATCAGGAGATATAACTGAGGCGAAGCCCCAACTTTTGCACCCGATATTTCCATGTCGTTTAAATTTTTCGAATGTCCGGATAAAATTCAGGTGACTGCTTTGCTATAGCCTCCAACCCGCTGTTTTTTAAATGATTTCGTTTATTCCAGAAAACTACCCATTGTACCTGCAAGAGTCGGGTATACTCTTCATAGGAGTCACGGCTCTACCAGGGGTTTAGCTTCCATTAAAAATGGCAGGAAACTGGTAATCCCTGTTGGCGCGGTACGTTTATACTGTATTCTCCTTGCCTGCCTGTACTGTGGGAGCGTGTAGCCCATTTTTTTTTGGATAATTCTCGCTCCAAGATTCTGCCCGCCAAAAACAATTTCATCGCTGAAATAATCAGACTTGTCCTGTGATTACCTTGGTTATTTGATTGTTTATTTATCATAAATCCTTAACCTCTTCTTTGGTCTTGATGATTACGCCGGCTCGTCTTAGGTAAATCCGCATTTTCTCGCATGAATTCTGTTGGTGTGGATGTCCATCACCTCATAATGAAATAGCCCCTCTAACATCCTGGCTCAAACGTTGGGGCTGCAATTTATGCCAAAGTATTCTTATCCAAAGTAACTTAACTTCTAGGCCTAAAAAGGGAAGCTTTTTCCGCCACTTGCATTTCATGTACTCCCTTCTGCCTCAAGTTTATATA